>Ga0335075_10002286_pt1 | contig 30994 bp, 26 predicted proteins | sample Lox_Sample_24_FD_206723 | JGI IMG/M metagenome (GOLD analysis project Ga0335075, IMG submission 206723) | Soil microbial communities from Loxahatchee National Wildlife Refuge, Florida, United States - Lox_Sample_2.4 | ecosystem: Environmental > Terrestrial > Soil > Wetlands | place: USA...
CGTGCCACCTCGCCGATCGAGGCGCGCGCGAACCCAAGGTCCGCGATGGCCTCGATCATGCAGCCCACGAGCTGATCCCGGCGCTTGCGCTGGGTGAACGTACTCCCGGTCTCGGTGTCCGGTGAGCTAGTACGCATGATTTGAAATTAGTACCGCCGTACTAGCTAGTCAATATCGCCCTGGCCGGTGATGAACTCAGCAGGTTGGGCATCGCGCGTGCGTGCGCCGTTGATGCCAATGGCCGCATGGTCATGCCGATGTGAGCGAGTTGGGTCGGTGGACTGTAATGCGTGAAGTCGCGCATTCGTTCGCGCCTGAAGGCGTCTGACACTTAAGGCGCCTGACGAGCTTGGTCCGCGCTGCTAGCCCCGCGCGGCTGCGGGCACGGTTTTGGAGACAGATGGCGCCGAGTTACCGGGTGTGGTTTTCGGTTTCTCACAGCTAACGGCAGCACCGGGATGCGCTGCCTGGTCGGTTATGACGTGTCTGATCTGGCGACTGCCAGGCGTGGTGTCGTCGTCCGTGCGGTTCGTTGGCCGCCTGGACCCGGGGAGTCCTCCCCTAGTGTTCCAGACCAGGCCCGGCGACTATTGCCGATAGGTGACTTCTGCTGCGCGGTGTCAGTGGAGAAGGCGGCTCGACGGACGCCTCGACCAAGGGCCTTTCGGCCGGGCAGCGGCCCTGGCGCGGCCGGCTGCCAGCGATAGCCCGCCCGGTTCAGGGCGCGGGAAGGGGACTGTGCGATGCGAAGGTTCATCACGGTGACGGCTGCGGCGGCTACGGTAGCCACGCTGGGCGCATTAAGCCCGGCCGCCGCCGGAGCGGCTGACCATGCCCTGCGGGCCGCATCGGGCGCGTCAGCCCGGGCAGGGCAGGCCGGATCCGGAGCTCGGCTGTGGTTCCGCCGGTACAACGACCCCGGAAACGGCTGGGATTCCGCCTCCTCGGTGGCGGTTAGCCGGGACGGGACGAGGGTGTTCGTGACCGGGACCAGCCAACACGGGACGCCCGGCGCTAACGACTACGCCACAGTCGCCTACACCGCTGCTACCGGCAGGAAGCTTTGGGTCCGGCGGTACATCTCCGGGAATGCGTGGGGCCCCGTGCTGGTGGCGGTCAGCCGGACCAGGGTCTTCGTGACCGGGACCATCCTTGGGAAGGTGGACACCGCCCGCTACGGCACGGTGGCTTACAGCGCGGCTACCGGCAGGCAGCTGTGGGTCCGGCGGTACAAGGGGAGGACCGGCCACAGCGACGCCTCATCAATCGTGGTGAACCGACGCGGGACTGCGGTGTTCGTGACCGGTCTTGACGGCACGGTGGCCTACAGCACCGCTACCGGCAGGCAGCTGTGGGCCCGGCGCGCTGTTGACGGCCTCTCGGTCGCGGTGAACCACCGCGGGACCGCGGTATTCGTCACCCTCGGCGGCACGACAGCTTGCAACGCGGCTACCGGCAGGCAGTTGTGGGCTTTGGACCCCCCTCTCGGGAACGGCACTGTTTCAGGCCACTCGGTGGCGGTGAACCCCGCCGGGACCACGGTGTTCGTCACCGGCACCACCGAGACCCAGTACGGCCCAGGGCCGGAGTACGCCACGGCCGCCTACAGCGCTTCCACCGGCAGCCAGCTGTGGGCCAGCTACTACACCCCGCCTGGGGACACCTCTGACAGTGCCTCCTCGGTCGTGGTGAACCCCGCCGGGACCGCGGTATTCGTGACCGGGATCCGCGGACTGGACGGGGCCGGTGACTACGCGACGGTGGCCTACGACGCCGCTACCGGCAGCCAGCTCTGGGTCCGCGGCTACGCCGCAACCGCCACGGACGACGAGGGCGACTATGTCCCGCCGGCCCTGGCCGTCAGCCCAGACGGGACCACGGTGTACTTCACCGGCAGCAGCGGCGGCTACCGGACGCTTGCCTACAACGCCGCCACCGGCACAACGCTGTGGGCCAGGCACTACAGCCCCGGGAAAGGCACCGATTCAGCCTCCTCGATCGCGGTCAGCCCCCGGGGGATCTCGGTGTTCGTGACCGGAACCAGCACCGGACGTACCCCCGTCGGCGACTACGGCACGATCGCCTACCGCAGCTGAGCCCGCCGCCCAGATGGTGGTGTCACCGCGGGGACTGGCCGCGCACGAGCTGCCGCTTGCCGAGCGCACGAGCATGTGGGCGGTGGTTATGCCCGCGCGGCAGCCAGGTTTCCAGCAGACCGAAGGTTCCGGCCGGGCCGACGACCCGCCGGCGGTGGTGCCCTACGACCTGTCCTGGCCGGAGGCGTGCAGCTTCGGTACCCGGACAACCAGCATCGTTTCTTCCGGCCGTTCCCAGGACGGCCCTGGGACGTCCACGTCCATGTCTGCGCGGCGGGGTCGCCCTGGGAGCGCAGGCACCTGCTGTTCCGGGACTACCTGCGCGTCAGCGCTGAAGACCGGGCGGCGTACGTCGACGTCAAGTTCGCCGCATCGCGCCGGTGGCGTGGCGACCGGATGGGATACAACGCAGCAAAGACCCGGGTAATCCTCGACATCATGCAGAAGGCGGAGACCTGGGCTGCCCGCGGTCGCAGATAATCGCGCTCTCGCTCTGCCGTGACGCGGGACAGACAGTACGCGGCGAGTCGTCGTGAGTCAGGCCCGCCAGTCTGGCAGGTCTGACTCCCAGTCGTCGTTTTGCCAGTACAGCGGCACGCGGACCGAGCCCTGCGCGGTCGGCCCGGCCAGCGTGATCTCCAGCTCGCGGGCCTGCGGGCTGACCGGCGGGTGCAGCCGCAGCGGGAACTCCGCGCCGCCGATACCGCCCCCGCCTGTGTAGGTGCTGGCGGCGTAGCGGCGGCCCAGGTCGTCGCGTGCTCCCCAAACAAAGCGGTCGTCGCGCGGCGGCGTGCCGTGGTGGTCGATCAGCGGCCAGGCGGGTGCGAAGACCCGCAGCGTGGTGATGTCCGGCCTGGAGGCGATCTCGGTGATGATGCAGTGCACGCCGTCGACCTCGGGCAGCACGGCCGCGGCGAACACGACGCCGGACGCGCCCTGTTCGCTGCCGATGCGGTCGGCCAGCAACGCCCAGTCACCGGGCAGCGGGGCCGGCAGGATCGCCGCGAGCTGGCCCGGCAGCACCATGCCCCTGCGCCTGGCGACGGCAGCAAGTCTTGCCAGTGCGGGATCGCCGGGCGGCAGCACGCCGGCGGCGAGCAGGTCCGCCGCTATGACCAGGGTGCTGAGCGGCCGCATTCCGGCTCGCTCCACGAGGTCGCCGGCGAGCAGGGTCACCGAGCCCGCGTCGAGGTACCTGTCGGCGGCGCCGGCCGGATCAAGAGCGGCGACGGTGACGGCCAGCTCGCGCGCGCGGTCCATCTCGATCCGCACGGGCGCCCGGCCGGCGAGGGTGACCTCCAGCCAGCGCGCCTCCTCCGGCGGCGCCGCGTCCAGCCGGGACCAGCCCGCCCAGCAAAAGTACCCGCATTCACGGCGGACCCCGGCCCCGCCGAAGTACGTCCAGCCCGCGCCCTGGTAGCTGCCGCCCAGGTCGTCGGCGGCCGTGACACCTCTGAGCGCAACCCACGGGTCAGGACCCTGACGCCACGCCTCGGGGCCGGTCAGTTGCGGGTCGGTGTAGTCGGCCCGCCAGGTGATCCGGGCTGACTGCCCGTCGGTCACCAGCGCGCCCAGACGGACGCGAAGCGGGAAGCCGAACCCGTCGATCTCGCACTCGACGGTCACCCCGGCCGGGAACGCGCGGACCGTGTCCGGCTGACACGACGGGGTGTCCGGCCGGCGCGGCGGGTCAGGCGCCGGCCCGGCGGGCAGCTCAGCCGCCGGGAGCAGGCCCCGCTGCACCAGCGCTTTGCCCAGGTCGTCGAGCACGCCGACGGCAGCCGTCTCAGGGATGGCACCGACGGCAGCAAGCGCGCCCGCCAGCGCCCCGGTACGCGCCAGGCACGCCTTCGCGGTTGTCGCCCGGTCGTCAGCGGTTACCTGAACCTGCGCGAGGGAGCTCGCCTCGGCCAGTTCTTCGCCGGCCCGCTGCCGAAGATAGCCCTCGGCGCGTTGCGCGTCCAGCAATGAAGCCTGCTCGGGCGTTCCCGGTCCGTTCACTGCTGATTCCCGTCCAGGTAGTTCGAGTACATAGCGCTGATTCACCCACGCGCAGACGCCAGCTGCCGGACCCACGTTGACAGCAACCAGGTGTATCACCGCATGACCATGCGGTCACCCAACGCCCGCTATTCGGCTACTTGAGAGCGAGGCCGCGGCCATAGGGCGAAGTTCCACGGGGCAGCGCTCGAGCTCTTCGCCGTCGGCCGAGGTCGTCCGGGGTGGCGGGTTCTGGTCAGCGTCGCGGTCTAGGCGTGGACAGCGCGCGCCAGCTGGCGCCGTTCCATTCCTCCGCCAGCGGATTGCCGATGGCGCCGAGCCCGCCATTGGTCCTCGCGCCGACGGCGATGCATCGGGTAGCGGTCGGGCACGACACCTGGTCGAGCGATATCAACGCCGCTCCAGTTACGTGCGCCGTCGCCTCGGGAGTCCAGTTCGTCCCCGTCCACTCCTGACTGACCGGGCGGGTTCCGTCCGAACCGACCGCCATGCAGCGGGTCGAGCTATAGCACGAGAGGCCGGCCAGGATCTCATTGGCAGCACCAGACAGCGATTGCGGCGTCCAGCTTGAGCCTGTCCACTTCTCCGCGATGCCAGTGCCGCTCGCGCTCGTGTCCTGCGACTCGCCTACCGCCAGGCAGGAGGACCGGCTGGCGCACCAGGTGTCATAGAAGATGCTCAATTCCGAGCCAGTTATGGCCGGGACCCCGACCTGCTGCCAGGCTCCCTTCGTCAGTTTCTGGGCCATGGCTTCCTCGCCGGTCTGCCCGGGACGCTCGAACTCGCCGACGGCCATACACCAGCCTGTGCGCGTGCAGTCCACGCCGGTCAGGGCGGCGGAGCGCCGCACCTTGGCCGTCTTCAGCAACTTCCAGGAACGCCCGTTCCACCGCTCCGACAGCGCCAAGTCACGCCTAGTTCCCTGCGACATGCCGACGGCGACGCAGTTGGATTTGCTCGCGCACGAGACGCTGGCGAGGTTGCCGGCCTTGACGCCAGCGAGATTGCCCGCCTGAGTGACCCGCCAGGTATGGCCGTTCCACTGCTCGGCGAGCACCCCGAACCGCGTCGGTGAGCTGGCCTCGCCGCCGACAGCCGTGCAATCCCTGGCACTCGGGCAGGACACGGAGACGAGGTACGCGTCGCTGGCCTTCGGAGCCGGGATCGGCTGGATCTTCCAGGAGCTCCCGTTCCACCGCTCAGCGAACGGAGCCTGGCCGTGCCGCGTGGCCTGGCGGCCGATAGCGATGCACAACTTCGCACCAGGGCAGGAGACCGCTTCGAGTGCGGCCTGGCGCACGCCAGCCGCAGCCGCGGCCGCGGCCGAACGGACCGACGCCCCGGCCGGAGCTTGCGAGCCGAGCCCCTCCGCCAGCGTGGTCACCACCGTCAGGGCTGTCAGCGCTACGAGTGCAGCCGCGAGCCGTACCGCATGCCGTCCGCCCATGCCATGCCCCTCCGCGCCGGATTGCAGTCGCGAGAAAAGCGTAATGAGCGAACGGCCGGAAATGTAGCCCGCGCGCCCGTTACATCAGCAGCAAGACTTCAGCCCAGCAGGTCGCCGACGGCAATTCTCAGCCGTTCCATCCGGACCCCGGCCGCCAGCCGCGCGTCCACTAGCGTGCGGCCCGCCACCTGTTCGACGACTTCCAGGTACGCCTCGATCTCCGGCTGCGTCTTGCCGGGCCGGATCACGACCCGCGCTTCCGGTAGCTGGTAACTGATCATGTCTGCGGACGGCAGTTCCCAGCTACCCCCGGTGTAGTCGGTCAGCTGGATGACCGGCTGGCCAGCAAGCTCGGCCGGCCCGGCAGCGCGCAGCCGGGACATCACATCGATTACCGCGTGCGTCGGCACGATGAGCCGACTGCTCAGGTGGACGCCGTGCGCGACCTCGAGTGCGTCATAGGCGTCCTGGAGCGATTCGCCGACCGACCGGGCGACGGCGGCGAGGCCCAGTACGGCGAGCGCTGCGCTCGTACTATCCGCGTCCCGCACCGGGCCGCCGACCGCGAAGCCGAGGTCCTCGGCGTACCCGAACGCGAATCGAACGTCCTGCCTCAGGTCAGCGGCCCGGACGAGCCACTGAAACCCGCTCAGCGTCTGGGCGTGCTGTGCGCCGGCCGCAGCCGCGATCTTCGACAGCAGAGAGCCGCAGACGACAGTGCTGACGACGAGTTGCTGTGACATCACGACGCCCGGTTCGGCTGCCATCCGGCCGAGCAGGAACGCGCCCAGCAGCGCGCCAATCTGGTCGGCGGTCAGCTGGCGGTAACCGCCCGGCGCATCCGGGTCCGGCACCGCGACCGCCAGCCTGCTGCCGTCCGCGTCGGTTGCCAGGACCAGGTCGCAAGCCGACCGGCGCGCCTGGGCGATCGCCAGGTCGAGCGCGCCCGGTTGTGCCGGGTCCGCGAACCGCGCCGCGACCACGTCCGGAGCCGCGTAACCGGCCTGCTCGAACGCGCGCAGCGCGAGTGCGCAGGCCGAGCCGTCCAACGGCGTGTAAGCGAACCGGAGCCAGGCCGCGCTCTGTGGCGCCCGGCCGCCGGTCGCGCAGATCGAGTCGAGGTACGCCTGCGCTGCCTCATCGCCGTGCCGGATGATGAGCGAACTGTCCGGCGGCGCGGTAGCGATCTCTGGCAACGGTCCGAGCGCCGTCATCGCAGCCTGGATGTCGGTATCGGCAGGCGGCACAAGCGGCGCGCCGTCAGCGGCGTACACGCGATAACTGCTGTCGCCAGCTCCGCCATGGCCATCGGTGATCATAACGCCGGCCGCGGCGCTGAAAAACCTCACTGCAAAGGCCGGGAACGGGGCTGGCAGCCCGCCCGGCATCAAGTGCACGCGGATGCCTGCGCCGGCGAATATCCGAGCGGCTTGCGCGGTGAATTCCGCACTGCGCGGTGCCGCGTCGCAGCCAAGTACGACGCCCGCCTCGGCCGCTCCGGGTTCGTGCCCGAGCAGCCAGCGCGCCACCGCCGCAGACACAGCTGTCACAGTCGTGCGGTTCATCCGGCTTGGCCCGGCACCGGCAGGTCCGTGCAGGCCGTCCGGGCCGAAGCGCAACTGCCGTGCGAACCTGCCAGCTAGTTCGGCCGTCGCCTCCGGCGACTCGTCGGCGAGCAGCGCGGTAAGTTCGGCTTTGTCGTGCTCGTCGAGGTCGGCCGCGAGCCATGCCAGTGCCTGCTCGCGCAGATCGATCGCGATCGTCATCAACCACTTCCTGTCGGATTACCGATGTATATCGGATTACCGACGGCGAACGGCCGATGCTACTCCTCGGCGAGGAGGTGGGCGGCGGGCAGGTGTCGCAGTGCGCGGGCGGGCAGTAGCGCCGACCCGGCAGTGATGAGGATGCCTGCGGCAGCCGTGGTTGCGGCAACCGCGTACAGCGCGGCGGGGAGCTGGCCCGCGAAGCTGGCCGCGGCGGCCAGGCCGAGGACGGCGCCGGCCAGGGATCCGGTCAGACCGATGAGCGTGCCTTCGGTGATGACAAGACGGCTGAGTGCGGATTCTGGCCAGCCGAAGGCGCGGATGGTGGCGAGTTCGGCACCGCGCTCGCGGATGTTGAGGAAGACCACGTCGGCGACGGCTAGCACGCCGAGCGCGACGGTGGCGGCGACGGCGACGTAGTCGACGCCTCGAACTTGGACGGCGACGGCGTTGCCGAGCAGGGAGCCGACGAGCACACCGCGGAAGGCGAAGGTGAGGGCGGCAAGGACGGTCAGGGCGGTGACGCCGACGGCGAGGCTGATCGCGCCGACTAGTGACCGGCCGGGAGTCCGCAGCACGTTCATCGCTGCGAGCGCGGTGATTCCGCCGGGCTGGCGGACCCGGCGGACAGCCAGGACTGGCGGCCGGACCGAAGCGACAGGCTCGGCGCTGGCGGCCAGCCAGGCTGGCGCCAGCCCGGCGAGTAGGGCGACGGCTACTGCAATCGGCACGGCCAGCGCCGCCCGCCCCGGTGAGGCGTGCAGGCCCAGTGCCGACGACAGCGGCAGCGCCGCGGCGGCGCCGAGTAGCCCGGCGGCAAGGCCGATCGCTGCCAGTTCGCCGAGAACCGCCGTGAACAGCCGGGGCCGGGTCCAGCCCAGGCAGGCCAGCACGCCAAGCTCGCGGCGCCGGCCGCGGATTGCCGCCGACGCCGAGTTGGCGACGAACAGCACGCAGACGACCAGGATCAGCACGAAAAGCGCCAGGCTGTTCTTGTCGATCGCGGTCAAGATGGCGACTGCGACGCCTTTCTTCACCCAGTTCTCCGACAGCGTCAGGGCTGGCTGGCCGAACTTCCCGGCGGGCAGGTCGATGGTCGTGGGCGATGGCGAGGACCCGGCGACGATGTCCACATCCAGATGCGTGCGGACAGCGATCTGCTGCGCCACCTCCCTGATGCGCTCTAGCGACACCGGGTTCGGCCCGGTCACCCCCGCCACCCGGACGCGGATCACGCTGATCGGATCACCGGCGTGTACGTCCTGGCCGTAGTACCCGGTGTTCTGCAAGGTCGGCAGCGCGGACAGCGAGGTGATGAGGTCGACCGGCTGGCTGACGTACCCGCCCAGATTCGCATTCGGCAACAGGTCGTTGCCATGCAGCGCCCGGTTTGTTGCCGGGTCCGCAGGCTTGGCGACGACCGGCTCGTAGGCGCCCAGCGGCACCGCCGACAACGGGTCAAACGCGTCGATCTTCGCCGGGTTAAAGATGCCCGCGAGCTGCGGGCTTGCGGCGATGCTGCTGAAGGTGTTGTTAGCCGGGGCGTGGACCGAGACCTCACGGAACTGGTTGTCCTGGTCGTCCATGCTCGTGACCTGGGCGCCGCCGGCATACCACGCCGACAGCGGGTTGTGAGTCAGCTGGGCAGCGAGCTCGCCGGAGCGCGAGCGGTGGTAGGAGGTCGGCCCCACGCTCCAGTAGGCCTCGACGGCGACAGGCGCGGCCGACTGGTCCTTGCCGGCGTACATGTCAGTGCCGCCGACGGCGGGCGCACCGCTGCGTTTGACGGCCAGCGCTGCCAGTAGCTGCTGATAAGCCTGACGCGCCGTGGTCGTGCTGGTGGAAATCACCTGACCTGGCGCGGTGACGCGCCGAGTCATCCAGGGCACCGTCATGGACGGCGGAAACGCAGGTGCAGTCAGTGTCGCCAGCTGGGTGACTGCGGACTCGTCGAGTCCGCTGGCCGAGGACGCCAGGACCGGAAAAGTGCCGCTGGCTCCGGCATCGCGGGTGGTTTCTGACAGGTAGTGACCGGAGATCACCGCATGGTTCAGCCCGTCGAGCTTCGCCTCGGCGACTGGATCCACGGCCGCGATCAGTACCGGGATGACCCAGTTGACGTCGTACCTGGGGTTAGCCCGGCTAAAGTACCGGCCCGGACCGTAGCCATCGACTTTCGACCAGGCCGTGCAGTCTGACTGCGCGGCCACGCCGAACGGGTCGCCGCCAGGCGAAAGGGCGGCATTCCCAGGGCACATGGCGACGCTCTTGCCGTCCGGACCCCGCTCAGTCTGGTTGACGGTCTTGGCAATCGAGCCGACCGGGCCAATGATGCGGAGGTGAGGGGGAAGCGCCAGCCGCTGCGGCGTGATGTAGAGGTAGGACGGCGGCTGTTTCACGCGGGTCGTGCCGTCCTGCGAGGTCCATGTCGTGGTAACCCGGTAGAGCTGCCGGCCCGGCCGGCTGAGGTCAGCCGCGGGCAGCGGGAAAGACAGCTGCTGGGCCAGTAGGGTGTAGCCGACCATGGCGATGGGTGCGGCGACCTGGACGCCGGGGATCTGGGCGATTTGGTGGTACTGGGCCATGGTGATGCCGCCGTAGATACCCGACAGGAAGTTGGGCTGGACGGTACCGGTCTGAGTTTCCAGCGCGGTCCTTGACCCCTTGGGCCGGACCAGGATGTCGTAGGCCGGCGTGAAGTGCGCGGCGACGGTACCAACCGTGCGCAGCTGCGCTGTCCGCGACACCGCTGTCAGCACGGTGAACGCAGTGGTTGCCAGCAGCAGCCCGATGAGCAGCGCGATCGCGCGGGTCGTCCGGAAGCGTAGCTGCGACCAGGCCAGCCGTCCCATCGCCGCGCGCCTCAGCCGAGCTGGCCGACGCGCCGGATGACGTCGTCGACCGGGTAGCCCTCAGTGAGCGCGATGTCATCGATAACGGCTCCGTCGCGAAGCCTGATCAGGCGCTCGGCATGCGCCGCGACCTGCGGATCGTGCGTGCCAAGTACGATCGTCATGTCCCGCTGCTCGCGGAGCGTTGCAAGCAGCTGAAGGATCTCGGTGGCGTTCGCCGAATCCAGGTTTCCGGTCGGCTCGTCGGCGAGCAGCAAGACCGGAGTGTTGATCAGCGCCCTGGCGATGGCTACCCGCTGCTGTTCGCCGCCGGACATCTTTGCTGGCAGTGACTGCTCGCGACCGGCCAGGCCGACGGCCGCCAGCAACTGGATGGCGCGTTCCCGCTTGTTAAAGGTTGTGCGGTAGGGCAGCAACGGCGCGATGACGTTGTCAAGCGCGGTCAGCGCCGGGAGCAGGTTGTAGCGCTGGAACACGAAGCCGACAGTCCGCCGGTAAGCCGCCAGGCCGGCGCCGCGCAGCGCGGTGACGTCCGTTCCGGCCGCGAGTACCGTCCCGGAGTCCGGACGCTCGAGGGCGCCGATGAGATGCAGCAAGGTCGACTTCCCGGAGCCGGAAGCACCGGTCAGCGCGACGAACGAGCCGGTGGCAATGCTCAAGGTGACATCGTCGGCGGCGCGCACTTCCCGGCCGTCGCCGATCCCGTAGCGCTTAGTGATGCCGCGAAGCTCGATCGCGGCGTGGCCGCCGGGGTTAGTCACGTGGTTGCTCCTCGGCGAGCTATTGTGGTCGGATACCTAGTGACAATGCAAGACCACACCAGGTTCCCTTAGCTAGTCACAATGCAAGATGAAATCGTTTCGTTACGGGACACCCCGCAACCGGAGACTGACGACACATGCCGCTGCATCACGCAGTGCTCGCGCTGCTGGCCGACAAGCCGGCCCACGGCTACGAACTGAAGATCAGTTTCGAGCAGGCCGTTGGCGATCAGTGGGGCGGCCTGAACATCGGGCACCTCTATCAGATACTCGACCGGCTCAGTCGTGATGGCCTGATCGAATCGGAGCGGCAACCGCAGCCGGTGAAGCCTGACCGTGTCGTCCACCACCTGACGGCGGCCGGGCGCAGCGAGCTAGAGCGCTGGCTGTCGGAGCCGAGCGCGCGTCAGCGCGGCTACCGGGATGACTTCTTCCTGAAGCTGATGGCCGCGGCGCAGGCAAAAGACCAGCAGACGCTCGACGGCGTGCTGCGGCGCCAGCGTACGCACTTGCTGCGCGAGCTGCGCAGCCTGACCGAGGCCAGAACCCAGTCTCCGTCAGACGTCGTGGCCCTGCTGATCACGGCGGCTGAGCTGCACGTTCGGGCTGACCTCGGCGTCGTCGACGCGGCCGAGCAGACTCTGGCTCGGGCACGTCCGGCCGCGTCGGCGCCAGAGGAGATCACTGAAGTCACTGAGATCACCGGGGCTCCGCCAGCCGCAGCCGGCTGACTGCGGTCAGCCGCGGGCCGGATACGATTGCCGGTCGTGCGATTCGGCATTGTCATTCTTCCCGATCAGCGGTGGACGCAGGCGGCTCGTCGCTGGCAGCTGGCAGAGGACTACGGCTTCGATCACGCCTGGACCTACGACCACCTCGGCTGGCGCTCCCTCGTCGACGGACCCTGGTTCGGCGCGGTGCCGACTCTCACGGCCGCGGCGATGGTCACCTCGAGGATCGTGCTCGGCACCTTCGTGGCATCGCCCAATTTCCGGCATCCGGTTAGCTTCGCCCGCCAGCTCACCGCGCTTGATGACATCAGTGACGGCCGGTTCGTGCTCGGCGTCGGGGCCGGCGCGGTCGGCGCGAGTTTCGACAACGCAGTGCTTGGCCAGCCGGACCTGACCGGGCGCGAGCGGGGTGACCGGTTCGCCGAGTTCACTGGCTTGCTCGACCAGTTGCTCACGACTGACCATGTCACCTGGTCTGGCTCTTACTACTCGGCGGTGGACGCGCGCAATCTGCCCGGCTGCGTGCAGCGACCGCGGATCCCGTTCGTCATCGCAGGTAACGGCAAGCGGTCGATCGCGCTGGCGGCGCGGCTTGGCGAGGGCTGGGTGACGACGGGGGCCCGAGGCGACGGGCTTACCGCATGGTGGCAGTCAGTGGCTGAGGCGGTCAGGGAGTTCGACGGGGCTCTTGATGCCGCTGGCCGCCCGCGCGAGCAACTGCGCCGCTATGTGTCTCTGGATGCCTCGGGCACGTTCGCGCTGTCCAGCCAGGACTACTTCGACGAGGCGGTCGGCAAGGCAGCGGAGCTCGGTTTCACCGATGTCGTCACGCACTGGCCGAGGCCCGAGGGCCCGTACGCGGGTGACGAGTCGGTGATGGAGGCGGTGGCCGCCCGGATTCGCTCCTCGTCCGCGTCCTCTTGACCCGTGTTCAGCCCGGAATCACCCGGCACGGATGAGGTCTGGGGTTTCGGCGCTGCGCAGAATCGGTTCTGTGCACATTAAGCCGGAGGCCGTGACTCCGGCTACCGGCTGGCAGCGCTGGCTCGCACGACTGAGCTTCGTGCTGGCTGCGGTGGCTGTCGCGATACCGCCGGTCTTCGCCGGCCTGACGAGCCTCGCGATGCTCGGCCTGGGCCTCGGGGCCGCGGCGGTGACCCTGGCGGGGGCATACGGGTTCCTTTCGCGCAGGGGCGTCCGGCGCTGGCTGTCGCTGGTCATTTGCGTCGCGGCGCCTGTCGCAGTGATCGTCGCGTACGCGTTCGCCGCACTGCTCTGGGTCGCGGTCGCGGCAGCCGTCACCTGGCTGATTGCCGGACTGACCGCACGATCCGCGCTGGCTGGCGACGCGGCGCGCTGGCGGATGCCCGAACAGCCGGCCTACCCGGCCCGGCACCCGTTCCTGATCATGAACCCGAAGTCTGGTGGCGGAAAGGTTGGCAAGTTCGACCTCAAGCGCAAAGCCGAGGACCTTGGCGCGGAGGTCTTCCTGATGAGCGGACCGGAGCCAGTTGACGTCGCCGCAGTGGCTGAAGGGGCGGCCGCCGCGGGAGCCGATCTGCTCGGGGTCGCCGGAGGTGACGGCACGCAAGCACTGGTGGCCGGCGTGGCGGCCCGCCACGACATCCCGTTCATGGTCATCACGGCGGGTACCCGCAATCACTTCGCGCTGGATCTAGGCCTGGACCGTGACGATCCGTCGGCGTGCCTCGGCGCGCTGTCCGACGGGGTCGAACTGCGCGTAGACCTTGGCACGATTGGTTCCCGCACGTTCGTGAACAACGCCTCGTTCGGCGCCTATGCCGACGTCGTCCAGACGCCCGCCTACCGCGACGACAAGCTCGGCACGACCCTGAACCTGCTGCCCGACCTGCTCCAGGGTCATCGCGGGGCGAAGCTTGCCGCGCGCGCGGACGGCGTCGAGATCAGCGGGCCGCAGGCGCTGCTCGTGGCCAATAACCCGTACGGGAGCGGTGACATCGCCGGGCTCAGCCGCCGCCTGCGCCTCGATCGCGGCACCCTCGGCGTTGTCGGCATCCAGGTGGATAGCGCTCAGCAGGCAGTTGGCCTGCTGCGGGGCAGGCGGGCACGCGGCCTGAGCCTGCTGACAGCGGCAAAGGTCGAGATCACCGCCGACACTCCGGAGGTGCCGGTCGGCGTGGACGGCGAGGCCGTCACGATCCCTACGCCGGTGCTTTGCACGGTCCGGCCCGGCGCGCTGCGGGTGCGGGTGCCGCGGGATCGCCCGGGCGCCGGCCCGCGAGAAGTGCCGATGGACTGGGGACGGCTCAGGCACCTGGCCGCACCGCCGCTACGACGACGTGCTGGGTGATGCCTGCCTACGAGCGCGTAGTCGAGAGGCAGGACTTGCTGCGCCGGGCCGCAGAACTCTCGCCGAAGACAGTTGTCGTCGACGTGGAACCCCTGGTCGCCTTCTGGGACACCAGTCAGGAAACACTCGACGAGGGGCTCGCGGCCGTGCTCGGCCAGGCCGCCACGATTCCCGGAGTCGAGGTGGTGTGTTTTGCGACCAACTCTGCCCGTCGCCCCTCGGTGGTTCCCGCTGCCGCCGGCATTCGGGTGCTGTACATGTCGTCTGCCCGCAAGCCGATGCGGATCGCCCCTTACCGGAACCTTCCCAGGCCAGGGATTGTCATCGGCGACCAGGTCGCTACCGATGGCCTGCTTGCCCGTCGGCTGGGATACACGTTCCTGCACTACGCGCCACGCCTGGCAGGCGCTCCGGCCGGGCCCCGGCTATTGCAGCAGACCGGCGAACTCGTTCTGCCGCTGGTATTCCGGGCCCCCCGCGTCAGATTAAGCACCGGTCACTGCCGGTTGAGACGCACCATCCAGGGGTTTGACTCGTCGAGTTCGGCGATGGCGTCTCGTGACTTCACGAAGTCCGAGAACGAGCGGTAGCCGAGGGCCTTCTCACTGAACGAGGGGTCCATCCGCTTCATCTGGCTCTTCACGGTCGAGCTCTGCAGCCAGTCGGCGTCGTCCTTCTCCCGGACGAGCCGAAGCGCCCGATCGAGGAGCCTGGTCGCCAGCTCTTGCGGATCTCCGGCATGCAGATCATCAGTCTCGTCGGTCGCCGCGGCCGCTGGCCGCTTACCTCGTCGCGAGGGCCGCGCGGACGCTGCGTCGCCCGACTCCGCTTGCTGGGTGATGCCGGGGAGCGCGTCGTAGGTCACGAGCTCGTCGCAGGCTGCCGCGAGCGCTTTGCTAGTCGATCCTGCGACCCCGACGCCGACCACATAACGCCCTAGCCGCCTGCACCGCTGGGCCAGGGCGATGTAATCCGAGTCTCCGGCGACGATGACGATGTGGGTCAGGTCGGGAAGCCGGAACATGTCCTCGACCGCATCGACTGCCAGCCTGATGTCGGCACCATTCTTAGCGTTGCGCGTGGTGGGAAACAGTTGCACCAAGTCCACCGCGCGACTGACGAGCTGGCCGCGGTACGCCGCGTTGACCGGGGCGGACCAGTCCGCGTATGCCCGGGTAAGCACGAGGGTGCCGTACGAGGAGGCGAAGTCGATCACCGCTCCGATGTCCACGGTGGCGTGCTGGAACTTCTCGGCGATGCTCGGATCGGCTGGTTTATCCGCGTCGTCGAACCCGCGCGCCTTGTCGCGCTGGAACTGGCCGCGGCCATTGAGCTGGTCGTAGCGAGAGATCACGATGTTGTCGAAGTCGATGTAGACGGCGACACGCGCGCCGCCGGGATCGCTCATCGCCGTAGCCCGTCGGCCTCAGGCGACGAACAGCGAGAGCGTGTCAGCCACGCAGGCTGCCTTCGGCTGGCCTTCGATCTCGATCCGCATCCGGATGTGCGCGAGCGAGCCGCGCGGAGTCTCCTTCACGTCGGTCAGCGTTGCCTCGGCCCGGATCGACGAGCCAGTCGGCACGGGCGAGGGGAACCGGACCCGATCGAGGCCGTAGTTGATGCCCATCGTCAGCTTCTCGATCCGGAAGATCTCCATCGACAGGATTGGCAGCAGCGATACGGTCAGGTAGCCGTGCGCGATAGTGCCGCCGAACGGGCCGCTGGCCGCGCGTTCGGCGTCAACATGAATCCACTGATGGTCGCCAGTGGCATCGGCGAACGCGTTCACCTGCTCCTGGGTGATCTTGTGCCACTCGCTGAAGCCGAGGCTTTCGCCCTTGGCCGCGACGAACTCATCCAGGCTGGCAAACGTGCGCATGCCACTTACCTCCATGGGTTATCAGGACAATAGCGCAGTCAGCCTGCTTTGAAGGAAATCAGCTGGTCCTGCGCTGCGACGTGGTCGGTGCCGGCCTCATCGAGGATGACCTCGCTCTTAACCGGTCCCACTCCGGGGGCCAGCCAGGTCCGCACAGTGTCGCCCACGGCAATTCCGTCGATGGTTTCCGACATCGCCAGGTTCACGACGGTCGCGCTGTAGGTGCCGGCCGGAACCGTGACACGTTGAGTTCCCGCGCCCGTCACAGTGAGGTGCGCGGTGACCCGCTTGGTGACGCCGCCCTCGGAGAACTCGATCTTGAGGGTGGAGTGAGAGGGCTGGCCGGAGGCGAGCTCGGCGGCCGGCGGCCAGAACGGGCTGCCGGAGAGCAGCTTGACCGTGGTCCCTGACGCATGTGTGTTGAACTGGCTGAACGGCAGGGAAATCGAGCCATCCGAATGGATCACGTAGTAAGCGGTGTTCTTGCTGGCCGACCCGAGAACCGTGCTGCTGGTCGTCATCGTCACCTGCTGGCCACCGGATACCGGCGTCACCGCGGTCATCTTGTCAATGGCCCGGCCATAGGTGGTCTTGTATGTCCAGGTGCTCCCGACGGCCACCGGGAAAGGCACGGTCGACGCGGTGGTGACTGCCGTGGAACTGCCCGGGGAACTGGCAGGGGCCTGACTAGCGGAATGACCTGCCGAGCTAGCGCCCCCTGGCTTGAGTTGCCGGACGCGCCGCAGCCGGCCAGTAGCAGGCAGGCTGCGGCAGCGAGACCCGCCGCCATGGTGGTTACGGCCGTCGGGCGGTGCGTACTGAGTAGAAGACTGTTCATGAGATTCAAACCTCGACCGGCTGTGCGGGGAATTGCTGGTGGCCGGCTCAGCGCGGCGCGGCGTTTCCGGCTGCCCCCTCCGCGGCCGGAAACGCGCGCGCCGGCGCCGAGCCGGCTGCTAACCGCCGGTTCGGCGCGGCTAGCAGTGGCATTGACTGCAACCACACCGTCCCGGGGCCTGAGAGAAGAGCGAAGTAGTGGGCGTTCCTGCCCAGGTAGCGGCCGGTAGGCAGGGCAACCTCGGCCATCTGGACGGCGACTGTTCCGTCGGCCATGCCGATGTGCCACGGGTGCGTGCGCAATGAAGTTCCAGTCGCGAGATCGCGCCGCACGACGTCGCCGTGGAGTTCGACCCAGGCGCGGCCGTGGCCGCCTAGGCGCCGCAAGACGAACTCGTCGGCTGTTACTTCGCTCGCGCCCAGCGACTGCCTGAAGCCGGTAGCGAGCTCGATCCCTGGGGTGCCGGCCAGGAATCCGCTCCGGTGCACGAGGTACTCCTGGCCGGGCGTTACCTCGATTGGCACGATGGTGCCGGGCAGCCGTGCGGCAAACGCGACAGTCCCCTGCTGATTCGTCGCGGTGTAATCGCTGAGGTGAGCTGACGCTGCGGTCATCCGGATGGAATCCGTCATCCAGGCGAACTCGCCTGTCTCAGCGATGATGCGCTCGCCCGGCTCGAGTGAGATGGACAGCACTGGCTGCGTCGAGCCGAGCAGCTGGTCGTGCACTGGCATCTCCCTGCCCCCGTCCGGTACGACGAGTCCGGGCACCTTTCTAGCCGGGCAGGCAGGTCCGGCGAATCCCGGCAATCATGTAATTCGGCAATAGGGCAAAAGCGCCAATCAATACCATCCAGGGAACGCCCGCGTTTCGCCCGCGGGCTTAACTCACGTCCGCAGGTTAGGCGCGCTATAACACCGGGCCGGCGAGACCGTTCTCGATGGCGAACCTGGCCGCCTCCACCCGCCCGGCAAGGCCGAGATTGCGGTAAATGGTGGCCAGGTGGCGTTCCACGGTCGCCGGGCTGAGGTAGAGCTCAGCCGCGATCTGCTTGTTGCTCCGCCCGGCAGCCAGCAGGCGCAGGACGTCAGCCTGCCGGGCAGTCAGGTTGCCGGGTCGCGGCGTGCGGGCTCGTGCGGGTGCAGCTGAGTCTGGCGGGGCCGCACTGGATGTGCCGGTTACCTCTGCGAGCGCCGCCTCGGCTTCGGCCAGGCGGTGGGCGTTCCCGATATCAGCGGCGAGAGCCTGCGCGCGGCGCAGTTCGCGGAGCGCTTCGTCAAGCTGGCCGGTCCGCTGATAGACGCGGCCGAGGCCGATCGTTGGCTCGATGCTGTCGTGCGGGTGGCCGCCGGCCTCCGATGTTGCGATCGCGGCGCGGAAGTGCTCGGCCGCGACGGCCCATTCCTCCCGGTGCGCGGCGAGCGCGCCCTGGTTGGTGTGGAAGATGCCGGTGAGCTGCGGGTTGCCCGCTGCCAGCGCGACGCCTTCGTCAAGGACGCGCTCAGTGGCGTCCCATTCGCCGGTCTTGATGAGTACGTCGGCCAGGTTGGCCAGTCCGAGCGCGATGGACAGCTGCTCGCCGAACTCGCGCTTGATCACCAGGGCTTGCTCGAGCAGTTCCCGCGCTCGGCTGATGTTGCCGACGTCGAGTTCGAGCAGCGCCATGTTGTTGATCGCGATGGACAGGCCGCGCCGGTCGCCGAGTTCCTCGCGAAGGCGCATGGCTGTCTCGAAGGCGGAGCGGGCGGCATCGGTGTTTCCCAGGTAGCGGTGCGCGGATCCGAGGACGGTGGCCGCCAGCGTCATCCGCAGCTTCAGCCCGAGTGGCCCGAAGATGGCCATGGCCCGCTCGGCGTTGCGAATCGCCTCGGAATAGTCGCCGTTTTCGGCTGCCAGCACGGCGGCTGCGCAGAGTGCCCGTCCGGTGCGCTCGTCATCGCGCTTCCCGGCCTGCGTCAGGAACCTGGCCAGCCAGCTCCGGCCGACGGTAAGACGGCCGCGGACCAGCCACCAGCGCCACAGCGACGCGCTGATGTCCAGGCCGAGGTCGGTGTCGGAGTGCTCGTCTGCCCAGTGCAGCGCCAGGTACAAGTCGGCGCCGGCCTGCTCGAGTCGGCGTGTCCACTCGGCGGCCTCCGGGCCGCCGAGTCCCTGCTCGCTGCCCGTCGCGACGCTTGCCCAGTGCAGCGCGTGCCGCTGCCGGGCCGCCGGGCCGTCGCCGGTCTTCTCCAGCCGCAGGGTCGCGAACGTCTTGATGGTCTCCAGCATGCTGAACAGGTTTTGCTCAGGCCCGCGGGTTACGACCAGCCACGACGAGTCGACCAGCAGCCGGGTAGTCGCTACCGCGGTGGGCGCGTCGATGCCGAGCACTGCCTGGATGTCATCGATCCGGAACGAGCCGCCGAACACGCTCAGCATCGCGAGCCTGCGCTGCTGTTCCGGATTCAGCAGGTCGTAGCTCACCTGCAGCACGTCGGCAAGGCGGCGGCCGCTGTGCTGGCCAACCTGCGATGGCTCGGAGTCGAGCAGGATCGCGCGTTGCTGAAGGATCTCCCGGATGGATAGCGTGCCAACCCAGCCCGCGATCAGCTCGATGGCGAGCGGCAGCCCGTCCAGTCGCCGGCACAGCTCGGCGATCGCATGGGGCGCGATGTCCGAAGCGCGGAAGTCAGGCAAGCGGTCACTGGCCCTGGCGATGAACAGCTGCACGGCATCCGACGCGGCAATGTCGGATGCATCGGCGGTGACTGACGGGCAGGCGAGCGGCGGGACGGTCCAGCAGACTTCGCCCTGAATGCCGAGCACTACCCGGCTGGTGACGATGACCCGGAGGTCGGGCACGGTGGCTAGCAGGTTGCCGACCAGTTCGGCGACTTGGTCAGCCAGCCGCTCCGCACCGTCGAGCAGCAGCAGGCGCGGCGAGGCCGTCAGCGTGTCGCGGATCGACTCGACCAGCGGCGTGCCCTTCCGGTCATGAACCCGGAGCCGGGAGGCCAGCGACGAGGTCAGCGTCCGGGGGTCGCGGACTTGCTCTAACGGCACGAAGACCAGGTCGGCGTCGGCGAAGTCGCGGCTCAGGAGTTCGTTAGCCAGCCGTGTCTTGCCCGCGCCGCCCGGGCCGATGAGCGTGACCAGCCGCGACCGGCGCGTTAAACCGGCTAGCTCGGCGAGCTCGCTGGCCCGGCCGACGAAGCTGGACCGGGCGACGGGCAACCGGTCCGGCAGAGTAGTGGTGGTGGTGGGGCTGCTGGTGGTGCGCCCGGTCTGGCCGTCGACGCTGGTGTCGCCGTCGCGGCTCCCAGATCTCTCGGCGACCTCGGCTTCGAGCTCCGCAAGAGCGGCCAGCGCCCGCGGGGACAGCTGGGTCCGGCCGGATTCCCACCGGTTAACCGTCGCGAAGGACACGCTAAGCCGGCGGGCTAGCTGCTCCTGGCTGAGCCCGAGGGTGCTACGCAGGAATCGCAGTCGCGCTGCAACCGATTCCGCGTCGCGCGGCTCGCTCACCCTGGCAGCCTACGGTCTTTTGCGGCTTTTGGCAGGCAGGACTAGATGGTGCCAAAGAGCCGGTCGCCCGCGTCGCCGAGACCCGGCACGATGTAGCCCTTGTCGTTGAGCCTGGCGTCTATGCAGCCAGTTACCACCTGGACCGGGACGCCGGTGTCGTCAGGGAACTCGTCGGCCAGTCTGGCCAGTCCTTCTGGCGCCGCTACCAGGCAAATGGCCGTCACCGTCGCGGCGTTGCGATAACGCAGCATCTTGATGACGGTTTCCATCGAGCCGCCGGTGGCCAGCATCGGATCGAGAATGAACGTGTCGCGTCCGGACAGGTCGGACGGCAGCCGTGTCGCGTATGTCGACGCGACCAGTGTTTCCTCATCCCTGACGAGGCCGACGAACCCGATGTCCGCACGTGGCAGCAGGCTGGCGAGGCCGTCCAGCATCCCGATGCCGGCCCGGAGGATCGGCACCAGCAACGGCACCGGCCGGGCGAGTCGCACGCCGTCAGCGGCCGCCACCGGGGTAATGACCTGGACCGGCTCGACCCTGATGATCCTCGTTGCCTCGTATCCGAGCAGCGTGGTCAGCTCGTAAGCCAGCCGTCTGAAGGTGGGAGTGTCGGTGCTGCTGTCACGTAGCGCGGTGAGCTTGTGCGCGACGAGCGGGTGGTCGGCGACAATCGTCTGCATGATCGGTAGTTTGCCAGTCGGCGGCGGCCGAGACGGGACATAGCGGCCCGGGAGTGGCGCTAAGTGTGGTCGTGGTCGGCCGCGTCCGCGGCGAGCAGCTGTCCGGCGGCTTCGAGGCAGCCTGGGCCGAAGGCGTCCTCGACGGCGGCAAGCAGCGCGTGCTGTGCGCCGGAGATTGCCGCTGCCGCATCCCGGATCTGCCCGATCGTCCAGTCCCGGCCAGCCATCTTGTAGCCGTGGCACACGCTCTGTAGCACGGTCGGCGCGCCCGGCCCGCCGGTGCCCCAGGCTTCGTGCACCAGCTTGTTCCGGTTGCGGTTGGCTTCCCGGCACAGATGTAGCGCCGCCCGGATCGCATTCCGCTGGTCGGCCGGTGTGTCCGCATGCCGGCGCACCACGGTGTCGCAGTTCTCGATTAGCCAGTGCGTGTCCTGGCTGCCAGCGATTGCCGCGGCGTAGGGGCCGCCGACAAGGGTGCAGAAGGCCATCCGCAGTGCGATCTCCATGACCGCCGCGCGCTCGACGACCTGCCCGAGTGCCTCGAAGCGGTCATCCCGTGGTTCCTGCTGCGTCATAGGCGGCAGCCTAGAGCTTGCGTCCGCAGCTGCGGCAGGGCGAGCGACACCCTGAGAAGGATCGGGGTGGCTCTTCAGGCGAATCACCGGGGTTCACCCGATGTGGGCTGCGGTTCCTGGCTCCTACCGTGACAGAAATCGTGAGGAGCAGGTCAATGAAGAGGATCATGCTAGTGGCCGCCGTGGTGGTCGGCCTGTATCTGACGGGTCGTGCCGTTGCGGAGTTGTTCGTCATTCACTGGGGTAGCCCGGCGAGCTACCGCAACGACTGGGGCGGGCCGAGCCTGGCAGGAGTGCTGGCAGTGCACTGCCTGCCCGGCTTGACATTGCCCGGGTACCTGGCCTGGCGGATTCATCGCGGCCGCGCTGTCACTGATCCGGCGGAAGCTTAGCGAGAGCCTTCCGGATAGCCGTCGCTTTCTTTCCAGACCTGGACTGCGCCAGGAACGAACGTGTGCAGATAGCGGCAGTCAGCACAGACGAGGCTGATGCCATCCTCAGCAAAATGGCCGAGCCAATCGATAGTCACAAGGACAGGCTCGCCGGACCTCGCCACCTGGATCCCGGAGATCTGCGGGCTTACTCTGCCCTTATGGATGCAGAACGCTGATGGTAACAAATCTTCAGATGCTGGCATCGACGGCAGACCGAGATCGCGCAATCAGCGTCCTGAAAACATCTTTTCTGGAGGGCAGGCTCACCAAGGACGAACTGGAGCTGCGGGTCGGACAGGTACTGACCGCGCGCTTGTTCACCGACGTGATGGTTCTGACCGGCGACCTGCCTGTCGGCCCATTCGGCAGGCTGCCCGCGCATCCTGCTACCCCAGCGCCTCCGCGACCCAGTCGGCTGGCAATTGCGGCAGTGCTGCTCGGGTGGCTCGCGGTGCTGACCGGCGCGGTCTTCGCGCTGCATGCCATGTGATCCGCGCCAAGGCCTCATACCGGGTAGGGCTCTGGTGTGGTTGTGTAGCTGCGGCCGTGGGGGAGCCGCCAGGTGAGGGTGCCGGGCTGGTCCTGGGTGAGGTGCCAGCGGGGCGCTTGCTTGCCGCGGTGATGACGGCGGCACAACGGAGTCAAGTTGCACTCGCAGGTTGCGCCGCCGCAGTCGTAGGGGACCACATGATCGAGATCGCAGCGGCGGGCGGGCCGCCGGCATCCGGGGAACGAGCAAGTGCGCTGGCGGATCCGCAGCAGGTGGGCCAGGCTCGGCGGGGGCCGGTAGCGGGCTGACCGCCGGGCGTGGGTGCAGGGCCCGGTTTCCAGGAACTGGATTTTGCAGCCGAGGTCAGTGGCCCATCGGATGATCGGGCCCCCTGGGTTACCTGGGCTCCCTGGGCTCCCTGGGCTCCCTGGGTTGCCCGGGCTGCCTGGGTTGCCGGATTTGCCGGGTCCGGCCAGGACATCGTGGCCGGGCGGATGGCTCGCGCAGGCGTGGGCGACGGCGCGGCCGCTGCTGTCAGTCAGGGTGAGGCACCAGCGGGTGGCCGGGCCGGTGCGGGCGGCCAGGTCGCGGCAAGTAGCGGCGTCAGCGGGGCCGAGGCCGAGGCCGGCCAGCTCCCCGGGTGCCTCGGACAGTCCGGCCCAGGCGGCGAGCGGCATGGTCAGGTTAATAGTCCCGCCCAGTGGTCCGCCCTCTGCGTAGTCGTTGTCGCTGGCGCTGCAGCCACCTGGAGCGCTGACATCACGGGGGTCCGGGCTCGCGCTGCGGCGAGAGTCTGGGGTCGGGCCGCTACCGGGATCCGGGCTCGCAGCGCCGCTGTGTTCCGGGCTCGTGCTGCCGTCGGAATCTCCGGTCGGGTAGTTACCGGGGTAAGGGCTTGAGCTGCCGCTGGGTTCCGGGCTTGTGCTGCCGTCGGAATCTCCGGTCGAATAGTTACCGGGGTTGGTGCTTGCGCTGTCGCCGCGGCCGGGACAGGTGTCGCTGGTCGCCGCATTGGCGGCGCTGGCACCGGTGGTGTTGTCACATCCGATGCTGTCGCCGGTGGCGGCCCCGCCGGGCTGCTCACGGGCGCTGGCGAGCAGGAGGGAGCGGAGGGGCCGTCCGGTGAGCCGGGCGCTGAAGGCCAGGGCGCGTAGCTGGTCGACATTGCCGGGCAGGCCACGGGCGGCGAGCCAATGGGCGTCGGCGGTGAGCTGAGCGTCGGCGTGCATGACATCAGCGGGGGACAGCTCGCGGCCGGCCAGGGCAGCGTTGCCCGATGGCTCGGGCCAGGCCTGGACGCTAGCGTCCTTGCGGGCCTCTTCACGGCGCCGCTGGGCGGCGTCGGGGTCGTAGGCCAGGATTGCCCTGGTCAGGGCGGCACGCAGCTGTCCGGTGGTCTTACGGGTGACATCGCCGGCGGTGAGTACTAGGCCGGCGATGTCATTGGCGTCTTGGTCGGGTATCCCGGCGAGCAGGTCGGTGAACAGGGATGCCTTAGCCCAGTCGATCCGCCCCGCAGCCAGAGCGGCGTCAACTTCCGGCAGTCGGCCGAGACCGGCGGAGACGTCCAGCTGCCGGCTGGCGGCGCGACTGGTCAGCGCCAGCGCAGCCGCGACCTCGTCATCGACGTGCGCGGCCAGGTCTGGTCGGGACAGCTCGACTGACTGGTCTTTGCGCCGCTGTACCAGGGTGGTCAGGCACCGGGCCTGCTCGGCCTGCGTCCATGCGGTCAGCCGCTGCCAGCCGCACAGCAGCCCGATCAGTTCCGACTCGCCCAGCTGAGCCCGACGGGTGGCGGCGTCGGCGGCTGCCGCCGCCAGCGCGAGTCCGGGCGCTGCAGTGTCGGCCCAGCCGCCGGCGATGAAACCCGGTCCGGCCGGCCCGTCGCCGGGATCGTGGTGCAAGAACCCGGCGGCGAACACTTCGCCGGAGCCGTCCCACGGCCCCTTCTCATACGCGGTCCGGACGTCAGCAGGCAGGCCTGCCAGCCAGGACGCGTGCTCGGCGTCGTCGCTGCCGTAGAACTCATCGGTCAGCCACCACGGGGTCTCTGACAGGTCCGGCGGCTCATCGGATGACAGCGGCAACGCCGCGATCTCGGCCTCGGTCAGCTCGACGGGTGCATCGATCTCGGCCAGCTGCCGAGCTAGCAGCGCCGACGCATCAAACCGCGGCAACGGCCCGGCAGCATCGGGCCCGGCAGCGTCGGACCCGACGGGCGGAGGCGCCGGCTCGCGCGGCTGTTGATGGCTCATGATTTCGCCGTCACCTCCTCAACTACCCTGTTATTCGACCATAGTATCGACCACCTCCGACATTTTTGGGCCCGCAACAATGACGGTGCAGTAACTCAGGACTCGAAACTGTGTTCTACTATTGGGATGAGCGCAGTCGTCCGTCCGGACTGGTGGTGCTATCCCTTGCAGTGCCCGGCAGGGCACCCGTGGGCGCCAGGGCGCGTCACAGTGGGCTGGATGCCGTGCGACTGTCCGGGCGCGAGGACACACGGCGTGCTCGGCCATCTCTGGGTCCGATGCCGGACCGACGGCTGCCCGTCGATCTGGTACCGGCCGCGGCACGAGCACGCCGGGTTAGACCTCGCCCGGCCAGTACCGGGTCAGGCGGTGTCGAGCACCGCGGCTTCGGTGCCACCCTCCTCGCCGAGGATCGAGCCGATCTGGGCGACCTGGTCGGGCCGGCTGGAACGCAGCCAGAGCAGGACCCCGATGCCGAGCAGTAGCCAGACGAGCGCCACGTACGGCGTCCACTTGAGAATGCCGGGCGGGGCGGGGTGGATCGAGCCGTACAGCGCGGCGCCGAAAACGATCGCGCCGACGAGCGGGACGCCAACGTGGACCAGCGGGTTCCAGTTCCGGCTGGCGCGGGTGTTCCAGAAGTACACGATGCCGCCAAGACAGATCATGATGTACACGACGATGACCAGCAGCGTGCCGGTAGTAGCCCAGAAGTAGTAGTTGGACAGCGGCTGGCCGAACGCGCTGTCGGACAGCGGGTAGCCCATCACCAGCGCCATCACGATCGCGAGCACGGTAACCGCGGCGGTGGCAATCACGGGTGTCTTGAACGTCGGGTGCGTACGGCCGAACGCGCGTGGCAGGACGCCCTCACGCCCCATCGCGAACAGCGTGCGCGACGCTGCGGTCGCGCACGCCACGCAGACGATAAACGCCGCGCACATACCGCCGATCTCGGCGACCGTGCCGAGCCAGGATCCGACGAAAGTGGTCGCGGTCGTCTTGAGTGCGACCGGGTCGTTGCCCATCTTGACGCCGTTGTTCAGGCCGTAGCCGATCGTGATCGAGTATGTCGTCCACAGGTACAGCACGATCGCGAACAGCGTGGCGACGATAACCGCGATCGGGATGTTACGGCGAGGGTGCGCGGTCTCTTCACCGAAGTCGGCGGCAGTCTCGAAGCCGATATAGGACGTGACGCCGAAGATGATCCCGTAGAAGACGCCGTTGAAGCCGCCGGAATTCGTGTGGCTGAAGCTGAACGCGCCAAGGGCCTGGCCATGGCTGCCGCCCTTGGCGGTGGTGACCAGGTCGATCAGCACGATGACCGCCACTGTGATGATCCCGACGACGAGCTGCACCCGCGTTGTTACCTTGATGCGGATGACCGACAGCACCACGTACAGGGCCATCCCGATGACGAAAAACACGATCCACAGTTTGGGACTCAGGCCGAGCAGGTCGGCGGCCAGGTAGCCGACACCTGACATCGTCATCGGAACGAAGCAGATGAAGCCGAAGAAATACAGCCAGCCGGCCATGAAGCCGGCTTCCTTGCCCAGGCTTCGGCTGGCGTAGGTGTAGGCGTACCCGGCCGTGGCCATCCGGCGGGTAAACCCGATGACCACAAACGCGAGCGCCAGGCAGCCGATGCCGCCGAGCAGGAACGCTAGCGGGGTCGAGCCTCCGGCGACGAGCGACACACCACTGACGTTCAGCAGCAGCGCCATGCCAGGGGCAATGACCGAAACAGATATCGCGATGGCATCCCACAGCCGCAGGGAGCCGTGCGCGAGCTCGCCTGCCTTGGCACGGTCCAGATCAGCGCTGGTGTTGGCCATGGCTCCGTCCTCTCTTACTCCGGCTCATGCTCGGGCATGAGCACCGTCTGCTCATCTAGCGCGTAGTCGAAGGCCAGCGGGGTGCACTCGCGTTCGGCGAGCCAGTCCATGAACTTCACGTGCGTGGGATGCGCCCGGTAGGCGTTCATGGTCGTCACGTCCGGAAATTCGGTGTACAGCAGATAGGGGTAGCCGCGGTTGCGTGCACCGGTCAGATCGGTGCCGAAGCGGCACTTGGTCATCAGGCCGATCTCGCTCGGCCATGAGGCCACCATGTCCCGCATCTGCGCTGCCTCATCCGCGGACAGGTCGCGTGGGAAGCTGAACAGCACGATGTGCTGCAGGGTCATTGCGGTCCTCCTTGGCGGTTAGTAGAACTCGAAGTACTCGCGCATCTCCCAGTCGCTGACGTTCTGGCCGTCCGGCGGCGGGTTCTCAGCCACGGCTGCGTTGTAGCGGGCTACCTCTGACCGCTTCATCTGCAGCAGATAGTCGACCAGGACGTCGCCGAACGCCTTGCGGAAGAACTCGTCCTGGTCGAGCACGCCGACCGCGTCAGCGAGGGAGGCCGGGAGCGGCGCGTTGCTGGTGACGTACGGGTCAGCCTCAACCGGCGGCGGAGGGTCAAGCGCGCGGCGGATGCCGTCGAGCCCGGCGGCGATATTCGACGCCATGTACAAGTACGGGTTGGCAGCCGGTTCGCCCAGCCGCATCTCCACGTGACTGTTCGCGTCACCGGGCGCACCCTGCACGCGAACGAGCGCCCCCCGGTTCTCCAGTGCCCAGCACACCCGGTCGGGCGCGAAGGAGTACGGCCGGAACCGCTTGTAGCCGTTGACCGTGGGTGTGGCGAACACGCTCATCGGCAACGCGTGCTCAAGCAGTCCGGCAACGAACTGCCGCCCGGTCGCCGACAGGTAGTCGTCGTCGCTGGCGAACGCATTCCGCCCGTCCTGTCGCGAGATCAGCGACTCGTGCAGATGCCAGCCCGACGGGAAGAAGTTCGGCAGCGCGGGCGTGCACATAAAGGTCGCCAGCAGCCCGCGGCGCTGGCAGATCTGCTTCACCGCGGACCGGAACAGCACTACCGCATCGGCCGCCGCTAGCCCGCCGATCGGGCTGAAGCTGAATTCCATCTGGCCGGGTCCCCACTCGTCCTCCATCGAGCGCGGCGGCAACCCGACGGCCACGAGGCCATCGCGGATCGCCTCGAGCGTGCTCGCCACGCCGTCCAGCCGTACCTCCGACAGGTACTGATAGCCGCGTTCGAAGACGCTGACCGGTGGCGGTGGCGGCGCGAAGCCGGCATCCTGCGGCGCGATGTGGTCGGAGTCGAGCCTGACGATGTAGTACTCGATCTCGATCCCGGCCAGGTAATCGAACCCGGCATCGCCAAGCTCGGCCAGCAGGCGCCGCATGAGCCCGCGGCCGTCGAGCGGCATCGGCTGGCCATTGGAGAAGTACGTGTCACACAGCATCCAGCCGGTCCGGTCGGCCCAGGGCAGGACCTCGAAAGTGGTCGGATCGGGTACCAGCACGATGTCAGGGAAACCGGTGAACTCCGCGATTCCGAACCCGCCACCGGCCGCGAAGGCCGGGACGAACACCTGGTTGCCGGTATCAAGGCTGTAGATCGCACCGGAGAAGTCCAGGCCGTTGGACATCGCGGCGATTGCCACCTCGGGCGACAGTGACTTGGCGCGGGGCGTGCCGTGCTGATCCACGACTACCAGCCGGACGGTGCGGAGGTCTAGTTCGCGGATCTGGCTGGCGACTTCGTGCGCCATGAAGGCCTGCTCCGGTGTGTACAGGTCGTTGCGCGCGACGAAGCCTGGCTGGCCAACGCCGTGCGCGTCAGGTCGGCCTGCGGCCGGGCTGCTGCTTGTCACGTGGCTGTCCTCCGATGCAGTTGTGGCTGTGTCGTCCAGGTCTGTGCCATCCACGTCTGTGCCATCCAGGTCCGTGTCAGCCAGACGCCGGCAGGCAGGCCAGCCCGGGCGGTCAGGTCTTCTTGGGGTCACCACGACGCTGGCTCATCTGCTCCAGCATCGCGGCGGTGAAGTTGTCGGGCTCGACGTCGGCGAGCGACAGAAACGTCTCGGTCCGCTGCACGCCATTGATCCGGAAGATCTCGGCGAGCAGCAGCTCGCGCAAGTGCGCGTGATCCCGGACTCTCAGCCGGACCAGCAGGTCCAAACCGCCGGTCACGACGCTCATGTCCTGCGCCTCGGGCAGCGCGCGGATCGCGTTGATGATGTCGCTCAGGTCCATGCCGGGGCCAGCGGTGACCGCGAGGTAGACGACGACTGGATAGCCAAGGGCCGCCCAGTCGATATCGACCCGGTAGCCCCTGATCGCGCCGAGACGCTCTAGCCGGGCAATCCGGTCCGCAACCGCGGGAGGCGACATCTCGACCTGCCTGGCCAGCGCACGCTGCGACTGGCGGGCGTCCGTCGCCAGGGCGTGAAGCAAAGCCAGGTCGAGGTCGTCCACCTCTACCTTCGACGGAGCCGCCGAAGTGACTTCGGCGAGCCTTGCGAGGGGTGCTGAGACGGATGCCATATGCCAGCCGACCGTTCGTACGGCTTAGTAAGTTGGGTTATGCTGGGCAACATCGTCGTTGCTTCTGTAAAGCAGGCAGCGAGAAATTCTTACATTTGTAAGATCGGGTGTCAAGAGACGGAACGCCGATGAGCGCAACAATCGACCAGAGCCATGCCGGCCTTTCTGGCCCTGCCGTCAGCGACAACGCGCGCGACTGGGACGCCGGTCTCGCCAGGCGCACGAAGGCACTGGGCGGTGGCGAGATCACCGCGATTCTCGCGCTCGCCGGGACGTCAGACATCATTACGTTCTCCGGAGGATTTCCCGATCCGGCTACGTTCCCGACCGGGGTGCTCGCGGAACTAGCAACTCGCTTGATCACCGGGGACCCCGGCGTAGCGCTGCAGTACTCGGCCACCGAGGGCATCGCTGGCGTGCGTGACTACGTGGTCAGCCGGCTTGATTTGCTCCAGGGCCGCAGGCCGGAGCCCGGCGAGCTGATGATCACCAGCGGTGGCATCGACTGCATGGAACTCGTCGCCAAGAGCTACCTGGACACCGGCGACGCGGTGGTCGTGGAGGCACCGACGTACCTGGGCGCGATCATGGCGTTCCGCGGTTACGAGGCGGACGTGCATGGCGTGCCGGTCGACGGCGACGGGTTGCGCACTGACATACTCGCCGATCAGCTGGCCGCAGGCCTTCGTCCGAAGCTCTTGTACACGATCCCCGACTTCCAGAACCCGACCGGGCTGACGATGAGCGCGCCCCGTCGGAGTGAGCTGATCGAGCTAGCCCGGCGGTACGGGTTCCTGGTCGTCGAGGACGTCGCGTACCGGGATCTCCATTTCGAGGACGCCCCGCCGGACAGCTTGTGGTCGATGGCGCCGGATGTGGTGCTTCAGGCCGGGACATTTTCCAAGATCTTCTGTCCCGGCTTCCGGATGGGCTGGGCGGCCGGGCCGGCCGACATCGTCAGCCGGCTGGTGGTGGCCAAGCAGAATTCCGACCAGTGCTCGGGCGCTCTCGGGCAGCGGATGCTGGAGGAATACGGCCGTGGCGGCCACATGGAGCGGCAGATCGTCGCGTCCCGCGCGCTGTATGCGCGCCGCGCCGCCCTCATGGCCGACGCGCTGACCGCGCACATGCCGGAGGGCACAGCCTGGACGACGCCGGGCGGTGGCTTCTACATCTGGGTTACCGCGCCCGACGGTATCGATACTGTGGCGCTGTCGGCCGCGGCGCGGGCACAGAAGGTCGCCTATGTTCCCGGACGGCCTTTCTACCCTGGCGACGACGGCGCGGCGCAGATCCGTCTCGCGTACAGCCGGGTCCCTGACGAACTGATCGACGAGGGCATCAAGCGGATCGGCGATGTGCTCAGAACTGCTCTGGAGGAACGATGACCGAATCCCTTGGCGACGCCGCGAGCCACTTCACCACTGAGGCGCACGGCGAGCCGGCCGGTCCTGGCCGGTACGTCAACGTGGACGCGATTACGCCGGTCGAGTTCCTCCCCGGGCTCGGGTTCCGGCCGGTGCTCGGGCAGCGGGCAATGACGAACTTCGTCAGCTTCGAGCCGGGCGCGGAAGCGCCGCGGCACGTGCACGAGGAAGAGCAGATCGTCATCGTGGTCGACGGCGAGTTCACCTTCGACCTGGACGGCGACGTGCGCGTCATGCGCAAGGGCGATGTCGCGATCGTGCCGGCCTGGGTTCCGCATGGCGCGTGGACTACCGATAGCCACTGCGTGGAGATCGACGTGTTCTGCCCGCCGCGGCAGAGCCTGCTCAAGCTCGCCGCCGCGCAGGCCGAGGAGGCCGCGCAGGCCGAGGAGGCCGCGCAGGCCGAGGAGGCCGCGCAGGCCGGCCAAACCCCCGGGCGCGAGGCCTAGATGGACCTCGGGCTGCGGGGCCGCAAGGCGATCGTCACCGGCGGGTCGAAGGGGCTGGGCAAGGCCATCAC
>Ga0335075_10002287_pt1 | contig 30986 bp, 23 predicted proteins | sample Lox_Sample_24_FD_206723 | JGI IMG/M metagenome (GOLD analysis project Ga0335075, IMG submission 206723) | Soil microbial communities from Loxahatchee National Wildlife Refuge, Florida, United States - Lox_Sample_2.4 | ecosystem: Environmental > Terrestrial > Soil > Wetlands | place: USA...
CGTGGCCGCCGCCGGGTGCGGCGCCGGTCCCGGCGCAGGGGATCTACGGGCGACTGGCCGAGGCCGGGCTCGAATACGGGCCCGCATTCCAAGGCCTGACGGGTATCTGGCGACGGGGGGAGGAGGTGTTCGCCGAGGCCCGGCTAGGCGGGCAGGCCGAGGCGGACGCCGGGTCGTTCGGATTGCATCCGGCGCTGCTTGATGCGGTGCTGCATGCGGCGGGCGCGGGCCAGATGGCCGATGCCGTCGGCCCTGTGCCGCCGATTTCCTGGTCGGGGGTATCGCTGCACGCCACCGGCGTGCTGCCGATTTCCTGGTCGGGGGTTTCGCTGCACGCCACCGGCGCGGTCGTACTGCGGGCGCGGCTGGCCCCATCCGGACCCGATGGGATATCGCTACTGGCGGCCGATGAGGCTGGGGAGCTCGTGCTCTCGGCGCGGCGGCTGGTGCTAGGCCCGGTGCCTTCCGGCGGCCCGGCCAGCGCCCGGCCCCGGGCGGCTGCGGGGTTGTTCGCTCAGGCCTGGATCCCCGTTCCCGTTCGTCCCGGCGCGAGGGCGGCCGGATGGGTGGTGATCGGCGACGACGGCGGCGGCCAGTTGGCCACCGGGCTGGGCGCGGCCCGGTATCCGGACCTCACCAGGCTGGCCGCGGCGGTGGCGGCCGGAGCCGCGCCGCCCACGGCGGTGGTGGTGCCGGTGGCCGCCTCGCCCTGGGCCGAGCCCGGAGCCGAGGCGGGCACCCTGGCCGGGCAGATGCTCGAGCTGGTGCAGCGGTGGCTGGCCGAGGGCCGGCTGTCGCAGACCCGGCTGGTGGTGCTGACCTGCGGCGCGGTCGCGGCAGCAGCCGGGGACCGGGTCACGGACCTGCCCGCGGCGGCGGCGCGGGGCCTGGTCCGTTCGGCTCAGTCCGAGAACCCGGGCCGGCTGGTGCTGATCGACCTCGATGAGCCGGGTTTGAGGGTCGAGACGGATCTGGGCGTCACGCTAGCCGACGCGCTGGCCAGCGGCGAGCCCGAACTGGCGGTCCGCGGAGGCCGGGTGCTGGCCCGGCGGCTCGTCCCGGCGACCGGCACCGCCCGGCCAGGGCCAGGGGCGCCGGGACCGCGTCCCATGGCCGGAGATCCCGGGGCAGTGCTGATCGCCGGGGGAACCGGGGTACTGGGCGCCCTGGTGGCCCGGCACCTGGCCGTCTGCGGCCAGGCCCGGCGGCTGGTGCTTACCGGCCGGTCCGGTCCGGCCGCACCCGGCGCTGCCCGGCTGGCGGCCCGGCTGGCCGGGCTGGGCGCCGCAGCGCTGGTGGCTGTCTGCGACGCCGCCGACCGCAGTGCGCTGGCCGCGCTTATGGGCCACCAGACGCGGGGCCCGGTGCCGCTGACCGGGGTAGTCCACGCCGCCGGAGGCTTCGCTGACGAGGAGACCGGGTCGCCGACCGCCGAACGGGTACAGCAGGTGAGCAGGCAAAAGGCGGCCGCGGCGTGGTATCTGCACGAGCTGACCAGGGGCGCCGACCTGAACCAGTTCATACTGTTCTCCTCCGCCGCCGGGATGCTGGGCGGGACGGAGCAGGGCAGCCACGCGGCGGGTGACGCTTTCCTGGACGCGCTGGCGCAGTTCCGGCGGGACCGGGGGCTGCCGGCGGTGTCGCTGGCCTGGAGCCCCCGCGCGCAGCCGACCGGGATGACCACGGACCCGGCTGGCATCAGCCAGGGGCGTGCGGCCCTGGAGTCACTGTCGTCCAGGGAGGCTCTAGCACTGCTTGATGCCGCCAGGGACCAGGACCAGCCGGCAGTGCTGCCAGCCCGGTTCGACACCGCCACGCTGCGCGCGGCCGCCGCACATGGTCAGCTACCCGCCCTGCTGCGGTCGCTGGTACCCGGCCAGGCCCGGCGGACCGCTTGGCACCGGCGGGTTCGGCCCAAAGAGGGATGGCGATATCGGGACGCCGACGGGCAGCCCTGATCGCGACGCACCAATCACGGGAGCTAGTAATGCCTTTGACCTTCGTAGTTAGCACCGGCCGATGCGGGTCTACCATGCTTTCCCGCATACTTAGTAAGCATCCGGACGTGCTTAGCCTGAGTGAGTTCTTCCGTACCATTTGCGATGAAACTACTCAATCTAAGTTGCCGACCGGCGACTTGGACGGCCCGGAGCTGTGGCGACTCTTCTCTGCCACCTCTCCCGTCGTGGACGGATTTGCTCTCGCTAATCTGGCGTCTGACGAGATGTGCTACCCGTACAACCGTGGCCGGTTTGATCCAGCCGTCGGGGTGCCGGTGATCTGCCATGCCACGCTGCCGCTTCTCACCGATGACCCGGATACGCTCTTCGACCACCTCGCCGCCGAGGTGAGCAGCTGGCCGAAGCGATCGGCAACGGAACAATATGAGGCAATATTCGCCACGCTAGCAAAACGGCTAAACCGTCACGCAGTAGTTGAACGCAGCGGTGCTTCGCTTATCTTGGTGCCGACGTTGCGGCAGCTATTTCCCGAAGCGCGCTTCGTATTCATGTATCGCGACGGCATTGATAGTGCACTGTCGATGACTCATCATTCTCCCTTCCGGCATCAAGCGATAGTCACCGAAGCTTTGCGCCTGACAGGGCTCCCTGCTGGGACGCCACTAAAATATATCGAGGCGGCGGCGCCCGAGGAGTTCGAGGGTGTGCTCGCGCCACCTTTTGATACGCTCAGGTTCAAGCTCTTCCCGATTCCGCTGGCTACCTTTGGCGCGATCTGGGCGTGGCAAACTCGTTTCGGCGCCGGGGCACTAAGCGCCGTGCCACTTGATACGTTGTTCATGTTGAAGTACGAGAAGCTGCTTGCCGATCCAAAGGCAGAATTGACAGCTCTAGCGAACTTCATCGGCATTACCGCCGGGGCGGACTGGCTGGAGGCAGCCTCCGCACACATTGAACCTAGTCGCGCCGGGGGGGCAACTGCCCGGCTTGACCCCGGTACCCTGGCCGCGCTGAACGATGCGTGCGAACCAGGCACGGACACGATCGCCTCGCTGGAGTCGCAGTACATGATGCCTAGGTCCAACTGATCGTTGACGGACCGGCCTCGGGTGAAGGTGATCAGAGCGTGACGAACCCATAACAACCAGGAGGAAATCGGCTCGGTGGTATTTTGCCGCCATGACGGTGTTCGCACTGTGGAGTGCACCACGAACGCGATCGACGGCCTTCTTCCGATCGATGGCCGAGCGCATCCGAACGCTGTCAACGGTCCTTGGCTGACGCGGACGGCGCGAGATCGTCATGACCTTCGGCGCTAGTTAGGCGGAACGGGATCGCCCGGCTTTGGCGGCTCGCTGATGGACGTCCTCCGGATCCGGGCGACATCCTCGGGCGACGCCTCCCGGAGGGTGGGCCAGCCCATCCCGCTGGTGCCGCAGAGGTACTGCCGTTCCTCGTCCTCCTTGAGGAACATTCGCAGCTCCCCGGACCTGCGCAGCCCGACAAACCGCATATACAGGCGGTGTTCCCCTGGTTCCACCTGGAAGACCCTCACCTGCTCCTTTCCGATCTTGCCCACGGCTTGGTCGTCGAGAACCACGGTGTAGCTCAAATGAGGTCTAAACAGGTGAAAAAGCAGACCGGTAGGGAGCACAGTCGCGGGCGACACCGACCAGCGTTGCTTTGGCCTGAAGATTCTGATTGCTGACATTGGCGTCCTTTCTCGACACGGCGAATAAGGTACTCGGACGAGGCGTTTCTCTGGGTACTCCAGGTACCGACGCCGCTCATCCGCGCCTGCCAGGTACGAGCCGTTCCCGGTCGGCCGTCCTGGCCACGACGCGCCGGGCGAGCAGGTCGAACGCCAGCAGGGCTGCGGCGCAGGCCGCGACCGCGCGAGCCCGTGGTCCCGGCGAGCCCTGCGCCGTGCTCACCGCAGGCATGCCTGCGGGCCGTGGGCGGTGAGGGTCGCCAGCGAGCAGACAGCGGCGCGCGGATCGTACGGGCCCATGATGGCCGCGACCGCGGCCGGGTCGTCGGCCTGCGTGACGCCCTGGGGCGAGTGCGTGAATGACGGGCTGGCCAGCAAGTACCGCAGGGCCAAGAGGTACGGGCCAGCCGGGTGGGCGGTGGAGAACGGCAGGAAGGTGACGCCGGGGACGCGGCTGATGGCGGCCCGCTGTGATTCGCCGCCGATCACGTACGTGTAGTATCCGGCCGCGTTCAGCCTGGTGGCCTCATCAGCGCGGCATCCGTAGTCGGTCCCTCCCCCGGGCAGCTTGTTGGCGACGAGCGGAACGAGAGGGATGAGCACGCCGATGCACATCGACCAGTAGCGGACGTCCTCCCCCGCGGCCGGCCAGGGCGAGGGATGAATGCCGGGCGCGAAGGTCGGCGCTTTCCCCGTGACGACGACCACGTCAGGTGCCGGCGGGCGGACCAGGTAGGCGTAGACGTGGCTGGTGTCGACGTTGGCGAGCCCCGCGTTGTTGAACGATTGTTGAGCCTTGTAGAACTCCAGTGGCGGGGGCACTGCCGCACCGGATCCCCCCGCGCCCGCGGCAGGGGCGGCGGAACCGCTTACCGCCGGGAAGGTCACGGAGGCGTTGTGGCTGGGGCAGGCGCGAAGCGTGCGCGCCGCGCCCCCGTGCTCCACGGTCAGCACCGGAAGCGGCACGGCCGAGGCACCCCCGGCCGGCAGGTAGACGCGGTAGACGAGGTAGCCCGGGTGCTGGCTGGTGGTCCCGGCGGGCAGCGGCAGCGTGTTGGCCTGGCCCGGTGCGGGATCTGAGCGGATGGTCACCGTGAACCGGCCGCCGGGGACGGCGTGCTGCTGCCAGGGATTCAGGCTGCCGGGCTGCGGGGCGATCCGGTAATCGGGCAGGGACGAGCCGACACCGCCAGGCGTGTAGACCTGGACCGAGGCGTAGCGGGCGTCAGGGAAGCGGCCCGACAGGACGATCCGGGTGCCCGCGGACGCCACGATCGGCCCGCCGAATATGTCCTCTGCCGCATCAGGGAAGGCTGTGTTATCCGTCTGCGCGCTTAGCTCTGTCGGCCACGCGCAGGACATCCCGGGCAGGAAAGCCGGCCGGCTGGCCCCCGCGACAGCCGTGCTCGATGGCTGCGCCGATGTACACGCCGGCACCGCCATCGCCACGGAAACCGCGACCCCGACGAGGCCAGCGACCGCGCCGGGCCGACGACGCCCCCGGCTGCGGTACGGCCATGGCCTGGCCGTTGCCTTTCCGGCTGACCCGATACGGGCACGCATTGACACCTCCCTGCCGCGTCGGGAACGACGGTGCGGCTCATCTTCGTCATCTGTTATACAACTTATAGAGCACATGGATCAAGACGTCAACGCTCGCCTTCAAGGGCCGGTCCGCGGCGACCCGGTCGATGGGGATCAGCGCCCCGTCCAAGACGACGTAGGCATACCCGGCCCTCTTCGCGTCCCGACCGCCCGGCGGAGCTTCGGCGCCCTGGCGCCGGCAACATCACGGTCTCTTCCGCGTACCGCCACGCGGTCGTGGTGCCGGCCCGAAGCCGGTCGCCAACTCGGCGAACGTCTCGCCCTTCCGCAGGCACGCCAGGACCAGGAGCGCCTGCTGCCCCGGGTTCAGCTTCCGCCACCGCGACCCGATTGCCTTTCGCTGCCGCCGGATGATCCGGGCCACGAAGGAGAGGGTCTGACGAGACAACGGCAACGCGGCACGGTAGAAAAGCACGCAAGCCCCTGGTGGCGATGAGGGTCGTTTTGGTCGACTGCCTCATCTACCGGGGGCTTCGTCGTCACCGGCGGCGACACGCCGTGACTTCACCAGGCCGTGACGACCCATCGCCATCAACGTGAAAGGGGACAGTGATCCCGGCATGGCCGGCAAACCGGCCCCTGAATCAGCGAGGCCAGGCGGACATGAGCCGATATCAAGGCAACGACTTGCGAGCGGTCGTCAGAAGGTAGGTCAGGTCGAGTACCGGCATGGGCCGACGATACACTTTGTTTGACAGACGATACAGAAACGGGCCTTGGTACCCAACAAAGTGTGCGCCGTATCGTCGCATGCCGCCCGGGCCGAACATCCGGCGGAGGTCGGAGGGAATGCGATTCTTCTTCTCTTCCCAGGCCATGCGTGCGAAGCTATTCGGGGCTATGCGCCGCCGGATCGCGGCCCGTACATCCTCTGAGATGTCCCGCTCCTGAAGCCAATCAAGGCTGGTATTGCCGGCCTTGATCCGATGGAATTCGGTCAGCCGCTTTGCGGGGAAGGCGTCTACGTGGGAAAAGTAGCCCCCTGGTTTGAGAACACGTGCCACCTCATCGATAAACCGGCCGAGATTAGGGTAATTGTGAGAGCTCTCGACGTTAATGACCACGTCGAATTCCCCGTCCTCGAACGGTAGATTCTCCGCGTCGCCGTGTACATAGCTCAGGGTGTCTGGGCGCGACAGCGACGAGTTCGCCCGGTCAACAGCCTTCTGCGACAGGTCGAGGCCCACCATCCGCTGGGCGCCTGTGACGCGTGATAGGAAATTCAACCCTTCTCCCATCCCGCAACCGACTTCAAGCACCTGCTTTGTCGAATAATCCTCATACGGCAATGGCAGCTCACGAAGCGTCAGCATGTAGAGCTGCTCGCTGTAGGTGTCCGTGTCGAACAAGCCGAATCCTGGTATCAGTTTCTCAATCTCCTCCGCCACCTCCTGGTCGTACAGCCCCCAGTTCCAGAGGTCTCCCTTCATCGCCCAGCCAGCGGCGGCCTCGTAGAGCGAACTGACGCCAGCCTTGATCTTGCTCTCCAGCGCGACTTGCGCTTCCCTGTTGCCGAAGTTTATCGCTAGCATACTTTGCCCGAAGCCCTTCATGGCGGCTCCGGCGTGTTTGTTTTGCGTGACCGGGTGTTCTGGATGTCTGTCTAGACGTATCTGCGTCTTCATGAGCTTGAAACTGCCCATGCCACGATCCCTTCTGTCCGAAACATATTCCCGTTCAAAGTTACTTATCGTCGAGTCGGTGAACTGCGAGCGCAAGCGGACGGGCGATTTGGCGCGATCGCTCATTCGGGCTCACTGTCGTCGCCTTACCAAATAATGCTGCACGGATAGGTGCAGACAAAGAAACCCCTTATGCACCCCTAGTTAGGGGATTGTTACGCATAGGTCCAACTGATCGTTCCGCAAGCGACTACCCCGGGCGAACTTCGCATGCGCCCGGCAACTGTGCGAAAGAATCAGTCAAACGCGGAAGCCGTCTACTTGGCCGGTGAAGTGCGGCTCAGGCTTCCTTGTACGTGATGCAGGCCGAGGGCGTGACGAGCACAGACAACCCATAGTAGTGGGTCTCGCTCGGCATGTAGAACCGCATCGTAACCGCCGAATTCACCGGCATCAAACCCAGCTTGCGGAAGTAGCCATCAAGGTTAAGCTCAAGAGCGTAGGAGCCGCGCGGCAAGGGCGCCTTCAACAGGGCCAAGATCCGCCCGTCATCATCGGTCTCATCACGCCATTGTTCGCGGTACTCGCCATTAATCTCCCGGCTCAGGCCCACTGACATCGCTACTGCCGGCCTGCCGTAAACGCAATCGATCACATGCACTGAGACGCTCATGGCCCATGTACCGCCCCACTTCAGTCGTGATCCAGGCCCAGGCCCCGGCAGGACCTCACCGGTGACCGCGGCTGCTGTGAACTAGATCTTCGGTCACTCCTCTCTCGTGGCACCTTCGGCCGGCTCTTACGGCGCTCTTTTCGCCGCAAGCCGGCCGGTACCGGCGTCGGAATGGCACAAGAGCCCGGTCGGAAAGCCTGATCCACAGCTACCTAAGCGGCCGTGGCCGATTGCCCCCGCCCAGCACCTGGCGCTCGGCCTGAGACACCGGAGGTCCGGTATGACCAGCACACTTTCCCGCCGCCTCACTCTATTCTTCGCGATCGTAGCGATAGTCGCCGCGGGCGTCGTGATCAGCATGGTGAGGGTCTCGCCCCTACTGCATGGCCCGGCCACGCCCGTGCCTGGGGCCGCGTCGCCATCAGGCGTCCTAGCCGGTCCGCCGTGGGGCTGACGAGTCCGAGTCAGTCGCACGGTGACCAACCCGCATGATCCCGAGACCAAGCAGGCCGGATCGACCCGCAAGAGCGTACCGATCCCGCCCGGCGAGCCGATCTGACTGGCAACCGAGCGATGATCCGCTTGCCGGTCGGCCGCCCGGCCGGGTCGCAAGGATGCCGTGGGCCCCCAGCGCCGTTCAACTGATGCCGATCCGCAAGCAGCCGGGATAGGCGCGCTCCATTTCCGCCGCCGACCGCGTCGGTCTGAGCCAGGATACTGGGCTTGAAAGAATGACAGAAAGCCCGCCGGCCGGAAGCCGGCATAGTCAATACCGTGGCATCAGGTCTAGTAGAGTATCTAAAATGGATAACTAAGGGTGCGTTACGGGTTCCTTGGCCTGTGCTTACCCAGGCAGCATTGTCCGATAGGACGGCGGCGCCGAGCCCGAATGGGCGACCGCGCCGGATCGCCCTCCGCTTGGGCTCGCAGGTCACCCACATGGCGATCCTCGCAGGCCGTGACCCGCCGGCAGATTTATAACCAGACAGATGCAGATTCCTCGACGAACTGCTCTGCTGGCTCCGTTGGCCTGTCAGAGAAAGGTTGCGACATGCTTGTTCTCGGGCTGAGCGGAGGATTTTCCGGCGAAAGCTGGGATCTCGCTCCCGACCCAAGAATCCTATTCACTCATGATGCCGCCGCGTGCCTGATCAGGGACGGCGAGCTCGTGGCCGCTGTCGAAGAGGAAAGGCTGAACCGGATCAAGAAGACCGTAAAGTTTCCGGTCAATGCCGTGCGCGCCTGCCTCGACCTGGCGAACGTGTCCCCCGCGGAAATCGACGCCGTCGGCCACTATTTCACAGAAGAGTCAACTAATCTGGGACTGCACCATGTCTATCGGGCGCAGCCTGCCACGCCGGTACGTACAGCTCGCGAACTTCACATGGGTCACCTGAAGGTGGGGCTTGGCCTGGATCTACCGGATGACCGCCTGTTCTATTTCGAGCACCACCGTTCGCACGCCATGTCCGTCTTTGCCCGGTCCGGAATGAAGGACGCCCTTGTGGTGGCCATGGATGGCCGTGGCGAAAAGGACTCAACGACCATATTCCACGGCAGGGAAGGGCAACTCGAGAGCCTCGCCACACACGCAGCTGATAAATCGCTCGGCCAGCTCTATGTCGCGGCCATCGAGTCCCTTGCCTACCGTTTCGGTGATGAGTACAAGGTTATGGGCCTCGCGCCTTACGGGAACCCAGATGCCTATCGTGACGTGTTCAGCGGGATGTACGCTCTCAAGGACAATGGTGACTACAAACTTGTTACCCCAAACGAATTTCGGGCTACGCCATTTCCATTTCCACTGCGGCGCATGGGTCAGGGGTTCAGCCAGGAGCACAAGGATTTCGCTGCGGGCCTCCAGCACCTGCTGGAAACCATCGCCATGCATATAATCAGTTACTGGGCGAAAAGTACAGGGCTGCGGAACCTTTGTTTCGTCGGCGGCGTCGCCGCCAACAGCAGTCTCAACGGCGTGATACTACGGTCAGGCCTGTTCGATGAGGTATTTATACATCCCGCGTCGCACGATGCCGGCGCGGCCGAGGGTGCAGCGCTCCTGACCGCCGATCTGCTTGGCACCTCGCCGTTCGGCTTGCCGCGCATGCGTAGTGCCAGCGTCGGGCCGAGCCTTGGCACCATCACACAGGTTGAAAACGCGCTGGAATCCTGGGGCGACCTGGTCGAGTACGAGCGGTCCCCGGACATCGTGGAAGACGCTGCTCGCCTGCTAGCCGACGGCGCGGTCCTCGGCTGGGCTCATGGCCGCTCCGAATTCGGCCCCAGGGCGCTGGGGAACCGCAGCATCCTGGCAGATGCGCGGCCAGCCGGGAACAAGGAGAAGATAAACGCGATGGTGAAGAAGCGCGAGAGCTTCCGGCCATTCGCCCCGGTCGTGACGCCAGAAGCGGCAACAGCGTACTTTGATCTCCCTAAGACCCGGGCCAACTATGACTTCATGTCTTTCGTGGTGGACGTGCGCGAAGACCGTAGAGCGGAGTTGGGTGCGGTCACACATGTCGACGGCACCGCCCGCATCCAGATCGTCGATCCCGCCGCGAACGAGCGGTTCTACCGGCTCGTACGGAGATTCGGCGAGCTCACAGGGACACCGGTGCTACTGAACACCTCGTTCAACAACAATGCCGAGCCGATAGTACAGAGCTTGCAGGACGTCCTGACCTGCTACCTGACGACCGGCCTGGACTTCCTGGTGATCGAGGATTTCATGGTCCGCCGACGGCAAGGCAGCTCGCTGGCGCTCGACAGCCTGGTCGTCAAGTACCGGCCGGTCACCCGGATCACCAAGCGAACTTGGCTGACGCCCGCGGGGGAACGTGAAGTCCAGCACTCGATAGTCCTGGATATGGCCCCATGGCCTTCTGCCCTCATTTCTCCGAGCGTATTCGCCATCCTTGAGGCTGCCGACGGGAAGCAAAGCCTCGCCGCGCTCGCAGAAGTCGTGGGAGGCCTGACCGATGACATCAGGGGCGAGCTCTACAGGCTGTGGCAGGATCGGTACTTCACGCTCGAGCCCTCAAGCGCCACCGCCTTCACACTGGAACGTGATGGCGCGCTCCGCTCAGGGGCTCAATAGGGGGTTCGCGTTTGGGCGGCATACGATTACCATTGTTTACGGCGGGGTATCAGGGAAGGTTGACATGGGCACCTCTGGCGAATCTAAAGGATACTCGCCTCTGTGCATCAGTCGAGTATGAAAGGCTATGATGATGGGCTCCTTTAAGTTTTCAGCGGTTCTCACCCGGGAGATAACTGAAGAAGAGTGGGCCATCCTGCAAGAAGCAGGATGTGCTGGCGGGACTCTCTCGACTTCGGTGCTCCCGGTCAGCGACAACACGGTCGTCACCCAGATCGACTTCGACAAGGCTGAGGCAGAGACGCTTTACGATGCGATGCTGCGAGTTCTGGACGCGCTGACCAAGCTGCCCAAGCTGAGTGCGTTCAGCCTTGACGTGCCGGAGCCGTCCGTAGGCCAGGCACCCGCGGCGGTTGAGAACTCGCAGGCCGTGCCCGAGCCCATTCGCAGTGACACCACGCTAGTCACGGCGGAGATTGAGCCCGCCTCCGAGCCGGTTGAGGCTGCGGCGAACGGTACGGGCTCCATCGAAGCCGTCGCCGAGCCCGTCGCGGCCGCGCCAAACGGCACCGCCGCGCCAAACGGTACGGCGTTTACCGGCGACGACGAGGCGGCAGCAGCAGAGCCCAGGCTCGTCGCAAGCCAGATGGTCTGACACAGCCGGGATCGGCCATGTGTCGGCCAGCAGGATAGTGAGCCTGGCAGCCGGTCGGCTGCCAGGCTCCCGCCGTGGGCAGCACGGCTCGCTTTGCGGCTAACTGCGGGCAGGCACCAGTTGCACGGCATCTGGAAGCCGGTTGCCAAAGACAGGCGTAGTGAACAGGTCAGCAACGCTGAATCGGCCGCCGTGCCGCAATTAGCGAGATTGCGAAGGAGTGATAACCGTGCACCATGAGTGTGTAGTTGGTTGCAAGATCGGACCAGAAGCGTCAGCTACCAGTGGATCGCTACGGCTCGAACTGACCATCGAAGAGCTCGCGGGCAGCATGACGAAGGTCGGTCCCGTTGTCGCGGCCAAGGTGACGGTGGGTGACGGCACGACGTTCGAGCTGGATGAGGAACAGGCTGCGATGTTTTCGGACGAGCTGAGCGGCCGCGCGGCGCGGGCGCGTTGGCTGGTCGACCACCCGGTGCAGCAGAAGCTGGAACCCACAAAGCAGTGAAACGCCGATGGCCTCGACCCCTTCTCAGCCCGGGAGGTCGAGGCCATCGGCGCGTCTGGAGCCTTACCTGCGCTGGGCAGAGAGCGGACTTCGGGTCGAAGCGGCCGGTGACAGCTGGTCCGAGATGACCTCGAGCAGCTGGGACTGATACCGGGTGAGGAAGAAATGACCACCAGGGAAAACGCAGAAGTCAAAGGAGCCGGTCGTGTGCTCGCGCCAGGCCCGGGCCTCGTCCAACGTTGCCTTCGGGTCGGCGTCGCCAGCGAAAACCGTGATCGGGCAGCTCAATGGCGGGCCGGGGACCCACCGGTAGGTCTCCGCCGCGCGGTAGTCGCTGCGCAGCGCCGGCAGCGCCGCCCTGATCATTTCGTCATCGCCAAGAATGCCGGGATCCGTCCCGCTCAGCATGCGCACCTCGCTGAGCAGGCCCTCGTCGTCGCGCAAGTGCACGAACTCCTCGCGGAACACCGACGGCGCCCTTCGCCCCGAGACGAATAGGCGCACGGGCCTGACTCCTAGCTGATGCTCGATCATTCGTGCCACCTCGAACGCGACGCTCGCTCCCATGCTGTGCCCGAAGAGCGCGAGCCGACGGCCCGCGACGTCGCCAAGGGCCGTGTAGACCTCCCGGGCCAGGCCGCGCACGTCGTCGATGCACGGCTCGCGGCGCCGGTCCTGCCGCCCCGGGTACTGGACGGCCAGCACGTCAAGGGCTGGCGCCAGTGCTCGGGAAACGGGCAGATAGAAGCTCGCAGACCCGCCCGCGTGCGGCAGGCAGATTAGTCGCATGTCACTACTCGGTGGGCTGTGATAACGCCGGATCCACTGGTCATCCATGGTCGTGGAGTTCCCCTCACTAAGCTCTTGCTGACGCAAGGAAGCATCCGCGGTTCTTTTCAGCATATTGGTCGCCCTTATCACGTGAAGAGCCGTTCTGCCAAGCTAATGGATGAATAGGGGCAGCTCGAAACCTGAGGTCCCTGAACATAGCTGGCGCGCATCATGGCTTAGAGAGACAATCGGGAAATGACAATGGTTCTGGCCCCGTGACTGGGTGCGGCGAGCGTCACCAGCGAAAGGAATGGAATAGTGGATGTCCTGGCAGAGTGGACGGGGACGAGTCGGCATGTGCTGCACGAGCCGTGGGTGCCGCCCTTCATTCGCGATGGCTTCTCTGACCTGATCATGGAGCTGGAGGAAGCGGCTCCCGATGGGCTGGATAGAAAGCGAACAGAATTCAGGAGGACGGGCCGGGTCGACAGGGGCACCCGTCAGTTCCTGGAACTGTCGGTGCAGCAACGGCTTGCGCAAGGATTCCATCAGCTGCTGAACGAGCGGTTCAGGCTGCTGGTCGGCGCTCAACTCCTGCGTGCCGGGGTCCTGACGCGGATGCGTAAGGACACGCCGGACTTCGACTGCCAGTGGGGAGGGTCAGAGTTCGGGGTCGACGTGACAACGCGGGCGCTCCAGGAGGTGGGGGCGGCGCTGGGACAGGCTCTGGAGTGGGGTCTATGGGACGGGCCGGACGTCAATATCACGCTGATGCGATCGGGGGAATTGTTGTTCTCCTCGAAGCCGGCCGTGATCGCCGGGATCAGTGACCGCCTTATCGCCGTGATCAGCGAGCGTATCAAGAGTACGCCGGACGAAGCGCGATACGGCAGCGTACCAGTGCCTGAGCTCGGCATAACTGCCGTGTGGGACGCCGGTACCGGCGCCGGAATCCCGGGCGCGCGCGTCACATATGACTCTGTCCTGAGGTTCACCGACGAAGAGTGGGATTACCACTGGGCCATGGCGGCACGACAGATCAATGACGCGATCGTGAAGAGGGGCCGTAGGGCCTATGCTCTGCCGACCATCGTGGTCGTGGACGTATCCCGGCTGGGGGAGACCGGCCGGTTTCTTAGCGTCGACAGGATCATGAAATTGCAGGACGTTCTGGATGACTGCGACCTCGGTGGTCTCCGTGGTGCTCTCGTCGCACGCAGTGCGTTCCCCTCACGAATCATCGAGCCGCTGTGCTGGCGCGGCGACGAGTCAGTCCTCAGCCATGTCGGCTCGGTCATCCTCGGTCAGTACGGCATGCCGCTTCTCGCCGGCTAGCAATATATCTAAATCGGAGATCGGCAAGCTCCTGGCGTGCGAGTTCGTGACGATAATGACGTCAAGGGGTAAACCAGGGGCGCCCTTCCATGCCTGAAAGGTGATTGGTCATGAGCTATAAGTTCACATTGGTCCTCAGCAGGGAGATAACCGAAGAAGAGATCGGTGCCATGAAGGACGCGGGGTGCCCTGACTCGGCGATCTCGACAACCGAGCTCCCCACGGCCGAAAAGGAAGCTGCGACGCAGATGGAATTCGACACGGATGCGTCGAAGACACTCGCCGGAGCGATGGAAATGGCCCTTGAGGCCGTAAAGGCCATTCCCGGTCTGCGTCCGTTCACCCTCGAGGTACCTGCCCAGCCCAATGGCGAGCCGCCCGAGACCGAGGACTCGCTGTACGAACTCGACCCGGTTCCGCCCACCATCACGGCCGAGGTTGAGGACGTGACCCCTGCGGCCGAAACTGCGCCCGTGGCCGCACCCAGCACCGCGGCCGAGCCTGAGCCCGTGGCCGCCGCCACCGCGGACGCCGAGCCCGCTGTGACCGCCAGCACCCCGGCCGAGCCTGAGCCCGTGGCCGCCGCCACCGCGGACGCCGAGCCCGCTGCGACCGCCAGCACCCCGGCCGAGACCGAGATCGCCCCCGCGCCCACCATCGAGGCTGAGCCTGCGCTCGCCGCCGCGGCGGCGCAAGTCCCGGCGCCGGCCGCCAACGGCACGGGAACCCTCCCGGACACCGGATTCCTGGGCGGCCACATGGTGTAGCTCGCCGGTCACGAGAGAAAAAGCACAATGCGCGCACGGCAACTGCGGGCCAGACATCGGTTGAACATGGCCCGCCGTGGCGGAAGTCGCACACGGGATAGTTCCGAAGCCAGTAAAAACTGAAAACCGCAAATATCGAGAAGCCGCGTCGGCAACTGACGCATCGCTGCGGCCCGGAAGTGACCTTTCTGGCATCACCAGCGGCGGTTGTCCGACGCGGTACCTATATATAAAGGCGCGGTAGGTAGCCTTGGTCAGGCTGCGGCCAGCCAATCTAGCCATTCACGCCATGGCGGAGATAAATTAAGACTGGGCGATCGCCTGATGCGCTCAGTGTCCTTGAGTATCGACTTCCTGCTCGAAGGATGCGCGGTATTACTGCATGCCAGGGCAACATGCCTGCGGCATCACGGCATTAGAGGCAGGTGAACTCAGCAAATGAGTCTGGCTTGTTTGGTAGCAAGTCATTGCTGTGCGCATAGCGCTGCAGAGCGTCCCGTGCTGGTCGAGCGGAGCAGCGAAATGTCGCTACTGCAGCTCTCGGTATCGGAGTGTCTCCGCGGCACCGGTGGGCTGGTCCTGATCAGGGGCCCGGTGGGAACGGGTAAGACCGAACTGCTGCGCGCTGTGGCCAGGAAGGCTGACGAAGCCGGTGCCCGTTTTCTCGGTGCGGACGTGGTTTATTCGGAGCGCCCCGCGCCGCTCAGCGCCCTGCGGCAGGTCTTCGAGGTGGCCGACCCTGCGTCCGATGAGTTGAGTTCTTACTCCTGGCTGCTCGACGACGACGCCCTCGCCGCCGCGGCTCGTGATCCGGCGGCGGCTCGTGATCCGGCGCCTGGCGCGGCCGGCCTGGTCGCCGCGCCGCTCCGGAAAAGCCTGGCCGACAAGCTGCTCAGAATGTCCGAGGAGCAGCCGCTGGTCGTTGGGCTCGACGATGCGCATCTGATGGATATGGCTTCACTCGAGTGCCTTGTCTCTATCGTCCGCAGGATCAACCGTGCGCGCGTCCTAGTGGTTCTCGTCGACTCCGGCAGCGTCAGGCGGTCGAGGCCACAGGTGTGGGCCGAGTTGCTGAGCCAGCCTAATTCCCGCCATATCCAGGTGGGCCCGCTGTCCGAACAAGGTGTCGCCGAGATCCTGTCGAGCCAGCCGGGCCCGCCCGACTGCTGGCAGCCATCCCTCGTCTACCGGCTGACCGGCGGCAATCCGCGGCTGGTGAGAGCGTTGACTGAACCCTACTGCGTCACGTCGCCGCAGACGCAGGTGCCTGGCATCGGGTCGCTGCTTGCCCCGGCCGTGATGACCTGCTTGTACCGCGGCGATGCCGTCATGCTGCGCCTGGCTAAGGCCATCGCCATTCTCGATGATGCCCCGTCGGCACCGCTTCTGGGCGAGATGCTCGGCCTGAGCGGGGAATCGATCGCCTGGGCCGTAGCCGCGGCCACCGAGGCGGGCCTGCTAAAGGACATGCGCTTGCGTCATAAGCACGTAGGGGTCGCCGTGCTCGACGCCGCCAGCCAGCGTGAACGCGCCGACCTGCACAGGCGTGCCGCCGATGTGCTGCACCGACGCGGCGCGCAGGCGACGGCCGTCGCGCGTCATAAGATCGCGGCGCAGCATGCGGACGAGTCGTGGTCGCTGACGGTGTTGCGCGATGCCGCGGAGCAGGCCCTGGAAGCCGACGACGCAGCACTTGCGATGGACTGCTTGCGGCTGGCTGAGCGTGCCGCCACGGATAATGCGCAGCGGGCAGACATACGTTCAGCATTTGTGCGCGTGAAATGGCGGCTCGACCCGGCCATGGCCGAACGCGAGGTGCTGGAGCTTCTTGGTGACGCCGAGGCGGGGCATCTCCGCGGTGAGCACACTCTCGCCTTGGTGAATCACCTTGCCTGGTATGGGAGGCTGGCGGAGGCGGCTGAGCTTTTCGGTCAGCTTGCGAGTTCAGCGGCGTCATTCAGCGGCGAGCTGGCGGCGGCAATGGACGGCACGGCCGCGCGCCTGGCCTACTATTATCCCGGTACTTTCCGGTCCAGCATGCTTTCATTGGCTGGTGACGGGACGGGCGGACCGGAAAGGCCATCCCTCACCACGGCGACTCAGACATTGCATGTCCGTTTTGCACGCGCCATGGAAGCGTTGCTTACCGAGGGCTTTACCGCCGAGGTTCTAGCCGACGCTCAGGCCGTACTGCAGCAGACGCGACTTACCGACGCCACATTCGAGTCGGCCCTGTCGGCGGTTGATGCCCTGGCACAGGCCAGGTGCCTCGCGGAGACGGCATTCTGGTGCGACAGCCTGCTCCGGCAAGCGCAGGAACGCCACGCGGCCACTTGGTGCGCCCGCCTCGAGGCCACTCGCGCCATGATCAGCTTCCGCCAGGGCAACCTGCTTGACGCCGAAGAACACGCGAAGGCCTCGCTTGCCCGCGTGTCGGCGAAGGGCCTCGGCATCCACGTCGGTGTCCCCCTATCGGTGCTGGTGCTGGTCGCGATTCGGGCGGGCAACTATGACGAGGCGCTCAGCCATCTCAGCGTGCCAGTGCCCTCTGCGATGTTCGAGACGCCGGTCGGCCTGCACTACGTTCGCGCACGTGGCCGGTACTACCTGGCCCGCCATTCGTACCGGGCCGCGATGGAGGAGTTCGAGGCCTGCGGGAACTTGATGATCAAGTGGGGAATCGACCTGCCCGAGTTCGTACCGTGGCGATCCGACCTGGCCGAAGGAAGACTGTGCGCCGGCGATCCGGCCCGGGACCTCATCATCGACCAGCTGAACCGGCTCTCCCCGGGCGACAGCCGTACCCGCGGCAGATCGCTCCGGCTGCTCGCGGCCACGTCAGAGCTCAGGAAGCGCCCGCACATCCTGCGCGAGGCCATTAGCGCCTTGGGTGACAGCGGCGACCGACTCGAACTAGCCGATGCGCTGACGGATCTGGGCCGGGCCCAGCGCTCGCTCGGCGAATACACCCAGGCTCGGATTTCGGCCGAACGAGCCCGCCAGGCAGTAACCGGGACAAGTCCACGCTGCACTGGCGTGGCGGTCCCATCCGCCCGGGCAGAGCAGGAGACCTCTTCTGCTGAAGAGGAGGCTTCCTCGGCCGTCCTTAAACTAAGCGACGCCGAGCGGAGGGTCGCCTCGCTAGCGGCCAGAGGGTATAAGAACCATCAGATCGCCAGCAAGCTTTTTATTACGGTCAGCACGGTCGAGCAGCATCTGACCCGGGCATACCGGAAACTGGAGATCAGCCGGCGTGCCGATCTGCCCCTTGCCCTGTTAAAACGCCAGCGTAATGCCCGAGAATGCGCTGATGGGCGAGGCGCTATGGCCCCGCCCATCAGGCAGCTCGAACCCCGGTCAGTCCTCGACCCAGTAATGCTTCCTGGCAAAAGCGAGGAACGTATTGCGGAGCTCCCGGATTTGCGCCGCAGTCAGGGTAGGCATGCTTTCCAGCAGTTGCTCGGTCAGGTCATGGATGAACGCCGACGCCGTCAGCACGTCGCAGAGGTCGTCCTCTGCGTCCGCGGTGGCCCCTTTCGCCGAAACGGCCGACGCAGGCGCCGGGGCATCTACCGGCGTGGCCGGCCGGGGTACGGAGGAAGCCGTTACGGTCGGCGCGACCTTTACCTGAGAAATGGAAAACGGCGAAGGGCCGGATTGCCCGGCACGCTTGTCGATTATGCGCACCGAAACCGCCTTCGGTCCGCGATCACTGTCGGTGGCCTCGAACTCCACCGGGAGTCCGGGACCGAAGACATACCTGTCGTCGCCGAGGACGTTGACGTGCACGAACACGTCCTCGCCGCCCTTGTCCGGGGCGATGAATCCATAACCTCGGACGTCATCGAACTGGATAACCTTCCCGGTCAGCATCTCTTGCCGCACCTCCGCATCGGGGCATGTAAGCTTTGCCAATACACGCCCATAGCCTGTTCCGCTGCCTCCACGCGAACACTGGTCCGCCTCAAGGTATTAGGGAAATAGTGCGCGGCGCGGATCGTCGTTCATAACCCGTAGCTAGCCCCTACGTAGCCCGCCCTGATGGCAGTCGCACGGGCATGAACGGGCACATGTGCACAATCTCGATTACCTGTTGACAGAAAATAGGATCCAGTGTTATCTCATGCCGCCGCCAAACAGCATTGAGCAGCAGCCCACTTTTCCCGCTTAGCCGTAAGGGCGAGCTAGGGGTTGGCTCCGAAAGCCCGGCCAAGGAGACTTGTCATATCCACGGGAAAACCGGCTTATTGTAGGTGTGATATGATTGGCGTTAATCTTGCCGAAAGTATCGATGACTCCGTCCGGGATGAAGTCGACAGGTGGCCAGCTGGTGCTGCTGACCGGTCGGCAGGTTCAGCCTACGCTGCCATGCAGGCCGCGATGTCTCTTTTCGGGCAGTCCGGCCTCGGACTGGTCATCCTGGATACCCAGCTTCAGATACTCGCCGCTAATGCCGAGTTCTGCCATCAACTCGGCGGTCATGACGTGAGTATCACGGACCGCAATTTTTTCGACCTGCTCCACCCCAGCGTCCGGCAACGGCTGTGGCCGCAGCTTGCCCGGGTGGCGCGCGGGCATGCGCGGTTCGTGGAGATGATGTCGGTGCGCTGGGCTCGGGCGCACAAGCCAGCCGGCAGCGTCCGGCCCCTGGTCGCTCCGGAGTTCAACGGCGTCGCCGCGGATTTCGCGGTCAGCGACCTTCGCCGGATCGTGGTTCTTATCGCGCCCGAGAAATCGTCGGTGAGCCTGACGCCTGTAATCTCCGAAAATCTTTTGAGCGAACTGGATGCTCGCATCCTTGAAGGAGTCGCTACCGGATTGACGACGGTTCAGCTAGCTTCGCAGCTGTACCTCAGTCATCAGGGCATCGCCTATCACATCGGAGCGATGATGCGGCGATTCGGTGTTGCCAACAGGACCGCGCTTGCGTCGAAAGCGTTCGCGTCCGGTATCTTCCGTACGGATTGCTGGCCGCCTCGCGTCATACCGGACCATATCAGGCCCAAGACCGGATTTGACCTGATCACAGCCTGCAATCCGGAAAATTAGCCCCTGTAGCCGTCGGCCGTGCCGGAGCCCAAGCCAGTGCGGCCCGTTCTGTATAATCTCTTTCATTTTTCCGAACGGCCGTCTGATGGCTCGTGCCGAACAAGCCGGCGCCTGCCCGGCCTCCGGTCGCTCTTTCATGCTACGGCCGGCAGCATATCGTCGGCGTATCGAAAACCGCATACGTGCTGACAACACCCGGCTGCCTTGACTAGAGGGCATGACCTCTAGCGAGCCAGCGCGACCAGCGGCCTGCCGCGCCCGGTTGGTAGCGTCTGCGCCCTCCTCGGCCGTCCCGGGCATGGGAATCACCGTTTACGGATGCGGGCCGGACGAGGCCGCTGTGTTCCGGGCGGCCGCGCCTCGTTTCGGCGTTGTGCCGACTATCACCGAGGCGGCGGTGTCCGCGGCCAACACCGAGCTGGCGTCTGGAAACCGATGCATCAGCGTCGGCCACAAATCCCCGGTTACCGGCTCCACCCTGCTGGCGCTCAGCCGAGCCGGCGTCAGGTACGTCTCCACGCGCAGCATCGGATACAACCACATCGACGTGAATTACGCGCAGCGCGTCGGCATCCGCGTGGGTAACGTCGCCTATTCACCCGACAGCGTGGCCGACTACACGCTGATGCTGATGCTGATGGCCGTGCGGAACGCGAAATCCGTTATCCGCCGCACGGACATTCATGACTACCGGCTGCATGACGTGCGCGGGAAAGAGCTCCGCGACCTGACCGTCGGGGTCGTCGGAACGGGACGCATCGGCTCGGCCGTCCTGGACAGGCTGCGGGGATTCAGCTGCCGGACCTTGGCCTACGACACTCGTACGAAGACCTCGGCCCACTACGTTCCGCTCGACGAACTGCTAGAGCAGAGCGACATCGTCACCCTCCACACCCCACTCACCGCGGACACACATCATCTCCTAGATCGCGGGCGTATCGAGCAGATGAAGCACGGCGCGTTCATCGTCAACACCGGGCGCGGCTCACTGCTCGACACCGAATCCCTTCTTTCAGGGTTGGAAAGCGGCCGGCTTGGCGGTGCGGCGCTGGACGTCCTTGAAGGAGAGGACGGAATCTTCTACGCCGACTGCAGAAACACGCCGATCGCAAGCACGCAGCTGCTGCGGCTGCAGCAACTGCCGAACGTGATCATCAGCCCGCACACCGCCTACTACACCGACCACGCCCTGAGCGACGCCATCGAAAACACCATCATCAACTGCCTCGCGTTCGAAAAGGAGAAAACGGCGTGGTAAAGCTGAAAATCGGAATCGTCTTCGGCGGTTGCCCGGAAGAACACCCCGTGTCTGTCAAGTCCGCGCAAGAGGTCGCGAAACACCTTGACCTTCACAAGTACGAGCCGCTCTGGATCGGGATCACGACCAGCGGCGCGTGGAAGCTGTGTGACGGCCCGGGCGCGAACTGGGAAAGCCACGGTAACCGTCCGGTAGTGCTGTCACCGGATCGAAGCGTCCAGGGGCGACATCCCAAGCTCCGCGCTGTGCATGGACAAGTCCCTGGCCTACATCGTCGCCAGTAACGCGGGAATCGCCACACCGAAACACTGGGTGCTCATGGCGGACGAGAAGATCGACCCGGACAGCCTGCCGCTCGCCGACGTCATCGACCGGCTCGTGACGCTGACCCTGCACGGCAAGAAGCGATGAACAGCGACTTCGTCTTCGTCGACGAGTTCGTCCCCGGCATACGGTGGGATGCCAAGTACGCCACCTGGGACAACTTCACCGGCAAGCCCGTGGACGGATACCACGCCAACCGCATCGTCGGCACCAGGGCCCTGTGCGCCGCCCTGGACAGAGCCCAAGAAGAAGCCGCATCGCTGGGCTTCGGCCTGCTCCTGTGGGACGGCTACCGCCCGCAACGCGCTGTCGACTGCTTCCTGCGCTGGTCACGACAGCCGGAGAACGGCCGCACGAAACGACGGCACTACCCGAACATCGACAGGCCGGAGATGTTCGAACGGGGGTATGTGGCCGCCAAGTCGGGTCACAGCCGGGGCGGCACCATCGACCTGACCCTGTACGAGCTCGCTACCGGTGACCTTGCTCCCATGGGCGGCGGCCACGACTTGATGGACACGACATCCCATCACGGAGCACGGGGAATCACGTCAGCCGAAGCGGAAAACCGGCACCGCCTTTGCTCCGTCATGCAGGATTGCGGCTTCGATTCCTACGACCGCGAATGGTGGCACTACACCCTCAAGCACGAACCCTACCCCAACACCTACTTCGATTTCCCCATCACATAGCCGAGCCGCCCGAACAAAGTTGCCACCGCACTGAGGGTGAGCTTGAGGCGAACGCTCAACCCAGGTGCCCTATCTATCGTTCCCTCCCCTGTGCCCGGTGCCGGGCGCCGCGTCGATGCGGTAGCCGACGCCGGGCACCGTGGCGATGACCCAGGGTTCGCCGAGCCGCTTGCGCAGGGCCGAGACCGTGATGCGCACGGCGTTAGTGAACGGGTCGGCGTTCTCGTCCCATGCCCGTTCCAGGAGCTCTTCGGCGCTGATGACACCGCCTTCGGCGGCGACGAGGACTTCGAGCACGGCGAACTGCTTGCGGGTGAGCGCGATGTAGCGGCCGTCCCGGTGGACCTCGCGGCGGAACGGGTCCAGGCGCAAGTCGGCGATCTCCCGTACGGGCGGCCTGTTGTGCGCGCGCCTGCGGTCGAGTGCCCTGAGCCTGAGCACGAGTTCCCGGAGTTCGAACGGCTTGGTGAGGTAGTCGTCGGCGCCGAGCCCGAACCCGGAGGCCTTGTCGTCAAGCCGGCTGGCGGCGGTGAGCATCAGGATCGGCATGCCGCTGCCGGACGCAACGATGGTTTCGGCGATCTCGTCACCGCTGGGCCCGGGTATGTCGCGGTCGAGGACGGTGATGTCGTAGGCGTTGATGCTCAGTAGTTCCAGTGCCGTGCCGCCATCGCCGGCGATGTCGGCCGCGATCGCTTCCAGGCGCAGCCCATCCCGGATGGCCTCCGCCATGTAGGGTTCATCCTCGACGACCAGCACACGCATGCCCTCGATGGTACGAGCCGCTGCGTATCGCAGGCATATCGGAAACCGCGTACGGGGTGACAGCACCACGAGTGTCATCGGGCGGCATGACCTCAGCCGCGGCCCCTGCGGGCGGCGATGCAACCCCGGCGCTCCCGGAGTAATGCAATGGTTTGCAATCTGTCTAACGGCACTATGAGCGGGAAAGAGAGATAATGTGCCGGTTGTGAGCTCGCTCGTGCCCGCCGGAAGCAGGCCGGACCGGCGTCGATCGGGGTACGCCCGGAGCAGGGCTTCAGCGCGACCTCGCTTGCTGCTTACTCGGTCTGCTCTGATCGTCGTGTTGTGGGCTGACTGAGATGGCCCCGATCCAGGTGCATCTGCCGGTTGAGCCGAATAGTTTCATCGGCCGCGAGCGTGAGCTCAGCGAGCTGAGCCGGCTGGTGTACTCGACCCGTGCGCTGACCCTGTGCGGGCCCGGGGGTATCGGGAAGTCCCGGCTTGCGTTGCGGTTGCTGGCCATGATGGAAGCAGAGTTTCCCGATGGGGCATGGCTCGTCGAGCTGGGCGAGTTGCGGCAGCCTGATCTGGTGGTCTCACGCGTGGCGGCGGTCGTGGGCGTCAGTGAGGAGCCAGGGCGGCCGCTGCTTGAGACGCTCGCCGAGGCGCTGCGGCCGCGGCGGCTGCTCCTGGCACTGGACACGTGTGAGCACCTGATCGGCGCGTGCGCCCGCCTATCGCAGGACCTGCTGGCCGCCTCACCCGGGCTGAGACTGCTGATAACGAGCCGTGAACCGCTGCGCGTCGCTGCCGAGACAATATGGCGGGTACCGCCGCTCGCCATGCTGAGCGCAGGGGAAGGCCAGGATTGCGGGGACTGGAATCGCGATGAGGCCGTCCGCCTGTTCGCTGACCGGGCCATCCGGTACCGCCCCGGATTCGCGGTCGGCCCGGACAACGCCGCGGCCGTCTCCTCGATCTGCCGGGCACTAGACGGCCTGCCGCTGGCAATCGAACTGGCGGCTGCCCGGGTTCGCGTGCTATCGGTGGAGCAGATCAGCGCGTTTCTGAGTAACATGTTCGAGCTGCTGGTCGGGGGCGACCGGTCGGCTCCGCCGCGCCAGCGCACCCTGGGCGCGGCGATCGGCTGGAGCTACGAGACGCTCACCCCTCCGGAGCGGACGGTGTTCCGGCGGCTGTCGGTCTTCGCGGGATGGTCGCTGGAGATGGCCGAGCAGGTCTGCGCCGGTGCTGACATTGTGGTCGGCGACATGCTGGGCCTGATCACGTCACTGGTGGACAAGTCGCTGGTGGTCCTCGAGCCGCAGGTGCTCGGCCAGGCTCGCTACCGGATGCTCGACACCATCCGGGAGTACGCCGCGGCTCGCCTGGCTGGCGGCGGCGATTCGGCCAGGTTCCAGCTTGCGCTGCGCGATTACGTGCTGCGCGTAGCCGAGGACAGCCTGGCCGTCGGCATGGCGCAGGTCCCGGTCCCGTGGTCGGAACGTGTTGCGTGCTCGCTCAGGTACGACGCGGACGCAAGTAACGTGGCGCAGGTGCTGGCCTGGTGCCTCGAGCACGACGACGTGGAGGTCGGGCTGCGGATCTGCGTCGCGGTCAGCCCGCGCTGGACAGTATGGGGCACCTTCGCCGAAGGCGGTGAATGGCTGGACTCCTTCCTGGCCAAGGACGTCTCTGCGGTATCCCCGCAAGTGCGGGGCGCCGCCATGATCGCGCGAGGCCAGCTCGCCTTGTCCAGTGATCCGCTCGCGGCCGAGGCGCTCGCCGGAGCCGGGCTTGAGCTGTGCCGCCAGGCGGGTGACCGGTTCTGGACTGCGGCTGCCCTGAACCTGCTCACCGAGGCCGCCTGGCAGCTGGGCCAGGCCGATGAGGCGGCAGCTCACGCTGACCAGGCGCTGTCGATCGCGCACGCCGCGCAGGACGGGTGGAACGAGGGCTACGCCCTGGGTAGCAAGGCCGTGATCGCGGCGCGAGCGGGTCGGCTGCGGGAAGCTCATCAACTGGGCAGCGCCTCGGTCGCCGTCATGCGCCGGATCGACCAGCAATGGGGTGCTGCCCGCGCGCTCCTCGGCCTCGGTGACCTGGCCAGGCTAAGCGGCCATGCAGGCGAGGCACACGCCCGCTACGTGGAGGCGCTGCCCATCCTGGAGGAGATCGGCGCCCGGCCGGAGATCGCGCGCTGCCTGGCCGGCCTGGGGCGGGTAAGCCTTGATCTCGGCGCGACCGGGCAGGCCAGGGGGCTGCTGACCAGGAGCATCCAGCTCAGCCAGGCCACCGGGTCCCGCATTGGCATCGTGCGGGGACTGGAGGCCTTCGCCGCACTGGCGGTGCAGGAGAACCGGCCTGACCAGGCCGTGCGGCTCGCCGCCGCAGCTAGCACGCTACGGGACAGCGCCGGGCTGCCGCCACGGCGCGCCGTCGGCACCGAAGCTTACCTGGCCCCAGCCCGCCGCCTCGGCGGGTCCGCTGAAGCTCGGCTCTGGGCGCAGGGACAGGCCCTGAGCAGCGAGGCCGCCATCGCCCTGGCCCTGGGTCTACCACGGCCGTCGGCGGAGGACAATGGCCCGGTGCTGACCCTGATGCAGACCAGTCAGGGGCCGGACGCCCCGCGCAGCCCGCTGACCCGCCGGGAACATCAGATCGCCGGGCTGGCGGCCAGCGGGCGCAGCAACAAAGCCATCGCCGAGGAACTGTCCATCAGCCCTACCACCGTGGCCCGGCATATCGCCAACATCTTGGCCAAGCTCGGATTCACCTCGCGAACCCAGATCGCCGCATGGTTCACCAGCGAACCGGCACCTGCTGCCCAGCTCGGGCAGGCCACAACACCGCCATAGCCCGGTAGCTGCCGATTATGCATCCGTGCTGGTCAGGCAGCATCCCGATACCCGTGTAGGGTGCCGCGGGGCCGGCCGTTAATTTGACCGGCCCTCCCGGATGCCGATCCGCTGGAACAACGTGATCTGGTCTAGGTGACGTTCGCGTTTGCTCTTGTCGCGGATTCCCAGGCCTTCCCTCGGGGCCAGGCACAGCACCCCCACCTTGCCGTGGTGCTCGTTGGCGCGGACGGCGCAGGCGGCGTCGGCGATGCGGTCTAGCGGGTAGACGCGGGACATGATGGGGTGGATCCGGCCGTGGATGACCAATTCGTTGGCCTTCCATGCCTCCCGGTAGTTCGCTGAGTGAGTGCCGATGATGCGCTTGACGTGCATCCAGAGGTGCCGGTTGTCGTAGAGGTGTTCGTAGCCGCTGGTGGAGGCGCAGGTTACGATGGTGCCGCCGCGGGCGGCGGTGAGTACGCTTACGCCGAAGGTTTCCTGTCCCGGGTGCTCGAAGACGATCTCGGGGTCGCCGTCGGCGAGGTCGCGGACGGCGTTGCGGAAGCGGCTCCAGTTCCCTCGGCGCGGTTGCCCGTGTGGGTCCCAGAATTCGAAAGCGCTCCGGTTGATGGTGAGTTCGGCGCCGCGCTGGCGGCACAGGGCGGCCTTCTCTTCCGAGGAGACGACGCAGATGGGGATCCCGCCGCCGTTGAGGACCAACTGGGTGGCATAGCCGCCCAGGCCGCCGCAGGCACCCCAGATGAGGACGCGGTCGCCTTGTTTCATTGCCGCGCCGTGCGCGGAAACGAGCTGCCGGTAGGCGGTGGACAGCGTGAGGTTAAGGCAGGCGGCCTCCTCCCAGGACAGGTGAGCAGGCTTGGGCATGAGCTGGGTGGCCTGCACAAGTGCCAGTTCGCCTAGTCCGCCGAAGTTGGTCTCATACCCCCAGATCCGCTGATCTGGGTCGAGCAGCGCGTCATCGTGACCGTCATGCTCGGCGAGGCCGACGTGCAGGCAATGGGTGACGATCTCCTCACCGGCATGCCAGCGGGTTACCCCCGGCCCGACACGCAGAACGACTCCGGCGGCGTCAGATCCGACCACGTGGTAGGGCTGTTCGTGGCGTGCTGCGGATTCCGACGTCCGGCCGAAGGCTTTCAGGAAACGGAACGTGGAAACCGGCTCGAACATGGCAGTCCACACCGTGTTGTAATTTATCGAGCTGGCCATCACCGCTATCAGCACCTCGCCGGGTGCTGGCACAGGCGTCGGGATTTCCGTGACGCGCAGAGTCTTACGGAGGTCCCGCTCGTTGGCCGGGATTCCGGCGAACACCCCTTGATCTGCCGCGAGGACGACCGCCGCGCGGTAGTGGTCAGGGACCTGGCAGGTCGACATGGCTGCCGGATCATCGACGGCTGCCGAGTCCGCGAGGTCCGTCACGACGAGTTCCGATGCAGCGTTGTGAGCAGGGAGATGGCCGCGTCCGCTGCCACGAAGCTGGTCTCCATGCGGTCCGGGCCGGCCGGTTCACGTGTGCAGCTCGGGATCTCGGCGTGTGCCCGCCAGCCATGCCGGCGGGCGACCGAGGACCTGGTCAGCGCCAGCAGGAAGGCTCCCTCTGCGATCGTGCCGGGTTCTGCGCCGGCCAGCCTGGCCAGCCCGGCTGGAACAGCCAGGTTAACGGTTAGCACGAGCGCCATGTCGAGCTCGCCGGTGGCTAGGTAAAGAGCTGCCACGTCAAGCGCGGTATACCCCGATGTGCGCCCGGAATCCACGAGCATGGTAAGCCCGTGCAGGTCGTAGTGGTTGGCGAGCCTGGCGGCCATGATGTTGGGCATGATCCCTGGCAAGGTGTCCCTGCTGGTGGGCGGATTATCCGCCCGAACGTCCTCCAGGAAAGCAGCCAAAGCCTTGGCATCCTCGCTGGTGACCGCGCGTTCGAGTTCGGCGGCATAGCAGCGCAGCAGATTGCCGACCGCCAGTGGCGCGGGACCTGTCAGCGTCGCGATGACGCCAGTGGTGTCGCGTAGCGGCGCCCACAGCTCGCCGTATTCAGCAATCATCATGGCCGCGAGGTGCAGTGCCATGAGCTGGCTGGGGTCGGTCGACCGCGCTGCGCGGGCGGGGAGCCGGATCTCGTCGAAGGGCGGCGGCTCGTAACGGCCGAAAGTACGCGGGCACGTCCACACTCCCGTGGCGAGCATGTGCTCGATTTCCGCGCGGCTGGGTTCTCCTGGCAAGTGGGCGGCCCAGGCCACTAGGACGACGGGATCGCCGGGTGCCGCCGCCGCCGCTCGTCGCGGAACATGCTCGCTGATCAGCAGATGGGCATTGGTACCCCCGAAGCCGAAGGAGGACACCCCTACCGTTCGAGGCTGGCCATCTTTGCCTCGCCACGGCCTGGAGTGAACGGGAACATCGACGCGAGTGCCGACCGGTGAACTGGGAGGCTCCGTGATAAATCCGTGGTGAGCAGGGATACAGCCATATCTCAGCGCGAGCAGTGCGTGAATCACCGAGACCGCGCCCGCGCTCCATCCCGCGTGTCCGACGATCGGCTTGTTCGACGCGCACAGTCGCCCCGCGGCGGGAGCCGTTTCCGCGAGCGCCGTCAGCTCGGCGGCGTCCCCGGCCGCCGTGCCTGTGCCGTGCGCGACTATCCAGTCCACCTGGCTTGCGTCAAGGCCCGCGGCACGCTGTGCGCGCTCGATGCACAGGGACTGCCCGGCCGGACTCGCTGCGCAGACCCAACGACCTCTTCCGTCAGAAGATGCGCCGAAGCCCGCCAGCACACCCAGCACCGGGTCACCGTCCTCAAGTGCCCGGCCGAGGGTCTTCAGCGCGACTACCGCGGCGGCCTCGGAGAACAAGGTGCCATCCGCGTTACGGTCGAAGACGCTCAGCCTCCCGCGCCGAGAAAGTCCGCCGAGCTTCGCGAAAGCGATGTTGTACCGGGGAGTGACACCAGATAGCCCTCCGCAGTAGGCAATCTCGCAGTCACCAGCGACCAGGTACCTGGCTCCGAGATCGATCGCGTAAAGCGCCGAAGAACACGCGGTGTCGACGACGGTGACCGCACAGCCGCCGGGCAGCAGGCCACTGACGGCGGCGTGCACCACCTGGTCGGGCAGCAGTTGCGTGGGTGGCGTATCGCCGTGACCGAAATGGTCGCGGAGCAGGTAGCGCAACCGCTCCTCGTCCGGTTCGTCGGCAGCCGATCTGACCTGGAGCCGAGCCGCGATCTTGTTCGCGGCAGCTTCTATAACGATGGCTTCGTCCAGTCGCCGGCTGGTGAGGCCGGTGCCGCCGATCACGCAGCAACCGCGGTCGCTGTCGCGTGTGGTCATGCTGTCACCGGCTTGGAGCAGGCAATGGCGCAGGCGTATCGCCTCGCCGTCATCGCGGGTGAACAGGCCGTCCGCGATCTCGGTGGCCAGCCGAGGATGGAGGCGCAGCCCAGTCACGAACCCGGACACCCTCACATAGGTGCGATCCTCCGCATCCGGATCGCCCGACCAGAAGGACTCGAGCCGGTAATTTCCACTTGGCTCGGAGAACTGCGGGCGTCCGGTGTTCAGCAACTGCCAGAAATCACTAGGGCTGCTGGCCCCCGGAACCGCTATTCCCATTCCTACGATGGCGACCTCATGCATAAGCTCAGCTGTTCTTTCCGCCGTTCTCCTCGCCGAGCAAGCGCTGGATGAGATCGGCTAGCTCGCTGATCGTGGGATAGCTCGTCGGCTGGATTCTGCTACTCTTATCCGATATGCCGTAACGCTCGAACGCTAGGATCATAAGCTCGCCTTGGGTGAGTGAGTCGATGCCGAGATCGGCTGCGAGATCCGCATCCATGGTGACCTTTTCTAGCGGAATCTCTGCGTTATCGGCGTAGATGCGCCGAAGGTCTTCGATTAGTTCGACAGTCGTGGGAATCGATACCGGATTGGCCATTTAAATTGATCCCTTCTGTGGGAGTTACCGGAGAAATCGGGCGCAGCCGGGCAGCCATCCGGTAGGCCACAAGCGAATGGCCATACTTAGCTCGAAGCAGAGCATCCTGATCCGTTGTCCGCGACCGTGATTGCGCCTGAGTCCTTTCGTAACCCCCCTCCTGCGAACCCTGGACGAATTGTCCGGAGGGTCCAGGCAAAGAAACGGAGCAATACAAAGACCCAGATTCTCCCGATAAGCCAGCCTAACACCGACGTCCGTCGGCCGTTAGCGTTCAACTGCGGACGCCACTTCGGTTGAAGATGTAAAGTAGCCGATGCGCAGCAGCGACAGCACCTGTTCACGGCCGAGGTCACCACCTCGGGATTGACCCCGCCCTTACCGAGAGCCTCGATGCCTCGCGGGACGGACAAGATGAGGCTGCCGAGTGCGACAGGGTCGGCATCGTGTGTGACTCGCTTACGTCAGGGTCGTGTGCGGCACGCGGTGGCGCCGGTGGTCGATGGCTGTTGACGGCGGTCCGGGGCATCTCGGGGGCTCCTCTGCTGTTTCAGAGGTCGATGCGACCGCGGGATCGCGGACGATTTGGACGTAACTGGTGGTGGTGCCCCCTCCGGTCCGCTTGAACGCCCTTCTCTACGCGAGCGTGGTTAAGGGAGCATGGGCGCCGTGAGCGAAGGCTATAATCACGTTCCCGCCGGCAAGGTCTGGTACCGCGTCATCGGCGAAGGAGACGAGACGCCGCTGCTGTGCCTGTATGGCGGTCCCGGCGCGACCCGCCATGTCGTTGAGGAACTGGTCCAGATCCGCGCGGCCATCGAGCTAGACAGGCTGCACCTGTTCGGCAGCTCCCGGAAGGGCCTCCTCGCCATGCAGTACGTCCTCGACCGGAGGGCTGAGCTGCAGAGCCTGATCCTGTGCGGAAGTCCCCGCCAAGCTGCTGGCTTTACCACCACCTGCCCCGAGTATATGGCGGCCACTATGAGCTTTTATCGCGAGCGCATGCGCCGTCTGAAACCGTGGCCTGCCGGCCTTGAGCCTGCCTTCACGGCGACGCTGAAGATAACGATCTGAAAGCCGTCACTGTAAAAAGCATTTTCGACATTTTTGATAAAGATCCGAGAATCATGAGTTCAAAAACTGAGGGCAATGACAGCTTTAAGGAACCAATCCCATGGTAAATGAAGAAAAGCTTCTCGATTATTTGAAGCGGACCGCCGCAGACCTGCGCCAGGCCCGTCGCCGCCTGCAGGAAATGGAGGCACGGGAGCAGGAACCCATCGCGGTTGTGGCGATGGGCTGCCGGTTCCCGGGCGGGGTGCGGGATCCGGAGGGGCTGTGGGAGCTGGTGGCGGGGGGCGGGGACGCGATCGGGGCGTTCCCGGCGGACCGGGGCTGGGATGTGGAGGGCCTGTTTGAC
>Ga0335075_10002288_pt1 | contig 30981 bp, 21 predicted proteins | sample Lox_Sample_24_FD_206723 | JGI IMG/M metagenome (GOLD analysis project Ga0335075, IMG submission 206723) | Soil microbial communities from Loxahatchee National Wildlife Refuge, Florida, United States - Lox_Sample_2.4 | ecosystem: Environmental > Terrestrial > Soil > Wetlands | place: USA...
TGTCCTCCGTCCGATAAAACCAGCCACAAATGGCGCGATTATGTAATTGAAGGGTTCTCTTATCGCGTCAAGGATCTCTCCGAGCTGCCTGACCGGCATTTCAGTCAGAGCTTCCTGCTGGTCGCTGGGCAGATCCATTGACAACTGCACGGCTGTCAAATCTTGCTTAAAGAGTCGTAGCTTATCGTTGAAGGCAGCCGTCGCCGCATCCATACGTTCGTTAATCCCGTTAGCTATTTCAGTGTTGAACCAGTCTGAGATGTGGCATCGGGAATTTCGTGTCACATTGTAACGCACTTCATTTCTTATTTTCTTATTAATCTCCCCGTCGATGAACGCAGTCGGCGAGCCTGAAATGTAACCATAGCTGATCTCTGACGGATCCGAAGGCAGCCTCCTGACTTTCGCGTAAACCGATGGCGCATCCGCGACGAGGCGGGCTACGGTGGACGTCAGATGGTCCCTCGCCTCTGACAAGTCAGCTCCAATGCGCTGGAGGCTCTTCAATGCAGCAACGCATTTGTCATGAGTACGTCGACACGCTTCCTCGGTCTCCTGCTCCTGACGGCCAGTCGATTCATCTAGACCCGCAAGCAGTTTCTCGAGATCGGTGCAGAGCGCGGTCATCTTGGCCCGGTGGCGGTCACCACTGATGAATTCGCCGAGTGCGGTTTCGAAGTCCTGCATTCCGCTCCTGGCGAAACCGTCGCCGTCCAGATCAGCCTTTGTTTCCTCAGCGGCATGGGCGTTGACGAAGTAAATTCGTGAGTCCACATCCTCGCCATGGGGCCGCACTTTGCTGAGGTCGCTCTCAAGGCGCCTGCGGACCTTCCGCTCCGCATCGTCGCTACGGAGGCTATCAGCATGGGTGACCAGCCAGAAACATTCCTTTCCCGCAAGGTCTTCCGCTACGCGGTCACGCTGAGTCGCGGTCAAACCCTGGGTGGCAAAGAATAGGTAGACCACCGCGTCCGATTCTCTCGTCGCTTCGATGTTTTTCTCGGTCCGGTGGTCCTGGTTGTTCGTGCCGGGCGGATCGACAATAACGAGTCCCTGCTCCAACAACTCCAGCGGCAGGTAAAGTTCAGCATATTCCCATGCGGATTCACTGTCGGGATCATCCTGATTAACGCAGATATGCGCCTCAAGTTCATCGATACGGACTTCGGTGGGCTCTCCGCCAATAAGTGGATAGAGCAAAGCACGTTCTTCATTAGCGTATCGTATATAGGTGGGAATTGCACTCGCTTCAACCTCGTCGGTCGGCATTACGCGATAACCCAGGAGTGCGTTGATGGTAGTCGACTTCCCGCTATTGAACTCCCCTCCAAATATGAGTTGGAAAGTCTGCTGCCTGCCGCGTTCTGCGAGCCCACTCGCTGCTTCGACTGCTCTGTTCAGGCCCACCTTTCGGGCAACCGAACCAGCACGTTCGGCGAGCTCGGCAAATTTTTCGCCATCGGCTTTCACCTGATCCAGATTCTCGTTAAGGGTGGTCCTCATGAGCGGTTACCTTTCTCAGCTGGCGAGCAGGATGCATGCGAGCGCCGGGACGTCAGGGTGTCCGCAAAGCCGTATAGATGTTGTTCGCCACGTGACTGGCGGCTGCTCTGAGCTGGTCCCAGTCGGGTGCAGCCCGCCATTGGGCCTCTAGCTCGGCTTGCGCAGCATTAAGTCTTACGTCGTTCGCGCGACGGGCGCCGTCACGCAGGTCCTCGCCAATCTCGGCGTACAATGCTGGGACGAGAGTGGAGATTCTCCGCGAGAGCTGATCGAAGGACGAATTCAGGGCAGCAACCAGCAGTGGTCGCGCTTCGTTCACGTTCTGCTCGTTCACATGTCGAAGCAACTTCTCTCCCGCGAGGTTACCCGCGAGCCCCCCGCCTGCTGAGAAAAGGATGAGGCCAGGTACGCCCGCCGCGAGCCCTATCGCAGCACCTGTGAGGGTTCCGGTATTCCCAGCTATACGCGCGAATCGCCGACGACACGAGGTGGCGGTAAGGGCCTCCGTCGGCTGAACGAAGTCGGCATCCAAGGCGGAGACTTGCACCCCAGCGGGGATGGCTGCCCGGTAGCCCAGCCGGGTCACCGCCTGTTGGCCTAGCCACACTGTGTCATGTTGCACCTGGGCGCGCAGGTTCGCGCTGTACTGCATTGAGTGCCGCTTAAGATCCTCGTGTGCTTTGACTGGCAGCACTTCCTTCCACCAAAGCAGTGGATCATTGGCGATGCGCAGCTCGCTAAAGTATCGCTTGATAATGTCTTCCCGGTCCTTGTCCATCTGAGACCGGGTCGCCTGGAGAAGGCCGCGTCCCTTGCGGTCGAACTCCGGCAGCAACTTCGCCCAGCCTGCATCGGCCTCGCTGGTTACCCGCCGGAGCGACTCCAGATTCTCAGCCTGCGCCGCTACGCTTTCCTGGCGGGCCTCTCGGCCCGCCTCGGCCGCTGTTTCGCAGAGTTCAGATGCGTCCAGCAGAGTGGTTGCGAGAGCCCGGGCTCGCGCGAGAGCGCGGCCCGGCAATCCTGCGAGTTTGATTAGTTGATCACGCAAGAGAGCCGTCGCTGCGGGATTCGTGCCTGGGCCGATGACCAGTTCCAGGCCACCCAGGTCGTCGAGCAAGCGGCGGACTCGCCCCGTGACCGTGTCCAGGGCGGCCGGATTCAGTCTGTCGGCCATGGTCAGAGCGACCAGAACGTGGGGCACCTGCCGCCTGAGTACTTCACGAGTTATGAAGCGCCGCTCTGTCTCTGTCATTGGCTGTTCGGCGGAAACACAGAGGATGACGGCATCTGCCTGATCGCGTGCCGGGCCGCCTCGAGGTGATCGTCGGCGGTGGTGTTGCTCCCGGCGGTGTCGACGAGCTCGATGGTCCTATCCCTGAGCCAGTTGGTGTCAGTCCAGACGGTGACCCGATCGCCCTCGCCGAGCTCCGCCCAGCTTTCTAGCCTGAGCGGCAGGCTGACGAGCCGTCCGTCAGAACCCTCGATGTCCAGCCGCGGGGACTTGGAGCTACGGACAAACACAAGGCCAGACGTCAATGCCACCGGGCCGGTCGGCATTAGCTCCGCGCCAAGCAACTCATTGACAACGGTGGACTTACCCCGATTGGCCTCGCCGACTACCGCCACCCTGAAGCTGCCACGCTGACGTTCGTGCTCCACCTCTAAGCACAGTTCCGAGATCGTCGGCAGGTGAAAGCGGGCCGCGAGTCCCGCGAGATCGGCCACCCATGTTCCGGTTTGCGCGAGGAGGACGCGGCCCGCGTCTGCCGTCTCATCTCCGACCTGCGACTTACACAGGTCCACAGCCGAGTTCTCGGTCACGCCAATCTCCACCCCTGCATTCGCCCATGTCGCTGAGACCACCGCGTTGTATCCGCGCAGGTCGGGATCCCAAAGTCCAGCGCTGACATCGCATGCCGAGGCTGCATACGAAGGCGCAGTGGAGACACATGCCGTAGCCGAATCAGCGCGCAACCCGGCCAGACCTTCCGCGTTTTCGTCCAGCGCGACGAGAGAGGGGAAAAAACTGCCGCCGGCGAACTTAAAGCGAGATGAAGCTCGCCGTCAGTGGTCATGGTCGCGATTGTGAAGCTAGCACCGATGTCGATCGCCAGTCGCCAGTCCCCACCCATGCCTCTTCTTATCCCCCTGAACCTAGCCGGACCGGTGCCGTCTGGCCTCAGCAGCCGGTCCGTAGTGGCCGGTCATTCAAAATCCGTCGGCAAAGCCAGCCACATCCGTGTCGTCGCCTGTCCCGGCGAAACCACCGGGATCTTCATAGTACGGAATGGCCGGATCGTCAGACTCATCATGCCATAGCTCTGCGTCAGTGCCAGGGTGAAGCCAGGCTCCAGTCCCGGTGGTATCCGCAACGGAATGGCCGTGGCCGACTTCGGCATTCTCGTGAGCAAACGGGTCATTCCAGTCATAATTACCCGCGGAATGGCCCGAGTGGTCAGCATCCGCGTGGACACCGTGGGTGTGGTCATGAGTCGTGCGGTCATGAGTCGTGCCGTCGTTTGGCAGCCGCACCGCTGCCGCTATCCCTGCGGCGGTCCCGATGGGGCCGGCCGCCCTCAGCGGCTCTGCGGCGGCCCGCGGTCCACCGGGAAGGTATATCCATCCATCCGCCGGAGACCCTCGCCGTCGCGTTGCGCGCACCCGGTGAAAGTCGGATGACGACAGCCCGGCGAGCCTGTCACTGACGATCTCCCAGTAAAGGTCACCTGTGACGATGAAGACAGCGTCACAGCCATTGGTTGAGCCCAGCGTCCGGCGGGTCTCATCGCTTGAGGCCAACTCGGCCGCCAGGCTGACACCGTGGCCGGTCATCGACTCTGCGGTCTGCTGAACAATTCCCTGGGCCAGGGCAATGCTTAGCCGGATGCGGTCGACGTCCCTTGACCGGCGGTTGCGGTTGCGGAGCAGGTCACCAATAGCCTGCATTAGCGCGGCCAGCCTCCGGCCGCTGAGGTCGTGGGACAGGACAGCCGCGACCATGTCGCCGAGGTCAGCCAGAACGACCGACGTCACCTGAGCATCCGCGCAGGCCTGCTTCAGTAGCCCGGCGACCTCGCGACGGACGGTAAGCTGATCTCGCGACGCGTCCCAGCCGACGGCCACGCAAACGCGCCTGGCCTTGGGCTCGGGTGGAAACGCCGGCGGGATTGAAACGGATCCCGGCAGCTGCGGCTCCACGTCCGGCTTGGCACGCCCGGCTACCGCCTTCCGGACTGACTCAAGCAGACGGTCCCGCGTCATCTCTGCAGTCAGGCCGAACAGATCCTCGCTGACAACCGAGCCGAGCAGGCCTGGCCGCTCGCAGTCTGACACACGGAACACAAGGAGCTTCCGTTCTTCACCGAGGGGGTCATTCATCCATGCTGCCAGCCACTCTGCCTTTCCGTATACCGAGGACAGGTAATGCTCGGAAAGGATGATAATCGTCTTCGCAGCGCCGATTACGCCCTGGTCCATGCGGTGTACCCAATTGCTTCCTGGCACCATGTCCCACGCTTGAATAAGCACCCGATACGGCACCTCCTCAAGCTGCCACGCCACCCACTCCGCCCATTCTTTATCTGGCTGAGCATAGGATACGAAGAAATCCCACTCAAGAGCCTGGCCCTTACGCTCCGCAGACTCACTCATGGTTTCGCCCCCCATACGCTACGGACTGATCTTGTACGACGCCCAACCTCGATACCATCAAACTGCATAAAGTGAATTCGGGCCACTGCCGCCACAGGGCCGGACACCTCGGATACCGGACAGTCACCCGCCGCGACGCCGTGGTCACCTGGGCACCGCCTGCTGGGGCTGGGTTACCCAGGGCCACCCTGATCCGTCGCGTCGCCCAGAGCGCCACATGCTCAGGCCCTGCCGCGACGGTCGAGGTCTCTGATGCAGCTACCAGCCAGCTCAGCGGCTAACAGCAAAACCCCAAACACTCGCGGCCTCGTCATGACTCCCAACTCCTCACACCGTGCCCATGAGACTATGGCCATCCTGACATGGTTCCCCCCATTGTGTGTCAAGGCTTGCCAGGTCCTTTATGGCGGTGATCTTCCAAAATGTTCCCTCCACCGCCAATCTGACGCACGACGTAAGAAGGCGGTTTATCAGCTACTTCCCCTGAAGAAAGGATCGCCGTGAGACCTGCTTCGGCCCATCGACATGAGCGACGTTGCGCTACGCTCGGCTTGTTCCGCGCCGGGGAGACCATGTCTTCGACCGTATGGAGCCGACGCCAGATCGGCGGCTCGGCGAGCGCTCTCCTAACCGTCGACCGCGACTAAGGGTGATGCCGTCGAGCGGGGGTCCAAGTCGACCGCGAGTGGGCCCTACAGCCAGACTGGTCTGAGCGACCGCAACGCGCGGTGCTGTGGACGGCCCACAGGCCTGCAGTTCTACCCGCTCGGCTATCGTGGCAACCTAATCCCGAGCCTGCCATTCCTACGATCCCATGGTCGTAGACGCAGCGCAGCGCTGCGAGACCGGCCCGCCCGAAGCGCCCTTTACACATCGGGCCGCCCGGCAGCCGGAGCGCGCGCACTTGAGCGTCTGTGCTGACGTGCGCGCCCGGTCCGCGTCAACCAAACGTGGCCCACAGTGACGTGGATCCGATGACCAGATGGTGCACCCATAGCGCCATGCTGCTCCAGCCGGGTGGCGACGACGCGTCTACGGCCGCGCAGATCAACCAGATCTGCGTGTGTCTTGAACCGTGCCGCCAAGTTCTTGCTGACGGCCAGAACGGCGGCGATGCGCGCGCTTCCGCCTAGGCCGCTTATCACTCTCTGTAGCAATCATGCGCTTCGATGCCGCCTCCGAGCGCGCAACGGGGTTTCCAAACGGCTAGGCCGGACGCGAGCCGACGCGGAATGCAGGCTCCAGTGATCACTCTATCGACGGCATGACGATGCCTCTCAGCTTCGCCGTCTACCCGGTATGCGTTGCCGCGCAAGGGCGTCTTCGACGTGGGGCTCATCTGCTCATCAGTGGGACGATGATCGCCGTCGCAGCTCTGGGGAGAGCTCATCGATCACTTTCAACGACGTGCTTCGCTCGGCAGCAGGCACCAGCTACGTCTGCATTCACTCTGCAGGCACGGCGACAGCCCAAGCACTCTCAAAGACGTCCAAATAGGCAGTAGCGATGTCGCTGTCTTCCGCGCTTTGCAGGAGAAGCACTGGGGCGGACTTGCTTGGGATAGTTCTCGTCCGCTGATGGCCGGCGTTCTGCCTGCTCCGCTTGGCCGCTGGAAGCGTTCACAATACTGGCGATCACACTCGTCGTGCCGTATCATCTGGCCTTTTCGGCCAATCAGAACACGAGCCGCTGGGCTACCTGATGTTATGGGCGAGACACGAGGAAAGGCCAGACAGTCTGCGATTCGTCGCTCCTGCTAAGATCTACTGTATCACGTGCAGCTAGAGTAACTGTCAGGAAGTTTGCCGATGACTGCAGAGCGTCAAGCGGATTCCGCGTATCACCAGATCGAGCGTATGATCGTTTTGCAAGAGATTTCTCCTGGGACGCTTGTCTCGGAGGCAGAAATGATGGATCGGACCGGTATAGGGCGCACCCCGGTCCGGGAGGCGCTCCAGAGGCTTGCCCGCAGCAGAATGGTTGAGGTCTATCCCAATAAGGGGGTTCTGATTCCTCCGATTTCCGTCGATGCCGAGCTGAAGTCGCTCGAAATCCGCAGAGTTCTTGAAGTTCTTGCTGTTAGACTCGCCTGCGAGCGTGCCAGCGCGGAGGAACGTCAGGACATGTATGCTATGGTTGAGGCTATTCGGCGTAACCAGTATTCGCTGGTCGAATACATGGACACTGTAAAGGGAACGCACGATCTGATCGTCGCTGGTGCGCACAATCCGTATCTTGTGGACGCGATGACGCCTTTGCAAGGTCTTTCACGCAGGTTTTGGCTAGCCTATGTAACTGATGCCGAGGTAGAGATAGACAAGGGATCAGCGCACCATGTGGCCATTCTGCAGGCAATACTCTCGCGCGATGCGCCCGCAGCCCAGCGCGCATCGGAAGCGCTAAATGATTACCTTGTCGACTTCTCGTTTGCGGCGCTGCGATCGCGGAGCAGGCAGTGACATTGGTATCAACGCGCGGTTTCGCAGCCAGAACGCCCTTCTAGGCCAGCCAGTTCTTCCTCGCTGGCGCCAGGCGCGATCATCTCGAAGAAATTATCGACTACGGTGAAGTCATAATACCCAAGCCTGGCTATCGGTCGCATCTTGAGGACGTCGAGCCTCCCGTCGCTGCCGATGACTGAGTCGTCGATGTGGATGTGCTCGACTCTGCCGATGACCAGATCGACCGTCGCCACTTCAGTGGCGGCCGGGATCCGTACAGTCTGCAAGTACCGGCACTCGAAGTGACACGGTGAGTCTGCGACCCTGGGGGCAGGAGCCAGAACCGACGGAACGGTCCGCACGCCGGTCAGAGCGAACTCGCTGGTATCACGGTCGACTGCTCTCGAGGAGAGGTTTACTGCCTCACGTAGATCCCAGGTGGCCATGTTCCATACGAACCAGCCGGTATCTTCAGCGTTTCGGACGGTGTCCTTGCGGCCGCCGGAGACGGACTGATTGGCGGCAAACATTACCATCGGCGGATCCCATGTGAGGTTTTGCCACTGACTGAAGGGAGCGAGATTAGGCAAGCCCTCCCGCGAGATAGTGGACAGCCATCCAATGGGGCGCGGAATGGTGCAGCTCTTGAATGGGTCGTGCGGAAGGCCGTGACTAGTTCCTGGAGAGTATTCCATGTTCTCGTAATTGCCAATCGTGAGCCTGACGGAAGACTGAGCCTAGCGATTGATGGTCGTTCCGGATACCCGTTCACCAGCCCGGAAGCCAAATGCGGCGCCTAGGCAACGTTCGCTGCCGGAACAGACGTTGTTTTCATGTCGGCCCCCGCAGGGGGCCAGACCTTGGTCAGGGCAATGTAGAGCAGTGTTGGCACTACGATGCCGACGATCCAGGACAGGTCAGCACCACCCACGAGCTTCACGAAGGGGCCCATATAGAAGGCCTGGTCAATGAATGGGACTTGCAGGGCCACGCCGATAAAGTAGGCGACCAGTGCTTGCCAGATCCACCCGCCGTAGATGCCGCGTGGAGTGAAAAATGCTCCTGGCTCATATTGGCCATGCCGGACAATGTAGAAGTCCGTCAGGTTGACTGCGGTCCATGGGATGAAGATGAAGGCTAGTACCAACAGGAAATTGGTGAAGTTCGTCAGGAAGCTCCGGTAACCTGCGAGCGCTATGGCGAATCCGATCACGAATGTGATCGCGATGCCGGTGATCCTTACAGCGGTCGACCTGCGCGGCGCCCACCAGGTCGTCGCTGCCGTTGCCAAGGCCAGCATGCCGCTGTAAAGGTTGGTGGTGGCTGCACCGATGAGACTCAATGCCATGATCACCAGGATCCAGGATCCAGAGATAGCGGCGAAGGCATCCGCTGTACCCAGCTTTGGATACATGACCGTGACGAAGGATCCGAGTGCTTCGAGCCAGATGCAGGATATTACCGTGCCGAGGTAGGTCCAGGCGAAGCACGGGCCTACGCCAGAGTTTGCAGGCAGGTAGCGGGAGTAATCGGAGACGAACGGCGCCCAGGTAATGGCATAGGTGGCTGCCACCGAAACTACTACCAGGAACGCTGCCCAACTCGGGGGTGTGGTACTCATTGTACTGGCGGGCAGACCATTGCTGGCAGCGCGGAGGATGGCCTGGACAGTAAAGATCGCGAAGATAGCTGCGAGCACAAGAGATGCCCACCGCTGCCAGGTATGCAGCCACCGGTAGCCAAGAATTGCGAGCACGAGGCAGGGAATACTGATGATGACAATGCCGACGGGCACGGAGATGTGCGGGCTGAGGGTATTGAGTGCCTGACCAGCCAAGGTAGAAGAGCTGGCAAAGAATCCAAACTGTAGGAAAAATGCGGCGGCAAAGAGGAAGAAGCCGCCGTAGAAGCCAAACTGCCCCCGGCTCTGGATCATTTGCGTCACGCCAAGGATAGGACCTTGAGCGCTGTGATACGCCATGAAGATGGTGCCGACGAGGTTCCCGACTACGATAGCTACTATCGCCCAGAATAGATTCAGGCCAAGGACGACGCCCAGCACCCCTGTGACAACGGTCAGGAACTGCTGATTGGCAGCGAACCAAAACGTGCCCAGGTACCATACGCGCCCGCCACGCTCATTCTCTGGGATAATATCGACAGAGTGAGCTTCGAGCTGTTGTTCATGTACATTTGTCATTTGCCGACACCTGCCAACCCGTGGCCTAATACCAAACAGCCGCTGCCGCGGCCCTAAAAGCCGCAACCAGCGAACGACCTGCCTTCCACGCTTCTTGCTATCTCAGTCATAGTAGTATGCAACCGATATATCGGTCCGTCAAGAGCGTCGCCGGCTCCGTTCCCTCGCGACCGCCTAGAGGCGGAAGGCTAGTGGCACGCCGGATGCCAGTTCTTCCGACTGACAACCCGCACCACCGCCCGGAATCCTGACTAAGCTCGGCCAGTGGCTCTGCCAAGGACTTCGCCAGCAGGGTCAGGCTATGCGGTTAGCCAGTTGCGTAAGGGCCGTGGCCGTTGAGGTTGGCGGGTGCGGTTGTGGTCTCGCTGCGTAGCCAGGAGATTTTGGCCTGGATGCCCTCCCCGTACTGGGGCGGCGGGTAGGCGGGATCAACCGGGGAGCCGCCTGGTCGGCCTTGCATGACGATGGGGTCGGCGGCGGCCTCTGCCGAGGGCCCAAATGAGGAGGTCGCGGACGCCGCGTAGCCAGGCGGCGTTCATACATGCAGCTTCCCAGCGCCACGGTGGCGTACGTCGGAGGCCGACATGACCTCCGGCAGGTCGCCCGAGCAGCGCGTAGTCGAGGACCTAGCGGATGTCGCCGTCGGTGCAGCCGTAGTCGCCTCGGGCGCCGATGAATCCACCGCGGTTGTCGTCGTCGACCGGGATCTCGTCGCAGGCTCCGGCGAGCCAGGCCAGGATGGCGCATGTTTCACGGAGCTGGTCTCGGAAGTCGGCGGGCACCCCGGCCGGTGCTCTGGAGCCCTCGGGCTCGACTTCAGCCTCGGCCAGGATCTCGGCAGGCGAGGGCGGCCGCGTCGGTGCCAGGGACAGCGTGACCGGAGAGGGCCGGTGAGACCACCGTGCACCTGCCCGAACAACTCAGCCCGGCTGTCGTCAGGCCCCGCGAGCACGTCCAAGCAGTGCTCGCACAGAGCCTGAGCGAGACCGGCCCCTACGGCCGCGCGGCTCTGGCGTGGGAGTGCGCGGGTCACCATTCCACGGCAGACGCAGCTGACGTCACGCTGGCTCCGCCTCTTCGTGGCCAGCTCCTGGCTGAGGAGCGTGGCGGTGGTCAAGGATTCGGGTGGGGGGCACGACGTCGGGCCGGGGAGGCTGGAGGATGGCGTCGCGCTCGCGGACGATGGCGACGGGCCAGGCGAATCCGGGTGACGGGTCGTCTTCACTAGCGCCTGGCAGTGGGGTCCATACCAGGTCGTCGAGTCTGGCTTGGGCGAGCGCGGCGTTCTGTTGTATCCGCAGCACCTGTTCGGGGATCTCGTCGTAGGCAGCTTGTGGGCTCAGGCCGAGCGTGCGACGGCCGACGGCGTCATGCTGATCGGTTGGCGTGTGCTCGTTCTGTTCCGGCCGACGGCCAGCATCTACGGGCTGGCGTTCCGACTCGTTGAGGGTGGGCCGTGCTCCGTTGCCCCCCTTGGCCGCTGGTCCTGGGCTCGCGGTATGAGTGATGCTTTGGGCTTCGGCTGGGTGGGGACGTAGTTGTGGGATGTGCCAGGCGGAGTGGCGGCGGCGAAGCTCGAGGTCTGCAGCGATGGCGATCCGGCGGGTGGGCTCGGTGACGATCTCCCACTGGCGCCGGGTTTCCTCGGTGGCGGCGAACATGCCGACTTCCATTGCTGCTTTGGCCTCTAGAGCGCGCCAGATCCGGGCGAGTTGCTGATGCCGAGCGACGGCCTGGTCGTCGGTAGTGCGGAGTTCGTGTTCGGCGCGGATGGCGTTGACGTGGGCGTCGCGTTCGGCGATGCGCGCGAGGCGCAACTCTTCGGCGACGTGGGGCGGTGCCCAGGCGGTTTCGCGTTCGTAGGTGCTGCGGCGGAGCCACAGTTCGCCGTCGGTGCAGCTGCGCAGATCGATGCCTTTTACGCGGCCGAGTGCGCTGAGGGCGGCGTGCCAGGCGGCGCGGGCTTCGGGGCTGGTCTTGGCTGGTGCTGAGCCGATCGGGTCGACCGGGTGGGCGTAGCCGTAGCGTTCGCGGTAGGCGGCCATGAGGCTGGCCCGCTGTTCCCATTCGAGGTGGGCAACGGGATCGGTGGGGACCGGACCGAGGGCCTGGCGCGCCCACTGTGGCTGTGTCGTGGCCGTGTGCTCGCCCAGCCTGCGAATCCGGTCGTCCATCGCTTCGGCTAGTTCGCGCAGATAACGGTCCAGGTCGGCTGAGTCAGTCGACAGCAGCCGTTCAGCCCAGGGCCGGAACGGCTGCGGTGGCACCCCGTCGAGCATGTGCCGTACCCGGGAGTCGAGGACCCGGGCGACGTCGCGCGCGCCGCTCATGGTCCGTGACGCGACGGTTTGCTGGAGGATGTGGGCACCGTCGAGGCCGGCGGCTTCGGCTTCACGGAGTGATCGCCAGAGCCAGGTGCAGGCCGGGTCGTTCAGCGCCTGGCTGGCGAGTTCTGTGGGCAGGGCGCCACGGAGGGCATGCTCGAACCTGATGGCCTGGACGCGGCGGGTTACGTCGTCCCAGATTCCGCCGAGCACGCCGAGATGATCGGCGCGGGACAGCTCCTGCTGGAGTGTCTCAGTGGCGGACAGTTCGCTGCCATTGCGGGCGAGAATCCCGGCGAGGACTGTTACCGGATCCAGGACGGGCGACTGCTGGTCGTCATGAGCGGGCTCGCCTGACAGCAGGCCTGCGCGTTCACGGCCGAGCCGCTTGGCGCGGTCGAGTTCGGGAGCTGGGCGGCTGCCTTTGCGAGTGTCGGCGGCCCGGCTGTGGTCGGTGATGCAGTAGGCGTGGTTGGCGTCGCGACCGCGGCTCATGGCCACGTACAGTCCCTGACGGTCGCCGAGGCCGTCGACCAGGACATGGGCGGTGCCGAGGGTGCGGCCTTGGGCAGCGTGCAAGGTAGTCGCATACGCGAGGGTCACATGATCGGCGAGGTAGCGTTTCGGGACCTGGAATGGCAGAGACCAGCGGGCCTGGCCGGTGTCGGGGTCGTGGCCGGTGAGCCTGCGGACATGGGCGTGCATGCCGTCGGCGGGGATGGCGGTGATCTGCAGGATGTCGCGGTTGGCGAGGTCGCCGCCGTGGCGCCCGGCCCGGATGGCGCGGGTGTTGCGGCGAGCCATGACCAGATCGCCGGTGCTGGCCTGTTCCCCTTGGGCCAGGCGGACGCGCCGACCCCTCGACACGATGCCGTAGCGGATCAGGTCGTCGCGGGCGCGGCGGGATAGTTCGCGAGCCTGTTCTTCGGTGCGGGCCAGCAGCAGGGTGTCCTTTCTGTCGAGGTAGTCGGCCAGCCAGCCGCGGTAGGCCTGTTCGGTAGCTTCCTCGGCGGTGCCGCCGCGCAGTCGGCCGTGCTGCTCGTATTCGGCGAGCACGGTGACATCCCCGGTGCGCAGCCGGAGGGTGGCGTCGCGTTCCCATGCGTGGGCGAACCGCTGGGGTTCGGCGAGCTGGACGTAGCCCTGGCGACGGGCGAGCAGCATCATCCCGCCGCCTCCCTCGACGGCGGCGAGCTGCTCATGGTCGCCGGTGATCACGACCTTGCAGTTGTGGGCGTGGGCCAGGGCGAGGATCGCGGCGATGTCGGCCAGCGACATCATGCTGGCCTCGTCGAGGACCAGCAGCGAGCCGCGCTTGACCGGCAACGGCCCCCGGGCTTCGCGGCGCTCGCGGAGGTGGCCGAGGAACCGGGCGGTGTTATATGCCCGGGTCACGCCCGCCTCGGCCAGGAGGTTGCGCGCGGTCTGGGAGGTGGTCAGGCCGATCACCTCACCCATGCCCGCGTCCCGCCATATCCGGGCCATCTCGGTGATCGTGCGGGTCTTGCCCGACCCGGCCGGGCCGGCCATCACTTCGGCGCGCCGGGTGGAGGACAGCACGACGTAGGCCGCGGCGGCCTGATCCAGGCGCAACCCCGACGCGTACCGTTCAAAGTAAAGGTCTTGAACGGGTGTTTGCGCCTGGAGTTGCGCTTGCAGGTGCGCCTGGTCTGCGCCCAGCAGGCGCGTGGCGGTGGCGGGCTGCAAGCGCGGCGCGCCGGTCTCTTGCGCGTGCGCGAGCAGCCGCTCTTCCAGGGTGAGCTGCGCGCTGGTGGCGTAGCGGGTCGCGCCGTGCGGGGTGTACAGGCTCTCGTCGCTGGCGCGGCGCAGGCAGTCGGCCACGCGCGGCCATTCCGGCGCGGACAGCGCCACCGCTTCGCCGGCCAGGGCCTGGCGGGCCAGGGCGGGCAGCAGCGCGGCGGCGGCGGGCGCGCTCATCGCGCCGACGTGCGCCGGGAGGCACTCGCCGAGGTGGCGGATCAGGTCGGCTTCGGTCCAGGCCGGCTGAGCCGTCTGCACCGCGGCGACCGCCTCCTGGATGAGGCGCTGCGCCTGTGCCTCGGTCAGCGGCACGGCGCGCGCTTGTGCGTGCTGCTCTTGGTGTTCCGGCTCTGGGGATGGGGCCGGGGCGCCGGTGCCCATGACGGCGGGCGCCACGGGTTCGAGCGCGCCCGACTCGGCGGCGCGGGCGTGCGCTGACCACTGGCGCACCAGCGCTGCGAGGTCGAGCGGGCCGGTGTCCTTGCCGCGCCGGGTGGCGTGGTTGGCCCACTGGCGCAGGCTCGCCAGCGCACGTGCGTCCGGCGCGCGCCCGAACTGCGCCTCAAACGCCTGCGCCAGGCGCGCGGTGAGCGGGCCGATGCTGCGCCGCCGCGAGGAGAACATGTCCATCAGCGCCTGGTCCACGCCGGCGATCTCCCGGCCCTGGCCGTCGGCGCGTGGGATCCACCGGACGCCGAAGCGCCGGGTGAGCGCGTTCTCGGCGGCGAGGGCGGCGATCGCGGAGGCGGCGGGGCGGTGCCGGTACAGCGACATCGAGTCCAGCGCCCGCCATGCCCCGTCGCTCTCGCGCTTGACCTTGTGCAGGATCAGGTTGTGGACGTGCAGCTGGGGGTCGCCGTCGCGGCTGGTGTACTGGCGGAACGAGGCGATCACCCACGCGCGGGCGTCTTCCCACCGGCCGCCCGGGTGGTATCCGGCGCGGGTCTGCCCGGCCTCGCGCTGCAGGTAGTCCAGGGCGGCCGCGTTGCCTTCCATGATCGCGTCCCAGATGCCGTCGGCGACCTCCTCCCATGCCTGGACGGATTCCAGGTCACCGCGCTGGGCTGCGGCGTCCGCGTTGGCCAGGGCGCTGGCGTGGAACAGGGAGATCGACTTGGACACGCTGAAGGTGGCGTCCCAGTACAGGTCGGGGGTGCGGACCTGCGCTTTCGCCTCGATCAGCAGCTCGGCGCGACGTTCGGCGGTGGCTTCCGGCTCGGCGGCGAGCATCGCTGCGTGAATGGCCTCGACCGTCTTGTACTGGCCGGGGGCACGGCCCAGGCGGGTCTCGCCGGACGGGTCGCGGGGATCGAGATGCTGGCCGTAAAGGCGCTCGAAGAGCTGCCGCTCGACAGTGGCACCCGGTTGCAGGCCGAGTTCGGCGCCTGCTTTGCCGGTCCAGATGCCGGGCGGCTCGCCGCCTTTCTCAGCGGGTGACAGATAGTAGCCGACACCCTTACCGGGGCGCCTGGCGGGTTTGCCAGGCTCGGCGGCACCGATCTGCTTCCACGGGTAGGAGGCGTCGTGGCCCTTTGAGATGGTGATGATCCCGGCCATCGCACACCTGCCTCCCAGCACTGAACCGACCATGATCATTAGTAATGCGTAGGTGTGCTGATTTAAATCAGACAGACAAGAGCATGCGAGCGGGGTAGGCTGGCGGCAAACGGATTTGGCGGGATGCGGGGCCGCAGCGGAGGAGGCGGCGCGGATGGCAAGTGAAACTCAGATGCCGACGGCGCGCGACGCGCCGGCCGCCGACCCGCGGCTGGCCACAGCCGCCAGCCAGCGGGCTGACGATCGCGCCGATATGACTACAGCTGAGCGGCGGCTACTGGCAGCCATGCCACTCCACGCGATCACCACCCTGCACGGCGAAGCCGGGCTCCGGGAACGGTTCGCGATCGAGATCACCAGCTTCTGCGAAGATGACCGACGCCGAGCCGCGCGGGCGCTCGAGCTGGCGGCCCGGCTACATGCAGGCGACCGGCGCCAGCGCGAACCGTACGTCAACCACGTGCTGCGCGTCGCCATCCGGATCATCGCTTACTACGGCGTCCGCGACACCGACGTGATCTGCGCGGCGCTGTTGCACGACGCGGTTGAGGACCACGCCGCGGAGCTGGCCACGGGCGGCGAGCCGCAAGATGCACTGGCTGCTCTGGCCGCGCAATTCGGTGATCGGGTGGCCGGGCTGGTTGCCGCCCTCACCAACCCGCCGCACGAACCGGGACGCGACCGTCACGAGCAGTACCGCGAGCACGTGGCCTCCAGCCTGCAAGCGAGCCCGTGGGCCCGCGTCATCAAGGCCTCCGACTTCACCGACAACGGCGTGGGGTTGATCCACACCACTGGGCCGCGCCTGGACCGGCTCGCCGACAAGTACGCCCCGCTGGTGCCCGTGCTCGCCGACCTGATTGCACGCCCCGACACCCCGCTGAGCGACGAGGCCAAAGACCGCATCCTTGGCCAGCTCGACCGCGCCCGGCAGAGGTTCGTGGCAATCAACCCGGAAAGCAGACCTCACCGTGCCCCCCGATGAATACTGCCCCAGTGGCACACGCCGACCGGCACTACTGGAGGCGGCTGGCATCGCCGAGTGCGTAAAGAACGGCCACAGTGATCCCAGCATGGCACTGTCAAGGCAGGCCTGACCAGCAAGGACTTGCTGGCCCCACTTCACCAAAGGTCCCGCGTTGCCTCGGCGAATTTCTGAGCATTCGAGATCTGGACCGCCACGCCGCCCTGCGCACGCCGGGTCGATATACCGAGGTGAGTAGCGCCCACGTGGCGCCAGAACTCGGTCAGCTCGCGCCATTGCGGCGGCGGGGCGAGGCGCAGCACGATCCTGGCCTCGAAACCGAAGTCTGCGGGGTCTCGGCCGTGCCGATCCAGTTGGCCGCGAAGCTGGGAGAGCAAGGCGGCCGCGCGTTCATGGTCAGGCGCGGCGGGCGCGGCGAGCTTGAAACCGTCGGCCATCCTGGCGACCCTGTCGAGGGCAGCCGGACCCGGCCATCCGCCCCCGGCGATCGGGCCGGCGCCCATCCATACCGGGATCAGCCGGTGTGGCCGCGGGCTGATACCGACGTCGCTAAGCGAGAAAAACCGTCCCTCGTGGCTGACGCTGCGCTCGCGCCACAGCCTGCGCAGCAGGACGACCTGCTCTTCGAACCGCCGCCCGCGCGTCGCCGGATCCACGCCGAGCGCGGCGCACTCCTTGTCGTTCCAGCCGATGCCGGTCACCAGCCGGACCCGTCCGTCGCTGAGCAGATCGGCTTCGGCCGCCTGCTTGGCGGCCAAGACCGGTGGATAGAGCGGGAGCAGCACCACCGCTGGGCTCAGCTCGATGCGGGTGGTCACCCCGGCGAGAAAGGCCAGCAAGGTAAAAGGCTCGTGCCAGGGCTCATCGAACCTGAAGTGGGGAGCTGGCCAGGGGCTGTCCAGCGCCGCGGCAACGTGCCCGGAGAAACCGAGATGATGAAAGCCCAGCTGCTCCAAGGCCTGGGCATAGTCGCGGATCTCCGCCTTCGCCGCGAAGTACGGGAGGTCGATGCCCACCCTCACCGTTCTCGCCCCGGCTGCTCAGGTGCCTTGCGCGCTGCCGGTCAGCCGTCGTCCTCCTTCAGGAAGGGCGACACGACGTCGATGAGCCGGTCCAGCTCATCGAGGCTCTTGCCGCACGGCTGCAGCTTGATCAAGTCACACCCGGCGCGCCGTGCCGCCTCGACGTAGGCGAGTATCTGCTCCGGGGTGACCGCCACGGCGTTGACGACGTCTTCCTTCAGCAGCGAATCGTGGCCGTAGAAGTGGGCGAGATACGCCCTGGCCGTCTCCCGGCCGCCCGGGTCGAGCGTGAAGTACGCGCCGACCACGATCTTCGGCTCGTCCTCCCGGCCAGCCTCGTGCCAGGCCTGGCGCACGTTGGCGATCTTCGTTTCCAGGCGCTCCGGGCCGGCATCAGGACCCTTGGGATTGCCCGAGTGGCCGTAGGCGTGGCCGTCGCGGATGTCGGCGATCCAGCCGCAGATCCAGCCGTCGCCGAATGCGATCGTTCGCTCGACGGACTTGACCAGGCCACCAATCAGCATCTCGGGCCCCTGCGGGCGCTGAGGGACCGGCCCTATCCGGCGTCCGGTCCAACGGCGCTCCCCACGCCAGATTGCGCGCAGCTCCTCGAGCTGCTCGTCGAAGATCTTGCCGCGCTGCTGCCAGTCGACGCCGCAGGCCGCATAGTCATCGGGGCGCCCGCCGAGCCCCACCCCGACCGTCAGGCGACCGCCGGAAAGATTGTCGAGCGAGGCGAGTTCCTTGGCGAGCACCGCCGTCGGACGCAGCGGCGTCATGAGGATGCTCGTCACCAGGCCAATGCGGGTGGTAGCGCCTGCGGCGTAGGCGAGCGCGATCAGCGGGTCGTAGTTCTCGTACACAACCCGGTCCAGGATGCCCACGCAGCCAAAGCCCGCGTCCTCGGCCCGGCGCGCCCATTCCGCCACGATGTCCGGCCGGATCCCCTCGCCGACAAGCGGCAGGCCGATGCCAATCTTCATGCGTCCTCCTCCTCGAGCATCTCGATCCACGCCCCGTCCAGAACCTCTTCGCCGGTCTCGCCCGCTGCCCGCAGCTCCCAGCCCGGCCCGGCGCTCCCGGCCGGGACCAGCGGCCACGCACTGACGGCGAGCGTGTCACCTGGATGCACCGGCCGGCGAAACCGCGCCCCGAAGCCGCGGACACGCGGCATCTCCGCCCCCAGCATCCGAGCGATCGCCACGCCGACGTGGCCGACGACGGCGACGCCGTGCAGCGAAGGTGCGCCAAGCCCGGCGGCGGCTGATGCCGCCGCGTCGGCGTGCAGCAGATCGGGACCCTGCTGGCCGGCGGCGAGGGGGAGCAGCAGGCGGTAGAGCGCCACGGCGCGCGAGTCGACGCGTACGGCAGCGGTGCGGGGAACGGCATCTGCGGCGCGCGGGCCCGGCTCAGGCAGCGATCCGACCTCGCCGCACGCCTGCCGTTCGCCGCCGCCACGGAACAGCACGCAGTGCCGGCCCGTCATCAGGCGCCCGTGCTCGCCGAGCGTGTTTGTCGTCAGCCAGACGAGAACGGCCGACGGCTTCACCTCGTAGCCCGTGACCCGCACCCTGGTGACCGCGCTGCCGGAGATGCCGACGGGCCCGTGCAGCCGGTACGCCAGCCCGGTCAGCACGCCAGCGGGCTCGTCTGCCCAGATGGTCCGATGCAGGTGCGGGACCCAGGAGCCGGCCGCCACGGTGGCGAAGGTGGGCAGCAGGCGCGGCCCGGCGGCCTCGGTCAGATAGGCGGCATCCCGGGCCGGGTCGGCGCCGACGGCTAGGGCGTAGGTCAGCACGTCCCGCAGTGACCAGCTCACCGGGATGTCCGTGGATTCATACCCGAGCCAGCCCTGCGCGCGGCGCGCCGCATCGCCGCTCATCCGGCTGGCCGGGCGTTCGGCGCGTACACGCTGACCACCCCGTCATGCTCCAGCGCGGCGATCTCGCCGTCGGTCAGCCCGATCTCGCGGAGGATCTCGGCGGTGTGCTCGCCGAGGCACGGTGCCGGGCTGCCGTAGCGCGCGGGCGTGGCGCTGAAGCGGAACGGCAGCCCCTGGTAGCGGTGAGTACCGGCCTCGGAGTGCTCCGCGTCGTGGAAGAACCCGGCGTGCGCAAGCTGCGCGTCGTCGTGGATGTCCCGCCCGTTGAGCACGGCCGCGGCGGGCACGCCGGCGCGCTGCAGCGCGGCCGCGGCGGCCAGGCTGTCCTGCTCCGCGGCCCAGCCGGTAATCACGCCGTCCATGTCGTCCGCACGGCGCAGCCGCCCGCCGAGCGTGGCCAGTTCCTGGTCGGCGGCTAGGTCCGGTCGGCCCAGGACTGTGCACAGCGCCTCCCACTGCGCGTCGCTGTGGACGGCGACCGCCAGCCACCGGTCGTCGCCGCGGCAGGGGTAAGCGTTGTGCGGTACCGCGTGCCGGCAACGGTTGCCCTGAGGAACAAAGTCGGCCTCGCTAGCCGGGTCGGCGAGCAGGTACTCCCCGATCCAGTGCAGCAAGCCTTCGCGCTGGGCGAACTCGATGTGCTGGCCACGGCCGGTCTGCTCCCGGGCGTACAGCGCCGCCAAGACCGCGTTCGTCGCAGTGAGGGCGCCGATCGGGTCGGCGTAGGCCGGCCCAGTGGACACCGGAATCCCGTCGCCGTAACCGTTTAGGGAGGTCATTCCGGCGAGCGCCTCCATCGTCGGCCCTACCCCAAGGAATCCGGTGAGCGGCCCGCCCGAGCCGGCCGATGGCATCTGCAGCATGATGATGTTCTCGCACGCCCGAGCCGCGGCGTCGTAACCCAGCCCCAGCCTCTCGAGGACGCCGGACGCGTAGTTGCTTAGCACGACGTCGGTCCGCTGCAGCAGCCGTTCCATGATGGGCGCGGCAGCAGCCGACTTGAGATCGACAGCGAGCGAGCGCTTGCCGTGGTTCTGGGTGTTGTACCAGTTGTTGCGGTTGAACGGGCGGTCGCCCGGCTCGAAGTTCGGGTAGCGGCTGCGCTCGCCGCCGCTGGCCGGGCCGCGCCAGACGTCCATCGCACCGGCCGCTTCAACCTTTATGACGGTTGCGCCGAACGCGGCGAGCATCCGCCCGGTCATCGGACCGGCCCAGGCCGTGGTCAGCTCGAGGACGGCAACCCCGTCGAGGGGCAGCCGCCGATCCTGGCCACCTGCGGGCCGGGCGGGCGGAACGCCGTCGACGGGACGACCCGGCGCACTCTCGCCGGGCCGGGCCGTGCGGCCGCCGACCCGGGAAGCCTGCGCGTGCAGGTCGGGCGCTGGCCTGGGCTCGCCGATGGGTGTGCCGCTCATCCGGAACAGCGGGCCGAGCACGGCGCGCTCCTGCCCGTGGTGCCGGACGGTGCTCCAGTACCCGCGGGCCGCCAGATGGCTGCAGGCCCGCACGTCGGCGAGGGTCATGACAGGTGCGGCCATCACCCGCGCACCCTGCGCGGTGGCGACGACGTCGCCCACCTCGCGCCCCTTCAGGTGCGGAGCGAACGCTTCGGAAGCTTCCGCCCAGCGCTCCACGAGCTGGGCGTAGGTCCCGAAGCGCTCGTCCTCGGCCAGGTCGTGCGCGCCGAACGCCTGGCATAGGCCGGCCCAGCGGCCCGACGGGCAGAACACGACGGCCCAGCCATCGGCGCAGGCGAAGACATCGCAGGCGCCCGCGTACCGGTGCCGAGTCGGGAAGCTGCCGTTGTATGAGTAGCGGGTCACCAGGTTCTGCGACATGGCCGCGCTGACCTCGTGCACGCTCAGCTCTGCCCGCTGTCCCTCGCCGCTGCGGCGACGTTCCAGCAGTGCCGTGAGAACGGCGACGGCTGCGGCCGCTCCCGCGGAGTAGTAAGCCCGGTGGCCCGCGCCGTACAGCGGCTCAGCTCCCGGGCGGCCGGTGAGGAACATCAGGCCGGACAGGGCCTGGTGGACCATCTCGCAGCCGCGCCACCCGGCGTACGGCCCGTCGTCGGCGAATTCGGTCAGCCGGCAGAGGACAAGCTGCGGGTCCTCGCCCAGGGCGTGGGTCACCGCAGGATCGGCTGACCCGTCGACGATCACGGCGTCGCACCCGCGTGCCAGCCGCAGTACCTCGTCCCGGCCCGCCGGGCCGTCCGGCACCTGCGCCGTGGTCTTCCCGGTGTTGAGGTGCCAGAAGAGCGCCGAGCCCCCGGCCGGGCTCTGGGGCGGCATCCGGCGGACCGTGCTGCCGCCCGGACGCTCGCCGAGCACTACCTCCGCGCCCAGGTCGGCCAGGATCCGCCCGGCGAACTGCCCGGCCACGCCGTCCGAGAGATCCAGTACCGTGACACCGCCGAGGGCAGTCACCGGGTGCGGCCGGCCGTTCGGGCCCGGGCCCGCCACGTCACGCGCTCGCGCCTTCGACGTGCGGGATGACCTCTGTGGCGAACAGCTCAAGCGACCGCATCGAGAAGTCGAAGCTGGCGTCCCCGGTGTGGAAGGTGCACAGCAGCCTGTCGACGCCGCGCGCCTTGATCCGCGCGAGCTGCTCGCGGCACTGCTCCACGGTTCCCGCGATCAGCAGGCCGTCGTCGAGCATGGTCTCGAGCGTCGACGCGACGAACGCGTCATAGCTGGGCCTGTGCCCGCGGTAGGTCGCGTCGTCGTCGCCGGGACGGTCGGTCACCGACTGGGCGAAGTGCGCCTGCTTCTGCTCGAAGTCGTGCCGGAAGTGCTCGTGCGCTTCGCGCTCGCTGGGCGCCACCGCGACGTGCGCGGCGATGGCGAACTTGCCCTCGCCCGGCCGACCGGGCTGGTACTGGTCCCACCACTTGCGGTAGAGCGCCAGCCGCTCGTCGGCGAACGCCCGGGTGAGCAGGGAGGTGGCGCAGTTCAGGCCCAGCTTGGCGCACTTCTCGACCGAGGATTCGCTTCCCGCGCTCATCCACATCGGTGGCACCGGCTGCTGGGTCGCCTCGGGAACAGCGACCGCTCCGCTGCCCTTCCACCAGGGCGTGTCGAAGTCGACGGTCTCGCCGCTCAGCAGCCGGGTGACGATGTCGTAAGCAGCGTCGAACATCTCGACCGTACGGTCCCGCTCTATCCCGAACGCGGCCTGCTCGTGACGGACCTGGCCCCGGCCAAGGCCAATCTCCAGCCTCCCGCCACTGAGCAAGTCGAGCGTCCGGAACTCCTCGGCCACCCTGAGCGGGTTGGAGAACGGCAGGATCGTGACCATGGTGCCGATCCGCAGCCGGCCGGTCTGGGCCGCGATGGCGGCGGCGACCACATTCGGCGCCGACGTAAGCGAGAACGACGGCTGACCGTGGTGCTCGGTCAGGTACCAGCCGTCGATCCCGAGCTCGTCGGCTCGCCGGGCGAGGCGGATGACGTCACCGAGGGCGTCGGCGTGGGGACGGCCGGCGTACGAGCCGGCGAGCACGAATCCGTAGTAGTCCATGGCCTCTAGGGGGTTCCTTTCTGTAGCTGGTGGGTCTGGGCGCACAGGTGCGCGACGGCCTGCTGCCAGGCCGATGCCGCATCGGCGGGCCGGTAGGAGGGCAGCGAGGGGTCGTGAGCGAAGGCATGACCGGCCGCGGGGAAGGTCACGGTGCGCACGCCAGCCGCGCGGAGGGCGGACATGTCGCCGCTCCCGATCAGCGGATCGTGCTCGCCAGCCATCGCCAGCACGCGGCCGGTCCCAGCGAGGCAGTCGAGCGGCTCGGCCTGGCCGGGTGACCGCCACTCCGCGGGGAGCCGGACCATCCCGTAGAAGGCGACGATGCGGTTGAAGCGCGGCCTCGAGCTCGCCTTGAGCGCGTACATGCCACCCAAGCAGAACCCGACCAGCGCAGCCGGACCGCTGCTCAGCAGGTCGGCGGCGGCCTCGAGCTCGTCGAGCTTCGCGGCGTCGGCGAAGCGCGCCACCTGCCGGCCCCGGGCCGGCTCGTCCAGGTCCTGCTGGCCGGGAAACTGCTCCGGCGCGGCAATGCGCCACCGGTGCCGCTGCGCGAGCCGCAGGCAAAGTTCGGTGTACATGGCGGTGAAGCCGCGCAGCGACGCGGACAGCACGACGTTACGGGACGGCTCGTCGGCGAGAGGCTCCGCGACCAGGACCGGAGTGCCGCTGCCCAGGTAGGTCTCGGTCAGCCGAACGCGCACCGGGTCACGGCTGGTGGCCGGGTCCTCGCCCAGTGCCCCCGGCCCGAAACCCGTCGGGCCCAGCGGCCGGAATCCCTGGTCAGGCATGTCCGCCGTCTGCCCCTGCGCCGACCTGCTCGGCCCGCATTGCCTGGAGCCGGGAATGCGTGCCGAACGACCGCTGGGCGTAGACCAGCGGCAGCGCGGGCTGCAGGGCCACGCACCGGACGCTGGCGACGGTAAGCACGTGGTCGCCCGCCCCGACAAACTGCTCGACGTCGCACACAAGCCAGCCGGGCGCGGCGGTCAGCCTGGGCAGCCCGTCGTCCTGCGACCACTGCACGCCGTCGAACTTCGAATCTGCCTTCCGGGCGAAGTTGATGGCCAGATCTTCCTGCCCGTCGCCGAGCAGGTTCACCCCGAGGCAGCGCGTCACCCTGAGCCTGCGCAGCAGTTCCGAGTCGTGCGCCAGAGCCAGCCCGACCATCGGCGGGCGCAGCGAGACCGACCAGAACGCGCTCACCGTGGTCCCGAACGGACGGGCGTTCCACGTCGTGGTCATGACGGTAACCGGCGCGCACACGGTGGCCATCACGTCCTTGAAGGCCTCGGTCGTGACCATCTGCCGCCCTTCCGCGCCTGATGAGCCTGTTCGCGCCGTCCGTGACGACCGTAAGCAGGGAAGAGCGGGATAGTCAATAGAATCTATAGATTCGAGATTAGAAGTTATTGCGAGGATGCTCTATCGTTGGCAGCTGTGACCACGCCTCCCGAGCCAGCCGCCGTGCCAGAACCGGTGACCCGCTTCACTTGGGCCGAGCGGAAGCTCAAGGACGCCATCATCCGCGGGGAGCTCAAGCCGAGCGACAAGATCCTCGTGAACAGGCTCGCGGCGGACTGGAATTGCAGCCCCACCCCGCTGCGCGAGGCGCTCAGCAGGCTGGCCGCGGCGGGCTTCGTCGAGGCGACACCGCAGCGGGGCGCCCGTGTCGCCGCCGTCTCGGCCGAGGACGCCCGTCAGGTCTACGAGCTGCGCATTCTGCTCGAGCCGATGGCGCTGGAAGACTCCTTGCAGCGCGCTGACGATGAATACCGCGCCGAGGTCACACGGTCGTTCGAGGGATTCCGGCTCGTCGCAGGCACGGCCCAGCCCGGGTTGGTGCAGTTCGAGGCGCACCGGGCCTTTCACGACGCGACGTACGCCAGGTGCTCCTCTGGCTGGCTGTGCCGGATCATCGGGCTGCTAGCCGACAACAGCGCCCGCTACACCGCGATGCTCGGCGAGCACGACGAGGTGGCTGAGCACCGCAGGATCCACGACGCGATCATGGACGGGAATACCACCACGGCGGTCGCCGCCCTGACCGAGCACCTGCAGCCGAGGCTCGACTGGGCGCTGCATGAGCTTGCGGCGGCGGCCTCAGGCCCCCTCGGCTGACGCCCGCAGCGGCAGTACCGTCGCGCCCGGCACGATCGTGTTCACGAGTTCGCCCAAGCCCTCCACGGCCGCGACGACGACGTCGCCCGGCTCGAGCCACGGATATCCGGCTCCGCCCGGGCCGCGGGAAAGCTCCATGATGCAGCCCGATCCGCAGGTTCCGCTGCCGAGCACGTCTCCCGGGCGGATGTCGGTTCCCCGCGAGGCATAGGCGGCCATCTCGCCGAACGACCAGAAAACCTCGGACCAGAGCGCATCCGAGTACTGGCGGCCGTTGACCGAGCACGTCATGCGCAGCGCGTAGCCGGTGCCCTCGCGACGGTCGGCGATCTCGTCCCTGGTGACGAAGTAAGGCCCGAGACTCGTCGCCGTGTCCTTGCCCTTCACCGGGCCCATGGAGAGCGTCATTTCCCGCTGCTGGACGTCCCGGCCGCTCCAGTCATTCAGCACGCAGTAACCGCCGATCGCCCGGTCCGCCTCGGCCGGGGTGAGATCACGCCCGCCGCTGGTCACGACCGCCGCGACCTCGAGCTCGAAGTCGAACGCGCTGCTGCCCGGCGTCATCTCGACGTCGCCGCATCCGGTGACCGCGTAGGGATTGGAGAAATAGAACACCGGAATCTGGTACCAGGCCGGATCCATGTCCAGGCCGCGCCAGGACCGCCCCGCCTTGACGTGCCGCTCGAACGCATAGAAATCGCGGAACGTCGGCGGCACTGCCAGCGGTGACAGCAGCGCTACCGCTGCCTCCTCGACAGCGGCGGACTTCCGCAGCGCCCGGCTGCCCTGCTCGGTCAGCGCGTCGGTCCCGGCCTGCAGCAGCGGCAGCAGGTCGTCGGCGCCCGGGATCGGGTAGATCAGGCCGTCGCGCACCACACCCACGGCGGCGTCGCCCGGACCGGACGTGAAGCGTGCGAACCTCACCCTGCGCCTCCGTTGTCGAGTCGACCGATTCCGCTGGACGGAATGCATTCTGCAGAGTAGATTACTCTAGATTCCGCGTCAAGGCGTGCTATGCGGCGTCCCGGCGAGCGGGGTAAGAAGGGGGATCATGACAGCGATCACCGTTCTCACCGATGTGCAGTACGCCGAGGCCGACGGGCAGCCGCTGCTGCTCGACCTGTACCTGCCCAGGTCTGCAGACCCCGTTCCGGTCACGGTGTACCTTCACGGCGGCGCCTGGGCCAGGGGGGACAAGGCCGACTTCGCCGACGAGCGGCTCAGGGTGGTGGCCAGCCACGGCATCGCCGTGGCGTCGGTCAACTACCGGCTCGTCCCGCACGTCACCTACCCGGCACAGGTCCACGATGCCAAAGGCGCGGTGCGGTGGCTGCGCGCCAACGCCGAGACCTACGGGATCTCGCCAGCCAGCATTGGCGGTTGGGGAGCCTCCGCTGGCGGCTACATAGCCACCATGCTCGGCCTCACGGCTGGCGAGGCCGACCTGGAGGGAGATACCGGCGGCAACCTGGATCACAGCAGCTCGGTGCAGGCCGTGGTGACCTGGTTTGCCCCGAGCGACCTGCGCCGGACCGCGTCCCGGAGCCCGCTCGAGGAGCGCATCATGCCGGCCAAGAACGAGCTTGACCTCCTCGGCCTCCGGGCGCTGTCCGACGATCCGGAGCGGGTACGGCTGGCCAGCCCGCTCAGCTGGGTGGGGCCCACGGCGCCCCCGTTCCTGATCTCGCACGGGGACCAGGACCGGATGGTCCCTATCGGCGAGAGTGCCACCCTGCACAGGGCCCTCACGCAAGCCTCCGCGCTCAGCACTTTCGTGGTGATCGGCGGCGCGGGCCACGAGGATCCGCTCTGTGACCAGCCGGCTCACCTGGCCATGACCGCGGCCTTCCTTGCCGCACACCTCACGTCAGGACATTGAACGGCACGCGCCGGATGAGGACCCAGGCCGGGAATCCGGCAGGCCGCCGGACCGGCCCCGCTCAGGCGGGCCGGCTTCCAAGCAGGGCCGCCTGGCGGCGGACCTCGACGATGATGGCGCTCACGTCCGTGCCCAGTCGCTGGGCGGGTCCCGAGACGCTGAGCGCGAAGCGCGAGGTGCCGCTTCGGTCGGGAATCGCGGCCGCGACGGCGGTCAGGTCGGGCTCGCTTTCGGAAAAATTCGTCGCGTAGCCCTGTCGGCGGACCTGCTCGAGCGCGGCCTCAAGCTCGCGCCGCGTCTTGGGCGCGCGCTCGGTCCCGCCGCGCAGCCGCGCGTTCGGGTAACGCGCCCGCAGTTCCTCCTGCGTCAGGAACGCCAGCAGCGTCTTGCCCGCTGCGGAGGCGTGCGCCGGTCCGCGCCGGCCCACCCGCAGCGCAGCGCGGATGACGTGACGGCCCTCGACACCGTCGAGAAACACGGTTTCCGTTCCCTCAAGGACGAGCAGATGGGCGGTTTCTCCCGTGCTGGCGGCGAGCAGTTCCAGAGCCGGCTTGGCTTCGGCGCGGATATCGGTGGCGCCGATGACTGCCACGCCCAGCTGCACGAGGGCGGGCCCGGCGCGGTACTCCTTGGTCGTCTCGTCCTGGCGCAGCAGGCCCGCGTCCTGCAATGTGGTCAGCATCCGGTGCGCGGTGGACCGCGCCACGCCCAGTTCCTGTGCTACGGCAGCTACCCGCAATGATGGCTTGTCGCGCAGCATGAGCAGGATCTCGGCGGCGGTGTGAACCGATTCGATGGGGTAACTTGCAGGCACGGACACGAGAGCCCATCTCCTCACCAAGGTAAGAGCGTCCCCGGCAGTCGGCGCGACAATGATGGTTGCTGCATTCTGTCAGCCGGGGCGCCCGCGGCAAGCCAGAACGAATGCCATCATCACAGCGCATTACAGCTTCGGCCCGGCCAGCGCCGTCTCGGTACCGCGCCGCTGCCCAATCACCTTGGTAACGCCGAGCGCGATAATCAGGACCGCGCCCTGGAACACCGACTGGACCCAGGGCGCCAGCCCCGCGAAGACCAGGCCAGTAGAGCCGATCGCCACGAAGAAGACCGCGACGACGGTGCCCCACACGTTAAACCTCCCGATCTTGAACACGGTCGCGCCGAGAAATACCGCCGCATACGCGGGAAGCACATAACCCTGCCCGACGTTCGGCGTCGCCGACCCCTGCTGCGAAAGATAGAGAATGCCGGCCATGCTGGCCAGCAGCCCGGACGCGACAAACGACAGGAAGACCAGCCGGCGCACCGGCAGGCCGACGAGCGTGGCTGCCGAACGGTTGCTTCCCGTCCCATGCCAATAACGCCCGATCGGCGTGTGGTCCAGGACATACCAGACGACCAGCGCAATAAAGACGAATGCATACAGCGATCTCGGAATGCCCAGCCAGAGAGACGACGTGAGCCCGAAATTGGTCAGCGCGTCGCTGGAGACGAGGATGCTGTTGCCGTTTGCATACAATTCGACGAGCCCGGTGACAATGGTGGCTATCGCAAAAGTGATGATGAACGAGTTGAGTTTGCGGAATGCCACCAGGTAGCCATTGACCGTTCCGATCACCAGGCCGGTGACGAGCCCGGCGATGATTGCCACCGGCAGCGGCTGATGCAGCCGGACGATGAACCCGGCGGTGATCATCGCTGAGAACTCGAGCGTGAGCCCGATGGAGAAGTCGAATTCCCCGGCCACGAGCGGGATGATGGCGGCCAGCGCGAGCACTCCGCCGACAACCACGTCGGCCGCGATGTTGCGCACGTCGGTCAGGGAGGCAAAATCCGATCTGGACTCGGGCAGGACGCTGAACAGGACGCAGAGCGCCACCAATAGCACCAGGAGCGCGGTGCGCTCGAACAGCAGCACGCCGCGGCCTGCGCCGTGCCCGCCGGCCCTGCCGTGCTCACCGCCAGGCTCGGCCGGTGGAGTGCCGTCCAGCACTTTCTGTGCAAGCGGGTCAGTGCTCACGGTTGCACCTTCTCTTCGTCTGCGCCCAGCGCCTCTTCGTCGCCATACGCCGCACGGGCCAGCGACTCACTGGTCATGTCCGGGCCGGAGATCTCACGGAGAATGCGCCCCCGCGCCAGGATGACGACCCGGTCGGCCTGCTCGGCAAGTTCCTCGAAGTCTGAGCTGACGACCAGGACGCTAATCCCGCTCTCTGCGATGCTCTGCCGCAGCAGGGACCAGATCTCCGCCTTCGCGTTGACGTCCACTCCCTGCGTCGGCTCGTCAAGCAGCACTATCTGTGGCTGGCGCAGCAGCACCCGAGCGACGAGGACCTTCTGCTGGTTCCCGCCGGACAGCGACGAGAGCGGCTGTCCCGGGCCATCGCAATGGATCTTGAAGCGACTGATGGCCGACAGCGCGTCGCCCCGCTCCCGGCCGCGCTGGAACCGGCCGCCCCGCCAGTAACTCGCCGTCCGCGAGGCGGAAAGGTTTTCCGCGACGCTCTGGTCGAAGAAGCCGGCCTCGGAGCGGTCCTCCGGGAGGTACCCGATGCCCCGCTTCATGCCCTGTGCCGGCGACAGGCCGGCTAGCGGCGTGCCGTTCAGGATGAGCCTGCCGGTGGCGCCGGGCAGCATGCCGTACAGGGCCCGGAGCACCGACGACCTCCCCGATCCCAGCAGCCCCGCTATGCCGACGATCTCGCCCTTCCCGACCGTGAGGTCAACCTTCCTGAGCGGGCCGCCCGCCAGGCCGGTGACGGCCAGCACCGGCTCCAGCCCGCCGCCGTGGGCGGCGGCGCGGCCGGCAGCCGGGCCGTCGGCCGCGGCGGCGCCGCTGATCGCCTCGGCGAGCTCGCCCTTGCTGATCGCCCGGGCGGGGGTGGTGAGGATGTCGACCCCGTCGCGCAGGATCGTGATCGTGTCCGCGACTTCCTGGACTTCGTCAACTCGGTGACTGACGTAGACAATCGACGTCCCCATCTGCGCAAACCGCCGTAGTGCGTCCATCAGCACGGTCACTTCGTGCTCCGGCAGCGACGCGGTCGGCTCATCGAGCACGAGGACGCCGCTGCCGGCGATCTCCTCGTCCTGTAGCGCCCGCGCGATCGCGACCAGCGCCTGGTCGCCCCGGCGCAGCTCGCCGACCAGCTGCGAGACCCGTACCTTGATCTCCAACCGGGAGAGCACGTCGCGGGCTTCGCGCCGGACCTGCGGCCAGCGGATCCGGCCCGCCGGGCTGGTCGCGTAGCCGTGGCCCATGGCCAGGTTCTCCGCGACGGACAGCGCGGGGAACAGGCCGAGATCCTGGTGCACGAAACGCAACCCGGCGTTGCGGGCCGCCGTCGGCGTCCACTGCGGGGCCGCGCTGACGACGTCTCCCACCTGGATCTCGCCGCCCGGCTCCGCCCGGTAGACGCCGGCCAGCACCTTGATCATGGTCGACTTTCCTGACCCGTTGCCGCCGAACAGGGCGTGAACCTCGCCCCTGCCGACGCTCAGGCTCGCGCCGTCGAGCGCGTAGGTCGGCCCGAAGCGCTTCGTGATCGAGCGAAGCTCCAGGTGCCGCCGGCCAGCCTCCTCCTGGACGGCCGGGCCGACGGCACCGGAGCCTGTCTCGCCTGCTGTCATCGCGTCAGCCCACGCCCCACAGCTTCTCGTAGTCGGCCTCGAAGTTGATCCCCGGCGGGTCGTAGTTCTGGCCTGCCGCCGGCAGGTTGAGCTTGGTCGGCTTGACGCTCCACAGCTGCAGGCCCACCCCGGAGTAGACCTGCGGCGCTCCGGCGAAGATCCGGTTCAGCGCGTCAACGGCGGCCCACGCCTCCCAGTTGAAGGGCTCACCGCTGCCCGCGGTCTCCCACTGGCCTGCCTCCGCTGCCGTGAGGTTCGCCGCCAGGCCCTCGGCGCCCGCGACCAGGATCTTCCCGGCGCTCGCCGAGCTGTCGACGACCGGGCCGATGACGAGGCCGATGTCCGAGTCGGCCGGGACTTCGACGCCGTTGGCGTTCGGGTCGGCCGCCAGCGCATCCTGCGCCTTGGTCTTCAGCTGCCCGTCGATCAGATCGTTCAGCGTGTACGGCACCTGGTAGAGCTTGCAGCTCGGGCACAGCTTGTGGTACTCGGCCTCGAAGCCCTCG
>Ga0335075_10002289_pt1 | contig 30979 bp, 29 predicted proteins | sample Lox_Sample_24_FD_206723 | JGI IMG/M metagenome (GOLD analysis project Ga0335075, IMG submission 206723) | Soil microbial communities from Loxahatchee National Wildlife Refuge, Florida, United States - Lox_Sample_2.4 | ecosystem: Environmental > Terrestrial > Soil > Wetlands | place: USA...
AGCCAGGCCAGTGGCAGCCAGGCCAGCGGCAGCCAGGGCGGCAACTCCGGCCCGACCACCATCTACGACTCGGTCTCCCCCAGCCAGATCCCGGCCGGCCAGCACGTCGCCACCTACTCCGACGGCCCCTTCCAGGCCTCAGGCTCCTCCGTCCAGGGCCGCGGCAACGTCCTGTGGATCGACACCAACGGCTCCAACACCCACGCCAGCGCCCTCGACGTCGAGCCAGGCGACGCCACCCCAGCCGGCGCGGCCCACTGGGTCAACGCCAAGCTGACCGCCAGCCCGCACACCGACGCGATCGTCTACACCTTCAAGTCCGACTGGAGCGCCGTCCAGGGCCAGATCAACAACCTGCCCTCCTGGGAGCAGTCCCACGTCAAGTACTGGATCGCCGACCCCACCGGCAGCCCGCACATCGTCCCCGGCGCCGCCGCCACCCAGTGGTACTGGGGCCCCAGCTACGACATCACCCAGGCACAGCCCAGCTTCTTCAGCTGATCCACGCCAGGCAAGCACACGCCACGGCCGTGACGGCACCCCCCCAGGGGTCGCCGCCACGGCCGCTGGCGTTCCTGGGGCCGGCTCGCGATCACCGGCGTCGGCCGGGAAGGCCAGGGCAGCCCGTGATCGTTAACCGATGGGCAGAACGTCGAGTCCTGCATTCCTGATGGCCACCATGACAGGAGGACAGGTGGGCTTCACCGACCTCGTGATGGGACGGGTCGTCGAGCCCGCCGTGATCCGCTATCACCAGTGGCGTGGTGATCCGGTCGCCCAGTGGCTGACGCCAGCGTCGAAGGCAGATCCCTACCCGCTGTACGCGACCATCAGGCAGCGCGGCTTTGTCCGTAGCGCGCTCGGGCCCTACGTGACGGCCGGCCACCGGGCGGCCGAGGCCATCTTGCGCGATCGCCGGTTCAGTGCCTCGCCCACGCACCAGCGGGGGTACGCGCCGCCTGACTTTCCTGAGGGCGACCCGCGAGCCGAGCTGCCCCCGGCCGACCTGCTCACCCTGGACCCGCCCGATCACACCCGCATTCGCCGGCTCGTCTCCTCCGCCTTCACCCCCAAGGCCATCGCGGACCTGGAGCCGCCCATCCGGGCCACCTGCGAGCGGCTGCTTGACCAGGCCGATGGGGCGGCGGGCTTCGACCTCATCGACGCGCTCGCCTTCCCGCTTCCCATCGCGGTGATCTGCCGGCTGCTCGGCGTTCCCGCCCACGACCAGGCCCGCTTCCGGGCCTGGGGCCACGTGGTCGCCGCCACCCTCGAGCCGCAGACCCGCCGCCAGGCCGCCAGCGACCCGCGCTCGGCCCAGCTCGAGCTGGCGGCCTACCTGCGGGACCTGGTGGGCAAGCGCCGCGCCGACCCCGATGACAGCCTGCTGTCCGCCCTCATCGCGGCGGAAGAGGAAGGCGAGCGGCTGACCGCGGACGAGCTGGTCAGCACGGCGCTGCTCGTGCTGGTCGCCGGCTTCGAGACGACCGTGAACCTGATCGGCAACGGCACGGTCGCGCTGCTGGGCGAGCCAGCGCAATGGGGGCGGCTGCGGGACGAGCCGGCGCTGGTCCCGGCCGCGGTCGAGGAACTGCTCCGCTTTGACAGCCCGGTCCAGATGACCTCACGGACCGCGACCGAGGACCTGGACGTTGATGGCACGACGATCCGCAAGGGCACGACGGTCATGGTGGCCATCGGCGGTGCCAACCGCGACCCCGGCGCGTTCGACGACCCGGACCTGCTGCGCATTGACCGGCCCAACGCCTCGCGCCACCTGTCGTTCTCGTTCGGGATCCATCACTGCCTGGGCGCACCGCTGGCCCGCCTGGAGGGCCGGGTCGCGCTGGAGGAGCTGACCCGGCGCTACCCCGGGCTCACGCTGGCCGGCCCGCCCGAGCGCCGCCCGCTGCTGGTCCTGCGCGGCTTCGAGTCCGTCCCGGTCCGCGCGGGCTAACCAGGCGAGCGGCTAACGGCGCGAGGCGCGCCATCAGGCGCGCGCGGCCCGGGCTTCCCCCGAGGGCGCGGCGGAAGCGCCCGCCGCCTCCTGGCGGCGGACCGCGGCCCGGCCGAGCACGGCCCAGCCGGCGAACGCGATCACCAGCGCCGCGATGACCCCCAGGTTGGCGTACTCCCAGGCGCCGGCCTTGCCGCCCAGCCCGAGTGGGCCGAGCAGGTATCCCTGCCAGGACAGCCAGGAAGCGGAGGAGTTGGTCACCAGGCCGAAGCCCGCCACGGTGGCGGCGACCATGAGGACGACCGGCGCCACGCGCACCGCGCCGTATCGCCCGGCCGGGGAGAACAGCTCGGAATCGGCGTAGGCCGAGCGCCGCAGCACGATGTCCGCCAGCATCACGCCGCACCACGCGGAGATCGGCACGCCGAGCGTGATGAGGAAGCCCTCGAACGGCCCGAAGAAGCTGGCGGAGAAGAACACCATGTACACCGAGCCGACGATCATCAGGGCGCCGTCGATCAGCGCGGCCGACCACCGGGGGATGCGCACCCCGGCGGCCAGCAGCGTCAGCCCCGATGAGTAGATGTCAAGGACGGCCCCGCCGACCAGGCCGAGCACGGCGACGATCACGAACGGCACCAGGTACCAGGTCGGCAAGATGGTGGACAGCGCCCCGATCGGGTCCTTGTTGATGGCGCTGAGCAGGCTGCCCGACGACCCGGCCAGCAGCAGCCCGAACACCAGGAGGAACACCGGCGCGACCGAGGAGCCGAACGCCGTCCAGAACACCACCCCGGCGCCCGAGGACCGTCGGGGCAGGTAGCGCGAGTAGTCAGCCCCCGTGTTCACCCAGCCAAGGCCGAACCCGGTCGCCACCAGCACGATCGCCCCGAGGAAGGCCTGGGCGGACCCGCTGTGCAGGCCGGAGACCACCGGCCAGTGGACCTTGCCCGCCACCAGGATGAAGTAGATGACCGTCAGCACCCCGGTGATCACGGTGATGATCGCCTGCAGCCGCATGATCGTCTCGAATCCAAGCGCGGCCGACCCGACGATCAGCGCGGTGATGACGAGGAAGGCGATGACCTTGGTCACGTCGCCGGACGACCAGCCCAGCTGGCGGAACACCGTCGCGGTCGCCAGCGTGGCCAGGACCACGAGGATGATCTCCCAGCCGACGTTCAGCAGCCAGGACACCAGCGAGGGCAGCAGGTTGCCGCGCACGCCGAAGGCCGCGCGCGACAGCACCAGCGTCGGCGCGGAGCCGCGCTTGCCCGCCACCGCGATGAAGCCGACCAGCAGGAAGCTCACGATGATCCCGATAAGGCCGGCGATGCATCCCTGCCAGAACGAGACGCCCCCTTCTAGCACGTAGGCCCCGTAGCCCAGCCCGAGAACTGAGATGTTGGCGGCGAACCAGGGCCAGAAGAGGCTGCGCGGCGAGCCCTTCCGCTCATCCTCGCTGATCACGTTGATCCCGTTGGCCTCATAGCCAAGCGGGCGCTGAGTGCCCGTGCTCACCACGGCCGGCTCCCTTCCTGCGGCCAGGACACCGCACCCTCTGTCGCCGCCCGGGCCACGCCGGGGCAGGTTACTCACGTAAAGCTCACATCCTGGGAGCTTGTTCCGCAAGGAGGGCAGGCGAGGCAACGGCGCCAGGAGCGGCGGCGCGTGCCCGCCGGGCCCGGCTGAGGCGATGTGGCGCGGCCGGGAAGGAGAGGGATCCGGCCGCGCCACATCAGCTACAGCGCCGGGCGGCCGGGAAACGTCACTGCTGGGCCTGGGCGAACAGCAGCGAGACGTTCTGGCCGCCGAAGCCGAAGGAGTTGCGGATCGCGGCGGGCCGTAGCGCCTTCCGCGCGCTGGTCACGATGTCGAGGCCGATGGCGGGGCCGGGTGACGTCCGCGGCCGGTGAGGCGAGGCTGCGGCCTCAGGACAGGTTCGCGGCCGGGATCCTGGCCGGGGCGAATGCCTCCTGTATCCAGTTCGGGTAGGCGGCCGGCGGGCGGCTGACCTGGTCGAGCTGGGCGAGGTCCTGCTCGCTCAGTGACAGGCCGCTGGCCGCGATGTTGTCGGTGAGCTGCTCCAGCTTCCTGGCCCCGACGATGACGCTGGTAACCGCGCGCTGGGCCAGCAGCCAGGCGATCGCCACCCGCGCCGCGCTTGCCTGGTGCCGTGCGGCGACCGTCCGCAGCACGTCGACCACCTTGAAGCCCGCCTCCTCGTCGAACCGCACGAAGTCGCGGCCGGCGCTGGCCCGCCGGGAGTCTTGCTCCGCGGTCACCCCGCCGCGGTCGAACTTGCCGGACAGGAAGCCGCCCGCCAGCGGGCTCCACACGGTCAGGCTCAGTCCCGCGTCCTCGGCCAGCGGCACCAGGTCGCGCTCGGCATCGCGCGACACCAGGGAGTAGTGCGCCTGGTTGGCGACGAAGTTCGCCAGGCCGTGCTGCGCGGAGATGCCGAGCGCCTTGCTGAGCTGCCAGGCGGCGAGGTTGGAGCTGCCGATGTAGCGAACCTTGCCCTGCCGTACCGCGTCGTCGAGCGCGCTCAGCGTCTCCTCAAGCGGCGTGATGTGGTCGTAGTTGTGGATCTGGTAGAGGTCGATGTAGTCGGTTCCCAGCCGGCGCAGGCTGTCCTCAAGCGCCCGCATGACGTGCAGGCGGGAGAGCCCCTGATCGTTGGGGCCCGGGCCGACGGGAGCAAGCAGCTTGGTGGCGAGCACCACGTCGCGCCGACGCCGCCCGATGGCCTGGCCGAGCAGTTCCTCGCTCTCGCCGTCGGCGTAGGCGTCGGCGGTGTCGATGAAGTTGACCCCGGCCTCAAGCGCCGCGCCGACGAGCTGGTCCGCCTCCTGCTGCCCGAGCGCGCCCATGTGCCGGTACATCGGGTGGCCCGCGCCGCCGAACGTCATCGTGCCGAGGGAGATCTCAGAGACCCAGACCCCGGTCCGCCCTAGTAGCCGGTATTTCACGCCATGCCCCTTTCACATACCTGGACGACATACTGTCCGGACACACTGTCCGATTCACTGTACACGATGTCCGGACACCATGTTCTGTATCCTGACTGAAGAAGCCGGATGCCCGGCCATCCCCGGGCTGGGCCGGGTACCATTGGCTGGCTCGCCCGGCTGCGGCGTCAGCACGAGCGGGAGCCTCCCGGCCCGCAGCCCTGCCGCCGGCCGCGATGATAGGACCAGACATGCCTTCGATCACCCGGCGGCGCGCACCCGATGCCCGGCGGCGCGCCTCAGCCGAGGCGCAGCTACTTGCCGCGGCGCAGCGCCTCCTCGTCGAGGGCGCGAGCTTCACTGAGCTGGGCGTGCAGCAGATCTCCGCGGCGGCCACGGTCTCCCGGTCGACCTTCTACGCCCACTTCCGCGATAAGGCCGACCTGCTCATGCGGCTGGCCACCACGATGGTGACCACGTCCTTCGACGTCGCCTCCGGCTGGGAGCCGGCCGACGGAGCCGAGGGCCTCGCCCGCGTCTTCCTACGGCAGCTGGGGATCTTCAGGGAGCACGCCGCCGTGCTGCGTGCCGTGGCCGAGGTCGCCACGTACGACCCGGCCATGCGTGACTTCTGGAACCAGGGACTGAGCCAGTTCACTGACCGGACGATGGCGGTCCTGCGCCAGGAGCAGGAGGCGGGCCGCACCTGCGCCAGCGTCGACCTCGTGAGCGCCAGCCGGGTGATCGTCATAGGCGGCGAGCGGGCCATCTTCGACCACGTCACCGCCATGGATCCAGGCGACGACGCCGCGTTCGCCCGCGAGCTGGCGCTGACCTGGTGGTACGGCGTCTACCGCCGGCCGGCGGACCGGCAGGCCCGCTGATGGCCACCGACTGGCCCGCACGCGCACGTTATCCAACCTAGAGCAACGTGGAGATAGGTCTGCTATGCCCATCATTGACTCGTCGGCCTTTGCTGGCGGTGACGTTCTCCCGGAGCTTGTCCGATGCGATGTCTGCGTTATCGGAACGGGTCCTGCCGGCATCACGATCGCCAGGGAATTGTCGGGCACGCCGCTTCGGGTAACGCTGCTTGAGAGCGGCGGGGCGGAGCGCCAGGCGGCATCGGACGCGCTGAACGAGATCGAGAGCCTCGGCTGGCCCCGGGTGATGGATCAGTGGAGCGTCCGCAATCGGCTGGTCGGCGGCAGCTCGGCTACCTGGTCTGGCCGCTGCGCGCCGTTCGATGAGATGGACATGGAACGCCGCGACTGGGTGCCTTACTCAGGTTGGCCGCTCACGCCAGGCGACCTCGCGGCCTGGATCGGCCGCAGCGCGAGGCACCTCGGCCTCGGGCCAGGCAACGGGATCACCGATGACCGCATCTGGGCGCTGACCGGGCGGTCGCGCAGGACAACGGGCCCAGGGCCGGATCCGGACACGCTGCTGCCGATGTTCTGGCAGTACAGCCGGGACAGCGTGAATCAGTACGACAACACCCGGTTCGCCCACTTCACCGGCAGCCTGGGACCGAACGTCACCATCGTCACCAACGCGACCGTGCTTCGCGTCAACGCGACCGAGTCGGCCAGCGCGGTCGAGTCCGTCGAGTTCGCGTCAGCGGACGGCCGCTCATGGCTGCTCCCGGCGTCGACGATCGTCCTTTGCGCCGGCGGCATAGAGAACGCGCGGCTCTTGCTGTCCTCCGACAATGTGGCGCCCAATGGCCTGGGAAATGACAGGGACCTCGTTGGCCGCTTCCTGATGGACCACCTGCGGGGGCCGGTCGCCAGCTTCCCGCTAGCAGGTGCGGGCGCGGTCCTCGATCAGCTCGGCACGTTCAAGTCAGCGTCGGCCGGCGGCAACATGTTTCAGCCCGGACTGCGGCTGAGCCCCGCCATCCAGCGGGCCGAGGGACTGCTGAACTGCTCAGCCTGGGTCCACGAGTACATCGCGGCGGACGACCCCTGGGAGATGCTGATACGCTTCCTGCGCCGCGAGCCGGGTGCCCGGCCAGGCTTCCGCTCGATGCTGGCCAACAGCCCCCTGGTCATCCGCGGGCTGAAGGAGCACTTCATCTCCCACCGGGCACTGCCGAGGAAGCTGGCCGAAGTCGCGCTGGAGGCCATGTGCGAGCAGGTCCCGGACCCCGACAGCCGGATTACCCTGTCGGGCAAGCGCGATCGCCTGGGCATGCGCATCTCCCGGATCGACTGGCGTGTCTCCGAGGCGGAGGCGCGGACGATGCGGCGAATGGCAGAGCTCACCGTCAGCCAGCTCTCCCGCATGGGCATCGATCCCCCGCAGGTCGCGCAGTGGGTGCGGGACGGGCAGATGATCCCGCGGACGTTCTCCGACGTCGCGCACCCCACGGGAACGACCCGGATGGCCGACGATCGCGCCCGCGGGGTCGTTGACCGGCACTGCCAGGTCCACGGGGTGCACGGGCTGTTCATCGGGGGAAGCTCCGTCTTCCCCACCGCCGGGCACGCGAACCCGACGCAGCTGATCGTCGCCCTCGCCGTGCGCCTCGCCGACACCCTGAAGGATCGCCTGCCCGCCGGCGCCGGGACACGGTCGCGGCCACTGGCGAGCACCCAGGAAACCCCGTGAGGCCAGGTCCGCGCCGGCTTGATGCGATGCCGGGCGAAGTAGCGTGGCGTGGCCGGGAAGGAGAGGGGGGAGGACCCGGCCTCGCCACACTGGTTACAGCGCCGGCCCGCCAGGAAATGTCACAGCGGCACCGGCCGGCGCGCAGTGATCCGGCGGGGACGGCGGGCGGCCGGCCACGGCGATCCCGGCCCAGGCCAGGTCGTCCGCGGTGACCACCGCTGCCACGAGCTGCAGGAACTGGCGCAGCGGTATGTCGTAGCTGCGGACCAGGTTGGTCGCGTCGCTCCCGATCGACAAGCCGACCCGGCTAGAGTCCTCAAGCCGGGTGACCGTGACCGCGACCTGGGAAGGCTGGCGCGCGCCAGCGTCCACCCGCGGGATGTTCCTTATGGTGGCGGCGTTGCGCCGGGTCAGCATCATGGGGTCCTCACGTGCCGTGCCGATCATCACGCATATTGTCCTGCAAGTTGCACTGCAAGACATCGGTCAGCTGACCGATATCCGGCCCTCGGATGACCCGGCCGTGCGCGCCCCGGTTAGCTGGCCCGCTGAGCGAGCGTGCAGATCGCGTAGCCGAACGGCGCGGCGGTGACGGCGCCGGCCGAAACGGTGACCCCCGACCCGAGGATGGGCTGGGCGGTGGCCAGCTCGGTGCGGGAATGGGCCAGCCGCTCGGTCCGTCCTGACGGGTTGACCACGACGAGGAACCGCCCGCCGCGCAGGTAGCAGAGGGGGTAGCCGTCGTGCAGCACCTCGAGGCTGGCCCCCGGGCCGGTGCCAAGCTCGGCGTTGTCCTTGCGCAGCCTGATCAGGTCACGGACCAGGTGCAGCAGCGACTGCTCGTCGGCTTGCTGGGTCGCGACGTCGGGGCGGCGTGGATCGGGGTCGAGCGGCAGGTAGAACTGGCTGGCCGGGGCGGTGGAGAAGCCGGCCCCCTGGCCGGGCTGCCACTGCATGGGGGTGCGCGAGCCGGCCCGGTTGTAGCGCAGGCCGAGGACGCTGCCCTCCACGTCGGCCAGCCCAGGGACGAACCGCATGCCGATCTCCTCGCCGTAGTAGAGGGCGGGGATGGCGGGCCAGGTGAGCAGGAAGGCGAAGGCGGCGGGCAGCTGACCGGCGCCGCGACTGCCGCAGCGCAGGCGGGCGAAGTCGTGGTTGGAGGTCGGCAGCAGGATCCGGCCCGCTCCCCCGGCGGCGCTGGCCGCCGCGGTGTAGGCGTCGGCGAAGGTGCGCGCGGTTCCCTGCCCCGCCGCGTCGAAGTAGGGCGCGACCGGGGCCCACTGATCCTGGTCGGTGCCCTGCCGGTTGTTCCACAGCGATCGCAGCGGCAGGCCGTTGGCCGGCCCGCCGAACTGGAGGAAGAAGTCGGCGTGGAACCCGGCGGGGACGGCGGCGGCGGGATCTCCCCATTCGGAGATGATGACCGCGCCGGGGTGCTCCCGGTCGAGCCAGGACCGCGTCCCGGCCCAGAGCGCGGCCGTCTCCACGTGGCCCTGGTCATCCTTGACCAGGCTGGAGGCCATGTCGACGCGGAACCCGGCCACGCCAAGGCCAAGCCAGTGGCTCATGATGTCGCGCAGCGCCGCGCGGTTGGCGCGCGGGCCGGGCGCGTCCGGTGGCTGGCGCCATGGCTGGGCCCGGTCGGGCCGCGCGTAGCCGTAGTTGAGGGCCGGCTGGAAGGCGAAGAAGTTCGGCAGGTACCCGCCAGGCCTGGTTCCCGGGGAGGGCACGAAGCCGTCGGGCAGCGGGTCACTGGCCCAGATGTAGCGGTCGTCGGCCGGGTCGCCCGCGGCGCGGGTGAACCACGGATGGGAGTCGGAGGTGTGCCCGGGGACAAGGTCAAGCAGTACCCGGATGTCCCTGCAGCCGGCCTGCTCGATGAGCTCGGCCAGGTCATCGTTGCTGCCGTAGCGGGCGGCGACGGTGCGGTAGTCGGCGACGTCGTACCCGGCGTCGCCGAAGGGCGAGGCGAAGCAGGGCGACAGCCAGATCGTGGTGACGCCCAGCCAGGTCAGGTAGTCGAGGTGCTCGATCACCCCCGGCAGGTCACCGATGCCGTCACCGTCGGAGTCGGCGAAGCTCTGCGGGTAGACCTGGTACAAGATGGCGTCGGCGAGCCATGACGGGGTTGGGCCCGGTGCTGTCACTGAGATCGGCGTCCTTTCCGGTTGCCTGACGGTTCAGCCCTTGACGGCGCCGGCGCCGGCGACGCGCTCTGGGCGCGCGGCGCCGGGTGCCTCGTCATCAGGGAGGCGGTCAGCGGGCCGTCCTGACCGGCGGCGCAGCGCGGTCCGGCGGCGCGCACGGCAGGAACTGGCCGTCCACGATCGCGGCCACGGGCGTCACGCGGCGGGAGAACTGGCGCAGCACGCCGTGGGCGTCGGTGTAGTCGCGGGGGCCGGCCGGCTCCCCGGTGACCTGGAACAGCGTGGCGTGCCTGATCAGGGCGCCGTCCCCCAGCCAGGGATCGTGGCCGCCGAGGACCCGGCGCGGATGACTGGTGACCGCCGCGATGACCTCCTGAAGGCTCATGCCGCAGCCCAGCAGCTTGGTCATGGTCGTGGCCAGGCTGTGCACCGGCCCGGCGATGTTGCGCGTGTGCAGGTCGGTGCTGATCGAGTCGGGCCGCCAGCCGGCCGCGATCGCCCGCTCGGCGACCTGGAAGCTGAAGCTGGCCTGGCCGTGCCCCACGTCCAGGCGCACGCCGCGCTCAACCGCCCGGCGCAGCGAGCCCGACGGTGACCCGTCGGGCTGCCAGGGGTGCCCGACCTTGCCGTGGAAGCAGTGGGTGACGACGTCACCCTCGCGCAGGCGGTCAAGGACATCGCCGACCAGTGGCGGCGCCTCGCCGATGTGCACCATCAGCGGCAGCCCCGCCTCGCTGGCCACCAGCCGCGCCAGTTCCAGCGGCTGCAGGCCCATGCCGCCGACGATCTCGCCGCTGGAGCGGACCTTGACCCCGCAGACCAGCCCGCGGTGCCGGCCGATGGCGTCCAGTGCCCGGTTGACGTCGATCCACGCCATGTCCGCCACCTCGCGCAGGTGCACCAGGCCGTGCGAGCCGATGTTCAGCCAGGCGCGCAGCCGGGTCCTGGCCGCGGGGACGACGTACCGCGCGAACCCGTCGATCGTCGCCTGCCCGGCGCTGCCGGCGTCCGCCACCACGTGCACGCCGTCGCCCAGGCCGACCTCATCGGCGGGCACGCCCAGCTCGGTGAAGCCGTCGTAGACGTGCGCGTGCAGGTCCACCCAGCCCGGCGACAGGTACAGGTCGCCGCCCGCCCCGGCTACAGGTCCCGCCTCCGCTCCGGATAGCGCTGCCAGCGTCAGCCCGCGCGGACCTGGCGCCAGCGCCTCGGCGCCCTGGCTGGCCGGGCCGGCCGAATCTGGGTCGATGACACGCACGGGGCCGACGGCCCCCGGGCTCAGTGGGGTCATTGTTGCTCTGGCCTCCCGTTACTCGCCGGTGGGTACGTCCGCGCCCCGAGGGCGGCCGAGATTGCCGCGGCCGCGGAAACGACGGCCTGCCCGGCCTCGTCGACCTCGTCCGCGGACAGCAGGAAGGTCAGCGCCGAGATGCTGACCGCGCCGACGGCCTGCCCGGTGCCGTCGTAGATCGCCGCGCCGACGCAGCGCACGCCGACCTCGTTCTCCTCATCGTCAACCGAGTAACCGCGCTGCCTGACCTGGCTGAGGTCGGCCAGCACCTGCCTGGCCGAGGTGAGGGTGCGCGGCGTGCGGCGCTCGAGGCCGGCCGAGGAAAGCAGGCCGAGCGCCTCGGGCCCCGGCAGCGCGGCCAGGATGGCCTTGCCGATGGACGTGCAGTGCAGCGGGATGCTCATGCCGACCCGCGACACCATCTGGAAGGGCCGGTCAGCCTCGGCCTTGTCGACGTAGCAGGCCCGGTCGCCGTTGCGCACGGCCAGGTGGACGGTGTGGCCGGTCTTCCCGCGCAGGTCGAGCACGGCGGCTCGCGCCAGCCGGGTGATCTCAAGCCCGCCGAAGACGCTGCCCGCCAGGGCGACCAGTGCCGGTCCCCCGTGGTAGGAGCCCTTGCCGTCCGTCACGACATAGCTGCCGTCCGCCAGGACCTGCAGGATCCGGTGGGCGGTTGGCTTGGGCACGCCGACGCGGGCGCTCAGCGCGGCCAGGCTCGAGCCGGTGTCGGCGGCCGCGATGGCCTCCAGCATGCTCAGGGTCTTCTCGATGGCGTTCACTGTCAGCCCCTCGACCGTTGACGGCTCCGCCAGCATCCTAGTACGGTTCCGTTCAACATTGCTGAAGACCGTTCCGTAATATGGAATGAAGGAGGGCTGAGATGAGCTGGGACGTGGTGGTCATCGGCGAGATCCTCGTCGAGCTGTCGTCGCCCCTCGCCCTGCGCGACTCCACCCACTTCGCCCTGTCGTTCTCCGGCGACGCCCTGAACGCCGCGGCCGGGGCCGCCGCGGCCGGGGCCTCGGTCGCCATCTTGACCCGGGTCGGCGATGACGAGTTCGGGGCCGCGATCACCTCCTACGTCGCGCGGCTGGGGATCGACCCGTCCCTGATCCGCCCCGCGCCCGCGCCGAACGGCCTGTACCTCACCGGCGCCGACCCGACGGGCCGCAGGGACTTCATCTACTCAAGGCAGGGAAGCGCAGGCAGCCTCATCGGCCCGCAGGACGTGACCGACCACATCGTGGGCTCGGCCCGCTCCCTGCTGGTCAGCGGCATCACCCAGGCCATCTCCGCGTCGGCCGCCGCGGCGGTGCTGCGCGGCGCCCGGCTGATGCGCGAGCGCGGCTCGATCGTGGTCTACGACCCCAACTACCGGCCGAGGCTGACGGCACCCGAGGCGGCCAGGACCGCCTTCGCGGACATCGCTCCGCTGGCCGACGTGGTCACGCCGTCGTGGCCGGGCGACGCCACCGTGCTGTTCGGCCAGGCCGACCCGAGCGCGGCGGCCCGGGCGGCCCTGGCGGCAGGCCCGGCGGCCGCCCTGATCACGCTGGGCGAGGACGGGCTGCTGCTGGCGGAAGGGACGCGGGTCACGCACCACCCGGCGGTCCGCCCGCCGGCCGTCGTCGACGCCACCGGCTGCGGCGACGCCCTGGCCGGGACGCTCACGGCCCGCCTCGCGCTGGGCGACGACCTCGACCTGGCCGTCCGGCAGGGGATGTCGGCGGCAGCCCGGGCCATCGGCCACCGCGGCGGAACGGCCCACCTTCCTGCCCTTGAGTCACCGCGCTGTGGGACTTTCGGCCCCTGCGCTCTACGATCATCGCGTGGAGAACACTGACCCCGGTGGCGTGCTGCCCCAGCTGCAGCTGGATGAGCTGCTCGCCGAGCTTCAGGCCCGGCTGCAGGCTGTCCTGGACACCAGGGACCGGATGCGAGACCTGCTGGAGGCGGTCGTCGCGATTGGCTCCGGCCTGGAGCTGGAGGCGATGCTCCGCCGCATCGTCGAGGCTGCCATCAGCCTCGTGGACGCGCGCTACGGCGCCCTGGGCGTCATCGGCGAGGACAAGCAGCTCGCTCAGTTCATCCCGGTCGGGATCAGCGAGGAGGAGATCCTCAAGATCCATCACTGGCCGGAAGGGCGCGGGCTGCTCGGCCTCCTCGTCAGGGATCCCCACCCGCTGCGCCTGGCGGAGATCTCCAGCCATGCTGAGTCGTCCGGGTTCCCCGACGGCCACCCGGTCATGCGCACGTTCCTTGGCGTCCCGGTCCGGGCCAGGGATCAGGTGTTCGGCAATCTCTACCTGAGCGAGAAGCGGACTGGCGGCGAGTTCACCGAGGACGACGAGACCATCTTGGTGGCCCTCGGCTCCGCGGCCGGCATCGCGATCGAGAACGCCCGGCTGTATGAGGAGGCCCGCAGGCAGCAGCGCTGGGTCCAGGCCAGCGCCCAGGTCACCACCGAGCTGCTATCGGGCCAGGGCACGGCCGCCGTCCTCACCACCCTGACCCGTCAGGCACTGGAGTTGTCTGGCGCCGACATCGTCACGCTCGAGGTTCCAGACGACGAGGGGCAGCGGCTGACTGTGACCAACGCCGAGGGGGACGGCGCCGATCGGGTTCGCGGGCTGGTGATCCCCGTCGCCGAGTCACTGGCCAGGGCCGTGCTGGAAACGGGCGAGCCCCTGGCCGTCGGCGACGTGGCCAGCGAGCGGGGGACGACGCAGGCCGTCCGGGCCGCGATGGGCCACATAGGCCATGTCGTGTTGTTCCCGATCGGGCCGGCTGGCAACGTCCGCGGAGTGCTGGTCGTTGGCCGCCGGGCCGGGGGGCCGCCGTTCCCGCCCGGTGCTACCGCGCTGGTCGCGTCGTTCGCCGCCCAGGCCGGGGTGGCGCTGGAACTGGCAACAAGACGGGCCGAGGCCGAGCGCCTTTCGGTTTACGAGGACAGGGACCGGATCGCCCGCGACTTGCACGACCTGGTCATCCAGCGGCTGTACGCCACCGGCATGTCGCTGGAGGGGACGATGCCGCTCGTCACCCGGCCGGAGGTCAGGGACCGGGTCAGGAACGCGGTCGACGCGATGGACGACACGATCAAGGTCATCCGGGCGTCGATCTTCGCCTTGCAGGCTCGCGGTGCGGTCAAGGGGCCGGCGCTGCGGGCCGACATCTTCGCGCTGACCGACGAGATGACCCAGGTCCTCGGGTTCGCCCCGGCGCTGCGGCTGGGTGGCGGGCTCGACGCGCGGCTGGCCCCCGCGCTGGCCGAGCATGCTCTCGCCGTGCTGCGGGAGGCGCTGTCCAACGTGGCCCGGCACGCGCACGCCACCAGGGCCGACGTGACCGTTGACGCGGACGAGGGCTACCTGACCGTCACCGTGTCAGACAATGGCCGCGGGATCGCCCCCGGCAGCCGCCGCAGCGGGCTGGCCAACATGACCGCGCGGGCACGTTCACTCAACGGCGAACTGACCGTCTCCCCCGGCGCGCCTGGCGGTACCGAGCTAGCCTGGCGCGTCCCTGTCGTCCTGGAGCCTGAATCAGAACCCTCCCGCCCCGCCTCCCCGGGCCGCTACCCGCTCAGCTGAGGTGTCGGGCCAGTTCAGCCGCGGGCATCAAAAGGTCCCGTTACTGGTCACCGAAGATCCGGGCCGCGTAGGCAGCGGCCTGGGTGCGGCGCTGCATGCCCAGCTTGTCAAACAGCGCGGAGACATAGTTCTTCACGGTCTTCTCCGCCAGGAACAGGCGCTCGCCGATCTGCCGGTTGGTCAGCCCCTCGCCGATCAGCTCAAGGATCTTCCTCTCCTGATCGGTCAGGCCCGCCAGCGGGTCCTTCTTCACCGCCTGGTCCCGGAGCCTGGCCATGAGCTGACTGGCGGCCTGCGGGTCGAGCATCGACTGGCCGGTCGCCACCGTGCGGACCGCGCCCACCAGGTCAGTGCCCCGGATCTGCTTGAGCACATAGCCAGCCGCACCCGCCATGATCGCGTCGAACAACGCCTCATCATCACCGAACGACGTCAGCATCAGGCACGCGACCTCAGGCATCCGCGAGCGGATCTCCCGGCACACGCTCACCCCATCACCGTCCGGCAGTCGCACGTCAAGCACGGCCACATCGGGCTTGAGCGCCGGGATGCGGGCCAGGGCCGACGCCGCGGTCCCCGCGTCGCCGACGACCTCAATGTCGGCCTCGGCCTCCAGCAGGTCCTTCACTCCGCGGCGGACAACCTCATGGTCATCGAGCAGGAACACCTTGATCGTCATAATCACAGGCTAGCGGGCTAAGGGAAGGGCCGACAGGGACCAAGGTCCCGCCGCGAGCGGGCCTCCGGTCCCAGGCCTGGCCGTGGAGCCGGGCCCACCTCCAACGGCGACTGCCCCGGCTCGGCATAGCTGCCGGCCACGAACCTACTGCCGCCTACATGACCGGCCTCGCCACCCTGCTCCTGCTGCTCGTGCCGTTCACCCCCGGCCATGCTCGCCCCATAGGGCCGCAGAAAGACCCCTGGACCGGGCCCCTTGAATGCTGGTCCGAGCGCCGGCTGCCCGCGTATTGCCTCGGCCGGCCATGGGCGCCCACACTGGAGTCGTGAGCTGGGTCGCCTACCTCGTCATCGTGGTCGCAGGAATGCCCGTCGCCGGCTGCGCCCTGGTGGGCGGGTGGCGGGCCACCTGGTGGCTGGAGGAGCGCCTGCGCAAGGCACCGCCTGCGCCGTCGCTGGCCGAGCTGGCGGCGACCTTGCGCCGGCTGCGGGACGAGCTCGAGGACACCGAGACCCGGGCCGGCCTGACCGCGAAGCGTCATCGGGTCGAGGCCATTCGCGCCGCCTACCTCGACGTGCTGGCCACCGCCTGCCAGCGGCTTGACGTTGCCCCGCCGCCTGGCGGCGAGCGCGCCACGCTGGCCGACATCTACCGGGCGGAAGCGGAACTGCGCCAGCACGGGCTGCCGGGGACGGCCAGGTAACCGCGGTCACCTGGCCGTCCCCCCTCAGCCGTGCTGGCTCACGGGGCTGGCTGGGCCGACGGCGCGGCGGCAGCCTCACCGCCGGTCGCGCCGAGGGACAGGTTCCGGCCGGTCGCGGGGTCGAACACGTGCAGGGCGCGGGCATCGGCCCACAGCTGTGCCTCACCGCCCTCCCGCACCGAAGTCGCGGCCGACAGCCGGGCCACCACCGTGTCGCCGCTGGCGCCGGTGTCCGCCTGGCCCGAGTCCCTGGCGATCTCCTCAAGCTCCGCCGCGCTGACGGTGGTATCGCGGTCGCCGGTGAAGTAGACGTACACGTCCGAGCCCATCGACTCGAGCACGTCGATGCTCGCGCCGAACGTCAGCCCCTTCTCGCGGTCCTGCGCCGGGACGAGGGCCGCGTCCTCGAAGTTCTCCGGGCGCAGCCCGACGATGACCTGGCGCGCCGACTTGGCGCTGGCCAGCTCCCGGCGCAGCCGGTCGCTGACCGGGAAGTCCCCCAGGCTGGTCCGCAGGCTGCCCTCCTCCAGCGTGCCCGCCATGAAGTTCATGGCGGGCGAGCCGATGAAGCCCGCGACGAACAGGTTGACCGGCCGGTCGTAGAGCTCCTGCGGGGTGCCGACCTGCTGCACCACGCCGCCGCGCATCACCACGACCCGGTCGCCGAGCGTCATGGCCTCGGTCTGGTCGTGGGTAACGTACACGGTGGTGGTGCCGAGCCGCCGCTGGATCCGCGACACCTGGGTGCGCATCTGGACCCGCAGCTTGGCGTCCAGGTTGGACAGCGGCTCGTCCATCAGGAACACCTTGGGGTCGCGGACGATGGCCCGGCCCATGGCCACCCGCTGCCGCTGGCCGCCGGACAGGTTGGCCGGCTTGCGGTCCAGGTGCTGGGTGAGGTCGAGGATCCGGGCCGCCTCCTCGACCTTGGAGTTGATGACGTCCCTGGGGGTCTTGGCGAGCTTCAGCGCGAAGCCCATGTTCTCCCGGACGGTCATGTGCGGGTAGAGCGCGTAGCTCTGGAACACCATCGCGATGTCCCGGTCCTTCGGGGTGGCGTTGTTGACTACCCGCCCGCCGATGCGCAGCTCGCCCGAGGTGATGTCTTCCAGCCCGGCGATCATGTTGAGCGTGGTGGACTTCCCGCAGCCGGATGGGCCGACCAGGATGACGAACTCCCCGTCGCGGATGTCCAGGTTGAAGTCGTTGACCGCGAGCGCGCCGTCTGGGTAGCGCTTGGTGATGTGCTCTAGGACGATGTCAGCCACTGTTGGCGCTCCTTATCCCTTGACCGCGCCGGACGTCAGCCCGGCCACGATCCGGCGCTGGAAGAACAGCACGAAGATGACGATGGGGATCGTGATGACCACGGCGGCCGCCGCGATGGGGCCGGTGGGAACCGTGAAGACGTTCCCGCCGCTGAAGTACTCCATCGCCGCCGGGGCGGTCCGCGAGCTGACCGTGGACGTGAACGAGATCGCCAGCAGGAAGTCATTCCAGCAGGCGAGGAAGACCAAGATCGCGGTGGTGACCATGCCCGGGGCCGCGAGCGGTGCGATGACCCTGATGAAGGCCTGCAGCGGCGTGGCGCCGTCCATCTTGGCGGCCTTCTCCAGCTCCCAGGGGATCTCGCGGAAGAACGCCGACAGGGTGTAGATCCCCAGCGGCAGGCCGAACGCCACGTACGGGATGATCAGCCCGAACCAGGTGTTGAACAGCCCGAGCGCGCGCTCGATGGTGAACATCGGGGTGACCAGGGCGATGAGCGGGAACATGGCGATGAGCAGCGCCATCCCGATGAGCACGCTCTTGCCGGGGAACCGCAGCCGGGCGACCGCGTAGGCGGCCATCGAGGCGAGCACCACGGCGATGACCGTGGAGATCAGCCCGATGCCGATCGAGTTGACCAGCGGCCGCAGGAACTGCGAGCTGGTCAGGATGCCGCTGTAGTTGCCCCAGGTCCACTGCGCGGGCCACAGCGACGGGTCGAGGACGGCCGCGGGGGTCTTGAAGGACAGCGAAAGCAGCCAGAGCACGGGGATGAGGGCCAGGGCGAGGACGACGAAGTTCGCCGTCGCCCATCCGCCGCGCTGGCGCCCGGTGAGGACAGCCATCAGCGAGTCACCTCTTTTCGATGTCGGTGCCGGGGGCCGCGGTGCCGAACCCCACGATGAACACGACCGCGATGATCGCGACGCAGATGAAGATGAGGATCGAGATGGTCGACCCGATGCCGAGGTTCAGCGCGTTGAACAGGTTGTCGTAGCCGAGGTTCGAGACCGCGCCGGTGCCGTTGTTGCCGCTGGTCAAGATGAAGATGCTGTCGAAGATCCGGAACGAGTCCAGGGTCCGGAACAGCAGCGCTACCAAGATCGCCGGCTTCATCAGCGGCAGCGTCACCCGGGTGAACCGCTGCCAGGCGGTGGCGCCGTCCACCTTCGCCGCCTTCAGCAGGTCCTCGGGGACCAGCGAGAGCCCGGCCAGGAGCAGCAGCCCCATGAACGGCGTGGTCTTCCAGACCTCCGCGATGATGATCACGATGATCGCCTCGGCCTGGTTGGTCAGCGGCGCCCCGTTGTTGAACATCGAGGACAGGTAGCCCTGCTGCGGCGTCCAGGCGTACTGCCAGCTGTAGGCGGCGGCGACCGTCACGATCCCGTACGGGATCAGCGAGACGGTCCGGGTCGCGCCCCGGCTGAACGGGAGGCGATGCAGCGCCTGGGCCAGCAGCATGCCGAGAACCAGCGTGATCGCCACGGAGAACACCGTGATGATCACCGTGACGAGCAGCGCGTGCCACCAGTAGGGCGAGCCGAGCACCGCGGCCCAGTTGGCGAAGCCGATGAACTTCGTCTGCTGCGGCAGCTCCAGGTTGTAGCGCTCAAGGGACAGGTAGATGGCGTAGATCAGGGGGTACGCGGTCACCGCGATCATCACGATGACGGCGGGCGCGCACAGCAGGAACGCGAGCCTGCGCTCAGCCCGGGCGCCTTCAGACAGTGGCGGCCTGGCCCTTTTCGCGTGCTGCCCGCGGCCCTGGCGGGCGGGTGCTTGCGTGCTGGCGGTCATGGTACGAGACCCTTCGATTGCAGGGCATTGCCGATCTGGCTGATCATGGACTGCTCCGTGCCGGCCGGGCTGATGCCAGAGGGCGGCGAGATCAGGTGCGAGATGTCGATGGACACGACCTGGTACAGCGGAGTCTGCGGGCGCACGCTCGCGTTCTCGAGCGACTGCAGGACGTCCGCGTGGAACGGGTAGTCGGCGAACATCGCCGGGTCGTTGTACAGGCTGGAGATCGTTGGCGGGACTCCGCCGACGGTGGCGCCGATCAGCTGGTTCTGCTTGTCGCGCAGGCACAGCGCCGCCTGGAAGGCCAGGTCCTTGTGCTGGGAGTACGCGCTGACCGCCAGGTCAACGCCGCCGATCGTCACCTTGGCCGGCACGCCCGGGGTCACCTCGGGGTACGGCGCCCACTTGAAGTCCTTGAACAGCGTGGGGTTGTCCGTCTTCATCCCTGGATAGACGAACGGGTAGTTCAGCTCGAAGGCGGCGGTGCCCGCCTCCATCGCCAGCCGGTTCTGGTTCTCCATCTGCACCGACAGCGACGGGTCGGCGGCGGGCGAGCTGGCCAGCTCCTTCATGATCGACAGCGCCCGGACGGCGGGCGCGCCGAGCGTGGGCTGAGTCGCGCTGGCGTTCAGCACGCTGCCGCCGGCGCTGGCCACCATCGTGTTGAACCAGACCGTCGCGCCCTCGTACTGCGCGCCCTGGATCTCGATGTAGTGCGGCTTGCCCTCCTTGGCCAGCTGCTCCGCGTCGGCGATCATCTGCGCCCAGGTGGTGGGCGGGGTCGGCACGAGGTCCGACCGGTACCACAGCAGCTGGGTGTTGGTGTTGTCGGGGACCGCGACGAGCTGGCCCTTCCAGGTGGCCGTCTGCAGCGCCGGCGCGAGGGTGCCGTCCTCGGCCGCCGCCTTGTTGGCTCCCGTCCACGGCACTATCCAGCCGGCCTGCGCGAACTCGGCCTCCCACGTCACGTCCAGGCCCAGGATGTCCATGGAGTCGTCGTGGGCGGCCAGCCGGCGGACCAGCTGCTGGCGCTGGCCGTCGGAGGCCGAGGGCAGCTGCTGGTAGGAGATGACGTACTGGCCATGGCTCTGGGCGTTGCAGTTGTTGATCGCGTCCTGCGTCGCGCCCGAGGTGTCAGGGTAGAGATAGAAGTTCAGCGTCACCGGGCCGCTGGCCGAGGCGGAAGCACAGGCGGCCAGGCCCGACAGCGCCAGCACCACGCTGGCGACCGCCGCGGCCAGCCGCCAGGCCGCGTGCCGCCCGCGCGCCCGCCGGGCACCACCGGGCCCGCGGGCGAGCCGCGCCGGTGCCTGCCTGCTTCCTCCGTCACCGATCATCATTGACCTCCTGTCGCGGGATCGCTCGCCAGGGGCGTCATCGCGCCTGGCCGTGCTGTTTCTCCACCTTCCGTCTGTCCGGCGGATCTCGGCCGGCCCGTGGTCGACCGCGCGACCACGGACAGCGGAAGCCGCGGGAGCACTGGCAGCACCCGCTCGCCGCGCGGCGGGGCGCACGGCTGGCGGGTGGCCTCGGCTCCGCTGCCCCACAGCGGCTGGCGCACAGTGCTGAGCCCGGCCACGTGGTGATCCCGCTGAAGCGGCGTGTCCACGCTGGAGATCACCGTGTCGTAGCCCTCTCCGGAGAGCGGCCTTGCCCTGGAACCGGTTCCAGCGCGTATTGAGGCATCGTCACTCGCCGCCGCGCTCACGTCAAGGGAGGCTTTTCCCGACGGGCCTGATCAGGCCCGTCGCGGCGAGGCTCAGGCCGACGGCCTGGCTACCAGCGACCGCCTAGGAACTGCCCTTGCACCCGGAGTACGTGACCTGCCCTAGGTCCGCGAATCCGGCTAGCTGGCTGGTGTGCCTCCGGCCGCCCTGCTGGTAGCTGACGCTGAACTGCACCGGCAGCGAACGCGGGCACGCCACGAGGACCTGGAAGGTGGCGCTCAGCCAGGCGGTGCCGTTCGGCGGTATCACCGCCGCGCCACCCGGGGTCGCGCTTCCCACCTCCACCGCGCCCGTCGACGTCTTGATGATGACGACCATGCCGCCGTCCGCTGCCTGCCAGGACGGCGAGAGGGCACCACAGGGCGCCCACTGCCGCGAGACCAGGCGCAGCCCGCCCAGCGGGAGGACGGGCCTGGCCTGCCCCAGCGTGACCGGCGTCTCGGAGATGTTGATGACCTCCACGCCGACCTGAAGCTCGCGGCCGTGCTGGACCGAGCACTTCCCGCCGGTCTGGGCCAGGCCGGGCAGCTGCGCGATGCCGATGCTTGAGGAGTAGGCCGGCCCGCCGGGAGCCGGCGGCGGGTAGACCGGCGCGCCGAAGCCCGCCGCGGCCGAGGGGACGGAGCCAGCGTCCGTCGCGGGCGCCGATGCCGCCGGCGACGGCTGGCGGGCCTGCCCCTGGTGAACGTGGCCGACCGCGTACCCGGCCGCCAGCCCGGCGATCAGCCCGGCTAGGCCAAGGATGGCCGCGCCCCGCGACGGCCGCCAGCCGGAACCGGGAAGCCAGCCGGGGCCGGGAAGCCGGCGGGGGCGCCGCGCCCACACCGGCAGCCGCGGACGCGCATCGCCCTGCTCCACGACGTCGTCCTCGTCGGGTTCGTACATCGCCACGCCATTACGGTAACGCTCCTGGCGGGCCCCACCGCAAGGCCAAGGCCCCGGGCTTGCGTGACCCCTCCGCTGCCGAGGATCGCCTCAGCTAGCGCCACCACGGGTCGCGGCGGATCTGCGCCATGTGCAGCGCGGGCTCGGAGATCGCCGGGGCACTGCGGGCCAGCTGGCGCAGCTGCTCCTGGACCCAGAGCAGGTGCGGGTGCGGCCAGCCGGAGCCGTCCGCACCCGGCGCCCGCGCCTGCTCGCCCGGTGGCGCCCCGGCTGGCTCGGGCCCGGCCTGCCGTGGCACCGCGGGACCGGCGGGCTCGGGCGGTGACAGCAGCCTCGGCGCCGCCCGCCCCGGATGGCCGACCTCGTCGGCGATGCGGTCGAAATAGCCGGCCAGCTCGGCCGCAAGCGCCTGCAGCCGGGCGCTGGCCGGCGTGCCCGTGTAGGCCTGCGCTCCCGCAAGCGGCCGGCTGGGCGGGGGGCTGGCCGCGCGGCTGTCAGGCGTCCCCGCCTCGCGCAGCCCGGTCAGGGTGTGCGCGGCCAGCCGGAGCCGCTGCGTCTCGGTAACCAGCGTCCACAGGTCATCCTTGCTGGCCCGCTTCGCGCCCCGCTCAGTCAGGAAGCCACGGACCGCGTCCTCGAGCCGCTGCCCCGCCGCCAGCGCCTGGGTAGCCTCCGGTGGTGTCGCGCGCTCGCTCAGCGCCCAGTCAACCGCCTGCGTCAGGTACCGCGCCCCGGTCCTGAACGCGTCCGCGAGGTCATCCCCGACCAGGGCCGATGCCCCGCGTGGCCAGAAGATCACGCCCACCGCCAGGCTCACCGCGCAGCCGAGTGCCACGTCCTCCACCCGCAGCAGGCCGATTCGCCAGCCGACCGGCGCGGTGAGATTGAACAGCACGACGCTCATGATGGTGAAGGCCGCCTGCCCGATCGCGAACGGCGCGGTATCCGGCGCGTACGCGGCGAGGAGCACCGCGACGGGGAACGCCACCCACAGCGCCGTCTGGCTGGTCCCGATCGCCAGCAGCAGCGCCGCGCCAAGCACGAACCCGATCGCCGCCCCGCCCAGCGCGCGCAGCGCCGTCGCCCCGGTGCCCGACGCGTTGGTGCGCAGCACGGAAAGCGCGCCGAGCACGATCCAGAAGGCGTGCCCGACCTTGCTTACGTCCGCGACTCCTACCGCGATGGCCAGGGCGAGCGCCCCGCGCAGGCTATTGGCGAACCATACGGAACGGACACTGGCCTGTGGCACGACGAAGCCCGGGGCTCCGGCGACGCCGGAAAGCCGGGCCGAGGGGTCGGTGCGAGCCAGCAGCGCATCGGTGAGGCGGACCAGGCCGCTGCGCTCAGCCGCCGGGGAAGAGGCCCTGGGGATGCCGAACCAGTGGCGGCGGGCCACGGCGATCGTGACCGGGTCGGCGCGGCGGGCGGCGATCAGCCCGGTGTCGGCGGCGCTGCGGGCGACGACGGCGACCGTCTGGGCGTGCGCCGCGTAGGCGGCGGCCATCCGCCCGGCCTGCCCGCTGCCCTCGGACAGCTCCCGCAGCCGGCCCAGGGCGGCGGTCCGGCCTCGCTCAAGCTCGTCAAGGAAGGCCGGGGTGTCCGGGGCGTCCCTGGCCCCCGTCAGCAGCCGCGCGACGTCGTCGAACACGCTCGCCGCGATCACCAGCAACTGGCGCTCTTGCGGGATGGCCTGCGCGACGTCGATATGCCCGTCGAACGCGTCGGCGACCTCGGTGGCCCCCTGCTGGAGCATCTGCACGGTGCTGCCGAGGGCCTGGTCCCTGGCCGCCAGCCCGGTGGGCCGGAAGGGGGCACTGGTGAAGGCGGCCTGCAGCCGCCGGGTGGCGCTGGTCATCGCGGCCAGGTCGGGGATCTCGCCCCCGGACGCCGTCCGCAGGCAGCGGGCGATCTCGCCCGCAAGCGCCGACGCCGCCGCCCGCAGCTGGTCGCCCGGGCTCCTCGGCGAGAGCAGCAGGACCGCGAGCGTGCCTGCCGCCGACACGAGCCACCAGCCTTCCAGGCGGCTGCCGAGCGTGCTCACGCCGCCCTGCGAGGCGACCGGGAGCAGGTAGGCGAAGAGCGCCGCCGTCGTGCCGGTCGCCGGGACAGGACCGAGCACCCCGGCGAAGAAGATCGTGAACGCGACCGGGATCGTCACGACGGCCGCCAGCCAGGGCGTGCCGCTCACGAGCGTCCCGATGACGAGCCCGACGCTGCCCACCACGGCAAGCTCCGCATGGGCCCTGAGCTTGTCCAGGCGGGAGGAGCCGAAGTCGGCCACCACCAGGGTCGTGAACCCGCCAAAGCTGATGAACAGCGCCATTTGCTGATCGACGATGATCTTCGAGGCGATCGCGAACAGGCCGGGGATCACCACGGTGGCGCGCGCCGCGCGCATGGCGGCGGGAACTGACCAGGCTGGCATCCACCGCGCTGGCTGAACGACCACACCAGCCCCTTCACTCTCCCCGCATCAGCAACTCCTGTCCCTCATGTTCCCCCAGACGCGGCCGCGCTCAACCAGCCCGCGGCCCGGTCGCCGGCCGGGGGTGGCCGGCCCGAGTGTCGCAAGGTTACTGTCGCAATATGTCTTGCGACAGTAACCTTGCCAAGGACGCCGAGGGGGAACCGCCCGAGCAGCCTCCGGTGCGGCGGGACCTGCGCGACCCGCGAGCGATGCGGGCGATGACGCACCCCGTCCGGCTGGCGCTGATCGAGGCGCTGTCACTGGAGGGCCCGCTCACCGCGACCCAGGCCGGCGAGCTGATCGGGGAGCCGCCCAACACCTGCTCGTTCCACTTGCGGCAGCTGGCCAAGTACGGGTTCGTCGAGGAGGCGGGGCCCGCGCCGGGCCGGTCCAGGCCGTGGCGGCTGGTCTCCACGTCCGGCATGCACTTCACCGACCTTCACGAAGACCCGTCCACCGCGATCGCGGCCCGCGAGCTCGACGCCATGTTGCGGGAGCGGTACCTGGCCCGCCTCGACGCCTTCTACGCGACCAGGTCCTCGTTGCCCCGCGAGTGGCAGGAGGTCACCGGGGGCAGCCAGCTGGCGCTTTACCTCACCCCGGCGGAACTGCGCCAGGTTGACGAGGAGATCATGGCCATCCTCGGCCGCTACCTCGACCGGCTGGCCGACCCGGAATGCCGCCCGGCGGGAGCCGAGCCGGTCGAGGTCCTGCTGTTCGCCTTCCCGTTCCGCCAGCCAGGCCGGTGACCAGCGATGCGCCAGCTGCTTGCCCACCGCGACTCGCGGGTCTACCTGACCGGCTGCTAGCCGCCAACGTCCTCACCGCGGCGGCCGTGCTGGCCCTGCTGGCCGTCCACGGCGCCGGGCAGGTCTGGCTGATCGACGCGGTCATGTTCGCCTACGGCGTGTCCGGACAGGCGGCCGGCGTGCGGCACATCTGGCAGGTGACCGAGCTCCGGCAGATCGTCATCGCGGGCACGTGCATGGCCACGGTGTTCGGCTTCACGGAATGACGGTCATGTTCACCGCCACCGCCGCCTGGGTCCTCACCCGCCGCGCGCAGCACCTGCCCGTCCAGCCGCCCGGGTCCGTGCAGCCGGCCCGAGCCCCCAGGAAGCCAGCGGCGCGATAAACCCGGTGCGACGCCGGCCGTAACCGCCCGATAATGGCCGACGTGGATAAGGTCGAGGTCGTCGTCGCCCATGACGAGCGCGCCACCCTGCGCGTCGGGGACGTGTTCCTCAAGATCGACGCGGATCAGGCCCGCATCGACGTGGAGGTCGAGGCGATGGCCAGGGTGCCGCTCCCCACCCCGCGGGTGCTTTGGCGCAAGCCGCCGGTGCTCGCGCTCGCCGCCGTCCCCGGGACGGCACTCGGCCGCCTCGGCGAGCCGTCGGCCGCGTCGCCGGAGGCCTGGGCCGCCGCCGGTGCCGCCATCCGGCGGCTGCACGACGCGCCGCTGCCGCCGTGGCCCGGTGAGAGCCTCGATGAGATCGCCGCGCACCTGGACGGCGAGTGCGAGTGGCTCGTGACGAACGACGTCCTTCCCGCCGGCCTGGTCACGCGCAACCGCCAGGTCGCCGAGGCCGCGCTGCGACCCTGGACACCGGTGTTCATCCATGGCGACCTGCAGATCACCCACGTGTTCACCGACGGCGACGAGATCACCGGCGTGATCGACTGGTCCGAGGCGGCCCAGGGCGATGCCCTGTACGACCTCGCCATCTTGACCCTCGGGCACGAGGAGCGCCTGGGCGACGTTCTCGCCGGCTACGGCACCGATGCCGACCTCGACGTGATCCGCGGATGGTGGTCGGTGCGCAGCCTGCGGGTGGTGCGCTGGCTGGTCGAGCACGGCTTCGACCCGTCCGCCCCCGGCTGCGAGGTCGACGTGCTGAGGTCCCGCCTGTAAGGCCTCGTGTTCCCGTGCCTGATTCCGTGCCCCGGCCGTGTGGCATCGCCGGGCCGGCCGGCGCACCGTGGAAGCAGCCCGCAATCCGCGGCCGACGAGTAGCAACTTCAGGAGTGCCAGTCATGGAACTCGCAGGCATCACCTTCTTCGCCCTCGCGTCCTCGGCCGTCATGAGCGTCCTCGCGTTCATGATCGGCCGGTGCGGCAGGAAGCTACCCATCGACGGGATGCTCCCCCGCGTCGTCCACAGCGCACGAGCCGGCCTGGATGAGGACGGGCCCTGCCCAGTGGCAGAGCTCGCCCGGCCCGGGCCCGCCTGGCCAGGAAATGATTGACCGCTGCCTCCATCGTCAGCAGTGGACGTCCGGTGAGAGCTGGCTGCGGTACCAGTCGATCTTCTCCTTCAGGTGCTGGCGCTGGGCCTGCAGCAGGGCGACCCGCTCGCTCACCTGCTCGTCGTGCTCGGTCAGCAGCCGCAGCCGCTCGGCCAGGCTTGGCTCCCCCTCCCTGGCCAGCTCGGCGTAGCGGCGCATCCGGGCGATGGGCATGCCGGTGTCGCGCAGACAGCGCAGCACGCCCAGCCATTCGAGATCGTCGTCGCCGAAGCGGCGGTGCCCGCTGGGAGCCCGGCTGATCCCGTCGAGCAGCCCGACCCGCTCGTAGTAGCGCAGCGTGTCCAGGCTGAAACCCGACTGTTCTGCGGCCTGGCCGGGCGTGAGGCTGATGGTCATGCCGACCAGCATGACACCGGGAGTGCACTCCAGGTCAACCGTCCCGCAGCGCGAGGAAATGGCTTGACCTGGAGCGCGCTCCAGCACCCAGACTCGTGCCCAGCGCCCGGCGAGCCGGGTCGCCGCACAGATCTGGAGAGGAAGCACCCATGAAGTACCGCATGATCGGCACAGACCCCAAGACCCGTCGCGAGGTGAGCGTGCTCAGCCTGGGGGCGATGCGCTTCGGCACCGCGACCGACGAGGCTACCTCGTTCGCGATCCTGGACCGGTACGTGGCGGCAGGCGGCACCTTCGTCGACACGGCCGACAACTATGCGTTCTGGGCAAGGGGAACCCAGGGTGGGGAGAGCGAGGAGTTGCTGGGGCGATGGCGGCGCAGCCGTGGCGCTGGCGACGAGATCGTCATCGCGACCAAGCTCGGCGCCCGTCCGCTGGCCCCGGGGACCGGCTGGATCGACAACGCTGAGGGACTGTCGGCCGCGGTGATCCGCGAGTCCGCCGAGCGCAGCAGGGACCGGCTCGGCGTCGCCCGGCTGGACCTGCTGTACGCGCACATCGAGGATCCGTCGGTGCCGCTGGCCGAGACCGTGGAGGCCTTCGCCGCGCTGGTGGCCGAGGGGACCGTTGGCCTGCTGGGGGTGAGCAACCACTGGGCGTGGCGGGTCGAGCGGGCTCGCGGACTGGCCGCCGCGGCCGGGCTGCCGGGCTACGAGGTGCTGCAGTACCACTACAGCTACCTGCGGCCGCGCACCGACTTGCCCGGCCCGCTTACGCCGGACGGCGACCAGGGCATCACGAGCGGTGACCTGCTCAGCTACCTGCGGGCCGAGCCCCAGCTCGCGATGGTCGCCTACTCGCCCCTGCTCAACGGCGGCTACGTCCGCCGGGACAAGCCGCTGGACGCCGGGTTCGATCACCCTGGCACGCAAGCCCGGCTGGCGGCGCTGCGAGAGGTGGCCAAGGAAGCCGACGCGACCGTCAACCAGGTGGTGCTGGCCTGGCTGATCGGCGGCCCGATCCCGATGATCCCCCTGGTCGGCGCCTCCTCGGTGGCGCAGCTTGACGAGAGCCTGGCCGCGGTGGACCTGGAGCTGACGCAGGAGCAGCGCACCAGGCTGGACACGACACGGTAACCATGGGCCTGGTCAGTAGCCGGGCTTGTTGCCGAGGATGATGAGGCGGGTGATCTTGTCGTCCCGCAGGGAGAAGTAGAAGGTGAGCACGAGCGGGTCGGGCACGTTCGTCTTGTCGTACTCGCCGTCGATCTCGGCGGAAATGATGTAGTCGCCGTGGTGGGCCTTCACGTCGGTGAACGTCTTCCAGACGACCTTGTCGCCGATGCTCTCGCGGTCAGCCCACCGCTTGATCGCCTCGGGGCCCCAGAACTCCCGCCGGATGTCGTTGACGAGCCCGTCGCTGACGAAGGGCGCGGCCATCCCGGAGCTGTCCAGGGCGTTCATGGCGGTGAAGTACTCCCGCACGGGGGCGGGCATGGCGTCAAGGCTCGTGCTCATGGTTGTTTCCTTCCAGTGGCGGCGGCTGCGGAACTCTCAGCGTTCCTGCGATAACACCAACTTACGACCCACTTGCGAGACGGAGAATGGCAGAAAGTCTCTGCTAAATAGCAGATCGTCTCGGGTAAGGTTCTTTCAGGTATAGTGGTCCGCGTGGACCTGATCGGCGACGCGGTGGCGGCCACGCGGGCCGGGGAGCCGCGCTCGGCCCGCGGGCGGTTCGCCGGCCCGTGGGGGCTGCGGTTCCAGGCGACGGGCGGGATCACGTTCCACGTGGTGATGCAGGGCAGCGCGTGGCTGCTGCCCCCGGACGGGTCGCCGCCCCTGCACCTGCTGGCGGGCGACGTGGCCCTGGTGTCGCGGAGCCGACCGCACGGACTGGCCGACGACCCGCAGACGCCGCTGGCCGACGTGGCGCCCGGCCAGCAGGCGTACTGGACCACGGACGCCGACATCCCGCCGGGCGTCACGCCAACGGTCTTGCTCGGCGGCTCCTACTGGCTGCACCACGTTCGCCCGCACCCGCTGATCGCGAGCCTGCCCCCGGTCATCCACTTCCCAGCGCGGGCCGGGACGCTGACCGCGGTGCGGAGCGTCGTGGACCTGCTCGCCGCGGAGATGGACCCCGGGCGGGCCGGGGCGACCGCTGCGATCCCCGCGCTGCTGGACCTGCTGCTGATCTACGGTGTCCGGGCCTGGTACGAGCAGGCCGACCTGGCGACGGGATGGGCCGCCGCGCTGCGCGACCCCGGGCTGAGCCGCGCCGTCAGCCTCATGCAGCAGCACCCCGAGCGGCCCTGGACCGTCCAGGGCCTGGCAGACCAGGCGGGGATGTCGCGGGCGGTGTTCGCGCGCCGGTTCGCCAGCCTGATCGGCCAGACCCCGCTGGCCTACCTGACCTGGTGGCGCATGACGCGGGCGGCCACCTTGCTGCGCGAGACCGCCCAGCCCGTCGCCGCGGTGGCCGCCCGGGCGGGCTACGAGTCGGAGTTCGCCTTCAGCCGCGCATTCCGCCGGGAGTTCGGCACCGCCCCCGGCGCCTACCGCCGCCACCATGCCCAGGCGGGCCCGGGCGCCTGACGGTGTCCCCAGGCCGCGGCCAGCGCCGGGCGACCCCCCCCCCCCCCGGCCCGCGGGGGAGTACCAAACGGGAATAGGGCGGGCAGGCAGGGCGCTGCCCGACATATGAGCGTTGCGGACATCCAGGCAGGAACGGACTTCACCGCCGACTGGGAAGCGTGGCACCGCCAGCACCAGGACCGGCTCGCCGCACCGGACGGCTTCCTCGCGATCACCAGCATCAACTGGCTCACGGAGACCCCGGCCCGGTTTCCCGACGCGCCCGGCGAGTGGTCCGCAGGCGAAGGCGGCATCACCGTCGACCTGGCACCGGGTGAGGAGCTCACCCTGGATGGGGCCCGCATCACGGGACGGCACCATTTCGGCTCCGTCCCCGAGCGCGGCGGCCTGTTCCCCGCCGACGCCGCCGGGGTGTATGAGGTGGCCAAGCGGGGCGGGAACGACATCCTGCGCCCGCGCCACCCCGACGCCCTGCTGCGCACCGGCTTCAGCGGCACCCCGGCGTACGCGCCCGACCCGCGCTGGGTCATCCGCGGCCACTACCGGCCGTTCGACGAGCCTAGGGACGTCACTGTCGGCTCGGTCGTCGAGGGACTGCACCACGTCTACGCCGCGCCCGGCGTGGTCGAGTTCGAGATCGACGGGCAGCCCCTCGCACTCACCGCCTTCAACGGCCGCTCCCCCGGCAGCCTGCACATCCTGTTCACCGACGCGACCAGCGGCCTCACCACCTACGCCGCCAGCCGGTCGCTGCAGGTCGCGGCGCCCGACGCGGACGGCACGGTAATCCTGGACTTCAACCGGGCCACCAACTTGCCCTGCGCCTACACCCCGTTCGCGACCTGCCCGCTGCCGCCCGCCGAGAACCGGCTGCCGGTCGCGATCGAGGCCGGCGAGCAGATCCCCTACGAGGCATAACGCCCTCGCCCGGCACCCGGCGCGGCCGGCCGCCGGAGCGCATCCGCGACGAACTCCGCCTTGGCGTCGGTGTAGGCCTCGCGGTCGCCTGCGTGCCGCGCCGCGAGCCGCCGCTTCAGGTCCTCATAACTCCTGGTGCGACCACGACGTCAGGATCGGCCACCGACGCCATCAAGTCGATAACTGGCTTGGCAGCAAGCCCGGGAACCGCCGTCGAGCCAACATGCTCAACCCCGTCCACTGGCCACCGCGCCAGCAGCCCGGCCAGCCGGACGCGCTCGGCAACCGCCCGGTCAGCGAGCCGCGGATCATGCGGCAGAACCTCCGCCTTCTCATACGCCCAGGCCGGGACCGCATCACTCATGAGCCCACGTTAGGCCGGCACTCCCCCGCCAGGCCACCCGACCAGCCAGCGCCGGCCGCCAGCAGCGCCGGCACTACCCGGTTCAAGCACCCCGAAATGAAAGCCGATCAGCTGTTAGAAATTAGCAACTCGGCATCAGCCTCATGGCCAGCAAGCCGACCGGCCTCACGGATTTCCTCGACGCTCATTCGCGGCGCAAGCTGAATCGCCTCGTGAACACCATCACCATTACCGCGATCGAGCCCGCCTCCGGCAGCCAGACCCTGGCCTGGAACGGCCAGGGCGAGCTCACCGGGGCCGACGTCACCGGCAGTGGCGCCTCCGTCGGCTCGTACGTTTACGACGCCGAGGGCAACCTGTTCGCCCAGAC
>Ga0335075_10002290_pt1 | contig 30957 bp, 26 predicted proteins | sample Lox_Sample_24_FD_206723 | JGI IMG/M metagenome (GOLD analysis project Ga0335075, IMG submission 206723) | Soil microbial communities from Loxahatchee National Wildlife Refuge, Florida, United States - Lox_Sample_2.4 | ecosystem: Environmental > Terrestrial > Soil > Wetlands | place: USA...
CATCGACGACGGGCGTAATGATGACGGCCAGGGCGAAGCTGAAGCGCTCGGCCGTGTCCTTGGCCGCGCCGGTCATCATGCCGATGGAGATGGTGCAGCCGGAGCGGGAGAAGCCGCGGAACGGCAGGGCGAGTCCCTGGAAGATGCCCATCCAGCCGGCCTGGCGCAGGTCGAGCGGTTCGGCAGAAGACTTGAAGCCGGTGATCTCCTGGCGGCGCTCGACGAGGCCGGAGACCAGGATGAGAATGCCCACGGCAAACAGAGCCGGGCCGATGATCTGAAGCTGGCCGAAGAGCATCTCGATCTGGGCTTTGGGCGCGCTGTGGAAGTAGGTCTTCTCGATGAGGACCTTGAGGGCCTCGCCGATGGCGCCGGTAAGGAACGTGGCCCAGAGGGCCTGCACGAAGAACCGCCAGAAGGTTTCGGCGCTGGAGAAGTAGGTGCGCATCCACATCCGCCAGAAGTAGACGATGACGGCAAACATGGTGCCGGTGTGAAGCATGACCAGGAGCAGCGTCATCTGCGGAGCCGTAGGGTTGAGGCCCATCAGCTTTTCCGCCACCACGACGTGGGCGGAGCTCGAAACGGGCAGGAGTTCCGCAAGACCTTGCACAATGGCAAGAAGGATGATTTTCCAAAGCGCCATGGAGACAGTGTAACGTCAGTGGTCAGGGATCAGTGGTCAGGGGTCAGGGGTCAGTGAGAAACCCTTGGCAGCAGGCAAATATCATGATGAGGAGAGTTCAGGTCGCCGGGCTGAGAGGACACGGATGAAGATTGGCTTTTTGGGATTGGGCAAGATGGGAACGGCGATGGCGCTGCAGCTGCTGGGGGCGGGGCACGAACTGCGCGTGTGGAACCGCAGCGAGGAACGCACCAAGCCGCTGATCCGCGAAGGCGCCATCGCGGCGGGGACGCCGGCGGAGGCAGAGCTGGGGGCCGAGGCCGTGATCACCATGCTCTTTGACGATGCGGCCTATGAAGACGTGTTCTTTGGCACGGGCGGATTGATGGACGAGATCTCACGGGGCACGCTGCACATCTCGTGCTCGACGATCAGCGCAGCCATGAGCGAGCGGCTGACCGCGGAGCACGCGCGGCGAGGCCAGGAGTTTGTGGCGGCGCCGGTCTTTGGGCGGCCGAACGTGGCCGCTGACGGGCGATTGTGGATCGTGGCCGGCGGCGCGCAGGCTGCCGTGGAGAAGGCGCGGCCGCTGCTGGAGGCGATGTCGCGCGGAATTACGGTGGTGGGCAGCAGGCCCAGCCAGGCCCACGCGGTGAAGCTGGGCGGGAACTTTCTGATCAGCGCCATGGTGCACTCGCTGAGCGAGGCGTTTGTGTATGTGGCGGCGCAGGGGGTCGATCCGGAGGTCTTCGCCGAGACCGTAAACAGCGCGCTGTTTCAGTCGCCGTTTTATGCGGCCTATTCGAAGACGATCCTGCATCCGCCGGAGCAGCCGGGGGCGACGGTGGCGCTGGGCGCGAAAGATCTGCGCCTTCTGCGCGAGGCGGCCGCTGCGCACGGTTGCCGGCTGAGCCTGGCCGACGAGATGGCCGCAATCTTCGCCGAGGCCCACAGGATCGGCCTCGACGAAGAAGACTGGGCTGTCGGTCAGTACCGTATGGCGCAGCGGCGCGGTACCGTATAGAGTCCATGCGACCCCTGGGGCCGCCGGGAGCGCGATGCCCGAATCAGGCAATGAGTCAATTTGAAAACGAAGTGGTTTCCCGGGGGGCTAAGGCCGGTATCCTTCAAAATGCCCCACTACTCTGAGTTACGATCCCCAAAACGCGATGTTAGACTGGCGGAATCCAAGGAGTTCCCCGCCGCTCATGCGCGAATCCTCTCTGCTGGCTGCCATCGTGGTGCTGTTCCCTGCCCTCTTCTGCCGCGCGCAAAAGATCGAAGTGACGATCCCGGCGACCCAGCCGCTGACGGGCCGCCTGGTGGTGGTGTTCGCCAGGAAGGATCGGCCCGAACCGCGCTTTCAGTTGAACGAGGACTACCTTTCCGCCCAGGGTTTTGGCGTGGACGTAGAGAAACTTGCCCCGGGCACGCCGATTGAAGTGGACGCGAAGACCTTCGGCTATCCGCGGCGCTCGCTCGACGATCTGGACGCCGGCGACTACTACGTACAGGCGGTCTTCAACGTCTACGAGGAGTTCCATCTTGCGTCCGGCAAGACGGTGTGGCTGCCGCCCGACAAGGGCGAGGGACAGCACTGGAACCGCAAGCCGGGCAATCCCTTCGATAAGCCGGTGAAGGTGCACTTCGATCCCAAGGCGGGCGCTACAATCAGGCTCACGCTCGACCAGACGGTTCCGCCCATCGCGGGCACCGACGAGGACCCCGAAGTTCTGGCCAGACGGGCGCCGGCCGACAGATGGCTCAAGTACATGCGCTTTCGCAGCCCGATTCTGAGCAGATTCTGGGGGCGCGATGTCTACCTGGGCGCGTGGATCCTGCTGCCCGACGGCTTCGACGCACATCCGGACGCGCACTTTCCGCTGGTCGTCTACCAGGACCACTTTCACCCGGGGTTCGGGCCCGAGCCGTTCGTGACTGCGCAGCCCGATCCGAAGTCCCTGAACTACCGGCGCGAGAAGTACGGCTATGAGTTCTTCCAGGACTGGACCTCGGGGCGGCTGCCGCGGGTGATCATGGTCTACGTGCAGAACGCCAACCCCTATTACGACGACTCGTACGACGTGAACTCGGCGAATGTGGGGCCGTACGGTACGGCGATCAACGAGGAGCTGCTGCCGGCGATCGAGAAGAAGTACCGCGCGATTCCGGAGGGTTGGGCGCACGCGACCTTTGGCGGATCGACGGGCGGATGGGAGGCCTTCGCGACCCAGGTCTTTTATCCCGACGAGTACAACGGGGCGTGGGTGGCGTGCCCGGACCCCGTCGATTTCCACGCCTACCAGAACGTCGATCTCTATGAGGACACCGACGCCTTCGAGCGCGCGGGGGAGTTCGCCGAGATTCCGATTGCGGGCGACCGCAAGCCCGACGGGAGCATCATCGCGGAGATGCGCGGCGAGTATGCTTACGAGTACGTGCTGGGAACGCATGGGCGATCCACGGACCAGTGGGACATCTGGCAGGCGGTGTTTTCGCCGGCGGGACCGGATGGTTACCCGGCGCAGGTGATTGACCCGATGACGGGCGCGATCGACAAGAGCGTAGTTGCGTACTGGCACGATCACTACGACCTGGCGGCGATCCTGAAGCGGGACTGGCCGACGCTGGGGCCGAAGCTCGAAGGCAAGCTGCACTTTGCGGTAGGCGACGGCGATACCTACTTTCTGAACAACGCCGTGCACATGCTGCAGAACCAGCTGGAGGCGACCCGGAACCCTCACTCCGACGCGACCTTCCAGTACGGGCCGGGGATGCCGCACTGCTACACGGGCGGACCGGCCGAGTACACGATGCAGGAGAACAACGGCACCTGGGCGCAGCGGGTGTTGCCGCAGATGGTGGAGCACATGCTGGCCACGGCGCCTCCGGGAGCGGACACGAGTTCGTGGAGGTATTAACGGGACACGCCACAGCGTGAAGGGGTGGAAGACGGAACGGCGTTTCACATAGCGTGACAAGCACGGGGCCGAAGATCTCTCGATTGGCTAGGATAGAGCCATGAGTCTAAAGGGAAAGATCGTCTTGATTACAGGCGCGAGCGGGGGCATCGGCGCGGCCACCGCGCTGGCCTTTGCCGGCGAAGGCGCGCGGCTGCTGCTGGCGGCGCGGCGGGCAGGCAAACTGGCCGAGGTGGCTTCGCAGGCGCTGGAGCGGGGCGCGGAGGCCGTGCACTCGATCGACCTGGACGTGCGCAGCCGCCACGCTGTGCAGACGGCCATCGACGATCTGCCTGCGGAGTGGGCGGAGATCGAAGTCCTGGTGAACAACGCCGGCCTGAGCCGCGGGCTGGACAAACTCTACATGGGCCGCGTGGAAGACTGGGAAGAGATGATCGACACCAACATCAAGGGCCTGCTCTACGTTTCGCGGGCGGTGGTGCCGGGAATGGTGGTGCGCCGGAGCGGGCACGTCGTGAACCTGGGCTCGACCGCGGGGCTGCTGCCCTATCCCGGCGGCTCCGTCTATTGCGCAACCAAGGCGGCCGTGCACTCGCTCAACGATGGGCTGCGCCAGGATGTGCTGGGAACGCCGGTGCGGGTCACCTGCATCGATCCGGGCGCGGTGGAGACGGATTTCAGCCTGGTCCGCTTTCGCGGGGATACCCAGCGCGCGGCCAAAGTCTACACCGGCATTACGCCGCTGGCGGCCGAGGATGTGGCCAGCGCGATCCTCTGGGCCGTGAAGCAGCCCGCGCACGTGAACATCGCCCACGTGCTGATGACACCGGTCAACCAGGCCAACTCCCTGCTCTTTCACCGCGAAGAGTAACCGCAAGGCGCGTCTTAAGGTGACGCCGGCGGGGTTTGCGGGCCCGGCCCCTGCCAAAGCGTGGCCCGCAACCGTCCGCCGGCGACTGAACACTCTTTCAACGCGCCCCTGGTGAGAGTACCCTGGGGTCCCGCCGCTACGCAGCGACCGTCAGCTTCATCAGATCATTCACAATCGCGCCGGAGGCAGCGGCGTATTCGCTCTTTGGCCGGAGGGCGATCTCTTCGCTGACCTTCCGGCCGGAGCCGGCCTTGCGGACCACATCGGCGACGGCACGGTGAAAACGCGCGTGGTCGGCGCAAAGCTTCTGGAACCCCGAAGAACTCAAATGCTTGTGTCCCTCGACGCTCAACCATTGCCCCAGCTCACACCGGTTTTCCTGCCCGACCTCCGCGGCGTTCAGGCTGCGATCCGGTTTTGCGAGATACGGGGGCCAGCTTTGACCTCGGACGCACGTGCGCGTGAATTGCTGTGTCAAAATCCATTCGATCATCCTTTCGGTGCCGATTACTTGCTGCCCTATGGATCATCGATGGAATGGCCGGGAACTTAAAAAATTATACCTATATCAAGCCGCCGGAGAGCCTGCGATGGGAGCAACGACCGGCCAATATCCAGGATCGAGAAGGAAACCACGAACAACCCGGCCTGGCCCGAAACAACAGCATTTCCCCCGGCCAACTGGACCGTCGGGCTCGCCCTTCGGTCGAATGGCCGGCAACCGGCTGACAGGGGCCCGCGCTAACCGAGCGCGGCGATCTGCGCCTCGATCTGCTGCAACGCCGCCTCCAGGGCCACGCGGCGGGCCGGATGCGACGTACGCTGCGAAAGAATGTTCTCCCGCTGCAGGTTGAGTGACTGACGCCGCCGTGTCTGCTCGGCGCGATGCAGTTCCGCCGTCCGTCGGACTTCCTCGTTCACAAAGCCCTCGCCGAGGCCGCCTTCGGAAAGCTCCAGCGCATTTGCCATCTGCTCCTCCATGCGTGTACTTTCTTGAATCGCGAGATCTGTCTTTATTTTACGGTGGATTTGTGGAAAGTCGTCCCGAAAACTGGTCCTGGATACGATCGATCAAGGAGTAAGAGCGCATGCGCGCCTGGCAGATTTCTTCCTTCGGCATTGATTCCCTGGAGTTTGTCGAACGCCCGACGCCTGTGGCCGGGCGCGGCGAAGTTCTGGTGGGAATCCGCGCGGTCTCGCTGAATTTTCGCGATCTGATGATGGTGAAGGGCCTGTATAACCCCCACCTCAAGCTCCCGCGTATCCCCTGTTCGGATGGTGCGGGCGAGGTGCTTGCGGCTGGCGAGGGCGTGACGGCGTTCCAGCCCGGCGACCGCGTGGCCGGCATCTTCATGCAGAACTGGCTCGACGGTCCGCCGACCGCTGCCAGGACCAAAGGCGCTCTGGGCGGGGACATCGACGGAGTGCTGGCCGACCGTATTGTGCTGAAAGAGAGCGGCCTGGTGCGGCTGCCCGCGCACCTGAGCTTCGAAGAGGCGGCCACGCTGCCCTGCGCGGCGGTGACCGCCTGGAACGCGCTGTCCGCGGCCAGCCTGAAGCCCGGGGAAACGGTGCTGATCCAGGGAACGGGAGGCGTTTCCATCTTCGCGCTGCAGTTTGCCAGGCTGCGAGGCGCGCGCGCAATCGGCATCTCCGGCAGCGAAGAGAAGCTGAAGCGGGCCAGCGAACTGGGCCTGGACGCCTGCTGCAACTACCGGGAAAGGCCCGACTGGGACCGCTGGGCGCTGGAACAGACCAACGGCGAGGGCGTGGACCTGGTGGTCGAGGTAGGCGGCGCAGGCACCCTGGCGCGCTCGCTCAAGGCCGTTCGCACGGGGGGAACCGTCGCCATGATCGGCGTGCTCTCCGGAGTAGCGGAGGCGATTCCAATTCCTTCGATTCTGCACAAGATGGTGCGCGTTCATGGAATGTATGTGGGATCGCGCCAGGATTTCGTCGAGATGAACCGGGCGATATCGCTGGCGGCGCTTCGGCCTGTATATGAGCAGTTCCCGTGGTCGCGCGCGCGGGAGGTCCTGCGGCGCATGGAAGAGTCCAGCCACTTGGGAAAGCTGGTTCTGACCGTGGACTGACCCTCCCCCCGCATACTCGACGATTCCCCGGCACGCCGATTGCGGCAAGCCGCAGAAGCCTACCAGACGTTTGTCGCCAGGAACGCGTGGATCGACGCGGCAGCTTTGCGGCCGGCGCCCATGGCGAGAATCACGGTGGCACCGCCGGTGACAATGTCGCCGCCGGCGAAGACGCCCCGCTTGGAGGTGCGCATGGTTTCGGGATCGGCGACGATATAGTTGCGCGCGTTGGTCTTGAGATCGGGGGTGGTGCTCTGGATCAGCGGATTGGCGGTGGCGCCAACGCCGATGATGGCCACCTGCGCGGGCAGTGTGTGCTCGGAACCGTCGATCTTGACCGGACTGCGCCGGCCGCTCGCGTCGGGCGCGCCCAGTTCCATGCGGACGCAGCGCGCCGCCGTAAGCCAGCCCCTCGCGTCGCCCAGGAACTCGATGGGGCTGGTCAACATGCGAAACTCGATGCCCTCCTGACGGGCGTGCCTGACCTCTTCGGCGCGGGCCGGCATCTCGGCCTGGGAACGGCGGTAGACGAGCGAGACCGCGCGCGCACCAAGGCGCCGCGCGGTGCGCGCGGCATCCATGGCCGTGTTGCCGCCGCCGACAACCACCACTTCGCGATCGCGGCAGTCGTAGACGGGCTGGTCGTACTCGTCGGCAAGGTAGGCGCGCATCAGGTTGACGCGGGTCAGGAATTCGTTGGCCGAGTAGACGCCGTTGAAGTGCTCGCCGGGAACGCCGAGGAAGCTGGGCAGGCCGGCGCCGGTGGCCACGAAGACCGCGTTGTATCCCTCGTCGATCATCAGCTCGTCGAGAGTGACGCTCTTGCCCACGACCACGTTGGTTTCGAACTCGACGCCCATGCGGCTGAGATTATCGATCTCGCACCGGACGATGGATTTGGGCAGGCGGAACTCGGGAATGCCGTAGACGAGAACTCCGCCGAGCTCGTGCAGGGCCTCGAAGACGCGGACCCGGTGGCCCTTCTGGATCAGGTCGCCCGCCGCCGCAAGGCCGGCCGGACCGCTGCCCACAATCGCCACACTCCTGCCCGTGGCCGGCGCGATCGCGGGCAGTCCCAGCCGGCCGCTCTTGAGCTCATAGTCGGCGATGAAGCGCTCGAGATTGCCAATGGCGACGGGCTGGCCCTTTTTGCCCACGACGCATCGGCCTTCGCACTGGCTCTCCTGCGGGCAGACGCGGCCGGTGACCGCAGGCAGAACATTGTCCTCGCGCATCCTGGCGGCGGCGCCCAGAAAGTTGCCGGCGCAGATGAGCGCCACGACTTCCTTGATGTGCACGCCCACCGGACAGCCCGTAGTGCAACCGGGGTTGGCGCACTCGATGCAGCGCATGGCCTCCGTGGCCGCATCCTGCGGAGACAACCCCAGGTTCACTTCCTCAAAGCAGCGCGAACGCGTCGCGGCGTCGAGCTCCAGCATCGCCACGCGCGGAATCTTCATCCGTTCCTTGAGCGGAAGCGGGTTTTGGTCAGGCACGGTCCGCCTGCTTTCCAGCCGACGCGCAGGGAGTTGCCAGCCCGCCGTGCACGGCGGCAAGCTCCTCATCGTGGTGTTCCTCGAAGTGCCTGAGCGACGCGCACTCTTTTTCGCGGTACATGGCGTTGCGCTGCAGGAGGACGTCGAAATCGACGAGGGAGGCGTCGAACTCCGGGCCGTCCACGCAGGCGAACTTGCTCTTGCCGCCGAGCAGCACGCGGCAGCCCCCGCACATGCCCGTACCGTCCACCATGATGGAATTGAGGCTGACCACGGTACGGATTCCGCGCGGACCGGTCATACCTGCGACGGCGCGCATCATGGGCACGGGCCCGACCGCGAGAACGAAGTCGATCTGACGGCCGGCGGCGAGCAGCTCCTCGAGCTTTTGGGTCACCAGACCCCGTTCGCCATAACTGCCGTCGTCGGTCATGATGTAGGCCTCGTTGGCAACCCGGCGCACCTCGTCTTCGAAGATGACCATCTCCGCGTTGCGCGCGCCTTCGATGAAGACGACGTGGTTGCCCGCCTGCCGGAGCGCCTGGGCTGTGGGCAAAGCCATGGCCGTTCCCACGCTGCCGGCCACTACGGCGGCCGTGCCGTAGTTGGCAATCTCGGATGGGTGGCCGAGCGGACCGACGAGATCGAGGATGGCATCGCCGGTTTCCAGACTGTTCATGAGCAGCGTGGTCTTGCCCACGCCCTGCACAACAACGGTGACCGTGCCCGTTTTCGGATCGGAGGATTTGATGGTAAGCGGAATGCGCTCGCCCTTGTCGTGCAGCCGCAAAATCACGAACTGGCCCGGGCGCTGCTTGCGCGCGACACGCGGCGCCGCGATGACAAACTGCTTGATCCCAAGGCCCACCCATCGGGCTTCGACAATCCTGTACATCGACGCCAGTCTCCCCCGGTGAATTTAGACCCTTTCCGCTTCACTTCTTCTCATTGCCGCATCTTACAAGGCGGCCGTTCTTAAGGAAAGAGCCGCTCAGCAGGGCTGGTTCTGCGAACAAATCGAGCGAAATTGCTGTAGCCCCGGCGCGCCCGGCGCCCCTCTCTGGTTTCAGCGCAACGCCGCGTGGCCTGCATTGGTCTCGGCAGATGACCCACGGCCCTATGCTGAGTTGATTATTCAGAAGGGCTGCGCGCGCTCGTGTGACGTTGGTCACGGAGAATATGCGCCGCTTGCGAGCGCCGCGCCCGCAGGGAGCCGGGGCACGATTGACGTCCGCGCCGCGAAACGAGACAATAGAAAGGTCATTCCGACAGTGGGCCTGTGGCGCAGCTGGGAGCGCGCTTCCATGGCATGGAAGAGGTCGTCGGTTCGATCCCGACCAGGTCCACCAATAAGCCATTTAAAATCAAAAGCTCAGATGGTAATACCCCCACCGGGTATGCGGAACGTTTGGTGTCAATTGGTGTCAATTTTGGTGTCAATTTTCGGTTGACGCCTGCGCCGGTTCTGTTTCCCAGCGCGCAGTTGAGCGGCGATCACTCCTGTTTGCACTGCCGCAGTGCTCGGCTTCCGAAGTTCCTCGTGGATCGCATCAGCCATCTCAGCCACGGCCTCCGGGATGACCTTCTGGTACACGTCCGTCGTTGTTGCCATGCGGGCATGTCGCATCAGACCTTGAGTGGCCTTGGCTGGGTTCTTACGTTGAATGCGCGGATAGCCATACCACTTCTTCCCGCGCAAAACGACAGATCCCATTCCGTACGTAGACTTCCCCATTGCGTTCTCAGTTTCTGTGGCGGAAACAGTTGGGCCTGTCCAACATTTACCGGCGCCTCCGGCGCTTGGTGGACAGGCGTTCTCTTTCGTCGATAAATTCGGTGATCTTGCTAGGCTTGAAGCGCAAAACCCCATCTGACAGCCAGATTGCCGGCAAAAAGGGCGCGCGTCGGCTGGAGTGATCCCAGACCCAATCCTCGCTGACCTTGAGCCGGATCGAGACATCTACGGCATCGAGCAAGATTTCCTCCGGCGCGACGCGCGGAGACTTGGGCTTGCACCCGTCCTCGCACCCGCCGTTAACCTCCGTGGAAATTGGCAGCTCGCTGTCCATATGCCCACGGTAGATCGGCGTCGGATTTTCCGGAAGGTGTGCCAGAACAGATTCGAACGGGGTAACTGAAAAGTTTTAAATTTTGCACGTCGTCCAGCGGAATAGCTCATAAAGCAACAGGTCAACGCGCTTGCAATTAGCGAGATTGGCTTGCCCGGGCTTGAACCTCAAGCCGGATCTCAGGCATCACTCATGCGTCTCATCGTGGATGACAACGCCAGTATGCCTCTTGCTCCTGCTGTCCGCGACGGGCTCAAGATTGCACCCACACACCTCAAGCAAATTAAGGCGACATTTGGTCGCGCCATTGATGACTTTCACGAGGATCTTGTTGCCAAAGCGGCTTGGTACGCAGAGAACTGGGTCGAACAGAACCTCGACCAGATTGCAGATCATCTTGACCAATCGATGAACCGCTGGCGAAACATCTACCGCTCCGCTCGGACTCTCCTTTCGCGCGCCACTCAACCCATTGAAAGCGGCCTTCTGACTGTTGGTAGCGACGAATACAAAAAGCATAAGCGCCATCAGGATCAGGCTAACCGTCAGCTCAATCTGCTACGAAATGACGTGAGTTCATTTGGGGGCACGGAACGCTCGGAGTTCTATCCCTACCGGTATCTCGCTTCCGAAGGTTTTCTCCCTGGCTACAATTTCACCCGACTTCCGCTCCGGGTGTTCGTGCCTGCGGGCGACTCCACCGGCGAATTCATTTCTCGGCCTCGAACCATCGCTCTCCGGGAATTCGGTCCGCGAAATCTCATTTATTACAACGGCTGCAAATACCGGGTATCACAACTAATAGTGCAAGACGCCGAGTCTTCTCTCTCAGAGGCCAAGATAAGTACAAAAGCGGGTTACTTCCTGATCGGAGAGCAAAAGGATTTGGAGATCTGCCCGTTCTCCGGTGTCAGCCTTGGTGACAATCGTCCGATCGATTGCAACGAAAGAGCGGTCGACGTTTGCAATTGGAGGACGAATCTATATCGAGTCCTTCCTCACCGTGAAGGACGTCGCCGAGGCGGAAAGACGTGTCTGGCTGCCAGACCCGCTCAGCGCTTTACTTTGGAATGAACTGCGAGCTGCGGACGTTGACCACCTCCTTGCCCCGGAGAATAAGGACGGCGTTCAGAAGCCGGCAAGCGATGACGTAATTTACTGGCGGATCGACCGGTTGGTTGGGCAGGTCCTGGATAAAGCGAACCAGGAGAAAGTTCCCGGCTTTGCCGAGCTCCAGCGTTGTGCATGGGAAGTGGGTATCACGCTCATGAATCCGGTCCTGGTGGCCTACGGCAATGGGACCCTCACCTCGAATTCCCCGCTTCGCAACGACATCAGGCGTCTTTTTCCAAACGACGAATTCTACGGTGTCGAATTGAAAGTGAATGAGCCCACATCGCCTGGTCCGCCCTCGAGCAAGAAAGACCCGATTACACAGGAGTGGCACAAATCTCTGCGCAAGGCCGCGAGATCTCAGAACGCGATAGAACAACTCGAGGTGATTTCTCAGGACAAATCGCTGCCAGATTGGAAGCGACTGATTGCGGATTTCGGAGTCTCGCTCTTGAAATCGACATCACCGTCCGGAAAGTCGATTACCGGACGCGGTGTGGCCAACTCGATGGTCCTCATCTCGCGCGCTCTGAGCACTACATTAGAGAATCAGGATCTTTCGACGCGTCAGCCGCCCGAGCGAAAGGACATTTATCTCGCTGCCATCAGCGGGCAGCCAAGATCGTTGAGAGGGAGGCTGTTGCAAGCAATCCTTGCCTTTGATCTTTATCTGGTTGCAGAGAACAAGCAAACCTGTCCAGTGCCCCCCAGCGAATTTCCCTGGGATCCAAAGAGTGTCTTTGTCGATGCAAATCTGATGACACACAAGGAATACGCAGACTTCCTCGAGCATCTCGATGGGGCCCTGCCACCGCGAACCAGCGACGCAAAGAGAAGGGTTGCGCGACTGATCGTACAGCTTGGGTTCAGAGCCGGCCTCCGGCGTAGCGAACTTCGACGACTAAGGATCGAAGACCTCCTGGTGAAGGCCGCGAAGACGCCTACGATGTTGCATCTGGTTGAGATGCAGATCCGGCCAAGGAAGGCAGATCGCCTAAAGACCGCCAATGCGGTGCGACGCGTACCAATTGGCGTGCTGCTCTCAAAGACCGAACTGGAAGAATTGTGCGCTTGGCGCGACCATCGGATCAACGAGGGAGCCAAGCGGCAAGACTATCTGCTCGCGATTCCGCGGGAGCGCTTGCCGCAAACTCCGAAATCCCTCTTTGAGGAAATCAACTTCCACCTCAGAAAGGCAACGAGAGGTTCCGATCCCGGCGGCGGTTGCCACCTGCATCACCTGCGCCACTCCGCTCATAGCTGGCTTTTTGCGGCCCTGGGATCGAGTTCTGACGCCGCGCTGTTCCCGGAACTTTCAGAGACGAATAGTTGGCTGCGTGAAGCGCGGTCTGGGGTCTTTCGTCTGGCGGTCTACGGTCATGAAAACCCTCATAGCCGGAAGGCCGCATTCGCCCAGGCCAGGATGGCGGGCCATTCCAGCTTTGACGTTACGGCTGCCAGTTACATTCACGTGCTCCCCTGGCTTCTGGCAGCAAGCCTGGAAGAATCAGTCAGGATGGCGCCAGATAAGGAAATCGTCGAACTCGCTGCGCGCGTCCCGAGGTCAACTCTGAAAAAGTGGACCAGCGGGGGCGACTTCCGCAGCGTGCCTGTTCGGCTTTATATCAGTGACCACGGAGACGGCCTGCTACTCGAAGCGGAACACGAAGGGAACGGTCCGGAAGAGGACTGGGCGATCGACGCCTGGAGGCATTTGCTGCGGCATCTGATGTCAGGCGTAAAGTACCCGCAGGATCCGGTCTTGGCTGGCCGGGTTGAAAGAGCCAGATATCTCCTGCGCCAGCGAACGAGTGGCGGAGCCTTCCGGCACGAGATGGAAAAATGGACGCCGGACCTGTCAAACAGCAAAGTAAAGGTTCGCCTTCCATGCCCATTGAAACCACCGCATGCAAGGAATATCGACCCCAACATTCTGCGCCGGGCTATCGAAAGCATGAGCCGGACGAATTCTGATTTGGTGAAATCTGCGAGTGGGATTTTCGCCCGCCATGCTGAGAGAGGGGCGTGGGTACGGTTTGACAGCATCGCACAATCGGCCGAGTGCAATCGCTTCCTCGAATTTCTTCTCGAGCTTAAGATCGGCCGGAAGCAGATTGAATTGATCTCTGGCGACTCGAGTCGCAATTCCGCAATCATCGCGGAATGGGGCCGCGTTCCCAATATCAAAGAAAGAGACCTGGTGATCACGCCCTCAGACCGCAAATCCAGGAACTTCCCACTGAAGTCGGCTCTTTACGTCCGTCCGAAGTTCCGACCACGTCGTAACTTGATTGATGTCAATCCGGCTGGGTACAGGTTTGCCATGGAGATGGCAGTCGTCGCGTTTGGGGAAGTTCAAGAGACTGAGCCTCGGTGAAGACCGAAGCCGCACCCGGTGCACGTCAACTTGCGCTTTTTGCTAGGGTGGCAAAAAACTACAGGATTTTGCCACCCTAGCATCCGGTGCCGAGATGATCGCTCCTGGATGTAGCAAAATTCCTGACCACCCTGCAAAATCCTCTTTTAACATTTGTAGAATCATATGGTTATACGAATTGCGGCTGCGTCCTGGAGTTCCGGCATCCCCATATATAAACACCCACCGCCATCTCATTCGTCCACCGTGTAGTATCTCGCCCCGAAAGGAGGAAGCAAAAGCAAAAACAGAAGCAAAAGCAAAAGCATTCACATCTCTACTGCGACCCAGCCGGGGCAATAGGCCTCTTTGCCCTTAAACCGCCTTCGCTATATATGCAATCGTCCGATTGAAGGATGGCAGGATTATCCTTTTTCGTGTAACACCAAAAAGCGTAATCACGCCGAGCGCTTACCCAAAACTGCTGGGCATGGAGTTCGGCGACGAGGCGGAAGTTTACGACATCCCTGTTTACCCTATCCAGACTTCGTCTCACAGATCACATTGATGAGTGCTTATGGCTTGTTGGCAACAGTTGAACACGGAAAGCATTTGTCCGACAAGGCGACTTGGGTCCAGGTGGAATGTTGGAGCTCTGATCGTGAAAAGGCACTTGGAAGCTGCAAACTATTGGGAACGATGAGAAATCGTTATTGTGTCCTTGATCTGCCCGCCACCTCTGCCGTATACGCCTCTGCCCAGATCTCTGTCTCTCTCGTTTGTTGGCTATCCAGAACGATCCCTTGATTTGTCACGTGTGATTTGAGGCATAGACGGCACGTTGATATAATGAAGGCGTTCTTTCGCAAGTCGGAAGTACAAGGCGAAGGGGTTCGCCACAACCGCTGTTTCCCTCCTACCGAGTACATTTGGAAGGGCAGATGATAACCCCTGGTGAAATTTTGCCGGGGAGTTTCCTGCCTCACGAGTTCCCCAGCAATTCAAATTCACAAGGTGCCTTCATCTTCTGCAAGGAGTTGTGGGACGATTGAAAATCGTCATTATCTCCGATATTCACGGAAACATCGCGGCGTTGCAGGCGCTGCCGGAGCGCAATTTCGACGAATTATGGTGCATCGGTGATCTGGTGGATTACGGTCCGAATCCGCACGATGCTGTCGAGTGGGTTCGGCAGCAGGCAAAGGTAGCGGTCCGTGGCAATCACGATCATGCGGCCGGATTTTCTGTGGACCCGCACTGCTCGCCTCCCTTCAAGAAGTTGGCCGAGGATACGCTGCGCTACACTTTGTCCGTTTGCACGCAGGACGATCTCTCCTATCTTCGAGGTTTGCCCGTCCGGCAAGCGTTGATGGTGAATTCAACGCGCTTCTACCTCGTCCATGCGATGCCCAGCGATCCGCTCTTTGGCTACTGTCCCGAGGAATCCGATTTGTGGAAACAGGAAGTGGAGAGCATTGACACTGATCTTCTCATCGTCGGGCATACCCATACTCCATTCGTGAGGCAGGAGGGAAGGACCGTGATCGTCAATCCCGGCAGCCTGGGTCAACCGAAAACTGGACGGCCGCTGGCGTGCTATGCCGTTTGGGAAGATGGAACGATTTCGCTGAGGGAATTTGAATATCCGATTCGTACAACGACTCAGGGCATTCGCGGAATGCCGATTGCGGCGGAAGAACAGGATCAGCTCATCGGTCTGCTCGAAACCGGTGTTCTGCCCAGCACGCGGTATGCGAAATGACAGGATGAGCCATGGGCGCACATTACCTTCGACCTCAGCAAACGATTGAGGACGCGATCAGGGACCTTGATTCTCTGCGAGAAGGGGAACGTGCAGTAGAAAGAATCGTTCAGTTCGGACAGCAGGCTGTTCCACATCTGGCCGGCCTGCTTTTGGATTCCCCGCCCAGAACGATTGCAGCGCCACGCTGCCGTGTGGTCAGAGCGCTCGGCCTGTTGGGCGCTTATTCAATTCTCTTGAGATATTTCGAGGAATATTCCCGCCCCCACGATTCCGCCGTTCTGTTTGCGGAGGATGCCGTTCGCAGTGCGGCAGCGACGGAACTCGGTCAAGCACATCGTGATGATGTCTACCCGATATTGCTTGAGGCAGCGAAGGAACCTGCGACAAACGGTTTAATCGAAGCACTCGGTGAGTTCGGCCGCCCGGAAAGCGTTCCATTGTTCTTCGAACTGCTGGAAGACGATTTGTGCCGGACAGCGGCGATGACCCAGTTGCGGAGGACGCCAGAAGCGTCCGCGGCGTATGCCATGCTTCTATTACGGCGCTGCACCGATCTTCCGATGGATGGTTCATCTACCCTCCGGCGCCGGCGAGCCACACTTCAACTGTTGAGCGAGTTTGGCATTCCCGAACGCGACTGGCCGGAGATTCGGCCCTATCTACACGATGGTGATCTCGACTGCGTGATTGCCGCAGCGCGAATTGGATTGTCGCTTGGCGTGAGAGCCGAAACAGAGGGCATCCTGAAAGGATTGATAGATGCTTCTGCCAGGATGAACTGGGCGCAGGAGATGGCAGCTATGGAATTGCTCGATCAGCACCACGAGGCTGCGGTTGAGATCGCGAGGAGTTTGCTGGATTCCGATAAGTCTGGCACTCGGGCCACAAACTGGATGTCGCCGTTCTGGCGAGTTCTTCACCATGTCCTTGGGAGCCAAGTCCAGCAGCAACGGTGAAATTGATGAACCTGAAGGAGTACGAGCATACGAAGTTTTCGATGGCGGAGATCGTTCGAGCGGCGCAAGCCATTGATACGAGCGACCACGATCTGCAATCCGCGGCTCGCGATCTGTTGACCCGTTTGGCGGACGACCGCTTCAACCTGATGTTGGTCGGACGGTTCAGTCGTGGGAAGTCCACGTTGATCAATGCGGTTCTTGGCCACGCTTACCTCCCCACAGGAATTCTCCCGCTCACATCCGTTATCACGACCGTTCGATACGGAAGTCATCCACAGATCGTTTTGAACTTCAAAAGCTCCGGCCTGCGCCGGGAAGTTCCGCTTTCAGAGCTTGCTCAATACGTGACGCAGCAATCGAATCCTGGAAACGTAAAAGGACTGGCATACGCGGAAATTCAGCTTCCCGTGGAACTTCTGCGGCGAGGGTTGTTTTTCGTCGATAGCCCCGGGCTTGGCTCCGCCATCGCCGAAAATACCGAGACCACTGAGAAATTCCTTCCGGAAGCAGATGCATTTGTCTTGATTACCAGCTATGACAGCCCGCTATCCGAGGAGGAAGTCCGCGCTCTTCACAGGATTCGGCACGCCGACAAGGTGCTCTTCGTCGTCGTAAACAAGCACGACACTGTAACGGTCGACGAACGGGGACAAGTGCTTGAGTTTGTGAAAGAGCGTCTTGCCGAGTACTCGTTTTCGAGGGAACCGCAGGTCTTCACGGTTTCTGCGAGGCAAGCGCTTGAAGGAAAGCATTCGGGAAACGAAGAAGTACTTGAAGCCAGCGGTATTCGAAAGTTTGAAGAGGCGCTCCTTGCATTCCTTATCGAAGAGAAGGCAGAAGCCTTTCTCGCGTCGATGCAGGAGCGTATCTTGGCGTTCCTTGCTGAGAGGCGCGGCATGGAGGATTTGCCTGAACACAAGGAATTGATCGAAGATCTCGCCGAACGGCTTCGTGCGCTCCGCGCTGCCGAGGTCAATCCTTCTCCGCTGCCTTCCGATCGGTCGGGCACCCCCCCTCGAGATATTGGCATCACGCTGGAGCGGCGAAGCGGGTGCTGGGTTTGCGGCCAAATCCTGGAGGCGGTTTTTCGTTTCTTAAGCAAGCATCAGTATCAGCTAACCATCGATCGCGACGCACAACGTGACCACGCAAAGAGAGGAGGATTCTGCTCCCTCCACACTTGGCAATACGAGAACATCTCTTCACCTTATGGTGTCTGTGCTTCCTACCCGGCGCTTGCGCATCGGGTGGCGTCGGAACTGCAGGAAATTGCGGGCAATCTGCAGGGGGCGAACTGGGCAATCGAACGAATCAGCCGGTTGGCTGCGTCGAGGAGCACATGCCAAGTCTGCCAGGTACGGATCGATGCGGAGCAACGAGCTGTTGGTGAGGCGGCAGACCGGGTGCGCAAGATGACGGCGGAATCGACTGGGGGAGTGCCCGCGCTCTGCCTTGTACACCTCGCCATGACGAGCGCTGTATTAGGAAATGGCGAATCTGCCCGGCTTCTCTTGGGCGCCCACGCCGAATTCATGGAGCGGCTCGGGGAAGATGCGCAGCGATACGCGCTTCGGCATGATGCGCTGCGGCGTTATCTGACCAGTGAGGAAGAGAGGCGCGCGTCGCAGCTCTTGCTTTTGATGCTTGCTGGCCATCGAAACGTTAGCGCGCCATGGCAAGTTGAATTTCTTCCCTAGACAGGCTGAAACCTGTGGACCCCTTGAAGCGTAGAAGCTCAATGAGAGCGTTGGCCTGGTGCCAGCAGCTTTTGCGGTAGCTGGGGGCCAGAAATCGTTCCACGCTGGCCGTCTCTTCGTTACTGATCGTTGAGGGCCATACTATGAAGAGGCAGCTGGACTGGGATGGAAGAGGGGATGAAGGATGAGGGCTTATGTGCTGGGAGCAGGTGCGTCATATCCGATCTATCCGCTCGGCGGCGCTCTGTTCAGCGCCATTGATGAGCATATTCAGAGCTGCGGTCCTTGTAGCAACAGGTTTGATTATCAGGCAGACTGGCCCAAACTCAAAGAATGGTTGGCGAACAATTCCAACCCGCTACTGCGTCAGGCATACCGGAATGAGAACATCGAACAACTCTTTACGGTTCTCGATCTGGCGGAAGGCCTGATTTCCGACAGCTACAGTTCCATGTTCCATGCGGCCAAGAAAGGGGTGAACGAGGTCAAGGCGGCTGAGGCTCACCACGATTCATTTGCTGCTGAAATCAGAGAGTATCGGGACGTTCGGAGCAAGTTGTTGTGGGCAATGGAGGATTTCTTTTTACAGGGAAACTACAACGACATGAAGGACTATAGCTCTGAGCGCTGGAAAAACCTGAAGAGATTCGGGGCGCTACTTGAGCCAGGCGATACTGTCATCACATTTAATTATGATTCCACGGTCGAGCGAGTCTTACTCAATCTGGGGAAATGGACGTTTTCGGACGGCTACGGAACGGATTTAGTTTTTTCAGCAGAATAGCGTCGATACAACTCGTGTTTCTTTCCCTCCCTCGAAGATCAAAGTTTTGCATTTGCATGGTGCTGTAGGGTGGTATACCAAACCTGTCTTTTCTCCAACATTCGACCTCAGCGTTGAGGGTGGAGGGTCGATTCCTCGGGATGCACTTTCGGCAGCCCCATTGGAGACCGAGATTGCTCTTGATCCTCTGTTATTGCAAGGACTAGGCTCCTACCACGTAGACGCATCCCTTCCAAGACGCCCACCACACGAATACCAAATCATGTTGCATCCGAGTTTCTTGAAACAGTATGGCGGAGAAGACCGGCGCAACCGAATTTTTAGCCGACTCTGGAGAATAGCTCTGGATGCGCTGCGGAATGCGGAAGAAGTGACCATCATCGGCTATAGCCTGCCGCCCGCAGACAGCGCCGCGTGGACGCTGCTTCACACCGGTTGCGAGCATGGCCGGGCTGTTGTGGTCAATCCGAGCAAGGCGGTTTTGGTGAATCGTTACTCCGACCTCTTGAGGTTGCCTGGGTTCATGCCGGCGATGGATCTCGGTGCATGGCTGGATACGAAAGAAAATCCCGAGCCATAACCACGGCGGAAACAGTTCTCCATATGCCGAAATCCTTGGGGCAAGTCCCATAAACGTTAGCATCCAATCTGAACTGCCCGCGTACAAACGGGCTTCTCGTCAGGATCACGCTCCGTTTGTGCGTTATGGGCAAACTGCTCAGGCATCGCGTCGCCCCATGCGGTAGTCGAGGTAGAGAATGTGCGCCTTGATCTGGTCACCGGCACAGTAGCGGGGGAAATGCGCCATTTTCACCATTTGAACGAGGCTGCCCGGATTACCCTCGCTCCAATCGACCCACTGGTGTAACGCATGTTCGAGGTTTGAGGCCCATAATCCCGTTCGGACCGCTTCTCTTCGGGCGAATTCCAGAGCAATAGGGGGCGGAAACTCCTTTAGCTCCAACCGCTCCGCTTTGCCCGCGCACATTGGCTGCAAGGCGCCAATGTCCTCCATGTGGGGGCTGCGCGCCACAAAGATAACGGGCGTTCGACCGAAGTAGTTGAGATCCTTTATCAGGCCTGTCACCACACGCGACGGACCCGCCAGGTGATCGAGCGCAAGGAGAAATGGATGCTTGTCAAGCGCCCTCTGCACAATGCCCTTTAGCGATCCGCTGCCGAGGGAAGCATAATTCTGAGGAATACCGATCCCTGGCTTTGCGATGCGCCGAAGCTCTTCGATCAGCGAGAGGAGCATCTCACGCGGCGAGTGGACCTGAGGGGCAAACAGTACGAGCGGCTGACTCTGAACGAAACTCTTCAGCAGGCGGGTTTTGCCGACTCCTTCCGCGCCAAATATCAGCATCGATTTCCGGCGCTGCGCCTGAGCCTGCAATCGCACCAATTCTTCGGTGCGTTCGACGACCGCAACGTATTGCTGTGGATCGACGATTCCGTTCAAAGCCAATGCGGCCATACCCTTGTCTCATCGCGAAGCATATTTCCTTGTGAAGCGTTCGTGGCTGGTGCGGATCACTTCGTAGGCAGCTTCGCGATTCTTCCAGCCAAGCACCTTTGTCTGTGAGGCCTCAAGATCCTTGTACACAGCAAAGAAGTGCTCGATCTCCCGCAGGATGTGCGGCCGAATATCCGTGTAGTTCTGAACCTCGGCGTACCGAGGATTGGCAGCACCGTAAGCAACAATTTTCTCATCGCAGGTCCCGTTGTCCAACATCTCAAAGAGCCCAACAGGGCGGACTTTGCATAGGCAGCCGGTGAAACTGGGCACATCCCCGAGCACGAGGATGTCGAGCGGGTCCCCGTCCTGAGCAATGGTCTGGGTAATGAACCCGTAATCGCCCGGATAGTGAATCGGCGAGTGAAGATTGCGGTCGAGTACGAAAACCTTCAAGTCGAGGTCGTACTCATACTTGTTCGTGCTGTCCTGGGGGATTTCGACAATGGCGGTAACAATCTCGGGCGCGCCATCGCCGATGGGGAGTTCGAAATAGCTATCCATTTGCTCCTTCTCCGGCTGCGGCACAGGAGCAAAAAGAAAGACCCCTGCGCTCTGCAGGAGTCATCATCCGACCCGTTTCGGGCGGCGTTTAATGGCGGATTCCTTCGCCGCTACGAAAGTAGCACATTTTACAATCCAGCCGCAACGGTTCAAAACTTGGCCAAAACTCCGTGACAGGCGGGAATTTCGCAGCAGACCATATCATGAAAGGCGAGGATCTGGTCCGGTGGAGAACCCGAACGAACCTTTCAACAAAGGTGGCTCCGGAGCCCAAATCGCCCTTCGATTCGTTCTGCTTGTAGGTGTGGTCAGCTTCTTTGCCGACTTCACGTATGAGGGCTCCCGCGCAATCACCGGGCCTTTTCTTGCACGGCTCGGCGCAACCGGAGCGATTGTCGGCGTCGTAGCAGGGCTGGGCGAATTGCTTGGATACGGGCTGAGGTTCTTCTCGGGCCGGATCAGCGAACGAACCCAGGCGTTTTGGTCGATCACGTTTTTTGGGTACATCGTGCAGATGGCGTCGGTTCCGGCGCTGGCTCTGGCCGGGAACTGGCAAGTCGCCGCGCTTCTGATTCTGCTGGAACGTACTGGAAAGGCGATTCGGAATCCACCTCGCGACGTGATGCTCTCCCACGCAGCCAAAGAAATGGGATTCGGATGGGGCTTTGGTGTGCACGAGGCTCTCGATCAGCTTGGGGCATTGTTTGGACCATTGCTGGTCGCCCTGATCCTGGCTCGCCGTCACGACTATCGTTTGGCCTTCGCGACACTTTTAGTTCCTGCCATCTTCACGTTAATTCTGCTCACAATCGCGCGATTGCTCTATCCACGTCCCGAAGAGCTTGAGACTCACCGGACGGACAAACCAGCGGCCAAGCACTTCTCCGCGACATTCTGGCTGTACTTGATTGCCGCGTCGCTGGTCGCCGCGGGCTTTGCAGATTTTCAGCTCATTGCGTTCCATTTCCAGCGGCACGGAACTGTGCAAACCAGTTGGATTCCCATCTTCTATTCGATGGCAATGGCCGTGAGCGGCGCCGGCTCGCTTTTCTTTGGCAGGCTTTTTGACAGGCTTGGCATCAGCGTCCTGATCCCGCTCACCGTCCTGTCGACAGCCTTCGCTCCTTTGGTATTCCTGGGCAGTTTCTGGCCGGCACTGTTGGGCGCTGCGCTGTGGGGCCTGGGAATGGGCGTGCATGAATCGATCATCCCCGCAGCCGTCGCCCGCATGGTGCCCATAGAGCGCCGGCCTTCCGCTTATGGACTCTTCACCGGCGCGTATGGGCTGTTCTGGTTTGCCGGGAGCGCAATTATCGGGGTGCTTTACGACCACTCCGTGCCGGCCGTGATCGCATTCTGCGTGCTGACTGAACTGGCGGCCATCCCACTTCTTCTGTCAGTGCGAAAACGAATGGGCTAGGCCAGCCTCGAGATTCGGCTAGTGCGAAGCTGCCGGACTGACGACAACCAATTTGAACGATCCAGCGACCGCGGTGGGGTGCTTTGGCGGGTTCGGATTTTCGGGAGTCGGGCTCGGCGGCGGACCAAGTTTCGCTGTAGAGAGATAGATGGTGTGGGTCTTTTCGTCGAGCGCCATGGTCCGAGCACCGGGTTCCGTTGCAACAGTCTGGGCGACCTTGTAGTGGTCGTTTCCTCCGTCGGCTATGACAGTAAGCGTTCCATCACCGTTGGAAGAGAAGGCCAGATGCGTCAGAGGATCAAATCGCGCAGCGTCCGGTTCACCGCCGATCGGAACTGTTGCGACCACCTTGCCGCTGTCTGCATTGACGATTGCCATGAGTTTGTTGTCACAGGCAATGAACAGCCGCCTCTCAGCGCGATCGAATGCCAACCCTGAGGGCGATTGGCATGGCGAAAGCGGCCAGTGCGCCTTGATCTTCAGGGTTCTCGCGTCAATCTCGGTGATTTCGCTTTCGTCGTCGATATTCACGAATATATTGCCAGCCTGATCGCTGACCGGGAACTCAGGTATCCCGCCTAACTGGATCGTGGCCTCAATAGTCATCGTTGCGGGGTTTATAACAGTCATCGATCTGCTCGGTTTATGCCCAACGAACAGCTTCCGAGTTGCCTCGTCATAAACCATGCTGTTGGGGTTAGCTGCTGTCTTGAGTCTGCCCTTGATGGCCAGCGTCGTCGGGTCGAAGCTGATGACCTCATTTTTTTGGCCGTCACTTAAGAGTCCAGTGTTCAGATTCCTGACAATGACAATCCCATGAATGAAACCGAATCCGCTCAATTCACCGACACGCTTCCCGGAATCCAAATCGAGCACAATGACCTCGCCAGAATGTGACACGTAAAGCCGCCGAGCTTGAGCATCTGCGCTCAAGTAGTCCCAAGCCCCACTACCGCCCAGCGGGATCGTGCCGCTTACGTGGTAAGTCTGAGCGATGGACTGCACTGCCAATATGGGCAACAAGGCAAGGAAGAGCAGCTTCTTCAATGTGTTCTCCAATTCGAAGTCTCTCTAAACTATAGGCACAATCAGCTCTTGACTGAAAAAATGCGCTGATACAAATCCACCCCATAGCTCGTTGGCAAAGGATCACCCGGCAGAAGCCGAAACGTGCGGCAACCGTCTGCGAGCCTTTCCGCACGAAGGAATGAAACAGAGTCCGACTGATCGTGGGAGAACCGCTCTGCCAGTGCAAACATATGCGTCACGAACAATACCCTTATGTTCATCTTCAGCATGGCGTGAACGATCTGTGCTGCAATCTCCGAACCCTCACGCTCATTGGTTGAAGCAAAGGACTCATTCAGGAGAACGATACTGCTTGGAGCGATCGCGTCAACGATCGTGCTCATTCGCTTTAATTCCTCATCGAGCTTTCCGCTCTGCATCGTGGTGTCTTCTTCGCGCTTGAAGTGGGTGAAAATGCCGCTGCACGCGGTAGCGCGGAGGGCCTTAGCGGGCGCGAACATTCCGCACTGCATCATCAGTTGTGCGAGACCGACGCTTCGGAGGAATGTCGATTTACCACCGCGATTGGCGCCGGTGATCACTACCAGCCGCTTACCATCACAATTCATGTCGTTGCCAATCGTTCGCTCGTCCAACCTGAGGCTCAGGCAAACATCATAGAGTCCCTCGCACCTGAATCCTGGGTCGGGGCTCGCTAATGGCTCTGGAATACAGACGGGCTCTCCCTTCAGTGCTAGCCGCTCATGGAGATTCAGGCAGCAGATGTAGAAGCCGAGTTCGAGCCGCAACATTTGGAAGAAGCTCAAAATGTGATCCGTTGATTGCGTCAGAGCAGTGGCGACATGGAGGATTCCTCGCGTGCGCAGGTCTCCTAGTATCCGGAAGCCGGTTTCATCGCGCTCGTCTACCTCGTACACAAGTGCCGGACCGGCTTTGCTCATCAACTCATTGACCCAACCCTGCATTCGGTCCAACCAGCTCTGCTTTACCACCGGCATCCTCCGAAGAACGTAGTTTCCGCCCTTGCATTCGCTCCCTATTCCGGCGCTCATCAGCACGCCATTGTTGAATTCCAGTCGCTCAAGATGCTCTTCGACGCTTCGCATGTACTCTTCGCCAAGCTCGGTGTCGATCATGGCAAAGAACCGCTTGAATCCCTCTGAACGAAATTGCTGGTCATTGTTTTCTGCGATTTGCCACAGACGGCGGAGTGGCTTCACGCATAGTTGAAGGACTTCGGCTGAGCGATGAAGGGCCGAGCCGGCATCTCGCTCCCACATCAGGCTCCAGACTTTGCGTTCACTTTCGATTGCTTCAATTGCAATCGCATACATCTCCCGGATCACCTTGGGCGCAGACAGACAGTCAGCAAGTATCTTTTGCCGGTAGAGAATCGACTTCGGATCGCGAAGGCTTGCGAAGATGGAGTTCTTTGCAACCTCACGAAGAAAACTGTCGCCTGCAGCCATGGCGTCGAGCAGAATGTCCAGTTCCAAATCTTGGGTCAGCTCCACTGTATTTGGCGGCAGATTCTCTCCGAGCCGGAAATCGCGGTCGCGATGCATGAGAAAGACCTTCATGATGGAATCTCCTTATTTCCTTTTGCGGAGATGCGTTCGACGATGGCTTCTTGCGTGAGTCGGTACTTCTGAGCGATTGCCGCAGCGTAAGCGAGTCCGTCGGCGGGCTTTCGGATGATCTTGAACGTCCGCAGAGCAGGGTCTTTCGGGTCCACAGTGCTAACCATGCTGACCGTGGAATCGCTGAGCGTCGCTAATTCGTCCAGGAACGTGACGGTTACGCAAAGCATGTCCAGCGAGATAATGCGCTGCATGATCTGTTTCGAAAGAAATAGCGCGTCGTTCAATGTAGTGGACAGGAAGCTCTCATTCATGATGAGTATGCTTTTGTCGCTCGCCTGTTCCAGAATTCTGTGAATCCGCTTTAATTCGTCTTCGAGCTTGCCGCTCAGATTCTGAAGATTTTCCTGCCTTTCAAAGTGGGTAAATAGCTGATCAAAGAGGAAGAGCTTGGCATCGGTTCCGGGAATCGGGCAACCAAGACAGCCCAAATGGTGGAGCTGTCCAACAGTGCGAGCAAACGTCGTCTTGCCGCCCTGATTCGGCCCCGATACGACGAAGATTCGCTCCCGGTCCTTCAAGAAGAAGCTATTCGTTACCACCGGACGATGAGTTTCAACGAGCTTGTTTGCAAGTGCCAGATCGAACGTGTCGTCAGCATGGATGCCCTTGGTTGCGGCCACAGCCGGATAACAGAATGGGAGTCCTCCCCGCTCAATACGACATTTGAACTCAATGTAGGAGAGGTAAAACTGCACTTCGCGGTCAAACACAGCGATCACAGAATCCAAAAAGCCGGCATGTCGATCGGGAAATTCCTCCAGGCGCAAGAACACCTCTGGATGGAGGCGAGCGACCCGGTCCAGGATGGCGGCTTCGACGTGATTCATCTCCGGCCAATCCGTGATTCTGAACTGATACTCCTTGGACTTCCCTTGTCTGAATTTTTCAAAGGTCAGTAAGACATCTGCGCTGAGATCTGGTTCGTCGCTAAATCGCGCCACAGTTACACGCTTGCCGTTGATGTGCAATGAATATTGGACTGACTGGAGGTCTGTTCTCAGCCTCGCCGTTTCCGCCGTGAGGTTCTGGAAATCACTCGACCCGGTGTAACGAGCCAGATAATCGCGTAGGCTTCGGAGAGCGAGCGATTGTGGACTAGCGGAGGAGAGATCGCCAGTCAGCCGCGACACGGCAGCACGGTAAACTTCGACGGCGCTTAGGAACAGTGCGTTCTTTTGGAACTTGTAATAGAACTTTGCGGCCTGAGCCATGCACGACCGCATTCTCCGCATCTCCTCGGCAAATGCCTGCACCCGCTCAAATAGTGAACGGTCCTCAAAATCTCGGAACACAGACTGGCGATAGCGGATTTCCTCAATACACGCGAGAGGTCGGTAGAAAAACGGCTTCAGATTGTATTCGTCGCGTCCGGCTGCGATCGCATCGACAACCTGGTCGAGGTTCAGATCGCCGAAGTACTCCGGAGCCTCATGGTCAGTATGCCTCGAAGCATTCTCGCCACTGGCGAAAAGGATGCTGTGAAACGGGAGGTAACTGGTTGTGGAGGCGGGAGCGTTATCGCGATGCGATTCAGAAGTGAGGATTGAGGTTCTTGTGAGTTGCGATGGCACAAGCTACTCCTCCGAGGTCAAGCCTCGCAGGAGTCATCTTCCCCTCGGGAAAGGGGCGATTAGGAGTGGACTCCAACACTCGTCCACGTCCAGTATACGCGCGATTCGAATGGTTCTGCTCATGCCGGAGCAGGACATCTAAGCCCAATGTTGACAACCATTCAGCCCAGGTTCATTATGATTGCAGAACATTTCCGCAACGGTGATGGAAGTCCACCGATAACCGCCTTCACGGCTGATGATTCCTACCCCGATAAGGAGTAGCGCCGTGAAGATGAGCTTGCGAAAATCCATTCAGCGGCCCGAATACCTGGCCCTCCCCCAGCAATTCCAATGTTCTCAATTCTCAGCTCCCTTGCGTCGAGCAATGTCTTCGCGCCGAGCCGAAGTCCGCCGCTGTTGAACGGCCAGCGAATTCGCCGAAATCCGGCAATCTTGGCAGCAAATGAACTTCAAAATGCGGGGAGATCTGATGGCTCAAACCATTCTCTACAACCTTATCCAGCTCCTCTTCGTCCTTGGCTTCGCTCCCTTGTATGCCGGCGTAATGAGCAAATTGAAAGAGAACGTGCAGAGCAGGCGTGGGCCAAGCGTGATTCAGCCCTACCGGGATCTCTGGAAGCTCTTCCATAAAGATGAGGTCGTCTCTTCGGAGGCAACGTGGATCTTTCGTGCCACTCCCTATCTCGTTTTCATCGTTCCGCTGTTTGTGGCCAGCCTGATCCCGGTTCTCACCGATTATCCACTGGCATTTGCTTTTATGGGCGACATGCTTGCCGGAGGTTTCTTCCTTGCGCTTGGCGGCTTCTTTGCTGCGCTCGCGGCGGTCGATACCGGGAACCCTTACGGCCCCATGGGAGCCAGCCGGACCCGAATGGTTGGATTCCTGGCCGAGCCGGTTTTCATGATCGTCTTCTTTACCGTTTCGTTTGTCGCTCAATCCACTATTCCCTACATTGTCCAGCAGAAATGGGTCGCCAGCCCCACCGCCTTCTTCTCGCCGGCGCACATCCTTCTTCTGATCGCGTTTCTGATGTTGATTCTGGCCGAGGGAGGAAGGATTCCCGCTGACAATCCTACGGGCCACTTTGAGTTGGCGATGATCGATGAATCGAAGGGGCTGGAATTCTCCGGCCGAGGCGCCGCACTGATGAAGTGGGGTGGTCAGATGAAATTTCTGGTGCTGACCTGCATATTCCTGAATGTTTTGCTGGCGCCCTGGGGCCTGGCAACCGATTTGCACGTCGGCCACGTCCTTTTGGCGATTCCATCGATCCTGCTCAAGATTCTCCTGTTTACGCTGATCCTGGTAATGATTGAAACTTCCCTGGCCAAATTGCGCCTCTTCCGCATCAGCGAGTTTCTGGGAGCAGCGTTCATCATTTCCGTTGCGGCGATGATCGCAAGCATTTTTTCGTCCGGAGCGGCTTAGAGAAAGGAGCCGGAAAATGGTGAATGGGCACGCGGAGCTGATCTACGGCCTCAATGCACTCACTGCGGGGCTGGTCCTGCTGGCTGCATTTGGCATGGTCACAACTCGTCAGGTGCAGGGTGTACTTCGGTTTCTTATCGTTCAATCGCTCTTTGTTGCGGCATCAGCGTTCCTGATCGGATTCAACCGCGGCTCGATCGACCTCCTGGCTCTCGGTTGCATCATGATCGCCTCCAAAGTGATCACAATTCCCTGGGTTCTCAGGCGAATGCTTCCAGGGGATCTCTATGAGCGCAGGGAGATCGACCAAGTCATCAACATTCCTTTCTCGTTGTTGCTGGCGCTGTTGTTGGCAATTGCGGCCGAATTTCTGGTTGGCCCTTTGGTAGCCACCACTCCGGACCCGGTTGTCCATGCGAATCTACCCATCGGAATGGCTGGACTCCTGATCGGCGCATATTCCCTGATTGCACGGCGTGAGGCAATACCGCAGCTTATTGGTATTCTCGCGATGGAAAACGGAGCCTTCTTTGCCGGGATTGCGATTGCGCCCGATCTCCCGGTCATTGCCGAACTCGCCATCGCGATCGATGTGATTCTGATTGTGGTTGTCGTTGGCGTGCTTACACGAAATATCACTGAAACGGTGGGAACGACAGAAGCCGCCACCATGAGTGAGCTGCGAGAGGAGCCCCGGCGATGGCACTAATCGCTGCTGTCAGTCTCCCGCTTTTAGCGGCACTCCTGTGCTGGTTCCGGCCATTGCGATCAATTGCTTGGGCTATAACCGTTGTCTGCCTTGCACTCAGCTTTGGTTCAGCGGTTGTTGCTGTGGGCGAAGTTCTTTCGACTGGACATGTCGTTGCCGTACCGGGATGGATTGAAGCCGATGGCCTAAGCGCCCTCGTCCTCCTCCTTGTCGCGTTCGTTTGCGCCGTTGCGGCGATTTTCGCGGGCGGATATATGGGGCATGAGGCCCGATCCAAGGAGCGGTTATGGTGGTTTTATTCAAACTACAACCTGTTCGTGTTTTCACTTGCTGTGGTTCCTGTTCTCGCTCGCGTCAATTTGGTTTGGGTCGGAGTGGAACTGGTTACGCTGTTTGCCACTCTGTTGGTTGGGTTCGAAAGCACACCAGGCGCACTCGAAGCCGCTTGGAAGATGGCGATATTGACTATCATGGGAGCGCCCATTGCGCTCTTCGGGTTTCTGACTCTCTACTGGGCCTTTCGGACGAGCGGTGGGGGCACGGCCGAAACCTGGCAGGGCTTATACGCGATTGCATCCACCATGCCTCCGAACCTGTTGAAGCTGTCATTTTTGCTGGTTTTTGTGGGGTTCGGCGCAAAGGCCGGTCTTGCTCCGATGCACACATGGTTGCCCGATGCGCACAGCCAGGCGCCTACACCGATATGTGCCGTGCTATCCGGAATGAAGACCACCATACCGCTGTATGTAATCTTGCGCATGCTTTCCGTTATTTTGGGATCGCCGGACGCGAAGATGGGGCAGTGGATGGTCGTCATCGGTCTGATCTCCGTGGCCATTGCTGCATTCCTGCTTTTGCAGGTCCGCGACTACAAGCGCATGTTCGCCTACTCGACCGTGGAACACATGGGCATCATTCTCACTGCGGCTGGCTTTACCACTCATGCGGCAGCCTATGGAGCTGTCGCCCAAATGCTGAATCATTCCATTACTAAGTCCTTATGCTTTTACGCGGCAGGCTTAGTCCTGATGACGCTTGGGACCCGGGAGATTAGCCAGGTGCGCGGACTGTTTCGGATCTCGCCGTTTACCGGCGGCGCGTTGCTTCTATGCTCGCTGGCAATTGCCGGGGCGCCGCCCTTCCCAATTTTCTTGAGCGAATTCTCCATTCTTTCGGCGGGTTTGCGTTCAGGGCATTACGTCGCTGTAGTTATTTTGGCAACTCTCATCGTGATTGCCTTTGTGGCCATCCTCCTCCAGGTGAATGGCATGTTGTTTGGTCATTCGGAATCGACGATTCAAAAGGTCCCGTTGCCATTGAGCCCTCGCATCGCAATTCTGCTAGGCGCGATACCTGTTTGCGTTTTGGGTATCTACATTCCGGGGCCAATTCACTCGCTCATGGAGCTGGCAGCACAGCAATTGGGAGGGCATTGAAATGACATCCAACTCGCCTTCCAGCAAAAGTAATAGGCAAGCTGAATTCGAGAGTTTAAGTGCCTCATTGATCGAGCGTTTCATGGGCGAGGTTTCAACTGCGCCAGCCAAGGGCGGTTATTCGCTCGCGCTCTCGCTCTCACGCGCAGAGATTCTTCCTGCATTGTGCAAGTACCTGTTCTGGGATTGTGGTTGCGTTTTTGGCGGCATCATTGCAGAGGAACGCCTAAGCCAGTGGCAACTCCATTACACGTTCCTTTGGCCGGAATCGGGATGGATCGAAGTAGGGCTCTCTTTGCCGACTGAAACAATGACTGTCCCAAGTATCGTGAGTGAAGTGCATGGCGCAGACTGGCACGAACGCGAAATCGAAGATATGTTTGGGATCTGCTTCGAGAATCACCCACGGCTTGGCGACTTCATCCTTCACGACCAGATCTGGCGTGAAGGCATCGCGCCAATGCGCAAGCGTTTCGACGTCAACCAACCCCCGCTCGCACGCAAGATCGACCTTGAATGGCAACCACTTCTGGTAGTTGGAGACCCAGGCTCATTCGCCATGCCGGTGGGGCCCGTGTATGAAGGAGGTCTCGGCGAGCCGCTGCATTTCCTGTTGGAGACGGTTGGCGAGGACGTGATTCGTGCGGTACCCCGGCTCTTTTACAAATACCGTGCGGTTGAAAAGACTGCCGAAGGCAAGAGGGTCAGCGACGTTTTGTTGCTTGCTGAGCGCTTTGCGGCGACCTCTGCTTTTGCACACTCGCTTGCGTTCTGTCAGGCCGTCGAGAAGCTCAATGACATCGAGGTGCCGGAGCGTGCGATGCGTTTTCGTGTGCTCATTGCCGAAGTCGAGAGATTGCGGCATCACGCGGGCGCCATAGGTGACATCTGCACATCCACGGCATTGGCCGTGCCGGCCGCTCAGGCATCCATCATCGAAGAAGAGCT
>Ga0335075_10002291_pt1 | contig 30947 bp, 28 predicted proteins | sample Lox_Sample_24_FD_206723 | JGI IMG/M metagenome (GOLD analysis project Ga0335075, IMG submission 206723) | Soil microbial communities from Loxahatchee National Wildlife Refuge, Florida, United States - Lox_Sample_2.4 | ecosystem: Environmental > Terrestrial > Soil > Wetlands | place: USA...
TGAAGTCGCGGACGTCGACGAACATTACGGTGACCTGGCGGCGCTCACCGGTAAAGACGTCGTCACCCTGCTCGAGCAGCCGCGCTGCGAGGGCGGGGTCGACGTAGGTGCCGAAGGCGGCCTGGAGTCGTTGCCGCTCAGCCAAACCGGCCTGCATGCGGTTGAACGAGGCCGCCAGCGCACCAAGGTCGTCATCTTGAACCACCGGCAAACGCTGGCTGTAGTCACCGGCCGCAACCCGTTCCGTGCCTTCGGCAAGATCGCGAATCGGTCGAAGGGTAGGTGACAACGCAGTGCCCACGGTCAGCGGCAACCCGAGGCCGACCGTCAACGCACACCCGATCGCGACGAAGAGCACAGGTTCTTCACGGGCCCGATCGAATATGGCCGTCAGCATTGCGCCATAAACCGCGAACACGAACAAGCCCGCCAGCATGGACACGCTCGACCACGCGGCAAAGGTCGGACGAGAGCGGGGCAGCGAGTCACCGACCCCCGTCTCACCGGCGATCGCGACCCTGACCGGCCGTATCGCTGCTTCCGCAAGGCTGTGCAGAGCGGGCAGCAGGACGGCGACTCCGACGACGGCGCCCAGAATCCCGTACTGGACGAGCCGCCATCCACTCGCCCCGGCGATCGCACCGACAATGACCGACAACAAGCCAACCCAAACCGCGTTCAACGCCACCCCTCGAACAACCGTCCCCCGGGTCCAGGCGTAGGTGGCGTCCAATGCCCTCGCCCGATCGGCCTCGTGGCCGGCCGCCCACTGCTCTATCAGGCGACCCGCGCCCGAACCGGGGAGTATGACCGCGTAGGCCAGCACCGGTACCGCGACAACCGTGGCGGCGGCCGCCTCCAAGTAGTTACTGGACTGCTCGACAGCAACCATGAGAAACGACCAAAAGAGGTAGATCGGCAGCCCCACCGGGGCTGCGACGGCGCAGACCGCCCACGAGTACTTCCTGCCGTGCCGATCCCACGCCCACTGCCAGATGCGTTCCATGCTGCAAGACTAAATTTCGGTAGCCGTTAAGCTGCGGCTCTTGGTGCGGCTGGACGGAATCGAATGCCGCGTTCGGCAACGTCGATGAGCTACCGGAATGCTGACGGCGTCGTCAGGGAGAAATCCGGCCACTACACACGAAAACACCCCCGGCGATAAACCGGAGGTGTTTCGCGTCGGGTGTTCTAGTGCGCGTGGCCGTGGTGGTGGCCGTGACCGTGCTCGTCCTCGTCGGCCGGCTTCTCGACAATTGCCGTCTCGGTGGTCAGCACCATGCGTGCCACCGACCCCGCGTTGAGCACAGCGGACCTGGTGACCTTGACCGGGTCGATGACCCCGTCGGCGGCCAAATCGCCGTAGGTCAACGTCGCCGCGTTGAACCCGTGCCCGACGGGCAGTTCAGCGACCTTGTTGACCACCACCGAGCCGTCCAGCCCGGCGTTGGCCGCGATCCAGTACAGCGGCGCGCTGAGCGCGTCGGAGAACACCTGCACGCCGCTGGCCTCATCACCGGACAATGACGCCCGCAGGTCCGCGAGCGCCTTGCGGGCGCGCAACAGTGCGGTTCCACCACCCGTGACGATGCCCTCCTCCACGGCGGCCTTGGCAGCGGCGACCGCGTCTTCGACGCTTTCTTTGCGCTCCTTGAGCGCCGTCTCGGTGGCGGCGCCGACCTTGATGACGGCTACCCCGCCGGATAGCTTGGCCAGCCGCTCTTCCAGCTTTTCGCGGTCCCAGTCGGAGTCGGTGCTCTCGATCTCGGCGCGCAGCTGCTTGGCGCGGTCGGCGATGGCCTCCGCGGTGCCACCGCCTTCGACGATCACGGTGTCGTCTTTGCTGACCACCACGCGGCGGGCCGATCCGAGCACCTCGAGCCCCACCTCACGCAGCGTCAGCCCGACATCGGGGTTGACCACCTGGCCGCCGGTCACGATGGCCAAGTCCTCGAGGAACGCCTTGCGGCGGTCACCGAAGAACGGCGCCTTGACCGCGACCGCTTTCAGCGTCTTGCGGATCGCGTTGACCACCAGCGTCGACAACGGCTCGCCCTCGACGTCCTCGGCGATCACCAGCAGCGGCTTGCCGGCCTCGGCCACCTTCTCCAGCAACGGCAAGAAGTCGGGCAGCGAGCTGATCTTGTCCCGATGCAGCAGGATCAGGGCGTCCTCGAGCACAGCCTGCTGAGCGTCGAAGTCGGTGACGAAGTACGCCGACAGGAAGCCCTTGTCGAAGCCGACGCCCTCGGTGAACTCCAGCTCGGTGCTCAGCGTCGACGACTCCTCGACGCTGACGACGCCGTCATGACCGACCTTCGTCATCGCCTCGCCGACCAGCTCACCGATCTGCTCGTCGCGCGACGACACGGTGGCCACCTGCGCGATACCGGTCTTGCCGGACACCGGGGTGGCCGACGCCAGCAGCGCCTCGGACACCGCGTCGGCGGCCTTGCCGATACCCAAGCCGAGCGCGATCGGGTTGGCGCCGGCGGCCACGTTGCGCAGCCCGGCCTTGATGATCGCCTGCGCCAGCACGGTGGCGGTGGTGGTGCCGTCGCCGGCGACGTCGTTGGTCTTGGTGGCCACCGACTTGACCAGCTGGGCGCCCAGGTTCTCGAACGGGTCTTCCAGGTCGATCTCGCGGGCGACCGTGACACCGTCGTTGGTGACCGCGGGCCCGCCAAAAGCCTTGGCCAGCACCACATGCCGGCCGCGCGGGCCCAGGGTCACCCGCACCGCGTCGGCAAGTTTGTCCACGCCGGCTTCCATCGCCCGCCGCGCGGTTTCATCGAATTCAATCAGCTTGCTCATAAGTCTTTCTTGTCGCGTCTGGAAAGCGGTCCGCCCCGGGAATCGCCCACGTGTCGACGTGGGGATTACCGGGGCGGGACACGCTCTGCGTTACTTGTTGACGACGGCCAGCACGTCGCGCGCCGACAGGATCAGGTACTCCTCGCCGTTGTACTTGATCTCGGTGCCGCCGTACTTGCTGTAGATGACGGTGTCACCCTCCGACACGTCGACCGGGATCCGCTTTGCGCCATCCTCGTCCCAACGGCCGGGGCCGACTGCGACGACGGTGCCCTCCTGGGGCTTCTCCTTGGCGGTGTCAGGAATAACCAGACCGGACGCGGTCGTAGTCTCGGCCTCGTTGGCCTGCACGAGGATCTTGTCCTCGAGTGGCTTGATCTTCACCTTCGCCACGATTGGAGCCTCCACTTTGTTTCGTTTGGATAGGAGCACAGGGCCATAAGGATCTAGCCCCGAACCTTTGGATTAACAGGTGTTCGGCATTCGTCCGCGCCCTCGCGTCGTCGTCGCGGGTGCCGGCACAGGGGTTCGTCCGATTGCCACCTAGCACTCTATACATGCGAGTGCTAGCACTCAAGCGCGCCTTCCTGCTTCCGGGCCCGCGGGTTCGCCGACCGCGGGCTGACCGACCGATCTCGGTTCGAAACCTGCTGCTCACCGGATCGAAACCGCAGGTAGAGGTGGTAGCGGCGGTTCCTAAGGTTTTGTCAAGGTTGGCATCGAATAATGGGGCCATGCTCACTGGCATCCGAAGCGCCGCCCGCACCGTCGGTATGGCGACGCTGATTATCGCGGCTTCCATCAGCTCGGCTGGAGTCGCCCGCGCCGACGGCCAAATGTACGGCGACCCCGCGAAAGCCGCCACCTACTGGCGCTACCAGCACCAGGAAGACTGCGGGCTGATGGCCGTCGCCGATGTGGTCGGCCAGCTCACTGGCAGAGAACCCTCCCAAATCGGCATCGAGACGCGCGGCATTTTCACCAAAAGCGAATCCCACCGCGGCGACGTCTACTTCTTCGACGGCACCTCCCCCGAAGACATGGTCATGCTGCTCGAGAAATACGGCATCCAATCCGACCTGACGACCGGCAACAGCATCGGGACGGTGGAGCAGGACCTGGCCGCCGGCCACAAGGTCATCGCCGCGGTCAATGGCGAAACCATCTGGAACTACCCGGCGGGCCAGGGGCAGCGAACGCAGGCCGACCACGCCGTGGTCGTCACCGGAGTCGACACCGGCGCCAATATCGTGCACCTCAACGACAGTGGCACGCCCAACGGCCGCGACGAGCAGATCCCGCTGGCCACCTTCAGCCAAGCCTGGGAAACCAGCAATGACCTGCTGATTGTCACCCAGGCCACCGGCTACGACACTGTGCAATGGGTGCCGCACATCTGAGCCGTCACCGCAGCTGCCCTTTGACCACCGGCAGACCCGGGTCGCTGGCCACGTCGAGCGGCGAGGGCAGGGCACCCGCGGCCACCAGATGCGCGGCGAAGGAGGCGATCATCGCGCCGTTGTCGGTGCACAGCCCGGGCCGCGGGATCCGCAACATCAATCCGGCTGTGGCACAACGCTCTTCGGCGAGTTCGCGCAGCCGCGAATTGGCCGCCACACCCCCTGCGACGAGCAGGGTCGATACGCCGAGCTCGGTGGCGGCGCGCACTGCCTTCATCGTCAGCACGTCGGCGACCGCCTCCTGGAACCCGGCGGCGATATCGGCGGCCGCCGCCTCCGGATGGCTCTCCACATACCGCGCCACGGCGGTTTTCAGACCGGAGAAGCTGAATGCGTGCGGATCGTCGCGTGGTCCGGTCATGCCGCGGGGAAACGTGATCGCGTCCCGGTCACCGGTACGCGCCAGTTCATCGAGCACCTTGCCGCCCGGATAGCCCAAGCCCAGCAGGCGGGCCACCTTGTCGTAGGCCTCCCCGGCGGCGTCGTCGACCGTGCTGCCCAATTCGACGATCGGCTCGCCGAGCGAACGCACATGCAACAAATGGGTATGCCCGCCGGACACCAGCAGCGCCACACTCTCCGGCAGCGGCCCGTGCTGGTAGACGTCGGCCGCCAGGTGGCCGCCCAAGTGGTTCACCGCGTAGAACGGCACCGCCCAGGCAGCCGAATAAGCTTTGGCCGCAGCCACTCCCACCAACAGCGCACCCGCCAGCCCCGGTCCGATCGTCGCCGCGACGATGTCAGGCTTCGGGACGCCCGCGTCGGCCAGCGCGCGGCACACGGCCGGACCGAGCGCCTCCAAGTGCGCCCGCGAAGCGATCTCGGGGACCACGCCGCCGAACCGGACGTGCGCGTCGACGCTGGAGGCCACCTCGTCGGCCAGCAACGTCACGGTGCCGTCAGCGTCGAGCCGGGCGATGCCGACTCCGGTTTCATCGCAGGAGGTTTCGATGGCCAGCAGGATCGTCATAAGGCCTCCCGGCGCATGGTGTAGGCGTCGGCGCCGCTGACCCGGTAATACCGCCGGCGCACGCCAACCTGGATGAATCCGACGCTGCGGTACAGCGCGATCGCCGCCGCATTGTCGGTGCGGACCTCCAGGTGGACAACGGCGCCCCCGGCGAAATTCAGCAGTTCGTCCAGCAGCCGGCGGCCGACACCGCCGCCCTGGTAAGCCGGGTCGACGCCGATAGTGTGCACTTCGTATTCGAACGGCGGCGTGCGGCCCAGCCGCGAGATGCCGGCGTAGCCGATCAGCGTGTCGGGGCCGCCATCAGCACTGCTACGAGCGGCCACGTAGTGATTGTGCCTAGCGGCAAGCTCACGCACGAACGCGGCCGTCGGCCACGGGTCGTCACCGGGAAACAGTACGGCTTCCAACTCAGCGCAGCGTTCGGCGTCGGCCACTGTCAACGCGCCGATCGTGACGGGCTCGCTGCACGCGGTCACCGCGACGCCTGCCGCTCGGCCAGCGTCTTGGCATCCGGCCGACGCAGATACAGCGGCGTCAGCGGCGCCGGGTTGTCGGACCAATCCATGACGGCGCGTACCAGCCCGGCCGGTGTGGGGTACGACGGTTCGCACAGCGGCAGCCCGAACAGCGCCGCGTGCTCGGGCGAGCCGGCCACCGCGTGTGCGACGCCCGGGTCGACATCGGCCGGGGCGCTGACGGCCGGACCGTTGATCCGGACACCGTCGCGATAGCGCGCCCAGTACACCTCGCGCCGGCGGGCGTCGGTGACCACCAGGGTCTCACCGGTGGTCTGTCCGCCGATGGCATCGAGGCTGCAGACCCCGTACACCGGGATGCCAAGCGCATGCCCGTAGGCCGCAGCGGTCGCCATACCGACCCGCAGGCCGGTGAACGGACCCGGACCGCACCCCACCGCCACGGCGTTCAGGTCGGCCATCCCCAGCCCCGCATCGGCCAAGGCCGCCAACACATTCGGGGTGATCCGTTCGGCGTGCGCGCGGGGGTCGACGCTGACCCGCTCGGCCAGTAGGTCGCCGTCGGCCACGACCCCGGCCGTCACGGCGGGAGTTGCGGTGTCGATGGCCAGCACCAGGCGACTCACGAGCGGCTCCACTGCCACGTCGCGGTCCGCGCCTCGGAGTTGCTGATGCGCTCGAGGCGGACGTCGAGGTGTCGATCGGACAGCCGCTCGGCAAGGCCCTCGCCCCACTCCACCACGACGACGGCATCGTCGAGTTCGGTGTCGAGATCCAGGGATTCGAGTTCGTCGAGCAGATCGGCACCGGTGTGCTCCAGCAATCGGTAGACGTCGACGTGGATCATCGCTGGGGCGCCGGGCCGTCGAGCCGGATGCACCCGGGCCAGCACGAAGGTCGGTGACGTGACGGGCCCGTCGACATCCATCGCCACAGCAATCCCCTTGGCCAGCACGGTTTTTCCAGCCCCTAGCGGACCAGAGAGCACGACGACGTCACCGGCGCGCAGCTGGCCGCCCAGACGCGACCCGAGCGCGATGGTGTCTTCGACACGGGGCAGCGTCGCCACTCCGGACTCACTCTCGATCACGGCGCAAGATCCGGTCGCGCCACCGCTGGCTCAGCGTTGCGAACCTGCCCGGGGCAGCCCGCCTGACCAGCCGCACCAACCCGTCGTTGATCGGGTCCGGTTTGGACAGCAACACCAAATGGCCTGCCCTGGCGACGATGACCAGTTCGGAATCCGGCAGCGCGTCGGCCATTTTCTTCGAGTATTCGTCGGGAGTGACCAAGTCGTGGTCGCCGCAGACGACCAGAGTCGGAATCTCGGCCAGCGTAGCCAGCGCCGCCGTTTCGTCGTGAGCCTCCAACGCGTACAGGAACTCCATCATGGTCGGCATCGGAGTGTCCAGCATCATCTTCTGGGAGAACGCCACGACGCTCGGGCTGACGTTCCAGTCGGCGTAGGACGCTGCCCGCAGGATCGGTCCGATCACCGAGCGGGCCGCATTGCGGCCGCGTTGCGCCAGCTTGGGCGCCGTCCGTGCGGCTCGCCGAACAGCTTCCAGCGCAGGGTTATTCAGAATCTCGCCAAGTGGTGATTTCGCCACCCCTTCGGCGGCCGATGAAATCAACGCGGCCCCGACAATGCGGTTGCCGTAGTGGTGCGGGTACTGCCGGGCATGCGACAAAACCGTCATCCCGCCCATCGAATGGCCGACGAGCACAACCGGGCCGCGTGGCGCGATCACCTGCAGCACCGTCTCCAAGTCCATGCCCAGCTGAGTCAACGTATAGGTTTCCGGCGCAGCGTCGCCGGATCGGCCGTGGCCACGCTGGTCGTAGAAGATCATGCGGACCTGCGGGCCCCACTCGTCGGACAGCCGCATGCGCTGAAAGTGAAAGGCGCCCATGCGAAGACAGAATCCGTGCGCGAACACTACGGTCAGTGGTGCGTCGGCGGGCCCGACCTCTCGCACCGCCAGCGGCACGCCGTCCGGCGTTGTCACCAGATAGCTGCGGTCGCCGTCGAGGGTCTCGAAATTCTCGTTGGCATAGGGGTCTTCGATTACCGCGCGCCGGGTCATCGAGCGGGCCGCGGTGATCCCGGCAATGGTGCCCACCGCGCCTAGGCCCGCAGCACCTGCCAGCCACCGCGCCAGCCCCGCCCTGTCGGTATGGGAGCCGTCATGATTCGCGTCGCTCAACGATCGCCGGCCTCGCGGTAGGTTCTGGTGACACGTCCCCGTGGGCTGGTCACCACTTCGTAATGGATGGTGCCGAGCAGGTCGGCCCAGTCCTGTGCGGTGGGTTCGCCGCTGGCACCCGGGCCGAACAGGATCGCTTCGTCACCTTCGGTGACGTCGACGTGTCCCGGACCAAGGTCGACGACGAACTGGTCCATGCAGATTCGCCCTGCGCCGGGCCGGCGCCTGCCGTTGATCAGCACCTCCAGCCGACCGCTCAGCGCCCGGAAAACGCCGTCCGCGTAGCCGATCGGCATCAGCGCGACGGTGGTGTCACGCTCAGCGATCCAGGTATGGCCATATGACACGCCCTCACCGGCGCTAACCGATTTCACCAGTGCAACAGTGCATTTTACTGTCATCGCCGGTATCAGACCCATGTCGCCGAGTGCGGGCACGGGGCTCAGGCCGTACACCGCGATCCCGGGCCGGACCATGTCGAAGGCCAGGTCGCGGCGCGACATCGTGGACGACGAATTGGACAGGTGCGCCACCTCGAAATGCACACCCTGACTGCGCGTCTGCGCCACGATCTCGGTAAACCGCTGCGCCTGAACATTATTGATCGGGTGGTCAGGCTCGTCGGCGAAAACCATATGCGACATCAGGCCCCGCAGCCGCACGGCGTGCTCGGCGACGGCTTGGCGCAAGGCGGTCAGCATGGACGGGTACTGCCCCAAAGCGACGCCGTTGCGGTTCAGTCCGGTATCGACCTTGACGGTCACGGTGGCCGTGCGGCCGGTGCGCCGGGCCGCGTCCAACAACTCCTCGAGCTGGCGCACCGAGGACACCGCGATCTGCACGTCGGCCAGCAACGCGGGCCCGAAGTCGAGGCCGGGTGGATGCAGCCAGGCCAGCACTGGGGCGGTGATGCCGTCGGCGCGCAACGCCAGCGCCTCCTCGACGGTGGCGACGCCCAGTTCGGCGGCACCGGCGGCCAACGCGGTACGGGCGACCTGAGTGGCGCCGTGGCCATAGCCGTCGGCCTTGACGACGGCCATCACCTGCGCATCGCCCGCGTACTCGCACAGCACCCGCACGTTGTGCTCAATGGCACCCAGATCCACCACCGCCTCCGCGAGGACGCCCGGTGTCAGGGATATCGGCGTAACGGCCACGGCAGCTATTGTCTCAGAGGCCGAGAAATGCGCGAAAGTGCAGTTACCGGCGCCGCTACTCGGTAAACACGTCGCCAGTTGCACTTTCGCGGCGCAAGGCCATCAGTGCGCGAAGTGCTCATTCTTGTAGTGACCGCTGGGCTTGAGCTTGTCCAGGCTGCCCAGCGCGGTGCGGGCATCGTCGTACAGTGCGCGGGCCAGGTCGGCGGACAGCCCCTCCCGCACCACAATCCGCAGCACGGAGACGTCGGTCGCGTTGTCGGGCATCGTGTAGGCCGGCACCTGCCACCCGAAGCCACGCAGCTCATGCGAGACGTCGAACTCGGTGTAACCCAGGCCACGGGCCAGCCGGAAGGCGACGACGGGGATCGCCGAGCCGTCCGAGATCAGCTCGACGTGCTCCCCGACCCGCAGCTGTTCGCCCAACCAGCGCGCGGTCCCCGCCAACGTCTGCATGACCTGGGTGTAGCCCTCGCGGCCCAGCCGCAAGAAGTTGTAGTACTGGCCGACCACCTGGTTGCCCGGGCGGGAGAAGTTCAGCGTGAAGGTGGGCATATTGCCGCCCAGGTAGTTGACATGAAACACCAGATCCTCAGGTAGGTATTCGTGGCTGCGCCACACGACGAACCCGACGCCGGGGTAGGTCAGGCCGTATTTGTGGCCGCTGACGTTGATCGACACCACGCGCGGCAGCCTGAAGTCCCACTTCAGCGCCGGGTGCAAAAACGGCACCACGAAGCCGCCGCTGGCGGCATCGACGTGCACCGGTACGTCCAGGCCACCCCCATCGGCCGCGAGTTTGTCGAGCGCCGCGCAGATCTTGGCGATGGGCTCCAGCTCACCGGTGTAGGTGGTGCCCAGGATCGCCACCACCCCGATGGTGTCCTCGTCGACGGCGTCGACGACCTGCTCGGGGGTGATGACGTAACGGCCCTCTTCCATCGGCAGGTAACGAGGCTCGACGTCGAAGTAGCGACAGAACTTCTCCCAGACGACCTGGACGTTGGAGCCCATGACAAGGTTCGGGGTACGGCCCTTCCAGTCTTTGCCGACCTTCTCGCGCCACCGCCACTTGAGTGCCAGCCCGCCGAGCATGACCGCCTCGCTGGAACCGATCGTCGACACGCCGCAGGCGCTACCCGGGTCGTCATCATGCAAGTCTTCGGCGTGGAACAGATCGGCCACCATGTTCACGCAGCGCTGCTCGATAGCCGCGGTCGCGGGGTATTCGTCCTTGTCGATCATGTTCTTGTCGAACGTCTCGGCCATCAGCATGCCGGCCTGCGGGTCCATCCAGGTCGTGACGAAGGTCGCCAAGTTGAGCCGTGAGCTGCCGTCGAGCATCAACTCGTCGTGGATGAATCGGTAGGCGGCGTCGGGGTCCATCGACTCCTCGGGCAGCCGCAGCGCGGGCACCGGCGTGGTGAACAACCGGCCGGTGTAGGCCGGACTCACGGAATGCGCGGGGACGGACGGATGGTGGGGCAACACGGCAGATCCTTTCGGCTTGGTGGTGCTACAGACTGGCCAGAGCGGCCCGGATGTGCGGGACGATCCGTGACGCCGACGTGGGGGCATCACCTGGTCCCGGGTCGGCGGCCGACAACGCCGCCGCGCGCGCGTGCACGAAGGCCGCAGCGGCGGCGGCCTGGGCGGCCGGCAGCCCCGCGGCCAGCAGGGCGCCGATCATGCCGGATAGCACGTCGCCGGACCCGGCAGTCGCCGCCCAGGACTGCCCGGCCGGGTTGAGGTAGACACACCCGTCGGGCTCGGCGATGACGGTGACATTGCCCTTCAGCAGCACGGTGACCCCGAGCGCGTCGGCGAGCTTGCGGGTGGCGCCCACCCGGTCGTCGCCGGGCGGGGCGCCGGCCAGACGGGCGAACTCGCCGGCGTGCGGCGTGAGCACGGTCGGCGCGCGGCGCGGGCCGAGCATGTCGGGGTGGGCGGCCAGGATGGTCAGCGCGTCGGCGTCGATCAGCACCGGCAGGTCGGTGCCCAGCGCGAACCACAGCGCGGCGGCCCCGGTCTCGTCGGTGCCCAGGCCCGGCCCGACCACCCAGGCCTGCACCCGCCCGGCCGAGGCGGGGGTGGGCGACGCGATCACCTCGGGCCAGTGCGCGAGCACCTCGCTGTGCGCGCTGCCGGCGTAGCGGACCATGCCCGAGGTGGCTGCGACGGCAGCCCCGGTGCACAGCACGGCGGCGCCGGGATACGTCGACGAACCGGCCATCACCCCCGTCACACCTTGGGTGTACTTGTCGTCGTGCGGGCCGGGCACCGGCCAGCGCGCGGCCACGTCGGCGGCATCGAAGCCGACGACCTCGGTCTCGGGTAGAGCCAGGCCGATGTCGACAAGGTGCACGCGGCCGCAATCGGCCAACGCGTGCACCGGTTTGAGCCCGCCGAAGGTCACGGTCAGCGCGGCATGCACGGCGGGGCCGGCGATCGCGCCGGTCACCACGTCGATGCCGCTGGGGATGTCGACGGCGACGACCGGGATCGCCGCGGTGTCGACCGCCTCGAAGATCTCGGCCGCATTCGGCCGCAGCGGCCCCGAGCCGGAGATACCGACGACGCCGTCGATGACGAGATCCGTTCCTGCAGAAATCTTTTTGACGATCCGCCCACCGGCCTTCCGGAATGCGGCCAACCCCTTCGGGTGGGTATGTTCCGGTTTGAGCAGTACCGCGTCGGCGCCCGCGCCGCGGTGGCGCAGGAAGGTCGCCGCCCACAGCGCGTCACCGCCGTTGTCACCCGAGCCCACGACCGCGCATACCCGGCGACCGGCCACTCCGCCGGTGCGGGCGGTCAATTCGGCGATGATCGCGGTGGCCAGTCCGTAGGCCGCGCGTTTCATCAGCGCCCCGTCGGGGAGGCTGGCCAGCAGCGGCGCTTCGGCCTCGCGGATCGCCTCAGCCGAGTAGTAGTGCCGCATCTCGCCCAGATTACGGGTCCCCGATCGCGGGTACAGTCGATTAAACGAGCTAAATATCCTCGGCAGAGGTACTACGGGAGGGGCGGATATGGCACGGACCGACGATGACACCTGGGACTTGACCACCAGTGTGGGCGCTACTGCGACCGGCGTCGCCGTCGGGCGCGCGTTGGCGAGCCGGGCGGCCAACCCTCTCATCAACGATCCCTTCGCCGAGCCGCTGGTCCGTGCGGTGGGCGTGGACTTCTTCACCCGCCTGGCCACTGGCGAATTGAATCCGGCTGAGGTCGACGACAACGGCGAGTGGGGCATGCAGCGGATGCGGGACATGATGGCGGTGCGCACTCGCTTCTTCGACGACTTCTTCATCGAGGCGGCCAACAGCGGGATCAGCCAGGCCGTGATCCTGGCGTCGGGGTTGGACGCGCGTGCCTACCGGTTGCCGTGGCCGGCCGGGACCACGGTCTACGAGATCGACCAGCCCCGGGTGATCGAGTTCAAGACCACGACGCTGGCCGATCTGGGCGCCACCCCTACCGCCGACCGCCGCTCGGTGGCGATAGACCTGCGCCACGACTGGCCGACCGCGCTGCGCGGCGCAGGCCTGGACCCCACCCAGCCCACCGCGTGGAGCGCGGAGGGCTTGATGCCGTTCCTGCCGCCGGAGGCCCAGGATGCGTTGCTGGACAACATCACCATGCTGAGCGCAGCAGGCAGCCGATTGGCCACCGAGAGCGTGCCGCACGCCAGCCGGGCGGTGCCGATCATGGCAGACCGGATGCGGCAGGTCACCGAACGCTGGCGCGACCACGGTTTCGACGTGGAGATGACAGACCTGTGGTACGGCGGTGACCGCAACGACGTAGTCGACTATCTGGGCGGCCACGGCTGGAATGTTTCCGCGATCAGCGTTGCCGATCTCTTCGCCGCTCAAGGTCTTTCGATCCAGACGGGAAACGACGAAGAAGCGGCGATGTTCTCCGGGCTCGGCTACGTGACCGCTACCCGGACCTGAGCGCCGCGTTGCGGCCCCGGGCCGTCGGATAGAACAACAGGCCGATGAAGATCGCCGAAAAGTGCCCGATCGCCGTGAACGTCACATGGATGGCCAGCGGGACGGTGAAGACGGCGACCAAGACGGCGAGGTAACCCCATCGCCACGGCCGCGAGACGCGGTAAGCCAGCACGGCTACCAACCCGACCAGGAAATAACTGACCCCGATGTCGCGGGCGTGCACCAGCCGTTCGGGCGCGGAGTGGTACTGGATCGCCAGGTAGAGCAAGCCTTCGCTGATATACGTTGCACCGATGTGCGCGGTCAATCCAACAGCGAGCCAATGGATTTGGCCAAGCCACCGCTCGGCCGGGGCAACAAACAGGGTGAACAGCACCAGATACGGCGCCCAGTGGCGGCCATCGATCCAGAACAGGCTGGTAACCAGCACCTCGAGCGGATCGGTCGCCAAGTGGTGGATGTTGGTCGAGCCGTGGATCAGCACGGCGCGCAATTCATGCTTGTTCAGGCTGCGCTGAATGGTCGTCGTGATCAGCAGGACGACCAGCCATAAGTACGTCAACGGCGCGCTGCTGACAAATCGCCACACCGCGGTCAGCCAGCGTTGCAGCCGGGTTTGGCTGGAGGGGTCTGCCACGGCGTTTACCTTGACACGATCGGGCGCCGATCGCTTCGGATCGGCCCTTGATTCCACTGGGCCGCTCCGCGTATCGTGTTAGGTTCAATTACGAAACCAGGAGTATCGTAATTGGTGCGGACGAAAGGACCTGCCGTGAAGCGCAGCCGCTACGCCGGGCAGCCTTTCACCACCTCCACCGCCGACATCGCCGCAGCACTTGAGCAGGTCAGCATCCCGACCCTGCTGCTGTCGCTGGTGCACATCACCGGCGATCCTCGTTTCGTCCGGGACTTCAAACCCGCCGGGATCTTTCTCAACGAGGTCCAGGGATTCATGTCCGAGGAGGACAAGGCCAGAGCCCGGGTTGAAGCGCTCCCGGTGATCACCGACTACCGCGACCGAGGCTGCCCCGAACCCGCGCCGCTGGCTTCCAACCTGGTCAAGGAAATGATGGACTGGGCGGTTTGCGAGAGCGTGCCAGATGACTATCTGCCGCTGCTCGCCGAAGAAATGGACCTCGACGGTGTCGATCCGCGCCGCCCGACAGCATTGGACCCCGAAAGCGCTGCGGAATTGCCTGTTCTCGTTATCGGATGCGGCGAATCTGGAATTCTGGCCGGGATCCGGTTGAAGCAGGCCAACATTCCGTTCACCATCCTGGAAAAGAACAGCGGCCCGGGTGGAACATGGTGGGAGAACACCTATCCCGGAGCGCGGGTCGACGTGGCCAACCACTTCTACTGCTACAGCTTTGAACCCAGCAACAATTGGACGCACTTTTTCGCCCAACAGCCAGAGCTGCAGAACTACTTCACCACGGTGATGGACAAGCACGGCCTCGACGACCATGTGCGCTGGCAGACCGAAGTGATTGCCGCCGAGTGGGACGACGAAGACGGCATCTGGACAGTCACGTTACGCGAGCCTGACGAGGGACTCATCACGATGCGGGCACGCGCCGTCATCACCGCGGTCGGCCAGCTGAACCGGCCCTACATACCGGAATTCGCGGGTGCGGAGACTTTCCGAGGTCCGACCTTCCACTCCGCACAGTGGGACCACTCAGTTGACTTGACAGGTAAGCGCGTCGCGCTGATCGGCGCCGGCGCCAGTGGCTTTCAGATCGCACCCGCCATTGCCGACGATGTTGAGCACCTCACCGTTTTCCAGCGCACCGCCCAGTGGATGTTTCCCAACGCGATGTACCACGAGTCGGTCGGCGACGGGGTGCGCTGGGCGATGGACCATCTGCCCTATTACGGGCGCTGGTACCGGTTCCTGGTGCTCTGGCCCGGCTCCGACAAGGGTCTCGATGCGGCACGGGTCGACCCGGCTTACCCCGACCAGGACAACGCGGTCAGCGAGATCAACGCCCTCGCCCGCATAATGTTCACCGACTGGATCACCAATCAGGTTGACGGAGAACAGGATCTGCTGGCCAAGGTGTTGCCGGACTATCCGGCCACCGGAAAGCGGACCCTGCAGGACAACGGTACCTGGTTGCGCACGTTGCGCCGCGATGACGTCGACCTGGTGCGTACCCCCATCGAGCGGATCACGCCCGACGGCGTCGTCACCGCCGACGGCGTCGTGCACGATGTCGATGTGATCGTCTACGCCACCGGGTTTCGGCACACCGATGTGCTGTGGCCGATGAGAATCACCGGCCGGGACGGTGTCGATTTGCACCAGGTGTGGGGCCGGCGACCGTATGCGTATCTGGGAATCACCGTCCCGGGATTTCCGAACTTCTTCCTGGTCTACGGGCCGGGCGCTCACCTCGCCCACGGCGGCAGCCTCATCTTCAACTCCGAACTGCAGATGCGCTACATCAACAGCTGCCTGGCGAAATTAGTCGAAGCGAACCTCCACTCGATCGAGCCGACCGCCGAAGCGGCCGCCGCCTGGCATCGACGCACACAGGCCGAGATCAAGCAGATGGTGTGGTCACACCCGGCGATCAAACACTCCTACTTCAAAAACGCCGACGGCGAAATCCATACCGTCAGTCCTTGGCGGCTCAACCAATACTGGGCGGCGACCCGCGGGCCCGACTGGTCGCAATTCGTCGTAACGACTCGACGGTGACCGGCGCGGCCTAGACTTTGCCGCGAAATGGGGGGCATCCGGGGGCAAAGGAGTTCCCCGTGCTCAAGGTCGGCTTGGCAGAACAACTGCTGAACACCCGCTATGTGCCAACGGCAACAGCGCGAGCCAGTTATCTGACCGCCATGGCCACTGGGATGGACTCATTCTGGGCGCCCGACCACCTCAACTCGCTGTTCCCGCGCGCGGCGATGACAACGAAGTACGTGGGGTCCGCACGACTGGTACCCAACGTCGATGCGCACCTGGAGCCCTGGACGGTGCTCGGGAATTTCGCTGCGCGAAATCGTCTAGGTCGCTTGCGCCTCGGCATCGGTGTCACCGATGTGGGCCGTCGCAATCCCGCCGTCACCGCACAGGCCGCCGCGACACTTCATCTGATTAGCCGGGGTCGGGCGATTTTAGGCATCGGGACCGGCGAGCGCGAAGGCAACGAACCGTACGGAGTGGACTGGTCCAAACCGGTAGCGCGGTTCGAAGAAGCCATGGCGACCATCCGGGCGCTGTGGAACTCCGGCGGCGAGCTCGTCACCCGCGACTCACCGTTCTTCCCGCTACACAACGCGACATTCGCCCTGCCGTCATACCGGGGTAAGTGGCCGGAAATTTGGATCGCCGGGCATGGGCCGCGCATGCTGCGGGCCACCGGCCGCCACGCCGACGCATGGTTCCCCGCGGCAACAATCCGGCCCAAGGACTACGCGGCCGGCCTGGAAAAGGTCCGCTCCGCCGCCTCCGACGCAGGCCGAGACCCGTTGTCCATCACCGCCGCCAACTGGCTGTTCGTCGTGACCGGTGCCAACCGCGCCGAGGTCGACGAAGCGTTGGAATCGACCGCCATGAAGGCGTCTGCACTCAACCTGCCCGCGGAGGTGTGGGTCCGGCACGGGGTGAGTCATCCGCTCGGAGACGACTTTGGCGGGTATCAAGATTTCATCCCGCAAGCCCTCGACGAACAGGCGCTGCTGTCCCACACCGCAGACGTGCCGCCGTCGCTCCTCAAAGAATTCGCGCTCACCGGCACCCCTGACGAGGTGATCGAGCAGGCCGCCGAATGGCGCAACCAAGGCATGGAGTACCCGGTGATCTGCAATGTCAGCGCGGTGCAGCCGAGTCTGCGCCGCGGCCTGGCCGCGACCTTGCCACTGATGAGAATTCTGCGGCAACTGCGGCGACTATGACACTTCGAAAAGCCGTTCGGTTGCGCCGAATGCCCTGTTGAGCCATTCGCTCATCGTGGTTGCCAGACGGGCCCGGTTCTCGCGCTTGATGATTGCGTGTCCGTCGTCGCTGAAAAGCAGGTAGCGCACGTCGCGGCCGGCAGCGCGCAGCGCGTCGACGATCTGCTCCGATTCGCTGACCGGCACGTTGGTGTCGTGGGCGCCGTGCACCACCAGCAGCGGCGCGGTCATCGCGTCGGCACGCCGCAGCGGCGACAGTCGCTCGAGCAGCTCGCGGTTGCTGGTCGGATGGCCGTACTTGGCGTCGGCCGCATCGGCTATCCACTGTTCGGTGTTGTGATACCAGGTGGTGAGGTCACTCATGCCGCAGATGCTGATGCCCGCGGCGAACAACGACGGGTGGAACGTCATGGCCGCCATGGTCAGATAGCCGCCGTACGACCAACCCGCGCAGGCGATGCGATGCGGTTCGGCCAGGCCGTTGTCGACCAGAAAACTGACACAGTCCGCGACGTCGTCGATGGCCGCGAACCGCTGCTCTTTTTCGTCGGCGTGGCCGAAGGTCCGGCCAAAACCACCCGAGCCGCGGACATTCGGTGTCAATACGGTGATCCCGTCGTTGACCAGATGGGAAAAGATCTCGTTGTAGCCCGGCCGGGATTGGCCTTCGGGCCCGCCGTGCAGGTAGATCACCGCGCCCTTGGAGCCGGCGGTGGGCCGGTAGAGCCAGTAGTTCAGGCTCAGCCCGTCGCGCGCCGTGATCGTCTCCGGGCGGGTGCCGTCGGAGAAACCGGGAACGATCGGACCGCGGCTGGGTTCGCGGTCGACTCGTTCCCATTCCCGTGTGCGCGGATCGACCAGCTCGACGGTTCGCGGCAACGACGGTCCCTCGACGGTCATCGCGACCATCGAACCTCCCGCGCTGATGGACAGCTCGCTGGCGACCATGCCCGGCAACGGGATCGGCTCGTCCAGGGTGTAGTCGCTGTACTGCAGGATCTGTAACTCGCTGCGGCCCTGAATGTTCCACAGCAGTGCGACTGTCGACAGGTCGTCGCTCACCACGAACTCGTCGAGGTCGCAGTCCGGGCGCTCGGCCACCACGAAATAGCTGACGCCGTCCTGGGTGGCGGTCACCTCCAGCAACCGGGCATGCTCACAGCCATTCTCGCTGCGGATCAGTGCCCGCACGTATCCGCGGCCGAAGCGGTCACCGCGGGTGACCGGGCGGCTGCGGTTCGCCCGGTATGTCTTGGCCGGGCGATACAGCTTGGTCTGCCCGCCGTCGGCTCCATGCCGGAGACGACGCGGGTGGTGGTCGTCGAGGATCACCCCGTTGTCCGTCGTCGACCCCGGATCGTATGGCAGCAAGGCGATTTCGGTTTGGCCGTGCAGCATGATCAGTTCCCGGTAGCCGCGCGGCCCGACCCGGATCAGCGATGCCCCGGCCCACGCGTCGACCAGCCGGCCACCGGACCGTGAATCGAGTACGGTGTAGTTCCCGTCAGCCGGATCGATCAGGCACGACCGGCCCACGCCGTCCTCGCCGGTCAGGATCGCCGCTACTCGCACACCGTCCCACGCGATCAGCTCGGCGGTCCCGGCTTCCTCGCGGTCAATACGCCAGGCCGTTCGATCGTCGGGGTCTGTGGTGACCACCCAGATCTGTCTGCGGGTGCCGCCATCGGGCGCCACCTCGCAGGCCAGCCACTGACCGTCGGCGGAATGGATGACGCGAGAAACCGGACCCTCCACCGGCAGTTCGACGTCGCGGGACGAGCTGGCCCGCCAGCCACGCAGAAACCGTTGCACCGCACGCGGATAGCCGCCGTCGTCGATCAGGTGGGCGAACGCGGTGGCGTCCGGGGACAACGATGCGCCGTAAAGGGCACGCACCTGCTGTCCCATCGGATCAGCCCTCCATGCTCTGCAGCCACATCTCGAGCACCCCCAGTTGCCAGAGCGTATTCGCGTCCAGCCTGGTGCGTGTCTCGTTCGGCGCGGCCAGCAGGGCCTTGACGCTCTCGGCGCGATACAGCCCACGGCCGCGGGCAGCATCGTTGGTGACCGCGTCACGCACCATGTCCAGCAACTCACCGTGCAGATGGCGGATGCTCGGCACCGGGAAGTGGCCCTTGGTCCGGTCGATCACTTCCGACGGTAGCAGCGCCCGCGACGCATCCTTCAGCACCCCTTTGCCATTCGAGGCCAGCTTCAAGTCGGGCGGGCAGGTCGCGGCCAGTTCGACGAAGTCGTGGTCGAGGAAGGGCACCCGCGCCTCCAGGCCCCACGCCATCGTCATCGAGTCAACCCGTTTCACCGGATCGTCGACCAGCATGACCTGAGTGTCCAGCCGCAGCGCCGCGTCCACCGCGGAGTCAGCACCCGGCGCACCCTGGTGGGCGGTCGCAAACTCGCGGCTCACATCCTCGTCAATCCTGTACTCGGGGGAGAAGATCGACAGCACGTCGTCGTGGTCGCGGTCGAAGAACACCTTGGCGTAGGCCTCGGTGGTCTGTTCGCGGGCGATGTTGGCCAGCGGCGGGTACCAGAAGTAGCCGGCCAGGATCTCGTCGGCGCCCTGCCCGGACTGCACCACCTTCACCGATTTACTGACCTCTTCGGACAGCAAGTAAAACGCGACGCAGTCGTGGCTGACCATGGGTTCGTTCATCGCGGCAATGGTTTTCGGCACCGCAGGAACCAGCCGCGAGGAGTCGATGTGGATCTTGTGGTGGTCGGTGTCGAAGGTCTTGGCGACCAGATCGGAATAGAAGTACTCATCACCGGATTCGCCCTCGGCAGCGTCGAACCCGATGCTGAAGGTGGCCAACCCGTGCTGGCCCTGTTCGGCGAGCAAGGCCACCACAACTGAGGAGTCGATGCCACCGGACAGCAACACACCGACCGGCACGTCGGCGACCATCCGGCGTTTCACGCCGGCACGCAACGCGTCCATCAGCGCGGCCTGCCAGTCGCCGGCCGACCAGGACGCCTTGTCCGGATCGCGATGAAACTCGGGATTCCAGTAGACGGAGTCGGTGTGCGAACCGTCGGGCTGGATCACCCGCACCGTCGCCGGCGGCAGCTTTTGCACGCCACGGTAAACGGTGCGCGGCGCCGGCACCACGGAGTGAAATGACATGTAGTGGTGCAGCGCCTGGCGATCCAGTTCGGTGTCGATGCCGCCGGAGCGGAGCAGCGCACGCACCGTGGACGCGAACCGCAGCCGGCCCGGCGAGGACGCCAGATACAGCGGTTTGATGCCCAGCCGGTCGCGGGCCAGCGTCAGCACTCCGGTGTCACGCTCGGCGATGGCAAACGCGAACATGCCCTTGAAGCGGTCAACACAGTGCACTCCCCATTTGTGGAATGCCTTGATCACCACCTCGCTGTCCGCCGTCGAGAAGAAACGATAGCCCTCGGCCTGAAGCTCCTTGCGTAGCTCCTTGTAGTTGTAGATACAGCCGTTGAACACCAGCGTCAGCCCGAGATCACTGTCGACCATCGGCTGGGCACCGTGGGCGGAAAGGTCGATGATCGACAGCCGCCGATGGCCGAACGCCACCGGCCCGTGCGCCACCACGCCGTCGGAGTCAGGTCCCCGCGACGTCATCGCGCCGGTCATCCGGACTACGGCGCCGACATCAGCCGCCTGCCCGTCGAAGCGGATCTCACCGCAGATACCGCACATGTCTCCTGCTTCCGTCTATGTTGAACTGCCCCAGCGGAGGACGAGCGAGAACAGCCACTACTCGACGGTGACCGACTTGGCCAGGTTCCGTGGCTTGTCGACGTCGTACCCACGCGCCTGCGCCACCGACGCGGCAAAAACCTGCAGCGGAATGGTCGACAGCAGCGGTTGGAAAAGTGTTGACACCGATGGGATTTCGATCAGGTGATCGGCGTAGGGCCGCACCGTGTCGTCGCCTTCCTCGGCGATGACGATGGTGATCGCCCCGCGGGTCTGGATCTCGCGGATGTTGGACAGCAGCTTGGCATGCAGCATGGCCGAGCTCTTGGGGGACGGCATCACGACGATCACCGGCAGGTCGTCTTCGATCAGCGCGATCGGACCGTGCTTGAGCTCGCCGGCGGCGAAGCCCTCGGCGTGCATGTAGGCCAGTTCCTTGAGTTTCAGCGCACCTTCCAGCGCCACCGGGTAGCCGACGTGGCGACCGAGGAACAGGATGGTCGACGCCTGGGCGAACCGGTAGGCCAGCGCGGCCACCGGCTTGATCTCGGCGATGACCCGGGCCACCAGGTCCGGCATCGCCTCCAGCTCGCGGTACTCGCGTTCGACCTCGTCGGGGTATTTGGTGCCGCGGGCTTGCGCCAGCGCCAGGCCGACAAGGTAGTTGGCGGCGATCTGCGCCAGAAATGTCTTGGTCGACGCCACCCCGATCTCGGGTCCGGCGCGGGTGTAGAGAACCGCGTCGCATTCGCGGGGGATTTGCGAGCCGTTGGTATTGCAGATCGCCAGCACCTTGGCCTTCTGCTCCTTGGCGTGCCGGACCGCTTCCAAGGTGTCGGCGGTCTCCCCTGACTGCGAGATCGCCACCACCAGGGTGCTGCGGTCCAGCACCGGGTCACGGTAGCGGAACTCGCTGGCCAGCTCCACCTCGACGGGCAGCCGGGTCCAGTGCTCGATCGCGTACTTGGCCAGCAGCCCGGAGTGATACGCGGTACCGCAGGCGACCACGAAAACCTTGTCGATCTCGCGCAGCTCCTGATCGGAGAGCCGCTGCTCGTCGAGCACGATCCGGCCGTCGACGAAATGCCCGAGCAGGGTGTCGGCCACCGCAGTGGGCTGCTCGGCGATCTCCTTGAGCATGAAGTACTCGTAGCCGCCCTTCTCGGCGGCGGCCAGGTCCCAGTCGATATGAAAAATTCGAGCACTTCCGGTCAGATCGTTGCCGTCGAAGTCGGTGATCCGGTAACCGTCAGCGGTGATCACCACGGCCTGGTCCTGGCCGAGTTCGACCGCGTCTCGGGTGTGCCCGATGAACGCGGCCACGTCGGAGCCGACGAACATCTCGCCGTCGCCGATGCCGACCACTAACGGTGTGGAGCGGCGCGCGGCGACAATGGTGCCCGGCTCGTCGGCGTTAACGAACACCAGGGTGAAGTGCCCTTCGAGGCGGCGCAACACGGACAAGACCGAGCCCGTGAAATCACCAGCAGTTGCTCCTTCTTGGTACGCCTGCGCCACCAGGTGGACGGCTACCTCGGTGTCGGTGTCGCTGGCGAACTCCACGCCGGCCGACTCCAGCTCGCGGCGCAGGGTCGCGAAGTTCTCGATGATGCCGTTGTGAACCACGGCGATCTTGCCCGCCGCGTCACGGTGCGGGTGCGCGTTGCGGTCGGTGGGACGTCCGTGCGTGGCCCAGCGGGTGTGGCCGAGGCCGGTGGTACCGGCCAGTGCCGTTGCCTCGGTGTCGGCGAGCGCGCTCTCCAGGTTCGCCAGTCGTCCGGCCCGCCGTCGTACCGTCAGCTTGCCGACCCCGTCGACCAGCGCAATGCCCGCCGAGTCGTAGCCGCGGTATTCCATCCGGCGCAGCGCGTCGACGACGACGTCACGAGCAGACCGATGCCCGACATAGCCGACGATTCCGCACATAGCCCATCAGGGTAGTGCAGCCGCCCCGGATGGGACGGCTGCACTCGCCTGACCTGCGTTAGCGGCTCGAAGCCGGCTCACGCAGGGCAAAATTATTCTCAGTTTGTTGGCTTGAGCGCCAGCTCAGTAGCCCTGATGTCCCCAACCCGGGCCGCCCGGACCACCTGGACCACCCCAACCCGGGCCACCGGGACCGCCCGGGCCGTCTGGGTGCCATTCGCCCTGGCCGTGCCAGTGCCCCTGGTCGTGCGGCTCGCCGTCGAAGTAGTTGTCGTCGTGGCAGCGACCCCAGTCCCAGTTGTTGCCCCAGCCCGGGTCCCAGTTCTGCCCCGGGCACCAGTGGTAGTCGGGCATCGGCCCGGGGTAGGCCTCGGCGACGCTCGCCGCGCCCAGCCCGGCAAGGCCGAGACCTGTGCTCAGAGCAGTCGCGGCTGCAATTCGTTTGATGTTTTTCACAGTGTCTTCGTACCACGCAAACCGGGCCGACCAAACACCTCGCTCGGAGTTTTTCTTATGAATATCTATGGGAAAGCTTGAAACTGGCTGTGTTTCAGTATCTGGTAACAACGGCCTTGACGCTCGCGTAAGCGGCCTACCAGCGCACTATCGTGAATTGTCAAGATACGCATGCACGCCATTAAACGCATGACCAACATGGGAAGCTGGCACCGTTGACAGGAAGGGGAGACACCAGTGTCCGAGGACGGCTTTCATCCCAACTTGCAGCAAAGCGAACGGGTGGGTGGCAGTCGAGTGCACCATGTCAAGTCGGCTGATATCGACGCCGACACCGCGCAAAGCGAGGGAATGCAGCGCTTCGCGGCCATCAGTGGACGCACGGTCGGCTCGGAAAAGCTCTGGATGGGCGAGACGCACGTCCACCCGCACACGGTGTCGTCGAACCACCACCACGGTGAGTCCGGACGAGCCGGCCACGGTCGTGATCGCGCGCAGCACGCAGGAAGCGATCGTCGTCAACCTGCCGGAGCTCTACGCGCTATAACCCCACCAAACGCAGTGCAGCCGCCCCAGCTGGGACGGCTGCACGCGGCTGACGTGGGAAGCTGCCTACTTCGGCATCAACTCAGGGATGCCATGGGCCCTGGCCGTGCCAATGTCCGGCGTCGTGCGGCTCGCCGTCGAAATAGTTGTCGTCGTGGCAGCGGTTAGGACCCCAGTTGGGCCCCCATGCCGGGTCAAAGTACTGGCCCGGACACCAATGGTAGTCGGGTAACGGCCCGGGGAAGGCCTCGGCGACGCCCGCCGCGCCCAAACCGGCGAGCCCTAAACTTGCGGTGGTGATGATTGTCGCGGCTGCGACGCGTTTGATGTTTTTCACCCGGGTCTAGTACCACGTAGAGCCGAGCGGCTAAACCCGACTCACCGCGTGTCGCCTTTCCTATGAATCAGCTTGGCGTTGGCTGTTTTACAGCGGCCGCGATACGGTACCGTCGGCGGGTGGCCAGCACCCGCAAACTCGTCGCCGCCCTCACCCGACGTGGCCCGCATCGCGTCCTGCGCGGCGACCTGGCCTTTGCCGGCCTGCCCGGCGTGGTGTACACGCCCGAAGCGGGACTGAACCTGCCCGGTCTGGCTTTCGGCCACGACTGGCTCACCGGTGTCGAGCGCTATTCGCATCTGCTGGAGCACCTGGCTTCGTGGGGCATCGTCGCGGCGGCGCCCGATACTGAACGAGGCTTGGCGCCATCGGTTTTGAACCTGGCCTTCGATTTGGGCACCGCGCTGGACATCGCCGCGGGGGTGCGCCTTGGGCCGGGCAAGATCAGCGTGCATCCGAACAAACTCGGCGTGATCGGCCACGGCTTCGGCGGTTCGGCCGCGGTGTTTGCGGCGGCCGGGATGAAGATCAAGCCCAAAGCGGTGGTGGCGATTTTTCCGACCGTCACCAGCCCACCGGCCGAACAACCGGCGGCGACGTTGAACGTGCCCGGCGTGGTGTTCGGCGCCGCCGGCGATGCCAAGAAGTTACGCTCCAACGCCATCGAACTCTCCCGGTCCTGGGACCGGGCCATGCTGCGGGTAGTCAGCAAAGCCCAGCCCAATGGGCTCACCGAGGGCCGCCGGCTGGCGACGGCGTTCGGCCTGAGCGGCCCGGATCGCAAGACGCAGAAGGCGATTCGTGCGTTACTGACCGGGTATCTGCTGCACGCGCTCGGCGGTGACAAGACGTATCGCGAATTCGCTGACCCCGACGTGCAGTTGCCCAAGACCGTCGCGGTAGGCGAAGCGGCGACGCCGGCGACGCCCGAAGAGAAATTCGTCGCGTTGCTCAAGGGCTGAGTTAGCTATGCGCAGTCACTGGCCGGCTTGCGGCAATTCGTCCGCGGCGATCTCACACGGAGTTGACCCGTCGGGCTGCGGTTCGGCCGGCGCCGGCGGTGCCTCTGGTGACGGCGGCGCGTCCGGCGGCGTGATCTGCTGGGCTACCGGATCGTCGACGGGATCGCCTGTGACTGGTGGATTTTCGGCTGGCACTTCGGTAACGGCGTCGTCGGCGCCAACCCGCTCGGCGTCCGGAGTGTCGGCATCGTCTGCATCGTCCTCGGCGGTGTCGTTCGGGTTATCGTCGTCGGCCGGGTCGGCGTCGTCGACTGGATCGTCGTCGTCGACTGGATCGTCGTCATCCAGGCGATCGTCCTGCAGCGGATCAGCTGACTCCGAAGGTCCGGAGAAGCCGTCAGCCAGTGAACCCAGCAGACCGCCGATACCGTCGACGATCTTGCCGACCACGCCACCGATGCTGCCGGCGAGACCGCCGAGGCCACCCAGATCGCCTGCACCGCCGGATAATCCGGCGGCATCGCCCAGCGGGTCGGCCAATTCCGCAGGCACCGAAGGCAAATTGTCGACGGCGGCTGGAGGAGGTAACGGTACAGCCGGCGGTGACGGTACGGACGTCGGAGCCGGCGCAGCCGCGGGCACGGTCGGCACGCTGGCCGGGCGTGGACCAAGCGGCTCATCCGCTATCGGTTGCCAATTGGGGCCCAACTGGGCGGGGATCCCGAAACACACGTCGCGCACCGAGCTCAGCGCTTCGATAGCAGCGTCGTAGGCCGCCTCCACCGACGCTGCGTTCGAGTGCATCGAGGTGAGCCAGTCGATGCGAATATCGTTGTCCACATACGGAGTAATGTGCTGGCGAACCAGCTCTTCCGCCGACTGGTTACCCGATCCGGCCATCGCCGTGTGCGCGGCAGCCAGCCAGGCTGACCGCTCCGCCAGCCTGCGATCGTCGATGGCGATCGCCGTCGCGGCCTTGCCATCGACCAGCTGCCACAGCCTGTCACGCAAAACGGCGTAACCCTCCGCCGCGGCGCAGACATGCGCGGCCACCTCCGCCGCGACGTCGCAGTGCCGCCGCAGAAACCGCGTCGCAGAGTCGGCTCCAGACCCCGTCCAGGCCGTCGCGACGTCGGTGATCTGCGCACGTTGCAGCCACAGCGCCTCGTCGACCGTGTCGAGGACAGCGCGAAGCTCAGCGCTGTCGTCATCGAGCACGCGGAGGTCAAGTCCGGCCTCGCTGTCATACCGGTCCATGACCTGTGAACCGTGCGCGGTCAGGTCGGGATGCCGATAGCCAAGCACGTGGCATGCCTGCACATATATCTGCGTGTGATCCACCGCCGGCCGGCCCTCGGCCAGCCGCGCCGTCACGTCGAACCGGTCAGCCAAGACTCACCCGCGCCGCGGCGCTCAGGTCGGCCTCAAGGTAGCGGTCGGCGCTGGCCCGCAGCGCGGCAGCGATCTCCCCGGTCGCCCGTGCCCATTGGCCAAGCTCACCGGCCAATCGATTCAGGGCTAACCGCAGCCCGTCGCCGTGACCGATGTAAGACCGCCCGGCGGTAGCACCGTCGAAAGCCAAACTCCCCAGGTGAGTGCGCACTGCGCCCTCGATGAGTTGCGCGGTATCGTCGAAGCGGTTCGCGACCGTGCGCAACAACGCGGCGTCGACAAACGCATTTCGTTGTCCCATACCGACTTCGACGCACCACACCGCCCGGTGGTTCCGCCGAAGGCGACGATGCGGGCCGCAACGCGACCCGAGAAGGGGCCGGGCAATCAGGCTGTCAGTGCTGGGCGCGCACCGTTTCGGCGACGAGGGTGGCGAGCCGGTGCGCGGTGCGCTCGTCGGCTGCTTCCACCATGACCCGAATCATCTGCTCGGTTCCCGAGGGGCGCAACAGGATTCGGCCGGTATCACCGAGCTCGTCCTCGGCCTTTTGAACCGCAGCGCGCACTGATGGGGCGGCGACGGCGGCGGCCTTATCGGCGACACCGACGTTGATCAGCACCTGCGGCAGGGTGTGCATCGCCGAGGCCAGGGCGGTCAGCGACAAACCGGTCTGCGCCATCCGCGACATCAGCCGCAGGCCGATGAGGATGCCGTCGCCGGTGGTGGCCAGCCCGGGCAGCACGATATGACCGGATTGCTCGCCGCCGAGACTGTAGTCACCGGATCGCAGCTCTTCCAAGACATAGCGGTCACCGACACTGGTGGTGCGAACGGTGACCCCGGCCGCACGCATCGCCAGATGCAGCCCGAGGTTGCTCATCACGGTCGCCACCAGGGTTTTGTCGACCAGTTCGCCGGCCTCTTGCATTGCCAGCGCCAGGATCACCATGATCGCGTCGCCGTCGACGACCTGACCGGCGGCATCGATCGCCAGGCACCGGTCGGCATCGCCGTCGTGCGCCAGACCGAGATCGGCACCGTGCGCGAGGACCGCCGATCGCAGCGCCTCCAGGTGTGTCGACCCGCAGCGGTCGTTGATGTTGAGCCCGTTGGGTTCGGCGTGAATCGCGATGACCCGCGCCCCGGCCGCCCGGTAGGCGCGCGGTGCGGCCAACGACGCCGCGCCATGGGCGCAGTCGACGACGACGGTCAGCCCGTCGAGCCCGATCGTGCCGGCCTTGCCGACCTGGCGCAGGTAGCGGTCCAGCGCGTCCTCGGCGTCGATCACCCGTCCAATCCCCGACCCGGCGGGCCGCAGCCCCGGTCCGGCCGCGACCAGATCTTCGATCTGGTCCTCGGTGGCGTCGTCGAGCTTGTGCCCGCCCGGTCCGAAGATCTTGATGCCGTTGTCGGGCATCGGGTTGTGCGACGCCGAGATCATCACCCCGAAGTCGGCATCGTAGGCGCTGGTCAAGTAGGCCACCGCGGGTGTCGGCAGCACACCGACCCGCAGCGCGTCCACGCCTTCGCTGGTCAGGCCGGCGATCACCGCCGCTTCGAGCATCTCGCCACTGGCGCGCGGATCACGGCCGATCACCGCGACGCGTCGGCGTGCGCTATTCGGACTGGTCAGCCGCCGAGCGGCCGCGGCGCCGAGAGCTAACGCGAGCTCGGCGGTGAGCTCTCGATTGGCGACGCCACGGACGCCGTCTGTGCCGAATAGTCGACCCATGCGGACAAACCTCTCACAGTTGGTGACCGCGCACACGCGTGACAAGAGGATTGCCCGTAGTGCCACCCAACTGGTACGCGGCCGTGATCGCCGCCGGGATCAGCGCTTGCTGTACTGCGGCGCCTTGCGGGCCTTCTTCAGGCCGTACTTCTTGCGCTCCGTGGCTCGCGGGTCGCGGGTGAGGAAGCCGGCCTTCTTCAGGGCCGGCCGGTCCTCGGGCGTAACCAGGATCAATGCCCTGGCGATGGCCAGCCGCAGTGCACCGGCCTGGCCGGACGGACCGCCGCCATCGAGGTGGGCGAAGATGTCGAAGCTTTCCACCCGATCCACGATCACCAGCGGCGCCTTGATGAGCTGCTGGTGCACTTTGTTGGGGAAATACGCTTCCAGGCTGCGGCCGTCGAGGTCGAATTTGCCGGTGCCGGGCACCAGTCGCACCCGCACCACGGCCTCCTTGCGGCGCCCCACCGTTTGGATCGGACGTTCGATGACGAAGGAGTCTGTCCGCGTCGATGACGCCGCGGCCTCGGTCACCTCGGGAGCAGTGCCTGCAGTGCCTTCAGCAGCTTCGGCCGTCTCGGTTGCTGCGGTTTCTGTCATTGGGCTACCTGCTTGATCTCGAACGGAACCGGTTGCTGGGCGGTGTGCGGGTGTTGCGATCCGGCGTAGACGCGCAGCTTGCGCTTGATCTCACGGCTGAGCTTGTTCTTCGGCAGCATGCCGACGACCGCCTTCTCCACCACACGGTCAGGGTGCTTCTCCATCAGCTCGCCGATTGTGCGCTTCCGCAGCCCGCCGGGATAACCCGAGTGGCGGTAAGCCAGCTTCTTGTGCAGTTTGTCGCCGCTGATGGCGACCTTGTCGGCGTTGACGATGATGACGAAGTCGCCACCGTCGACATTGGGGGTGAATGTCGGCTTGTGCTTGCCGCGCAGCAGGTTGGCTGCCGCGACGGCAAGGCGGCCGAGCACCACGTCCGTGGCGTCGATGACATACCACGACCGCGTGGTGTCACCCGCCTTCGGCGCGTATGTCGACATAGCGCTTACCTCTCTCGATTCGGGTTGATCCCGGTGTGACCCGGGTGCCGGTCAGGCGTCCGCGGTATAGGGATGATCTCGGCGACCGACGTTGACCCGAGTCCCGGCGTACCGCACGCCAACGCTGCAGCTTACCGGGGGTCATCCGGGCAGGTCAAAACGCTCCGCCTGGCCGCCGTTCCGCGTCGTTGGTACACCCCTCCCAGGTGAGATCGAGCAAACAGCCGGAGTCGACGTCATTGTCGCTGCGCACGTCGGCGAACAAGTCGGCAAATTCGCTACCTGGACCGTAGAACATTTGACAGCATTGACATTTGCCGGAAGGTCGGGAACCCAGCTCAAAGCGGAAGCTGCAGCGATCCATCGCAGATCAAGAGGGGCACATGTGAACGCTGTCAGGCGATGGTGGCACCAGGACGATGAGTTTGACTGGCTGACGCTATATTTGAACACCCGCGGTATCCGGTTGGTATGGCGGGCGATGATCGCCACCGTCATCGTCGCGATTGCCGTGATACCCGTGGTGGAGTTGCTCAGCCCGACCCTGCCGCACTACCCGGGTGCGCTCATCGTGGCACCGATCTGCACCGGCTTCGGCGTGATGGTCGCGCTGTCGTGGTTGCTCCACTGGCCCAACCGCGGCCAGTCCGTGCTGTTCAGCCGCGCGGGCAGTGTCTGCATCGCGGCGGCCTGCTTAGTACAAGGCGACCCACGCCTCGGGTTACTCGGTTGTGGCGCGTTTGCGGTGCTCGGCGGCTACATCGCGCTCTTTCACACCGCCCGCGACATGGTGATTAACTTCACCATCGCGATGAGCACCGCCGCGCTGCTCGCGGCACGCCTGACCGGCTACTACGACGCCGTGGTGGCGGGGTGCGGGTTGCTGCTCGTGCTGGTACTCAATGTGGCGTTTCAGTTTGCGGTGCAATGGCTGGTCCGTGCGCTGGGCAGCGATGTGCAACGTTCTAGCCGCGACACGCTTACTGGTCTGTTGACCCGCCGGACCTTCTATCAGTCGACATATTCGCTATTGCTGCGGCACCGGGAAGGCCCGAGCTATCTGGGGGTGGCGATGATCGATTTGGACAAGTTCAAGCGCCTCAACGACACCTATGGCCATTCCACCGGGGACAAGGCCTTGGTCGCGGTCAGTGGCGCTCTTCGCCTCGCCTGCCCGCCCACGTCGATGATCGCCCGCTTCGGCGGCGAGGAATTCGTGGTCGCCGACACCTACCCTCCCGGCGACCTTTACGACGTCGCCGAACAGTTGCGTACCGCAGTGGCCGCTGTCGACTATCCAATTACGGCCAGCGTCGGCATCGCCAGCGCGCCGCTGGGCGCCAGCTTCGACCCCGCCGAGCGTGAGCTCACCGACGACCTGGTCCGGCTGGCCGACACCGTCATGTACGTCGCCAAACACGCGGGCGGAAACCAAAGCCGCTACACCCATTTCACAGATAGCTATGTCCAACGCAGCGCCGTCTAAGCTGACAAATCAAACCGACCGGCCGTTCGGCCAGATGCCGACTACTAGCCCGCCGTACCGATGAAGCTCAGCACTAACTCGGCAACCGGGTCCGGCTGGTCGAGCTGAAGGAAGTGTCCTGCGTGTTCCACGACGGCCACGTCGCTACCGTCGGGCAGCGCTCGTGCCGCCCAGTGCGCGAAATCCGCGGTCATGCAACCGTCGTCGCGTCCGTGCAAGTAAAGACTCGGCAACTGAGGCGCCGACGTCCAGTGCCCGTGCAGTTCGGCGTACCGCTTGGGCGGGCGGGTACTGCGGATGGTGGCCCGGTAGGGTCCGAGCGCGGCATGCCAACTCTCCGGTGTGCCGATCGCGGCGTCAACATGGCGGAGATCTTCCTTAGCGTCGTAGCCCGGTGACCATCGCCTCCACAGCCTCGGCAGCACCCAG
>Ga0335075_10002293_pt1 | contig 30934 bp, 19 predicted proteins | sample Lox_Sample_24_FD_206723 | JGI IMG/M metagenome (GOLD analysis project Ga0335075, IMG submission 206723) | Soil microbial communities from Loxahatchee National Wildlife Refuge, Florida, United States - Lox_Sample_2.4 | ecosystem: Environmental > Terrestrial > Soil > Wetlands | place: USA...
CGATCAGGGTTTAGCGGCCGGCAGCCCGATCGGAGCAAAACCGTGCTGGGCAAAGATCTGCTGCGCCGCTGGTGACAACAGATAGAGCGCGAAGTCGTCGGCCTGTGGCTTGGCACCCTTCAGGATCGCCAGACCATATTCCGGACCGGTCGAGATCGCCCTCGGCAACTTGACGAATTGCAAGCCGGGGATCGCCGCCAGCATCCGTTGGCGCCCGCTGCAATAGCCGATCATCACGTCGATCCTGCCGTCGGAGAACGCCGCGGCGACCGGGTCCCCAGCGGAGGATGCCTCAGCGGAGGGTGACAGGGTGCCGCCGACGATCTTCTGCGCCTTGCGGTCGAGGATTGCGTAGGCGCCGGGATGGATCGCGTCGGCACGATGAAACATTGCCCAGGTGTAATCGCCGCCCGGATCGGCCTTTGGTGTCGAGGTGCCGAGCTTGACCGTAGGATCGAGCAGCCGATCGAGAAAATTGGCGGTGGTCAACCCGACCTTTGGCAGCGCAATCCCGCATAACGCATTGCGGGTGAACATCACGACGCGCACCGCCCGCCCCTCGCGCAACAGCGCCAACGGACTGCCCATATCCGCCGAGGCCAGCAAATCGGCCTTCTCCCCTTGTTCGATCTTTTCGCGCAGCAAGCCGGACGGGCCGAACTCGGTGGTGACGGCAACGCCGGTCGCCTGGTGGTAGCGCGCCCCGAGGTCGCCGATCACCTCGCGCAGGCTGCCGGCGGCGAGCACGGTCAGCCCCTGTGCCCGCGCCATCTTGCCCAGCCCGCTCAGCGACAGCGTGGCGACCACCACCAGCGCGATAATCGAGATCGGCGGCAGACGGCGCATCGCATCATTCCTCGGCAAGGGTGAGCATCGGCTGCCGCAAGGCCGCGCAGAACGGTGCGAGCCCGGTGCTGCGCAACGGGATGAACGGCTTTCCGGACTGGCGGCACAACCGCTTCACCAGCGCCATCGCGGCATGGCTGATGCAATCGACCGGAAACATCACGGCATCGGCCCGGCTGACAAGGCCCGGCAGCAGCCCCTCGCGCTCTTCGACGCCGCCATCATGATGCAAGAAATCGGCCCCAGCGCGTGCGGCCGCAGCGCGCAGCCGCCCGATCCCGGCCGGCCGGCCGCCGACATAAAGCAGCGTCGCGCCGGGTTGCGCGACGGCATGCGTTGCGGCGCCGGGCGGCTCGGCAGCGAGGTGCTCCTCGATCGCCTCCAGTTCGCGCCGGCGCTCGGCGGCACTGCGTTCGGCGGCGAGCCTTGCCCTGCGCTCCTCGCCGAGCGCGATGCGCGCATCGTCAAGCTTGCGCGCAGCCCGTTCCCGGCGTTCCTGCGCGCGGGTGAGCCGCCCCTCCAGATCGGCGACCAGCGTCACCAGGGCCGGATCATGCGGGGTGGCAAGGTCTGCCTGCGGACAACTGGCGAGGCGCTGTTCGAGCGCCCGACTGAGCTCGCGGATCGTCGCATCGCGAGTGATGATCGCGTCGCGCAGCTGCTGCTGCTGGCGTTCGGCCTTTCCCCGCAATTCGGCATTTTCGGCTTCGAGCTGACGCAGCCGCCGGATGTCGGCGCGATTGGCGGCACCGACCAGATGCGAGAGCATATGCACGTCGGCGAAGATCTCGCGGACCAGCAAATCGTCGCTCGCCGGGTGGGTCAGCGCCGCCCAATAGGCGCCCGGCACCTCGCCGCGCTGCAGGCATTCCTGCCATAGCGCCCTCACCTCTTCGGCGGTCTTGACCCGGTTGAACCGGTTGATCGCGATCCGGTGGCGGCGATCGAGCGCCTTGTGCAGCAATCTGGCACCCTCGCGCGGTTTGCCGGCGGTCACGACACCGCGCGCATGCACATCGTGCTCGCTGGCAGTTACCGCATCGCCGCCGCCGATCTTGTCCAGAACCTGGCGCAATTCGGCCGTGGAGAGGCAGGTCCCGATGATCGAGCAATGCAGATTTGTGCTGAATTCCCAGATGCGTCGCCGCCGGTGGCCGGAGCACGCGCCGGGCTGCCGGAGATCCGCGACGCTGCGGGCCGCCGCCAGCGCCATCGGGGCTCCTTCGGCACGGCGCGGTGTCAGGCGGTCCGACAAGCCGGCCCTCAAACGCGGCGACAGACCGGTCAGGATGCCCGGCAATTGCGATTGGAGCAGGAGAGACATCGGCGATGACCATCCGCGATCTGTAGTCACTCCGATGGTGGAACATGGCCGCGGCATGCGGGTTTTCGCACTTCGATCGCGGCGAGCTTCGCACCATCGAAATATATAATAGGATATAACGATGGTCGCGCAAGGCCGCCAGCAAAGACGCCCGCTCCGAGGTGTCGCCAGATGTCGCAAGGCATTCCGCCTGGCCGGCGCGATCGCCGCTCAAACGGCTCCGGCCCGCACGCTGCATGGGCAAGCGGGCCGGGGCGAGGATTATCGCGGTTCGTGGATCTCGGAGCGCGCGCCCCAGTTCAATAGCTCGGCCTTGACGCAAACGGTGTCAGCTGCAGCTCGTGGGTCCAGCATGACCGGTCCTGGGTGTGCAGATACCAGTACGCCTCGGCGATCTTGACCGGGTTGATGATCAGGTCGCGCCGGTTCTGGTTGCGCGTCAATGCGCGGCTGCCGGGTGAATCGATCGAGCCGTCGATCACGATATTGGCGACGTGGACACCATGCTCGGAATATTCCTCGGTCAGCACCTGGGCCAGGGTGCGCATCAAGACGCGCGGGTAATAGAGCGACTGGCCGGTCATCCGCTTCTTGCCACGCAAGGAGCTCGAATTGTTGGAGAAGAAAAACGAGCCGGCACCCTTTTTGCGCATCGCGGGCAACACTTCCTTGGCGACAAGAAACGGCCCGCGTGCCGAGATGTGCAGCCCGGTATCGAGGATTTCGACCGGGACGTGTTCGAGCAACTCCTTGTCGGGCGGGAGATCACGGCCTTCGAGATAGCCGGCGTTGTAGATCAGCACGTCCGGGTCGCCCGCTTCACGTCGGATCGCGGCGAACGCCGATGCGATCGAGTTCTGCGAGACGAGGTCGAGTTCGACAATCATGCATTCGCCGCGCTGCTCGCGGATCGCCGCCGCCAGTGGTGCCGCGTTCTTCTCGTTGCGGGTCGTCAACACGGTGAAGAAACCCTCTTGTGCGAATTTCTGCGCGATGGCGCCGCCGACACCCCAGCGCACGCCGACCTCGACCGCGCTGTCGTCAACCGGATGGCCGTGCGCCAGCAGCGTATTGCGGCCATCGGCCTGCCACTTCGAGGTGGCGCCAATCACCACACAGACCGGCTTGCCTTTTGTATTCGCGTTATGATGCTCGCTCATGCGAAAGCTTCTCCTCTGTTATCGCAATGTTTGGCATTGCGGCGGTTGGCATTGCGGCGTTAGGGCGAATGGTGGACCCGGGAGGGCAGCTCGGCAAATCTAATCCGCCGGATTTGGCGGCACGCGCCGTCCTGACCGGGCAAGGTCCAGCACCGGTCCGACTTGACCGCTCGCCGCTCGCATGCGGAACGAGCCGGGATCAGGCGGCGAGGCTGCCGAGATCGACACCGCAATGCTTGCACCGGGTCGCCGCCGGGTCGAGGTCATCAGATCGGCAAGCCGGGCAGGTCTTAGTCGGGGTGGGATCGCCAAACACGGTCTTGCCCAGCCGTGCCATGACGATCTTGTAAGGCAGGACGATCAGGAAGTACACGACCGCCATGAAAATGATGAAATAGATGATCGCCGAGATGAACCCGCCGAGATTGAGATAGGTACCGGTACTGCCGCCGGCGACCAGCTGCCAGCCGAGCCCCGGTCCTTTCACACCACCCTGCGCCGCGGCGATCAGCGGGTTGATGATATTGTCGGTAAACGCCTTGACGAGATTGCTAAACGCCAGCGCTACGACCAGGCCGACGGCAACGACGACAACGTCGCCGCGCATCAGGAAGTTTCTGAAGCCCTTCAGCATTTGCGTCCTCCCTGATCTATGCAATCGAGGGCCGAGCGCGATGCTCGTACCGAACGGATGCTAGCGGGATTGGCTACTTGCCGCGAGCCCCTTTAAAACTCTACAATGATCGGCTGAGCGGTGCGGTCGCCATCGGCGGCTCGCGCCGTGCTTGTCCGCCCTACGTTTCCGATGTAACCCTTTCCGGCAGGGGGTGACCCTTTCCGGCAGAGGGTTAGCGAGCGCGGTTCCAGCCCCACCAGGTACAAAGCGCCTCGCCCATGACGAGATCAAGGTCGCGGCCCTTGAGCCACGGTAATTCCTCGGTGAACATCGTCACGCATTGCCGCCACGAGCACTTCATCTTGGTGATGTCGGTGCCCCAGAACATCCGGTGCGGCCCGAACGCGTCGAACACCTGCCGCAAATAGACGTGCAATGCCGGGAACGGATACGCCTCGCTCGCATAATGCGGCACACCCGTGGCTTTCACCGCGACATTGGGAAATTTCGCCAATGCCAAGAGCTGCGGCAGATGGGTCATCGCCGTGCCGTCTTTCAAGGTCGAGGTACCGCCGCGGCCGCCCAGATGATCGATCGTCAGCCGCAGCCCGGGATGATGCTCGGCAATGCGGCCAATTTCCGCGAGCGAGTCGGTGGCGAGCATCGCGATCGGCACACCGGCCTTCTCGGCTTCGCTCCACAGCCATTCGAGGCTGCCATCGGCGAGCCAGCGTCGCGCCGGATCGTTGAGAAACCCATAGCGCAGCCCGAGCATGCCCGGCTGCTCCCGCCATCGGGCGATACGGCCGCGCGATCCCGGCTGGTCGAGCGGCACTGCCCCCATGATCGCGAACCGGCCCGGATAGGTTGTAACCGCCGTCAACGCCATCGCGGTCGAATTCGGGTCCCAGCCCGGCGGATGGATGATCGCGGCATCAACCCCGGCCTCGTCCATCAACGGGATGGCGTCCTGCGGGGTGAACGCCGTCACCTGGCGATGCGACAAGTTGCTCGGCAGGCCCGACCCCCACAAATGGATCTGTGCGTCGACGATCGGCATCACGGGCTCTTTCTGCTGTTTCGGGAAACGACACCGATCATGGTGGGCAGCGCCCTCCGCTCATGCTGCCACATCGGGCCGCGATCCGTGCAGCACCTCGCGGATCGCGGCGATGATCCGGTCGCGGTTCGGGAACACGTGGCTTTCGAGCACCGGGCTGTACGGGATCGGCACGGGCAGCGCGCAGACCCGCCTCGGCGGTGCGGCGAGCTGGGCGAAGGTGGCGGCATCCTCGGTCGCGAGGGCGGCGATCTCAGCCGAGAAGCCAGCCGTCGGGCCGGCCTCGTCGGCGATGACGAGCCGGCCGGTCTTGCGCACCGAGCAGCGGATGGTTTCGGCGTCAAGCGGCACCAAACTGCGGGGATCGACGATCTCGACCGAGACCCCTTCCGGCGCCAGCGTTTCGGCCGCGGCCAATGCCTCGTGCACGAGCCAGGCAAGGGCCACCACCGTCACGTCGCTACCCTCGCGTTTGATGTCGGCCTCGCCCAACGGGATCGCGTAGTCCGCCTCCGGCACCGGTCCCTTGCGGGTGTTGAGCCGACCCGATTCGAACGAGATGACCGGGTTGTTGTCGCGGATCGCGGTCTTGATCATCCCTTTCAGGTCATGCGGGGTCGAGGGCAGAAACATTTTCAGCCCGGCAACATTCATGAACATCGAATAAGGCGATTGCGAATGCTGTGCGGCGACCTGGCCGCCGCCGCCGACCGACGCCCGGAACAGGATCGGAAACCTCTGCTGGCCGCCGAACATATAGTGGATCTTGGCGGCCTGGTTGACGATCTGATCCATCGCGACAAACGAGAACGTCACCTGCCGCCAATCGACGATCGGACGGAAGCCGCAGCCGGCGGCACCGATCGCCATGCCGGTCAGCGCCGCCTCGGTGATCGGTGTCGCCCTGACCCGCTCGGGGCCGAACTCCCGCAACAGCGGCGGCAATGCGTCGGTCGACAGGTAGAAGATGCGGGGATCGCGCCGCATCTCTTCGGCAATCGCCTCGATGGCTGCCTCGTTATAGGTCAGCTCCCGCATCGTCCGCCTCTCAATTCAGCCGGTTGTCGCCGTGACCGCGAAAGCGGAAATCCGGGGCGGGTGACCGAGATCCCCGGTGTCCCGCTTCCGGCAAAACCCCGCCGCAGCAGAACGCCGCAATCGACACATTGTCGCCCGGCCTTGGCCTTACGCTGCGAACACATCCTCGGTCGCTTCGTCGGGCAGCGGGAACGGGCTCGCCTCGGCAAAAGCGATGGCGGCATCTAGAGCAGCCATGACCTCACGCTCGATCGCTTCGCGCCCGGCATCGTCGAGGCCGCCCGCGGCGCGCAACTGCTGATCGAGCCGGGCGATCGGATCCTTGCCTCGCCACGCTTCGAGTTCCGCCAGGTCGCGCCGATCCGGCTGCCCGCGACGCTCGGTATGAGCACGCCAGCGATAGGTCTTGCATTCGATCAGGCTCGGGCCATCGCCGGCGCGCGCCCGCTCGACGGCTCGGGCGGCCGCCTGATACACGGCAAAGATGTCGTTGCCATCAACGACCGCACCCGGAATGCCGTAGCCGGCGGCACGCGCCGCCACGTCCGGGAGCGCATGGGTCGCCGCGGCCGCGGTATTTGCCGCATACATGTTGTTTTCGCAAATATAGAGCATCGGCAATTTCCACGTTGCCGCGATATTCAAGCATTCGTGGAATGGCCCGGCATTGGCGGCACCATCGCCAAAGAACGAAACGGCGACGGCGCCCTTCCGTTCCATCTGCGCGGCGAGGCCGGCGCCGGTGACGATCGCGATCCCGCCGGCGACGATGCCGTTGGCGCCGAGCATGCCGATGCCGAAATCGGCGATGTGCATCGAGCCGCCCTTGCCCTTGCAATAGCCGGTCCGCCGGCCATAAAGCTCGGCCATCATCCGGTTCAGGTCGGCGCCCTTGGCGATGCAATGGCCGTGGCCGCGATGGGTCGAGATGATCCGGTCGCCTTCCCCGAGGGCGCTGCAGACGCCGACCGCAACGGCCTCCTCGCCGATATAGGAGTGCACGACACCGTAGATTTTGCCAGCGAGATAATCGGCCGAGGCACGCTCCTCGAACCGCCGGATCGTCAGCATGCGCCGCAGCATCTCCCGCTGGGTCTCGGGCGGCAGATTTGCCGATAGGCGGGGTGTCGCGAGAGCTGTTGTCGAGCGAGGCATGGGCGCGGTCCCTCCGCACCGGTCGAGAATAGCATGATGATGGGCCAACGCTCGACCGGCGGCAACCACAACGAACGGGTCGCATCCCGAGACCGGCGCCGGCCGGAGGCAAAGGAACAGGGCCGAGCCGATCCGTTCCCTTCTTTGGTCGATCAGTCGATGCAATAGGGAACTTCACGCTGTTGCGTTGCGGGGGCCTTACCGGGCCGCTGCCGGCGATGCGGGCAGTCGCCCGCGGTATTGGCGAACAGCGGTGTGGCCCGGCGATTGCCCAATGCGTCATGGCTGTCACCGCGCCAACGCGTATTGCGACGATTGGCAAAAGGCGGGACGATTGCCAATGCGGACCCAAGAATCCGCGAAATGTCGGTGAAGGAAAGCCAATGAAATATGACGTCGTGATCTGCGGCGGCGGCGCCGCCGGATCGGTCCTGGCCAGCCGATTGGCGGCCGACGCGCGGACTTCGGTGCTGTTGCTGGAAGCGGGGCCCGACTATCCCGACCCGGCCCATCTTCCGGACGATATCAAATTCGGCCACACGCGCTTTGCCGAAGCTCCGGATTCACAGCACAACTGGGCCTTGCGCGGCACCATCACCGAGGAACAGGGGGCGATCCACGTCGCCCAGGGAAAGGTAATCGGCGGCGGGTCGTCGATCAATGGCCAGGCGATGCAACGCGGGTTTCCCGAGGATTACGATTCGTGGGCAGCGCTCGGCAACGACCAATGGTCTTATGAAAAGGTCGTCCCCTATTTCCGCAAATCGGAGCGCGATCTCGACATCAAGGACAATTACTGCCACGGGTCGGACGGGCCGATGCCGGTCAGGCGCCGGCAGACCGGCCCCACGCCGGCGATCCAGCAGGCGTTTCACGCCGCCTGCATCGCCGCCGGCTACGGCACCACCGACGACACCAACGGCCTCCATCCGGCCGGTCTCGGTGTGTCGCCGTCGAACAACATCGACGGGGTGCGGATGAGCACGGCGATGACGCATCTGAACCCGATGCGCGACCATCTGAACCTGACCGTGCGGGGCCGGGTGTTTGTCCGCAAGATCCTGATCGATCATGGCCGGGCCGTCGGCGTCGAAGCCGAAAGCGGCGGCAAGGTGTTTCAGATCGACGCCGGCCGGGTGGTGCTGAGCTCCGGGGCGATCCGTTCGCCGCAGCTCTTGATGCTGTCGGGCATCGGCCCCGAGGAGCATCTGCGCGAATTCGGAATCCCGACGATGCGCCATCTTCCCGGGGTCGGGCAGAACCTGATGAACCATCTGAGCGCCCAGACGACCTTCAAGGTCAAGGACGGCATCTCGCTGACCAGCGACCGCGATGCCGTGCATTTCTCATTGCATTACACCGCCGACGGGTCGGATGCCGTCAACGACATGGTGTTGCGGGCGAGCCCGGTCATCGATGAACGCGAGGAGCGGGTTCCGGGGGTGCGCACCAAATATCTGGTGGGTGACGTTCCGGCCGACCGGGCGGCGCGGATCTCGTGCACGCTCGGCCTGCCCGACGGCTCGGGCTATGTCAAATTGGCCTCGGCCGACCCCGGTGTCCAGCCGACTTTCAACTACTGTTATCTGCGCCACCCGAACGACATCCGGCGGGTGCGCGACGGTCTGCGGTTTGCCGCGCGGCTATTGGAGTCGGATGCGTTCAAGGGTGTCGCCGACTACCGGATCCAGCCGGGTGACGAGATCCTGGCCGATGACGACGCGCTCGATCTGTGGATCCGTCAGACCGTCGGCACCGCCCGGCATGTCTCCGGCACCTGCAAGATGGGTCGCGACGACGATCCGATGGCGGTGGTCGACCAGTATTGCCGGGTGAAGGGCATCGAGGGGCTGTGGGTGGCCGATGCCTCGGTCATGCCGCGCATTCCCCGCTCGGGCGGTGCCCATGCGACCGTGATCATGATCGGCGAGCGTGTCGTCGATTGGATCGCGGCCGGCTGACCGCGCCACGATAGCTTTGCCTGCCGCACCGCTGCCTGATGCGGCGGAGCGGCAGGGCGCTCAACCAATAGCGTGATCAGTAGCGTGCGTTGCCGGGAGTGCGCGGAAACGGGATCGCGTCGCGCACATTGGCGAGACCGGTGACATAGGCGAGGGTGCGCTCGAAGCCGAGGCCGAAGCCGGCATGCGGCACGGTCCCGTAGCGTCTGAGGTCGCGGTACCAGGCGTAGTGCTCGCGGTCGATGCCGCATTCGGCCATGCGCATGTCGAGCCTATCGAGCCGCTCCTCGCGCTGGCTGCCACCGATGATCTCGCCGATCCCCGGCGCCAGCACGTCCATCGCCGCGACGGTCCGCCCGTCATCGTTGAGGCGCATGTAGAACGCCTTGATGTCCTTCGGGTAGTTCATTACGATGACCGGCTTTTTCGCATGCTTTTCGGTCAGATAGCGCTCGTGCTCGGATTGCAGGTCGACGCCCCACGCGACCGGAAACTCGAATTTCTGTTTGGCGCGTTCGAGCACATGGATCGCTTCGCCATAATCCATGCGTAGGAATTCCGAACCGACGATCCCTTCGAGCTTTGCGACCAGCCCCTTCTCGATCCGCTGATCGAAAAAGGCGAGGTCGTCCGGCCGCTCGTTCAACAATGCCGCTAACGTGTATTTGAGCAGTGCCTCGGCCAGGCTGGCATCGTCGGCGAGATCGGCAAAGGCGATCTCCGGCTCGATCATCCAGAACTCGGCGAGATGCCGGCTGGTGTTCGAGTTCTCGGCACGGAAGGTCGGACCAAAGGTGTAGACCTTGCTCAATGCGAGGCAATAGGCCTCGACCGCGAGCTGTCCCGATACCGTCAGGAACGCCTCGCGACCAAAAAAATCCTGCGCGAAATCAACCTCGCCACCCGCCGTCCGCGGCAGATTGGCGAGATCGAGCGTCGAGACCCGGAACAATGCGCCGGCTCCCTCCGCGTCGGAGGCGGTGATGATCGGGGTATTGACCCAGAAGAAGCCGTGCTCGGCGAAAAAGCGATGGATCGCTTGCGCCAGGCTGTGCCGCACTCGCGCCGTCGCCCCGATCACATTGGTGCGCGGCCGCAGATGCGCCACCTCGCGCAGATATTCGAGCGTGTGCGGCTTGGGCTGGATCGGGTAGGTCTCCGGGTCGTCGACCCAGCCGATCACGCGGACCGCATCGGCCTGCATCTCGAAAGGCTGCCCCTTTGCTGGTGACGGCACGATCTTTCCGGTCGCCTCGATCGCACAGCCGGCGGTCAGCCGCAGAATTTCGCTGGCGTAATTGGGCAGGGTGTCGGGGGCCACGACCTGCAATGGCTGGAACGACGAGCCATCCGAGACATGCACGAAGGAGAGGCCCGCCTTCGAGTCGCGCCGGGTCCGCACCCAGCCCTTGATCGTGACCGGCGCCTCCTGCCCGACCTCGCCGGCCAGGATCGCGCGCATGCTGACCGCCTGCTGCTGCATTGGGGAAGAGTGCCTCGCATGACCCGCCCTGTCCAGCGGTCGCGACAAGGCGGCCCTGCCGCCTGCGGCTCGCGGGCCTGTGCTGCCGGCCGCAGCGATGCCCGATCGTTCAGACGTGTGCCGGATGGCGGTATGCGGCGGCCGGGTGGCTCGCCGGCAATCGCGAGCGCCCGAACAGTTTTTCCCGCAACGAGCCCGGCCGATAGTCGCGCTTGTAGACGCCGCGCTCCTGCAGGACCGGTACGACCAGGTCGACAAAGTCGCGCAGGCTTTCGGGCGCCACGGTGCGGCTCAGATTGAACCCGTCGATATCGGTCTCGACGACCCAGCTAATCAGCTCGTCGGCAATTTCCTCAGCCGAGCCGATGATCGGCGGGTTGCGGCTGCCGAGCCCCATCCGGTCGATGATCTGCCGCAATGTCCAGGGCTGCGCGCTCGATCGGGTGATCGCCTCCACCGCCGAGTTCATCGCATCGTTCTTCACATAGCCGACCGGCTCGTCCAGCGCATAGCGCGACAGGTCGATACCGGTCGAGCTCGAAAAGTGTGCCAGCGCCCCCGCCACACTCGCATGCTCGTGATATTCCCGGTATTTCTCCTCGGCCTCGGCATGGCTGCGGCCGACCACCACGGTGCGGCCGACAAAGATCAGGATATCGTCACGGGCGCGGCCATGCGCCGCCGCACGGCCGCGGATATCGGCGACGATGTCACGGGTGATGGTCTTGTCCGGCCCGTTCAGGAAGATGCATTCGGCATGGCTGGCGGCGAATTCGCGTCCGCGGGTGGAAGCTCCGGCCTGGTAGAGGACCGGGGTGCGCTGCGGCGACGGCTCGGCGAGATGGATCGCATCGAGCCGGTAGTGGCGGCCGCAATGCTGCACCCGATGCACCCGCCGCGGATCGGCGAAGACGCGGTTCGCCTTGTCGCGCAGCACCGCGCCATCCTCCCAGCTCGCCTCCCACAGCTGGTAGACGACCGCCATGTACTCGTCGGCGACCTCGTAGCGCTGGTCATGCTCGGGTTGGGCCGGCAGCCCCATGCCGCGCGCCGCGCTGTCGAGATAGCCGGTGACGATGTTCCAGCCGACCCGGCCGCGGGTCAGATGGTCCAATGTCGACATCCGGCGGGCAAACAGATAGGGCGGCTCGTAGGTCAGGTTGGCGGTCACGCCAAAACCGAGATGCGTCGTCACCGCCGCCATCGCCGGCACCAGTAAGAGCGGGTCGTTGACCGGGACCTGCACAGCGTTGACGATCGACGTCGCCGGACCGTCCTCATAGACGTCGTAGACGCCGACGATATCGGCGAGAAAGACCCCGTCGAGCTTGCCGCGCTCGGCGAGCCGCGCCAGCTCCTGCCAGTATTCGAGGCTGGTGTACTCGGCCGAACGGTCGCGCGGATGGGTCCACATCCCGTGCTGGATATGCCCGACGCAATTCATGTCGAAGGCGTTGATGCGAATTTCTCGGTTCATGACAGGAGGTCCCGGCTGCGGTCATGGCTCTAGCGCACCCGCGCAACATCTCGCGCACCCGCTGCGCGTCCTCGCCCAGCAGCAGCGCCGCTCAGCTCACCGGCCGCTCAGTTCACCGGCAAGACGCGGTCCAGCCGCTCGACCCACGCGGCCGGGAGTCCGTGGGCGCGCGCCCCCTCGCGCAGCAGCGTAATATAACGCAGCGAAGGCTGCCCGTCGGTCGCGTCGCCGGTCGCGACATAGGTCATCGCCGCGATCATTTGTCCATGATCATCCTCGACCATCAGCCGGGTCGGACGGTAGGCGCCGCCGGGAATGCCCTCGGTCGCATTGAGACGCACCATCTCGCGCAATGTGATCCGGTACAGTACGCCCCACACCTGCCCCCGCGGGTCCGGGCAGATGTTGGCGGGTGCCGATCGCCCGCGCGGGACGCCGTGTAGATTGAAGCGCAGCCGATACCCGTCGATATGACCCACCCGCCATTCGCGCGGGCGCATATGACGGCGCTCGCGGAAAACGCTGTCGTGCATGTTCGAGCCATAGGCGAAATACCATACGGTGTCGCCGGCCCGCCCGGCCAGTTCCAGACCGTGGGCGCGGTAGTGCCAGCGCGACAGCAGCACCGAGCGGGCGATCAGCCGCCGGAGCCGAACCCGGGTCATCACCCGAACGCGGCGAAACCGCGGAATTGTCCCGCCGGTCGCTCGCGCGGAGCGCCACCGCGGCGGGTTCATCGGGCGGCCGAGCGCCGGCGCGCTGCGTTGACGACCTGCGCGAGGTGCCGCAGCTGCGCACCACCCGCGATCTCGTCGAGAGTGAGGTGCAGGCGGCGGCGCCAATTCGGATGGGCCACGGTCGTGCCCGGCAGGTTGGCCTGTTCATCCTCCCCGACCACGTCTTCGAGCTGCATCAGCATCAGCCGGGCCCGCGAGCCGGCGAGATAGCGCTGCATCGCCTCGCCGAGCAGCGCCGAATAGATCGGCGCCCCGCTTTCGGAGAACAGCCGGCTCGGCTGTTCCGGGCCCAGCAGTCCTTCCGCAACCAGCGCTTCGAGCAGCAGGGTGCGGTCGCGGGCTCGTCCGTCGCGGTCGGCGGTTTGCGCCGCGGCATCGGGATAGAGGCCGAGCCGTCCTCGCCAGTCGATGTCGCGGCCAAGCCAGAACCCCTTGATCGTCGCCAGGTCGTGCGTCGCCGCCGCCGCCGCCGCGAGCGGCGGGTATTCGCCCGGCGAAGCCAAGCCCCCGTCCGAGTGCCGCTCGAACATCAGGATGCGGTACGATAGAACATTGGCGCGCTGCATCGTTTCGCGGAACCCGATCGGCACAGTGCCCAGATCCTCGCCGATCACCGCGCATCCATGGCGTCCGCTTTCCAAGGCAACAAGGCGCAGCAGATCCTCGAACGGGTAGCGGACATAGCATCCATTGTTCGCGGCCATCCCGTCGGGCACCCAGTAGAGCCTGGAGAGCGACATCACATGATCGATCCGCAAAATGCCGGCATGGGCCATGTTGGCGCGCAGGCAGGCAATAAACGGCGCGTAGCCCTGCCGCCGCAACACCAGCGGATGGAGCGGCGCCAGCCCCCAATTCTGCCCGGACCGGCTCAGCACATCGGGGGGCGCGCCGATCGCCGCCCGCCGGACGACCAGGGCCTGATCGGCCCAAGCATCGGCGCCGTCCGGATCGGCGCCGACCGCCAGGTCGCGATAGAGCCCGATCGAAAGCCCGGCGCGCGCAGCGCCGGCCGCAGCGGCGAGCTGACAATCGGCCTGCCACTGCAGAAATGTGAAAAACCCGACGCGCTCGCGATGTGCCGCGGCGAACGCGGCGACCTCGGGCGAGCGCGGGTCGCGCAGCGGCGCCGGCCAGTCGCGCCACGAGAACTGCCCGCGGTCGCGTGCATGATGCTCGTGCAGCGTCTCGAACACGGTGAAATCGATCAGCGATCGGCCGCCATCGCGAGCAAACCGGCAGAACCCCGCACCAAGCGGTGTGCGCGCGCCGCCGTCCGAATCGAGATCGAGCGTGCGGAAACGGCGCCATAGCGCCTCCAGCACCCGCCGCTTGCAGGCAGCGACGGCGGGGTAATCGACCAGTGGCGCAGCGCAGGCCGCTTGCCGAGCGGCGTCGAACCAGTCCCCGGCGACAAGCGCGCGCACCGAGGCGTCCTCGGCAAAGCCGGGTACCGCGGTCGGGTCGATGCACAGATAATCGAGCCAGATGCGGCTCGACGGTGCGTAGGGACTGCAGCGAACCGGATCGTCGGCAAAACGCGCATGCAGCGGATTGATGCCGAGCACCGCAGCACCATGCGACCCGGCGAGTTCGGCGAGCTTTGCCAACCCCGACAGGTCGCCGATACCCCAATCACCGGCACGGCGTAGCCCGTAGAGCTGGCAGGTCAGCCCCCAGCTGCGCGCTCCCGGACCCAATTGACGCGGCAGATGGCAGCATTCGGGGGCGACGATCAAGCCGATTTCGGCCGCCGCCCCGCCGGCTTCGAGCGTCAGGCGATGGTAGCCCGCCGGCAAATCCGCCGGCAGCGGCAAGGCGACATGCAGCTCCGCGGCGGCAGCGTCCAGTCCCACCGCGCCGCGGCGCTCTTCGCCGGTTTCGAGCCGGCACGCCCAGTCGATCGCCCGCGCCCGCGCCGGCACGCGCAATTCGATTTCCGGGTGCGGGTCTTCGGCATGGACGAGGCTGGTCGAACCGAGGCCCAGCGGCGCGGCATGCCTGACTTCCTCCAGCTCGGCCAGGGCCTGCGCCGGCTCGGCAGGCAGTCCGAGCGCGGCAATCACCGCGAGCAGGCTGTCTTCGCTGGCCTCGCGACTCTGGCCGAGCGCATCGATATAGCGGGTTTCGATGCCGACGAGCCGGGCAAGTTCCTCTAATGTCGCGCGGCCGGCCACGTCAGCGCCGTATCACAGAAGGAAGCCATCGCCATCGGGCTCAGGGTGCCACAACATCGGTTCCATCCGCGTCATCCGTCGCCTCAGCCCGTTCGTCGAACCCGCCCGGCTCGCTTTCCGGTGGGACCGTCTGCGCGGCGTCCGCCATGGCAGCGACGGCCGGCGGCGGATCCGGCCGCGGCGCGCGGTTGATGAACAGCGCGAAGGACCGGGACTGCAGCCGATAAGTCTCGCCCGGGTGATAAAGCCGGCTGTTGCTGACCAGGCCGTCGAGTGCGGCAGTATCGACGAGCGGTTCCCACGACATCGGTGCCGCCAGTTCCGGGATGCGGAACTCGAGATCGACATGATCGGCGCTCATCATGACGAGAAAGCTCTCGTCGATGTCGCGCTGACCGCCGGGGGTGAGAAATTCGCCGGCCGCACCGCTCAACACATAGCCCAAGGACAATGCCGCCGGGTTGGCCCAATCTTCTTCGCCGGCCTCCTTGCCAGACTGGGTAAACCAGGTGATATCCTTGACCCCGGCCTCGGACAGCACCTCGCCGCGCAGAAACCGTGGCCGGGAGAACACCCGGTGCTGGCGGCGCAAGCGGATCAGATAGCTGACAAAGCGGCCCGTCTCCGAGTCTTCGGGACGCACCCCCTCCCAATCGGTCCAGGAGATCTCGTTGTCCTGGCAATAGGCGTTGTTGTTGCCTTTCTGGGTGCGACCGATCTCGTCGCCGGCCAGCAGCATCGGCACCCCGAGCGACAACAGGAGGCTGGCCAGCATGTTGCGCTTCTGCCGATCGCGCAGCGCGACGATCTGCGGATCATCGGTCGGCCCCTCGGCGCCACAATTCCAGCTTAGATTGGCGTCGTTACCGTCGCGGTTGTCCTCGCCATTCGCTTCATTGTGCTTCTCGTTGTAGCTGACCAGGTCCTGCAGCGTGAACCCGTCATGCGCGGTGATGAAATTGATGCTGGCCCAGGGGCGGCGTCCACGATAACCAAAGATGTCCGAGGAGCCGGCGAGCCGCGAGGCGAGATCGGCAACGAGACCCTGATCGCCTTTCCAGAACCGTCGCAGCGTGTCGCGATACTGGGCGTTCCACTCTGCCCAACCGGGCGGGAAATTGCCGAGCTGATAGCCGTAGGGACCCAGATCCCAGGGCTCGGCGATCAGCTTCAGACCGTTCATGACCGGATCCTGACGCACCGCGTCGAAAAAGGCGCTGCCCTGTCCATAATCGCCGTTCTCTCGCGCCAAGGTCGTGCACAAATCGAAGCGGAAGCCGTCGACATGCATCTCGGTCGCCCAATAGCGCAGCGAATCCAAGACCAGCGCCAGGACCCGCGGGTGATCGAGATTCAGCGTGTTGCCGGTGCCGGTGACGTCCTGGTAGAAGCGCGGATTGGCATCGAGCCGGTAATAGGATGCATTGTCGATGCCGCGAAACGACAGGGTCGGCCCCAGATGGTTGCCCTCGCCGCTGTGATTGTAGACGACGTCGAGAATGACCTCGATCCCGACATCGTGCAGCCGCCGCACCATGGTCTTGAACCCGGCAATCGATTCGGCCGCCAGGAGGCGCGGATCGGGAGCAAAAAAGCCGACCGTATTGTAGCCCCAGTAATTGGCGAGGCCGCGCTCGACCAAATGGCGCTCGTCGATCGCCGCCTGCACCGGCAGCAGTTCGACCGCGGTGATGCCGAGCCCGATCAGGTAATCGATCATCGCCGGCGAGGCGAGACCGGCAAAGGTGCCGCGATGCTCGGCGGCGACCCCCGGGTGGCGCTTTGTCATGCCACGCACGCTGAGCTCGAGGATGATCGTCTCCTCCCACGGGGTCTGCGGCCGGCGATCCTCGCCCCAGCTGAAGGCCGGCTCGATGACCCGGCATTTCGGGACAAAACGCGCATTGTCGCGCCGATCGATCGCCAGATCCTCGCGCGGACCGCCGAGGCGGTAGCCGAAATCGGCATCGGCCCAGCGCAGCCTGCCATGCAGCGATTTGGCATAGGGATCGAGCAGCAGCTTGTTGGGATTGAAGCGGCGGCCATTGGCCGGATCATACGGCCCATGCACGCGATAGCCGTAAAGCAGCCCGGGGCGGGCGTCCGGCAGATAGGCGTGCCAGACCTCGTCGGTATATTCGGGCAATGTGATCCGCGCCTCTTCGCGCAACCCTATGGTGTCGAACAGGCACAGCTCGACCTTCTCGGCGTGAGCCGAAAACAGCGCGAAATTGACCCCTCTGCCATCCCAGGTGGCGCCGAGCGGATAGGGACGGCCAGGCCAGATCTTGGTCGGCGACGCCATCGCTTGGCTCAGCCCGGATCCGGTTTGGCGCGACACGCGCGGCGACGCGGCGACAATTGCAGGATTGGTCTCCGGAGCATCGGCATCTCGGTCAATCGGAGGTCAGAATCAGAACCCCCAGCGGCGGCAGACGCAAGCGGATTGCGTTCTGCTGGCCGTGCAGCGGGTGCGGCTCGGAATGAACCTCGCCGGCGTTGCCGACGCCGCTGCCGCCATAATCGACCGCATCGGTATTGACCCGCTCGCGGTAGCGGCCGGGACGCGGTACTCCAATCCAGTAATTCTCGCGCGGCACCGGGGTGAAGTTGCAGACGACGATCGCCAGATCACGCGGGTCACGGCCGCGGCGCTGATAGGCGATGACACTTTCTGTGGCATTGGCGAGGTCGATCCACAGGAAGCCGTCAGGATCGCAATCGAGCAGGTGGAGTGCTGGCGTGTCGCGATAGAGGCGGTTCAAATCGCGCACCAGCCGCCGCATCCCTTCATGCAACGGTTCGCCCAAGAGCTGCCAATCGAGCCCGATATCGTGGTTCCACTCGCGTTCCTGGGCGAACTCGCCGCCCATGAACAGCAGCTTCTTGCCGGGGTGGGTCCACATGAAGGCGTAATAAGCACGCAGGTTGGCAAAGCGCTGCCATCGGTCACCGGGCATTTTGCCGATCAGCGAGCCCTTGCCGTACACGACCTCGTCATGGCTGAGCGGCAGGATGAAGTTTTCGTGATAGGCATAGAGCAGGCCAAAGCTCAGATCATTGTGGCGATATTTCCGATAGATCGGATCGGTCGCCATGTAGCCGAGCGTGTCGTGCATCCACCCCATGTTCCACTTGTAGCCAAAGCCGAGCCCGCCGACATAGGTCGGCCGTGACACCATCGGCCAGGCGGTCGATTCCTCGGCGACCGAGGTGGCACCGCTCGCGTCGCCGAAAACCAACTCGTTCGTCCGCCGCAGAAAGGCAATCGCCTCGAGGTTCTCGCGACCGCCAAAAGCATTCGGTATCCAATCGCCCGCCGACCGGCTGTAGTCGAGATACAGCATCGAAGCGACCGCATCGACCCGGATGCCGTCGATATGAAATTCGCGCAGCCAATAAAGCGCGCTGGCCAGTAGGAAATTCGAGACTTCGCGCCGGCCGTAATTGTAAATGAGCGTGTTCCAGTCGCGGTGAACACCCTGCCGCGGGTCGGCATGCTCGTAAAGGGCGGTGCCATCGAAGCGGCCAAGGCCGTGCGCATCGCTCGGGAAATGGCCCGGCACCCAGTCGAGCAGGACGCCGATCCCGGCCTGGTGACAGCTCTCGACAAAGGCGCGCAGCTCGTCGGGTGCACCATAACGGCTGGTCGGCGCGAACAGCGAGACCGGCTGGTATCCCCACGACCCGTCGAACGGGTATTCCATGATCGGCATGATTTCGAGATGGGTGAAGCCCAGCTCGACGACATAGGGCACAAGCTCGGCGGCGAGCTCGCGATAGCTCAGATACCGCCCGCCTTCGCGGAGATTGCGGCGCCACGAACCGAGGTGGACCTCGTAAACCGAAATCGGCGCCTCACGGTCGTTGTGTTGCCAGCGCTCGGCCATCCACCTTCCGTCCTGCCAGACATGGCGCGACGGATGGGCGATGACCGACGCGGTGCCCGGCGGTCTCTCGGTGCGTTCGGCGTAAGGGTCGGCCTTCAGCGGCAGCAGCTGGCCTTCGGGTCCGTGCAGCTGGTACTTGTAGAGGTGGCCGGCACGCAGCCCCGGCACGAACAGCTCCCAATAGCCGCTGGAGCCGCGCCGCCGCATCGGCATCCGCCGACCGTCCCAGGCATTGAAATCGCCGACCACGCTGACCGCGCGGGCATTGGGCGCCCACACCGCAAATGCCACCCCCTCCACACCTTCATGCTCGATCCGGTGGGCGCCGAGCTTGCGATAGCTCGCCAGGTGGTTGCCTTCGCCGAGGAGGTGCAGATCGAGTTCACCCAGCACCGGCGGAAAGCGGTAGATGTCGTCGAATTCGTGCACGATCCCACCGCCCGACACACGCAACCGGTAGCGGAACGGCTCCTGCCGGTCGGGCAGCTCGGCGACGAAAATGCCTGACGCATGGACCCGTCGGGCCTCGGCCACGGCCTTGCCGCTGGCGCTGTCGACAATCGTCAGCTGCTGTGCCGTCGGCAGCACTGCGCGCACGCACAAGCCGGTTGCGACCCGGTGCATTCCGAGGATGGCGAACGGGTCGCCATGCTGCGCCTCGGCAACAGCTTCGAGGTCCGGCTCGACCGGTTGCGGCGATGCGGGCTGCGGCGATGCAGGCGGCGGCGAGGCCGATGGCCGCTCAGAGCGTCTGGCCAACCGCGTCTGCTTTCGTCTTGTCCAACAGGCCGAGAACGCCGCCGAGCGGGATATCGACCCAGGCAGGTCGGTTGGCCAGCTCGTAAAACACCTCGTAGACGGCCTTTTCGAGCGTGAAAAAGGCGGTCAGCTGGCGCGCCTGCCGCTTGCTCGCCGGATAGGCGAGAGAGCCGCGCATCGTCCGGCGGTAGGCCGCGCGAAACCCGTCCACCGCACGCTGCCGCCAGGCCTCGGCCAGCTGCACCATGCGTGGCTCGGCCGCCGGCCGGGTTTCCGCCAAATGGCGCACCGCGGCCGCGGCCGCATAATCGAACGAGCGCAGCATGCCGGCGACGTCGCGCAGCGGCGAGCTCTTGGCGCGACGCGACGCGAGTGGCCGCGACGGCTCCCCCTCGAAATCGACGACGAAAAAGTCGTTTTGCACGACGATCACTTGACCCAGATGATAGTCGCCGTGAAACCGGGTCTTGTGCGCCGCGATATCCGCCGGCAGCAAGGCTCGGGCAAGGTCGAGGAGCCGATCGCGCGACGCCAGCAGGCGGTCGGCCGGCTCGTGCGCACGTTCCGGCAGATGCGAACGCTCCGTCTCGAGCTTCGCCAGCATCCGCGCAGTCTCGCTTTCGAGCGCCTGGCGCCATTCGGCCAGGTCCTCGGGAGTGATCGGCTCCGGCGCGAAATCGGGATCGGCGGCACCGTGTTCGGCCAGCGCGCGGTGCATCTCGCCGGTGCGGATGCCGATCTGCCGCGCCAGGGCCACGAAGAACAGGTCCGGATCGGCCAGCTCGGACGAGCGTGCATCGGTCGCGATCAGCGCGTCATCGAGGTATCTGGTCAGGTAGTTGAGCGCCTGGGTCCAGCCATCCCCCTGATTGCGGACAAAGCCGAACAGCACGCCGAGCGCCATCGACTGCGGCCCGGTCTCGCCATCGGGCACAGCCTCGTCACCGGACACGAGCTCGACCGTGGCCAAGGGCGGCGGGGTGTTGGCGAAGCCGGCGCGCTCGACCAGAAACCGCGACATCTCGATTTCCGGGTGCGGACCGGGTTCGAGGCGCCGATAGAGCTTCAACATGCCGTATTCGTCGAAGAACACCGAGCTGTTCGACTGCTCGACGCCCATGCGGCGAACCGTCAGCCGTTCCGGTGCCGCGATCTGCCGGTAGCTCGGGGTCTGGGTGCAGCGGATTTCGCCGCGCTCGAGCGGCAGCCTTGCCTCGCGCGCGATTGCCTCCATGATCGCCAGCACAAAACCGTCCTGCCCCAGCGCATCGACAACGGCACCTTCGCGGCGGAACTGGCGCAGCTCGGCCAGAGTGACCGGAACGAGACCTTGGCGCAGCTCGGTCTCGGCCGGCGACCAGATCTGCGCCAGCGGCAGGAAATAGCGCTGCGACACCTCATCGCCGCTAAATCCGATTTCGGCTACCGTGGCGAGATAGCTCTCCGGCGGCACCCCATCTTCCGGCGGCCGGGCGATCTCGCCGCGGATGGCGATCGACACTTTGCGGATCCGCCGGTCCTTCGCCGCGAACCAGCGCTGACGGGCGAGAAAACCCGGCACGGCCTCGCCTTCGAGCTGGACCAGATTGTGCGGACGGAACAGGTCGGTCCAGCCCTGCGGCATGACCAAGGTGACGAATTCAGGCGGTGAGGTTTGCAGGTTGGCCTCCTCCTGCGCGCTCGGCAGCAGCTCGAACCAGAAGAAGCTGTGCCCCTGGAGAGTCAGCAGATAGGGCAGCTCGCCGATCGTCGGGAACGTGCTACGCCCCAGCAGTTCGACCGGGTAGCGTCCGCGAAACTCGGCGAGGTCGAGCTCGACCGCCTGCGGCGAGCGCGACAGATTGGCAACGCACAGGATGATCTCGTCGCCATAGCTGCGCAGATAGGCGATGACCTTGCGGTTCGCGGGGTAGAGAAACCGCAGCGTGCCGCGGCCGAAGGCGCGCCGGGCACGCCGGGCCGCGATCAGCCGCTTCATCCAGTTCAGCAATGACGATGGCGAGCGGCTCTGCGCTTCGACATTGACCGCCTCGAAGCCGTAGACCGAATCCATGATCGGCGGCAGATAAAGCCGTGCCGGATCGGCGCGCGAGAAACCGCCATTGCGGTCGAACGACCACTGCATCGGGGTGCGCACGCCGTCGCGGTCGCGCAAAAACACGTTATCGCCCATCCCGATCTCGTCGCCGTAATAAAATACCGGCGTTCCCGGCATCGAGATCAACAATGCGTTCAGCAATTCGATCCGCCGCCGATCGTTCTCCATCAGCGGCGCCAGCCGGCGGCGGATCCCGAGATTGATGCGCGCAACGCGGTCGGCCGCATAGTGGTTCCACAGATAGTCGCGCTCGCGGTCGGTGACCATTTCGAGCGTGAGCTCGTCATGGTTGCGCAGGAACACCGCCCATTGGCACGAATCCGGAATGTCGGGTGTCTGACGCATGATGTCGGTGATCGGATGGCGGTCCTCGGTTGATACCGCCATGTAGATCCGCGGCATCAGCGGAAAGTGGAACGCCATGTGGCATTCATCGCCGTCGCCGAAATATTGCAGCACGTCCTCGGGCCATTGATTGGCCTCGGCAAGCAGCATGCGGTCGCCATAGCGCTGGTCGAGCTCGCGGCGCAGCCGGCGCAGCACCTCATGGGTTTCGGGCAGGTTTTCGTTGATCGTCCGTTCGCGCTCGATCAGATAGGGCACGGCGTCGAGACGCAGCCCGTCGACGCCGAGATCGAGCCAGAATTTCATCACGTCGGCGACCGCGTGGAACACCCGCGGATTGTCGAAATTCAGATCGGGCTGATGCGAGTAGAAGCGGTGCCAATAATAGGCCTGGGCCATCGGGTCCCACGCCCAGTTCGATTTTTCGGTGTCGACAAAGATGATGCGCGTCTCGGGAAACTTCTGGTCGGTATCGCTCCATACATAGAAATCGCGCAGATGCGAGCCGCGTTTCGCCTGGCGCGCGCGCTGGAACCATGGATGCTGGTCCGAGGTGTGGTTGACGACGAGCTCGGTGACGATCCGCAAATTGCGGCGATGCGCCTCGCGGACAAACACCTTGAAATCGCGCATCCGCCCGTAGGATGGATGAATCTCCTTGTAGTCGGAGATGTCGTAGCCGTCGTCGCGCAATGGCGAGGGATAGAACGGCAACAGCCACAAGGCCGTGACGCCGAGGTCCTGCAGATAATCGAGCTTGTGGCACAGGCCCTGGAAGTCGCCGATGCCATCATCATTGGCATCGAAAAACGCCTTGACGTGCAGCTGATAGATGATCGCGTCCTTGTACCACAGCGGGTCCACGGTCGCGGGGCGCGGCACCGCGCCGCTCAATGGCAGCGCGGCGGCAAGATCGTCGGGTGGGGTCATGCGCTCCGATCGGGAAGCAGTCGAAAGAGCAATGCGGGATTCAATTCGGGATCGAGGCGAAACCGCTGGCGGCCACCGCGGCACGCGGCGACGGTCCGGGTGAAGGCTTCTTCGAGGCGAAACTGCTGGTCGGGCGCCAGACCCAGTTCGGCAAGTGGCAGTGCCACCGCGGCCTCATGCGCCGCATGCGGGTCGAGATTGACGACGACGATGGCGTTGGCCCCGATGGCATTGGCCTGATCAGCGGCGCGATCGGTCGAGATTTTTGCATAAGCGAGGATGTCCGGATGGTCGCTTTCGAGAAAACGCAGATTTGCGAACTCCTGCAATGCCGGGTTGTCGCGGCGACAACGGTTGAGCAGCCGGATGTCATCCTTGATGTTGCCGGGACGGTCCCAGTCCCAGACCTTGTATTCGTATTTCTCCGAACGGGCGTATTCCTCGCGGCCGGTGAGCGCCTCGTTCTCGCATAATTCGAAGCCGTTATAAATCCCATAGGCGGGTGACAATGTCGCGGCCAGCACCAGCCGGATGCGAAACGCCGCCCGTCCCCCCTGTTGCAGATAGAAGGGCAGAATGTCCGGCGTGTTCGTGAAGAAATTCGGGCGGAAATATTCCACGACCGGATAGGCGGTCAGCTCGGTCAGATACTCGGTCAGCTCGGCCTTGGTGTTGCGCCAGGTGAAATAGGTATAGGACTGGCTGAACCCGGCTTTAGCCAGGGCCAGCATCATCTTCGGCCGGGTAAACGCCTCGGCCAGAAAGAGCGCCTCGGGGCAGCGGGTCTTGACCTCGCGGATCAGCCATTCCCAGAACGGCAGCGGTTTGGTGTGCGGGTTGTCGACGCGAAAGATGTGCACACCCTGCTCCACCCAGAACAGGACGATGTCCCGCAGTGCCGACCACAAATTCTCGCGATCGCGGTTGTCGAAATCGAAATTGACGATGTCTTCGTATTTTTTTGGCGGGTTCTCGGCATATTTGATCGTGCCGTCGGGGCGAAAGCGAAACCATTGCGGATGCTGGCGCACCCACGGGTGGTCGGGCGCGCATTGCACGGCAAAGTCGAGCGCCACCGCGATGCCCTGTGCTGCGGCAGCCTGCACAAAGCGGCGGAAATCGGCGAGCGTGCCGAGCCCCGGCTCGATCGCGCAATGCCCGCCCTCGGCAGCGCCGATCGCATAGGGGCTGCCGGGATCGCCGGGCTCGGCCCGCGTGCTGTTGTCCCTGCCCTTGCGGTTGGTTCGGCCGATTGGATGGATCGGCGGCAGATAGACGACATCGAACCTGAGTGCGGCGATCTCCGGCAGCCGCGCAATGCAGTCGTCGAAATTGGCGCTGCGACCGGGCTCCCGCCCCTGGCTGCGCGCGAACATCTCGTACCAGGCGGCAAACTGCGCCTCTTTGCGCTCGACGATCACTTCGAGCAGCTGCGGGTAGCGCACGAGGCCCTCGCGCGGCGCCGACCGGTCCATGATATCGCGCAGCTTCAGAGAGAGCAGCACGGGGGAGCGCACCCCGGCGGCGTCGCGATCGCTTGCATCGCCACGATCGATTTCGTCACCCCGATCAAGTTTGTCGAGGAACGCGCGCAGCGCCGTGGCGTCGGCCGGCTCGGCACCGGCGATCGCGCTCTCGACGATTGCCCTGCCCTCCGCCAATTCCAACGTCACCTCTTGGCCAGCCTCGCGCTTCTTGTCGATCTCCTCGCGCCAGCTGCCGAACCGGTCGGTCCACGCCTCGATCGTGTACTGCCACAATCCGGGTCGATCGAGCCGGAAGCGGGCGACCCAGCGGTCGTTGTCGAAATGAGTGAGCGGGGTTTCACGCCATGCCTCGGTCCCGCGCCGATATTTGACGATACCACGCAGCCGGTCATGGCCGTCGCGAAACAGATCGGCCCAGACCGCGAACGTCTCACCTGCGATCCGCTTGACCGGCCAGCGTCCCCCCTCGAGCTCGGGATAGACCGCTTCGATCGCGATATGCGCCTGCGGCCGCCACAGCGGATGCATCGGCAAGGCGGGTTCGGCCGCCGCCACGGCACGCAGCACGCGCACCTCGAACGGCTCGACCACGAGATCGCCCGGCCCGGGGTGCGCCGGATCGCTTTTGGTAGGCCCGGAGCCTGTCGGGTCGCTTTTGGCGACACCCTCGGCCTCAAGCGCGAACCCGAGGAGTTGCGGGCGCCGCGGATCCCGGTTGACGATGATCAGCGCCCGATCGTCACCATCCTCGGCGCGCCGGTCGAGCAATACCAGATCGGCATCGCCGGTCGGCCGCAGCGCCTGCGGCCCCTCCTCGTTCAACGCCGGGATCGAGCGCTTCAGCGCATTGGCCTCGGCGATGAACCGGCTGAGATCAAAGCGCGACGGCTCGGTCACCTCCTCGCGCCCGCCCACCACGTCGAACCGCCGCCCCCAGCCGAATTCAAACCCCATCGGCATCAGCACACCTGCCGAATATGCCGCGGCAAAGGCATAAGCTTGGCGATAGCGTGGCTCGATCTCGCTTTCCGGAACGCCGGCGGCACGCAGTTCGGTCACCAGCCGCGGCGTATCATGGCTTTCGGGAAAGCCGATTGACGGCGCTATGTGACGAAACGCTTCATACTGGTCGAGCAGCCATGCGCTCTTGAAATCCCACCATTTGACGCTGTTGTAGAGATAATCGAAGCCGGCGCCGGCGAGCGCCAGCACCGCCTCCTGCGAGGCGCCGACGGTCTCGGCCAGAAACACTATATCGGCCGCGACCGCTCGGCCGGCTGCGGTCAGCCCGCGCCAGATTTCGACCGGCACCTTATAGGCGGCATCGCAGCGGAAACCGCCAAAGCCGAGACCGGCATAATGGCGCACGACCCCTTGGAAATAGGCGAGGATCTGGGTTTGCTCGGCCGATCGGTAATCGAGTTCGGCAAGATCGCCCCACACCGTCTTGCGGGTCGGATCATCCGGATCGATGGCGTAGGGCGAGCAGATCCTGCCGGCAGCGTCGCGCGCAAACCACTGCGGATGCTGCGCGACGAGTTCGCTGTCTTTCGAGGTGTGGTTGGCAACCAGGTCCATGATCGCCCGCAGGCCGTGCTCCCGCGCCGCCGCCGTGAAATCGGCCAAGAGGCGGTCGTCATCCGCGGGCTCGTCGCCACGAAAACGCGGGTTCAGCCGGTAATAGTCCTTGACCGCATAGAGGCTGCCGGAGAAGCCGGGGTAATGAAATGGATTGACATAGACGGCATTGAACCCCATCGCCGCAATCCGCGGCAGATGCCGGTGCCACTCCCGGATCGTGCCGGCCAGGGTCGGCAACAAATTATATATGCGCAGGCCCTCGCGCAAAGCGGAGGCCCCGGTATCGATCGCGCGCGAGCTGCCAATCATCCGCTACCGGCGGTTAAGGAGAGGTTGGCCTGCCAAACACGCCGACGGCACGAAGGTTCCGCTCAGAAAACGACTTCGACCAAAAACGGGCCCGGCATCGCGATCCCTTCAGCCACGCGGCGATTGAACTCTTCCATCTCGGTCACGCGCGCACCGGGAACCCCCATGCCCTTGGCCAGCGTCACGAAATCGAGATCGGGACGGTCTAGATCGAGCATGTCGAGCGCCTTGCGGCCCGGATTGCCGGCGCCGACATTGGCGAGTTCACCCTTCAGGATCTGGTAGCTGCGGTTGGAAAACAACAGGGTGGTGACGTCGAGCCCCTCGCGCGCCTGCGTCCACAGCGCTTGAAGCGTATACATGGCACTGCCATCGCCTTCGAGCGTCACCACCTTGCGATCGGGGCACGCGACCGCCGCCCCGGTTGCGAGCGGCATGCCCAACCCGATCGACCCTCCCATGTTGGACAGCCAATCATGCGGTGCAGCCGCGCGGGTTGGTGCGAAAAAGCCGCGCCCGGTGGTGACCGCCTCGTCGACGACGATCGCCGCTTCGGGCAACAGCGCTGCGAGCGAGGCGCCAAGGGCCTCGGGCGCGATCTTGCCGGTGGCCGCGACCGGGCGCGGCGGGTCGGCAATCGCCGCCGGCGTGGTGCGCGCGCCAAGCTCATCGGCCAGCGCCTCGAGCGCACCGACGAGGTCCTGGTCGAGCCGGGCCAGCACGTGGCCCTGCGCCGCGGCCGGAGCCAAGAGGCTCGGCTTGTCGGGATAGGCAAAAAACGCGACCGGCATCTTGGCCCCGACCAGGATGATATGCTCGAGCCCGGCGAGCACCCGCGCCGCCTGATCGACGACATAGGGAACCCGCTCGACAAACACCCGGCCGCGGCCGCGCTGGGTGCGGGCGTTCGACCCTTGCGCCATCAGCCGCGCCCCGGTCCTGGCGGCGATGCGGCCGGCGAGGTCGAGCCCCTCCTGGCGCAAGGCGCGCCCACCCAGGAGGATCAGGCACGGACGGCCCGAGCGCAGCGCCCGCGCCGCGGCGGCGACCGCCTCCGGCGACACCGGCTCGACGGCCGCAACGGGCGGCACCTCGGCCGGGCCCGAGCCCTCGTTCCAGGCGGTATCGGCCGGCAGGATCAGGGTCGCGATCCGGCCCGGCGACCGGCGGGCGGCGGCGATCGCAGCAGCGCCATCGGCGGCGATCGACTGCGCATCGGGCGAAGTCTTGACCCAGTGCGAGGACGGCCGCGCCAGCCCCTCGATATCCGAGGTCAGCGGCGCATCGTATTTGCGGTGATAGGTGGCGTGGTCGCCGACAATGTTGACCATCGGCGAGGACGCCTTGTTGGCGTTGTGGATATTGGCAAGCCCGTTAGCGAGGCCAGGGCCGAGATGCAGCAGCGTCGCCGCCGGCTGTTCGCGCATCCGGGCATAGCCGTCGGCCGCCCCGGTCACCACACCCTCGAACAGTCCGAGAACGCAGCGCATCCCCTCGACCCGGTCGAGGGCCGCGACAAAATGCATCTCCGAGGTGCCGGGATTGGCAAAGCACACATCAACCCCGCCGCCGACCAGCGTGCGCACCAGGCTTTCCGCACCATTCATCGAGCTTCCTCCGCGGGTCGCGCGTACTGTCCGGGCATGCCGGCGGGCCAGCATGCCTGCGGTCCGGCCGCGCCGCAAGATTTGGCCGTGCCCGAGAGCTGCCAAATCGGCCGTGGATGGCGATGCTGTTGCTCGCCGGGTGTTTGGTCGGTGCCCGTGCAATCATGCCGCAGAGGGAATATCTGTGCCCGAGGCGGTGTCGTAATCGGCAGCGGCAGGGTTTTCGAGTGGATCGGGCTTCGATGCGTGCAGTCCCGCGTCTTTTGAACGTGGCAACCGCAGTGCCGCCCCATCGGCTCGACCAGGACGAAGTGATCGCGCGGGTCGAGCGGCTGTTTTCAGAGGCCGAGGCACTCGACCGGCTGCTGCCGGTCTTCACCAACACCGGCATCCGCACCCGCTATTCGTGCGTCCCGATCGATTGGTACGACCGCCCGCATGGTTGGGCCGAGCGCAACCAGATCTATCTCGGAGCGGCGCTCGACCTGCTCGAAACGACCTCCCGCCAACTGCTCGACCGCAGTGGGTGCCGACCGTCGGAGATCGACATGGTCGTGGTTGTCTCGACCACGGGGATTGCCACCCCGAGCCTCGACGCGCAGCTGATCGAACGGATCGGACTGCGCAGCGATGTGCGGCGGCTGCCGATATTCGGCTTCGGTTGCGCCGGCGGGGTGCTCGGTCTGGCGCGGGCGGCGAGTGCCGCCGCAGCCGAGCCGGGCAGCACCGTGCTGCTTCTTGTCGTCGAGCTGTGCGCGCTGTCGTTTCGCCGCGACGATTTCTCCAAGAGCAACATCGTCGCCACGGCACTCTTCGGCGATGGCGCTGCCGGGGCATTGCTGTCGACCGGCAAGGCCGGCCCGGCAATCGTCGCCGACGGCGAGCACACCTGGCCCGGCAGCCGCGAAGTGATGGGCTGGCGGGTTGCCGATGACGGGCTCGCTGCGATCTTCTCGCGCGACATTCCGCGTCTGGTGGCGAGCCGGCTGCGGTCTGTGGCCGACGATTTTCTCGCCCGTCACGCGCTTGCGATCGGCGACATCGACCGGTTTGTGTGCCACCCGGGCGGGATCAAGGTGGTCGGCGCGCTCGAAATCTGTTTCGGGCTCGGCCACGGCGCGCTCCGCGACGAGCGTGCCGTGCTGCGCGACTATGGCAACATGTCCGCCGCCAGCGTGATCTTTGTGCTCGACCGGGCGCTGGCCGACCCGCGGCCTTGGCGACGACCCTGCCGTCCTGGCCGCTGCTCGGTCTGTTCGCGCTCCTTCAATGCGCCCGTCTCTGGGTGATCCTGAGCCTCGGCCGCTATTGGACGACGCGGATCATGACGCTGCCCGGCGCTGCGCTGGTCCACACCGGTCCCTGCCGCTGGCTGCGCCATCCGAACTACCTGGTGGTTATCGCCGAGATCGCGGTGCTGCCGCTGGCCTTTGGCGCGGTGGCCTTCGCCGCGATCTGCTCGGCGCTGAACCTGCTGCTGATCCTTCGACGCATCGGCATCGAGGAGCGCGCCCTGGCGCCACGCCAGGGTCTGTAGAGGCCGGCGCCCGGACGCGTAGTGCAGGCAGTGTCTCGTTATATTGATTGGGATATTGCGATAGATCATGCGCCGTGCTAGGTCGTTTTGCTCATGCTGGGTCGTTTGCCCATGCTGGGTCGTTTGCCCATGCTGGGTCGTTTGCTACGGCGGGAGTCGATCGAGACGAAATTTCTGGAGAACGCAGATGTCCCCCTATCCCGAATTGAAGCTTTATATCGGAGGCGAGTGGCGCAGCCGCGATGGTGCGCCGGTCATCAACCCGGCCGATGAAAGCATTCTCGGCACGGTGCCGCATGCGACCCGCGCCGATCTCGACGATGCGCTCGCGGCGGCGGAGACCGGCTTCCGCGTGTGGCGCAGCACGGCGCCGGCGAAACGCGCCGAGATCATCCAGCGCGCCGCACAGCTCTGCCGCCAGCGGGCCGACGAGGACGCGGTGGCGATGACCCTCGAACAAGGGAAGCCGCTCGGCCAGGCCAAGCTCGAAATCCTGCGCGGCTGCGACATCATCGATTGGGATGCGACCGAGGGTCGCCGCGTCTATGGCCGGGTGATCCCGAGCGCGCCCGGCATGCGCAACATTGTGCTGCGCCAGCCGATCGGCGTCGTCGCGGCGTTCTCGCCATGGAATTTCCCGATGTCGTCGCCGGCACGCAAGGTGGCCGGGGCGCTCGCGTCGGGCTGCGCGATCATCCTCAAGGCATCGGAGGAGACACCGGCCGGCGCCTTCAATCTGGTGCGCGCCTTTGCCGATGCCGGTTTGCCGCCGGGGGTGCTGAACCTGGTGTTCGGCACCCCGTCGGAGATTTCCGAATATCTGATCCCGCAGCCGGCGGTGCGGCTCGTCACCTTCACCGGCTCGATCCCGGTCGGCAAGCAGCTGTCGGCGATGGCCGGCACCCATATGAAGCCGGCGATCATGGAATTGGGCGGGCACGCCCCGGTCATCGTCTGCGACGACGCTGACCCCGAAGCGAGTGCGGCGACCTCGGCGATCGGCAAGTCGCGCAATGCCGGGCAGGTTTGCATCTCGCCCACGCGGTTTTTTGTCGAGGAGGCGATCTATGATCGCTTCACCACGGCCTTCGGCGCAAAGGCCAAGGAAATCCGGATCGGTGATGGGCTCGACCCGGCAACCGAGATGGGACCGGTCGCCAACGACCGGAGGCTGGCGGCGATCGAGGCGCTGATCGCCGATGCGACGGCCCGGGGCGCGCGGATCGTCGCGGGGGGTAGCCGGATCGGCAATCGCGGCTATTTCCATGAATTGACCGTGCTCGCCGATGTGCCCGACGAGGCCCGCGCGATGCAGGAGGAGCCGTTTGGCCCGCTCGCTTTGCTCGCTCCGGTCAAG
>Ga0335075_10002294_pt1 | contig 30915 bp, 27 predicted proteins | sample Lox_Sample_24_FD_206723 | JGI IMG/M metagenome (GOLD analysis project Ga0335075, IMG submission 206723) | Soil microbial communities from Loxahatchee National Wildlife Refuge, Florida, United States - Lox_Sample_2.4 | ecosystem: Environmental > Terrestrial > Soil > Wetlands | place: USA...
TCCAAGTAGCGGGGGCGGGGGACGTACGCTCCCTGCGAGACCGGGGCCTCGCGCGGGGGCGCGCTGCGGGGTCGGAGCGACATCGGGAGCATGCGCTCGGGCCGCGGCATGAAGTCGCCGGTCCAGTCCGCGGGGTCGGAGGCGATCCGGGACCGCCCCACCGCCAGCAGGGGAGCGGCCGAGCCTCGGCTCTCGGCGGGAAGATCCGAAACCGCGATCGGGCGGCCGCTCGTCTCCCCGGGGCCGATCCGGAGCGCGACCGCGCCGTCCGAGACTCCCCCGGCCGGGGGGTTCTCCGCGTCGACCGAGGCGAGCAGGTCGACCGCCACCAGCCAGATCGGCTCGTGGCTCCGGGACGGTTCCGTCGCCGACGCGAGCGCGGAGCGGAGCGCCGTCGCCCCGCGGCCGAAACGTTCGGTGCGGATCGGGAATCCGGAGAACCGCACCAGGTCCGCGTCCGCGGAGGGGGGAAGATCGCCCACGATCAGGATCGCCGTCGGGGGCGGGGAGTCGGCGTCGGTCGGCTCCAGTCGCTCCAGCGCGGTCGCCGCCATCGTGAACCCGTCCTCGTCGGGAGCGGCGACCCGCCGCCCCTCCCGCACGCCGTCCGGCACGTAGGCGGCCGCCCGCTCCCAGCTCCGCACGTTCACCCCACCGAGAAGATCGTGACGTTCGCGGTCGCTCCGGCGCCCCCGACGTTGTGGGTGAGGGCGTGGTGGGCGTTCGGTACCTGTCGGGGACCGGCGGCCCCGCGGAGCTGCAGGAACACCTCGTACGCCTGGCTGACCCCGGTCGCTCCGATCGGGTGGCCTTTCGCCTTGAGGCCCCCGTCCGGGTTCACCGGCCACCGCCCGTCCCGACGGGTCGCGCCCTCGAGCGTCAACGGACCCGCGCCGCCGGGCGGGGCGAATCCGAGGTCCTCGAGCGCGAGGAGCTCGGCGATGGTGAAGCAGTCGTGCACTTCGAGGAAGGAAATATCGGAGTGCGAGACCCCCGCGGCGTGGAACGCCTCGTCGGCCGCCCAGCGACTGGCGCCGAACCGAGTCAGCTCGGGCCGTTCCTGGACCGCGAGCGAATCCGAGCCGGCGCCAACCCCGTCGATGTAGACCGGGGTGTCGGTGAACTGGCGGGCGGTCGCAGCCGGCGCGAGGAGGAGGGCGGCGGCGCCGTCCGAGACCGGGCAGCAGTCGAACAGGCCGAGCGGGTCCGCGACCCGGGGGGCCGCCCGCACTTGCTCGCGGGTCACCGGTTTCTGGAACTGCGCTTTGGGGTTCAGCGCGCCGTTCGCGTGGTTCTTCACCGCGACCTCCTCGAGCGCCTCCGGGCCGACGTGGTGCTCGCTCAGGTAGCGCGCGGCGATCAGACCGTAGACGCCGGCGAAGGTGAGGCCCGCCGATCGCTCCCACTCCGTGTCCCCCGACACCCCGAGCCAGTAGCGGCGCCGGGCGTTCGACACGTCGGTCATCTTCTCGAGTCCCGCGACCAGCACCAGCCCCCGGCCGGCGGACTCGACCGCCCGCACCGCGGCCCGGATCGCGCTGCCTCCGGACGCGCACGCGTTCTCGATGCGCGTCGTCGGCACCCCGCCGAGACCGGCCTCCTCCGCCAGGACGGCCGAAGCGTTCCCGATCTGCCACCCGCCGAACCCGAGCGTCGCGAGGAACGCCTCCCCGACGAGCGAGCGCTCGACCCCGCGGTCTACCGTTGCGAACGCCTCGTCCACTGCCGACCGAAGCAGGGCGCGCGGCCCCGCGTCGAGGGTGCCGAACCGCGTGTGTCCCGCGCCGACGACCGCTGCTCGATGCCCCACCGCGTCCGCCCCGAGAATCGTCTTAACGGCCGAGTCGCTCAAGCTTCTTAAGGACGGGGAGCCGAGTGGTCGACGAACCTCCGATCGTCGTGGGCGTATCGGGGGCCAGCGGGGCGCCGATCGCCGTCCGGGTGCTCGACGGTCTGCACGCCGCCGGGGTGCCCGTCGCCCTCGTGATCTCCGACGGCGCGGTCGCCGTGCTGCGGGAAGAGTGCGGCCTCGCCCCGGACGCGCTCGCGGGCCGGGCGAGCGCCACCTACTCCGACCACGACCTGGGGGCACCGATCGCAAGCGGCTCGCGACCGACGCGCGGCATGGTCGTGGTCCCGTGCTCGTCCCACACGGTCGCCAAGATCGCGCTGGGCCTCGCCGACACCCTGCTCACCCGCGCGGCGCACGTCCACCTGAAGGAGCGCCGTCGGCTCATCGTCGTGCCCCGAGAGTCTCCGATGCCCACGACCCTCCTCCGCCATCTCACGAGCCTGAGCGAGATGGGAGCGGTGGTGCTCGACGCCGCGCCGCCGTACTACCTCCACCCGCGGTCCGTGGACGACCAGACCGCCTACCTCGCCGGGAAGGTGCTCGACCACCTCGGGGTCGCCCACCGTCTCTACCGGGGCTGGAAAGCGGAGGCGCCGTGACCGTCCCCTTCCCGGGCCCCTCGCGCCGCGCTCGCCGGCTCGAGGAGCTCGCGCCCCTCCCCCTGGTCGGCGTCGCGCTTCTCTTGGTGGTGCTGATCATCGCGACCCCGGTGCTGACGGGCCAATCGTCCGGGGGCGGCCTGCTGGCGCAGCCGGAGCTCATCGTCGACGCGCTGCCGGGGAACTCGTCGACCCACTACTACGTGCGCGGGCTCAGCACGACCACGCGCTACGCCGAACTCAACCTCGGATTCGCCTCGGGATTCAACTGGACGGGGGGTTTCCCTTCGGGGCCGCTCAACTGGACGGGGTGGACCAACGAGTCGTCCGTCCTGTCGATCGATGCCGGGACCGCGTTCGACCCGGTCGCGGTCAACGTGACCGCGCTCTACTCGGTGGACGGCGTAAACGCTCTCTACGTGGGCCTGTTCGCCTTCGACGTGGGGACCCCTGCCGGGTCGACGACCGAGGTGCTGACGGTCGTGTCGGCGACCGCCGGGGTCGGAGGGTTCTCGACCCCGGTGCCCGACCTGCCCGTTCCGATCCTCCTCGCCTACGCGGGCACGGGAGGAACCTCGTGAACGCCTCGCGGGCGGTCCTCCTGTTCTGGACCGCCCTGATCGTCGGACTGCTCGTGGTCGAGTTCGCCGAGATCACCCGGGCGTTCACCCTCCCCGTCGCCGCCGCGTTCGGGGACCCGTACACCCTCGTCTTCGCCCTCGTCTTCACGACCATTCTGGCGCTGGTCGGGGCGATCTTCATCGGGATCTACTTCTCCGCCCGGGTGCTCCGCCCCCAGGGGTTCACCCGCTTCGAGGAGGAGATGCTGCGGATGCGCGCCGAGGTCCACGAGATCCGGGCGGCTCTCGACCGTTCTCCCCCGCCGCCGGCCCCGACCGACCGGCCCAAGGAAGGCGCGCCGTGAAGGTCCCCGTCCTCGACAACGGGGGGCAGTGGACGCACCGCGAGTGGCGCGTGCTGCGCGACCTGGGCGCGGATACCACCATCGTTCCGAACACCACCCCCCTCGCCGAGCTGGACGCGGACGGCATCGTCCTCTCCGGCGGCGCGCTCAGCCTCGAGGGGACGGACGCGCCGCTCGGCCGGGTCGGGGAGTGGATCGACTCCGCGCAGGTCCCCGTGCTGGCGATCTGCTTGGGGCACGAGTATCTCGGGCGGCACTTCGGCGGCCGGCTCGAGACGGCGTCCGCGGAGTTCGGCTCGGTCGACCTCGTGGTCGACCGCCCCGACCATCCGCTCTTCGCGGGGCTCCCCGAGCGCTTCCGGGTCTGGGCGAACCACAACGACCAGGTCGTCGAACCGCCGCCCGGATGGACGGTCCTTGCGCACTCCGCCGCGTGCCCGGTCGAGGCGATGAGCCATCCGACGAAGCCGATCTGGGGCGTCCAGTTCCATCCCGAGGTCGAGCACACGGAGGGGGGTCGGGAGATCTTCCGCCACTTCCTGGACGCCTGCCGCAAATAGTCCGGGTCGCACCCTCGGGAATATGTACCGCCCACCGCTCGTGCGGAGAGGAAGGGTCGATGCCGCGCATCCGTAGGGGCTCGGGGGTCCGGGAGCACGACCTCGTCGCCCGGGCGAAGGTCCTCCGCGAGTCGGTGGACCCGCTCCTCCCCCGTCGGACCGCGGACTGCCCTCCGGAGCGATTCGAACGCCTGCGCGAGGAGCTCGAGACGGTGCGCGAGGACCGGGACAACGAAAAGCGGCTCGAGCGGGCGTCCCACTGGGGCGAGCCGCTGGTCCGGTCGTACGCGGGTCTCCTGAAGTTCTACCTCGACCCGTCGAACCCCACCGTCGTCTCTTTCCCGCTGCCGGACGGCGAGGCATCGTACGCCCCCCTCGCGCGCGCTCCGAAGGAGACCGAGGTCGCGGTCCAGCAGTCCGACGAGCCCGGTCGCCTCCTGCTCGGCTACGTCGACTGGGCGCGCAAGGGGTTCCACTTCTTCGCCACCCGCAAGACCCTCTGGTGTTCCGGCCGCTCCGCGACCCCCCCCGAGGAGTTCCGCGCCGAGCGGGTCGCCGACCTGCCGTACCGCTTGATCGAGGAGCCGGGACGCCACCTCTACCTCTGCCCGCACCTCAAGGCGAACGAGCCCCGGCCGTACCTCGAGGTCGGGTGGCCCGGCGCGGGGATCTCCTTCCGCGTCTGCCGGCGGTGCGCGAAGCCGGAGCGCCACCTGCTCGCGAGCGTCTCGGACGGCGCCGCGGTCCCCGACCCCGGCGCCGAGTTCCCGGTCGACGTGCAATGGAACGTCCGGTGCCAGGGCGGACCGGAGTGCGTGCACGCGCGGCTCCCCGAGCTCCCCCGTCCCCTGAGGAAGCGCTACGAGCTCGGCCGACTTTCCGACTCCCAGCTCATCGAGGCGTACGCGGACGAGATCCGACCGCGCATCGAGAGCACCGCTCGACCGACGTACGTCGCGGGCGGCATCTGCTACGGGAGCAACGCGGCGGGTTTCCTCGAAGCGCTCGACGCGACCGCGATCGAGCGGCGCGCGGTCCAGCGGGCGCTCGAGGACGTCCACGGCTACTTCGAGGTCGACGAGCCGTCCGCGAGCCGGGCGCTGGAGCGCCTCTGGCCGGAGCACTCGGAGGTGATCGTCCGGACGATCGTCGCGGACCCCGCCGAGGCCCGCCGGATGATCGACGAGGCGCGGGGGGCCCCGGGCCGAGTCGCCGAGATCCTGAAGCGAGCGCAGCGCCGGACCGAGGAACGTCAGGTCCTGGACGAGCTGCCGCGCTACCGTCGCCTCGCCCGGGAAGCGGCGTGGGTCGACCGGATCGCCCGCGAGTACCGGATCCACGGGAACTCCGCCGCCGAGCGCTCGATCCTGCAGTCGCTCCCCCAGGAGGGGAAGGAGCGCGGGCTTGCCTTCGGCCTGCTCAGCGCCCTCGGGCGCGGCGGCGCCCACGCCTGGCAGTTCTCGAAGACCGAGCAGGAGTTCGGGAGCGCGCTCGCCGACCGCGCCCGCTCGACCCTCGCCGCCCCGGCGGAGCGATACCACGCCGCGCTCGATGCGCTGTTGCAGGCCGCGGGCGTGGCCGACTGGGGAGAACGGGAGGCGCCGAGCGCCGCCGCTCCCGACCGGGGAAGTTAGCGCCGGGTCGGCCCCGCTCCGGGTTTTCCGGGGTTAGGCACAAATATTTGGCCGTGTACCTACTATTGACCAGTCAGCGGGCCTACGGGAGGCCAGATGCGGCCGGTCAATGGAAATGGTCGACTCGAGCGCCCCGGCGGCGTCCGCCGTCGTTGTTGCCGGTGACGAGGAGACCCGCGTCCTTCTGCGCGGGCTCCTTCGCCTCCACCACTTCCGGGTCGACGGCGAGGCGGAAGGCGCCACCCAGTGCCTCGAGCTGATCCGCGAACACCGGCCGACGCTCCTGGTCGCCGACGTGAACCTCGCCGAGGGGAGCCCGGGCTCGCTCGTCAGCGAGGCCCGGCGGGCGCACCCCTCGCTCCGCGTGATCCTGGTCGCTCCCGCGTCGCGTCCCCCCGCGCCCACGGGGGACGGGGGACCGGACGTCGTGCTCCTCCGACCGTTCCGGATCCGGCAGTTCGCCGAGGCGCTCCTGCCGCAGCGCCCCGGGCCCCCGAGCCACTAGGGCGGGCGGGCGCGGGGCCAGCGGAACCGCTCGAGCGCCGCGAGCTCCTCGAAGTGGAGCTCGGGCGCCGGCACGACCACGACGTGCATCGGGTCCCCGAAGTCGAGGCGCTCGAGCGCGTCCATCGGCCCGAACCAGCCCGCGGCGTCCGGGCGACCGACCCGCGCGGCGACCGCGACGGGGGCGGACGGCGGCACGACCGCGCCGGCCGGGTCGCGCTCTCGTAGGATCCCGAGCGCCTCGTGGGCGCGCAGGTACCGCCCCTCCTCGGGGCGAAGGTCGAGGAGCAGGAGCGTGTGGAGGCCGCGATCCCGGTTCCCGGCGATCTGCTCGAGCGGGGAGCGGGGGGCGAACCCGGGCGAAGGGAACGGCAGCGAGACCGTCCGGCCGAAGCGGTAGTGCATGAAGCCGAGCCATCCGGGCGCCGCGGTGAGGACGCTCGCGTTGGGGACGTACGCCCAGGAGTGGCCGGCCTTCTCGACGGCGAGGCGGAGCGCGACGTGCGTCGTCGCGGCGAACGGGTCTCCCACGACCAGGAGCGCGACCCTCGGCGAACGGTCGAGCGCTTCGAGGAGCGGCGCCTCCGATTCCACCCGGGGGCGATCGAGGAGCTGGACGCGGAGCCCGAGCTCGGAGGAGATGCGCGCCACCGTTCCCTCGGGGGCGCTTGCGGTGTATTCCTCCGCGAACACCTCCCCCGCGGCCCGAAGCACCTCCCACGCGCGCGCCGAGAGCCCCCGCTCGTCGCCCAGGCCGAGGCCGACGAACGCGAGCTCGGCCACCGACCTCCTCCCGCCGCTCAGCAGCGGAGCGCGAGGACCGGGCACGGCGCGGCGCGAAACAGGTCCTCGAGGAACGGGCGCGTGAGGAGCGCCCCACCGGCGAGGTCCCCCTCCTCGCTGACGAGCAGAAGCCCGAAGCGCTCGCGCTGCGCGGCCTGCAGGATCACCGCGGGCAGGCGGCTGCGACGGACGAACCCTCCGCCCAGGGCGAGGCGCTTGTGCGTGACCGGGACCCCCCGGGAGGTCCGCTCCTCGCGGTCGGCGAGGTCGCCGGGCTCGCCCGGCGAGCGGGGAGCGAGGGAGATCGTCGTGACCGAGGCGCCGTCGTTGTGGACCGCGATCTCCTCGGCGACCTGCATCGCCCGCGGGAGCGGGGTCGCCCGGAACGACGGCACGAGGACCCGCGGGACCTTCCCGGCACCGAGCGCGAGGCGGTTGACGATGAGCACGTCCGCGTGCGCGTGATGGAGGATCCCGCTCGCGGTGTGGCCGACGAACGGGTTGCGGCTGCGCTTGTCGCCGCGCAGCGTCATCAGGATCGCGTCCACCCCGTGGGACTCGGCGCTCTCGAGGATCTCGCCCGGGACGTCCGTGGAGGCCCGCACCTCCGGGTCGACGCGGACGTCGAGCGCCGCGCCGGCCTCGTGGGCCGGAACGACCAGATTGACGGATGCCCGCCACTCGCGCGTGACCTGGGGAAGAGTCGTCGTCGGGATGATGTGCAGGACCCGCACCTCGCCGTCCGGGTCGAGGAGCATCGCGGCGAACCGGATGAGCGGCTCGACCTCGGAAGGCTCCTGCACGGGGATCAGGATCTGCCGGTACATCATCCCCTCCCGATGATCGGCAGGAGGTCGAGGTCGAGCTGGAGGACGTCCACGTAAGCGACCCCGATCCCGGGGATCGGGGGGTTGGCGACGTGCGCGTTGACGAAGCCCGTGAGGAAGTCGAACGAGAGGTTCGTCGCGGCGGCGATGCGGGGAACCTGGACGAGCACCGCTTCGGGCGTGAGGTCGGGGTCGATCCCCGAGGCCGACGGGGAGACGAACCATATCGGGAGCGTCGCGTTCACCGTGAAGTTCCCATACTCGCGCATGTAGGCAAGGGTTTCGTTGAACCACGCGGCGAGGGCGGGGTCGGTGGGGCCGTAGGCCGTGATCATGCCCTCCGTCGTGTTGTAGTCGGAGAGCGACGGCCGCTCCCAGAACAGCCACGGCGCGTCGGTGTTCTGCGCGACGAGCGACGAACCCACGACCGTCCCGTTGTAGGTCAACAACGAGCCGTTCGCCGCGGAGGGGTCGATCACCTGGGCGATCCCGGTCACGATGAGCGGGTAGGCGAATCCCGAGACGAGCAGGGCCAGAACGAGGAAGACGACGGTCGCCCGCACGTGGCCGAGCGCGGAGTGCGACGGCGGAGGGACCTCGACCCGCCGCGGCGCGGGGGCGGGGGTCGGCGCCCCGGTCGTCGGGGCCGGGACCGCGCTCACAGGCCCCCCAGCGGGAGGAAGTGGGCGGCGGCGGTGCCGAGCGCCTGGACCCACGCGAGCCCGCTCAGGTACGCGAGCAGGAGATAGAGGAGCTTGATGCCGACGAACGCGCCGATCAGGCCGCCGAAGCCGTAGTAGATCAGGTTCCGGCGGAGCAGGTCGATCGCGGGTCGGGGCCGGAACGGGACCCCCGCGAGCGCGAGGGGGATCAGGACGGGAATGATGAGCGCGTTGAAGAGGAGCGCGGAGAGCACCGCGAGCTGCGGGTTCGCGAGCCCGAGGACGTTGAGCGCCGCGACCCCCGGGAGCCCCGCGGCGCCCGAAGCGACGAAGATCGCGGGGATGATCGCGAAGTACTTCGCGACGTCGTTGGTGATCGAGAAGGTCGTGAGCGCACCGCGCGTGATGAGCAGCTGCTTGCCGATCGAGACGATCTCGATGAGCTTCGTGGGGTCGTTGTCCAGGTCGACCATGTTGCCGGCCTCCTTCGCCGCGCTCGTTCCGTTGTTCATCGAGAGGCCGACGTCCGCCCGCGCGAGGGCCGGCGCGTCGTTCGTCCCGTCGCCGCTCATCGCGACCAGGCGTCCCTCGGCCTTCTCCCGCTCGATCACGACCAGCTTCGTCTCCGGCTTCGCCTCGGCGATGAAGTCGTCGACGCCGCTCTCCTCGGCGATGGCGGCGGCCGTGAGCCGGTTGTCACCCGTGCACATCACGGTGCGGATCCCCATCGTCCGCAGCTCGCGGATCCGGTCCCGGATCCCCGGCTTCACGACGTCCTTCAGGAGGACGAGGCCGACGATCCGCTTTCCCACGGAGAGCGCGAGCGGGGTCATGCCCTGGCGCGAGGCATCCGCGGCGGACTTCCGCAACGGGGTCGGGACCGCCGCCCCGTAGGTCTCGATCGCCTGGATCGAGCCCTTGTAGAACTCGGTCCCGTCCGCGAGCGCGATCCCGCTCATGCGGCGCTCGGCCGTGAACGGGAGGACCTTGAACGATCCCTGCTCGAGGCGGCGGACCGGGGTGGCGCGCCGCGCGGCGAGCCGAACGATCGACTTCCCCTCCGGCGTGTCGTCGACCGTCGAGGAGAGCATCGCCGCCTCGACGACCGTGTCCATCGCGACGTCCGGTGCCGCGATGAACTGCACCGCGAGCCGGTTCCCCACGGTGATCGTCCCGGTCTTGTCCAGGATCAGGGTGTCGAGGTCGCCGGCCGCCTCCACCGCCCTGCCGGACTTCGCGATCACGTTCGAGCGAGCCACCCGGTTGATCCCCGAGATCCCGATCGCGGGGAGGAGCGCGCCGATGGTGGTCGGCATCAGGCAGACGAAGAGCGCGACGATCGTCGCGAGGTCGACCGCGACGATGTTCGTGAAGTTGGCGAGGAAGACGAACGTGACGACCACGGTGAACAGCGAGATCGTGAGCGCGGCGAGGAAGACGCCCAGGGCGAGCTCGTTCGGGGTCGTCTCGCGGGCCTGTCCCTCGACCAGGCGGATCAGGCGGTCGAGGAACGATTCGCCCCGGACCGCGCTGACGCGGACCCGGATCGTCCCCTGCACGACCCGGGCACCGCCGAGCACGCTCGTCTTGTCCCCGCCGCTCTCCCGCATCACGGCGGCCGACTCTCCCGTCATCATCGACTCGTCGATCAGGGCGGCCCCCTGCACCACGTCGCCGTCGATCGGCACCGGCTCCCCGGCCTGGATCACGACCGTGTCGCCGACCCGGAGGACGTCCGCCGGCACCCAGCGGTTCGTCCCGTCGGGGAGGAGCTGGCGTGCCCGGATCCCGCTGCGGATCTCGCGCAGGGCGTCGGCCTGCGCCCGACCCTGCGCCTCGGCGATCGCCTCGGAGATGTGCGCGAACCAGAGCGTGAGGAACAGGATGACGGTGACGCCGAGGTAGTAGCTCGGGTTGTAGAAGCGGGCGATGTCCGGGAAAGCGCGGGGGAAGAGCGTCAGGACGACCAGGTAGACGAAGAGGACCCAGACCACGAACATCATCGGGTTGTGGATCTCCCGCCGCGGGTCGAACATTCGGAACGAGTCCGCCAGCACGCGTCGCCACGAGGTGTGCGGAACCCGCCGCACCGACACCTGAGCTCCGGCCTGGTTCATCGTCGACCTCCTACAGGATCTGACCCAGCGGACCGAGCGCGATCACCGGGAGGAAGAGCAGGGCGGTGACGATGATCAGGAACAGCGCGAGGTAGATCGTGAACGTCGCGCTCGCGGTGTGGAGCGTTCCCGGGCCCGGCGGCTTCTCCGGGGCGTTCGCGAAGAGCCCGCCGACCTCGAGCATCGCCCAGATCGGAACGAACCGACCGACGAGCATCACGGCCGCCCCGGTGACGTTCCAGAACGGGGTCGTGTCGTTGAACGAAGCGGTGGAGAGCGCGCTCCCGTTGTTCGCCGCCTCGCTCGTGAGCTCGTAGAGCACGGCGGTGAAATTGTGGGCCGAGGCCGCGACCGTGACGCCGGGCCCGGTGATGCCGGGACTCCCCCAGAGCACGCCGACCGCGAACGGTATCAGGATGATGGCGGGGTGGATCAGGAGGGCGAGGACGGCCCACTTGACGTGGCTCGTCTCGATCTTCTTCCCGAGGTACTCCGGAGTTCGGCCGACCATCAGTCCGGCGATGAAGATCGCGAGGACGCCGAACAGGAGCAACGTCGCGAAGCCCGTGCCTTCCCCGCCCGGGGTGCTTTGCGTGAACATCCCGAAGAGGAGGACCATCTGGGCGATCGGGGAGACCGCGCCGATCGCCATGTTGTTCGCGCCGACGTTCCCGTAGACGCTGATGACCTGGAAGAGGGACGCCTCGGGGAGCGCGAACCGCGTCTCCTGCCCCACCGGATAGCCGTTCGTGGAGACGCCGAGGCCGTTGACGCTTGCGAGCCCCGGATTGGTCGCCGCCTGGTACGCGATGAAGAGTCCCATCGCGACCGCGACCACGATCACGATCGTCCCGAGGTACGGCCACGCCTCCGAGCGTCGCCGGACGATCTGGGAGAACGCGAACGGCGTCGAGAACGGGATGAGCATCATCACCCCGACCAGGAAGAGGTTCGAGAACGCGGACGGGTTCGCGAGCGGTGAGGCGGCGTTCGCACTGTACCAACCTCCGCCGTTGGTGCCGAGGAGCGAGAGGGACTGGAACGACGCGACCGGTCCGAGGTAGATCGTCTGCGTCCCGCCGGTGAGCGGGTGGGCCAGCACCGAATTCTTGAACGTCTCGGGGACGCCGAGCAGCACGAGGACGAGGGCGAAGAGGATCGACAGCGGCAGGAGGATCCGGGTGACGCTGCGGACCATGTCGACGTAGAAGTTGCCGAGCGTCCCGTCCTTCCGGATGAACCCGCGGATCATCGCCGCCGCGACGGAGAGCCCGGTCGCGGCCGAGAGGAACATCGCGAGCTGCCAGGCGATCACCTCCGAGCCCATCGAGATCTGGGACTCGTTGGTGAAGTGGGTGAAGTCCGTGTTCGTCGTGAAGCTCGCCGCGGAGTGGAGCGCGAGGTCCCAGGACATCCCGGGAACGTGGGTCGCGTCCAGGGGGAGCGCGGCCTGGAAGAAGAAGTAGAAGTAGAGAAAGAGGAAGACGCCGCCGTTGACGAGAAGAAGCGCGAACAGGTACTCGCGCGCGCGCATCGCCCGTCGCGGCGAGGTCCCGAGCAGCCGGTAGGCCGCCTGCTCGAGCGGCGCCAGCACCGCGTCGCCGAACGCGGGGCGGTTCAGGTAGACCCGACCCAGGTACGCCCCGAACCACGGCGCGATCGCGATGACGAGCGCGACGACCAGGGCGACGTCCCAGAGCGACTGCAGGTCGACCAAGGGCGATCCCCCTCAGAATTTCTCGGGGTGGATCATGGCGTAGAGCAGGTAGCCCGTCAGGGCGAGTGCCAAGACGGTCAGGGAGGCCAGTCCCAGATTGTCGGCGAGCGCGGTAAGGAGGCCCATCGCGACCTTGCGCGGTTGGACTCGGGGCGGCTTATTTAGCCTCGCCGACCGACGGGCAGGGCGTGGCTCGGTTTCCGAGCTCTTATACGGGGCTTTTCGAGGCCGGCCGGGTCGTCCCTTCCCCGTTCGGACCGGCGCCGGCGGCCCCCCCGTCGCGGCGGCGGCGTGCCTCCGACGAGAGACGGCGAACGATCCGTTTCATCGCCTTTTCCCGGCGGACTTCGGCCGCCTGGTACTGCACGTCACGGGTCTCGCGGGTCAGGAGGACCGCGACCCGTCCGAGCGACGAGCGACCCGTCCGGCCGCGTCGCTGGATCGCGCGGATCTCGCTCGGTACCGACTCGAAAAAGACGACCAGGTCCACGTCGGGGACGTCGAGACCCTCCTCCGCAACGCTGCTCGCGACGAGGACCGGGAACCGCCCGTCCCGGAATCCCTGGAGCATCCGGCCCTGCTCCTTCTGGTTCATGCCGGGGTCGTCGGCGTCGCGGGTCGCCTGGCCGACGAACCGCCCGACCGTCCAGCCCTGGCGTTCGAGCATCGACTGGATCCCCTGGATCGTGTCGCGGTACTGGGCGAACACGAGGACGCGCGGCGGGTGATCCTGCGCGCGTTCAAGGGTGGCGCGCACGAGCACGACGAGCGCGTCGAGCTTGGGGTGCGACGGCTCCTTCGTCGACCGGAGGAACTCGCGGGCCTCGAGCCGCGCTTGCACGACCTCGGGCAGCTTCAGGAACGCGAGGTCCCCCCGGCTCGGTTTCTCTTTCGACTCCACACGGTCGAGATACTGCAGGAACGGCTCGACCCCCTGTGTCTCGAGTCGCTCCTGCGCGTGGTGGAGGTGGAGGAGCACGAGCTGGTGGAAGAGCGGCCCGAAGCGTCGGACCATCGGTCCGGGGCGCGCGAAGATCTCCGCCCGCAGCGCGATGAGGTCCTTCACCGAGAGCGAACGGATCGGCTTCTTTCGCAGATAGCCCATCTTCTGCAGCTTGTGGGCAGTCCCGTGGGCCGCCGCGGCGAGCAGCTCGCGGATCCGCGCGACGGCCGGAGGAAGGTCGACCCAGACGAGCTCGATGTCGGTCGCCTGGACGTACTCCGCGACCCCGGGATCCTCTCGGGAGCGGGCCTCGATCCGGCGCACGCCCAACGCCGCGACGACCTCCTCAATGCGTTCGTCCTTCCCGCCCGGGGACGCGGTGAGCCCGAGCACCCGCCCGTCGCTCGGCCGTTCGGCCCGGTATCGCTCGGCGATCGGCACGTAGACGTACTTGCCGACGGCGTGGTGCGCTTCGTCGAACACCACGAGCGCGACGTCGGTCAGTCGGTACCGCCCTGCCACGAGGTCGTTCTGGACGATCTCGGGAGTGGCGAAGACGAGGTCGGCGGAGTCCCAGGCGCCCTCGCGCACCGGGCGACGGACGGTGCCGGTGAAGCGGGCGGCGCGCATCGGCACGAGCCATCGCCGAAACGAGTCCGCGTGTTGTTGCACGAGCGGCCGGGTCGGGGCGAGGACCAGCACCTTGCCCGGCGCTCGGCGGAGGACCTCGGCGGCCACGAGCGCGGCGATGACCGTCTTCCCGAGGCCCGTCGGCAGCACGACGAGCAGGTCCTCCTCGAGCCCGACCCGTGCGAGGTCGAGCTGAAACGGAAGGGCACGGACCTCGCCCGGCCGGAGGAACGGGTGGACGACGAACCCGTCCACCACCCGCCAGACCCCCGGGAGCCCTTCGGGACGAGCCCGCTCGCGGGAGACGGCGGAGACGGTCTCGGCCGGGGCCTCGCCGGGACCGAAGTCGTCGAGGAGACGCTGCCGACCCACCGCTTCCTCCGGCGGGACACCGGCGTCGCCCGCTTATCGGTATGGGCGGGGGCGCGGTCGGACTAGAGGAACTTGACTTCGTGAGGTAGGGTGCCCGCGTACTCCCGGAACGCCGCGGGCCAACCCTCCGGTTCGAGCCCCTTCTGAGCCAGGAACGCCGTGAGCCAGCGCTCGAGCCCGATCCCCGAGCATCCCGACCAGAGCTCGCCTTTCTGGGTCTTGATCGCGAACGCTCTCGTGTACTTGTCGCCGACGATGGAGAGATTCTGGAATTCGAGCCATTCGGACGCCTCGCGCGTGCCGCGGTACGGCAGATACGCTTCGAAGTCGATCGTGCCCTTGATGTGGGCGGCCGCGTCCTCCACGCCGACCTGGCCGCTCTGCTGCATGTAGAACGGGGTGACCCACGCGGTCCGCCACTCGAGTTCGAGAATCTCGTTGAAGACCCGGGCGTAGCGCTCGAGCAACCGCTCGCGCAGCGCGATTAGGTCGTCCGGCGCTCCGACGTACACCGGCTCGATCCGGTGGAACTCGTCGACGCGCTCGAGACCGTGGCGCCCACCGCTCTCGTAGCGGTTCGACACCGCGGTCTTGTCGTAGACGAGCAGCGGCAGGCTCTCGGTGGCGATCGTGCGACCCGAGAGCCACCAGTAGATCGTCGGGCACTGCGCGTAGCACGAGACCGCGGTCGGCCCGGTCACCATCTTCTCGAGCTCGTCCCGGGGGACCTCGCCGGTGAGCTTGACCAGGTCCGTGAACCGCTCCCAGGCGGCCGGGTCCCGAGTCTTCGGTTCCGCGACGTAGTAGAACTCGCCGGGCAGGCCCTCGAGGTGGCCGGTCTTGAGGAGGATGTCGAACGAATCGTGGTGCGGCTGCACGACCTCGCGGAATCCGAGGGGGTCGAGCACCTCTTCGCGCGCGATCCGCTCCATCGTTCGAAAGAGGTGCGCCGCCGTGGGTCCGAGGAACCACTTGCCCTTCGTGGGCCCCGGGCGGACCCAGTGGCGTCGGAGCATCTCTTCGGTCGGGTCCCGGGCGAACGCCATCTCCCGACGCGGACTCGAGGAAAGGAGCGACCAGAACTGCTCTTTCCCTTCGTAGCGCTGCTTGCGCACCTTCTCCTTGACAAGTGTGACGGCGCGGTCCATCCAATTGTCGCGCAGGGCCGCTTCCTCTAGGTCGGTCAGCTCGAGGGTCCCCTCCGGGCCGTCAAAGGCGAGCCGGTGCGGGATCGGGAGCGTCACCGGCTTCTCGGGCGCCGCTTCGACGGCGAACCGAGTTCGGTACCGCGGCGCCCGGAACGAGCGCACCCCGATCTTCTCCGAACGCCCGAGTTCCTCGCTCAGCCGCCGAACGAACGCGAGGAGCGCCTGATGCGGTCGGGGTCCTTCGGACTCGAGGGCAATCCGCAACCGGTCCCCGTCCAGGGTCCACTCCGACAGCGCGCCCTCGCCGCGCGCGCCGATCGTTCGCTGGATCGCGTCCGCGGCGACGCGCGGGACGATCGCGTCGAGCGCCTTCGGGTCGCGCGGCGGACCGCTGAGCGTGAGTTCGGCCTCGAGGCGGTGATGCATCGGAGGGCGAACCGGGGCCGGGACTATTAAGGTCTCGAGCACCGGGGGAGCGCGCCCCCGCTGAGGCTTTAGCGCCCGCGAACGTCCGCGGTCCCGGTCGTGCACGCTATGGCGTCGAAGGTCGAAGAGTTCGGTCTGTTCATCGACGGAAAGTGGATCTCCCCTCCCGGAGCGAAGCGGTTCCAGACGATCAACCCGGCGACGCGCGAGCCGGTCGGCTCGTTCGTCGCGGGCTCGGCGGAGGACGTCGACCACGCGATCTCGGCCGCCGCGAAGGCGTTCCCGGGGTGGAAGGAGACGCCGGCGCCCAAGCGGGGCGACCTCCTGCTCGAGGCGGCGCGTCACCTCAAGGAACGCAAGTCCGAGGTCGGCCGGATCGTCACGCGCGAGATGGGCAAGGTCATTGCCGAGGGGCTCGGGGACGTGCAGGAGGCGATCGACTTCATCGAGTACATGGCCGGGGAGGGCCGGCGGCTGTTCGGAGAGACCGTCCCGTCCGAGCTCCGGTCCAAGTTCTGCCTCACCGTCCGGCAGCCGAAGGGCGTCGTCGCGTGCATCACCCCGTGGAACTTCCCGACCGCGATCCCGAACTGGAAGATCGCGGCGGCCCTGATCTCGGGCAATACGGTCGTCTTCAAGCCCGCGTCGAACACGGCCCGCTGCGCCGTTGAGGTCGTCCGGACGTACGAGGCGGCTGGAGTGCCGGCCGGCGTGCTGAACCTCGTCACCGGCTCCGGCGGAGTCGTCGGGAACGCGCTCGTGTCCGACCCGCGGGTCCGGACCGTCTCCTTCACCGGCGGGGTCGAGACCGGCCGCGAAGTCTACGTCCGCGGCGCCCAGTCGCTCAAGATGGTCCACCTCGAGCTCGGCGGGAAGAACCCGGTGATCCTGATGGAGGACGCCGACCTCGGGCTCGCCCTGGACGGCGTACTGTTCGGCGCGTTCGGCACGTCCGGTCAGCGCTGCACGGCGACCAGCCGGCTGATCGTCCACGAGAAGATCTACGACGAATTCCTCAATCGCCTCACGGCGCGCCTCGACCGATTCACGGTCGGCGACCCGCTCGACCCGAAGACGGGCATGGGACCGGTCGCGTCCGCCGACCAGGAAAAGAAGATCCTCGACTACATCGCCATCGGCAAGGGCGAAGCGACCCTTCGCTACGGCGGCTCGAAGCTGACCGGCGGCGCCTACGACCGGGGGTACTTCATCGCGCCGACGATCTTCGAGACGACCCACGGGACCCGGATCTCGAAGGAGGAGATCTTCGGCCCGGTGCTCTCCGTGATCAAGGTCGGCAGTTACGAGGAAGCGGTGCGGGTGGCGAACGACGTCGACTACGGGCTCTCGTCCTCCATCTACACCCGCGACGTCAACCGGGCGTTCCGCGCGATGGGTGACCTCGAGGCCGGGATCACCTACGTGAACGCGCCGACGATCGGCGCGGAGGTGCAGCTCCCGTTCGGCGGGGTGAAGAACACGGGCAACGGCGGCCGCGAGGCGGGCAGCGTGGCGATCGACGAATTCACCGAGATCAAGACCGTCTTCATCGACTTCTCTTCGAAGCTGCAGAAGGCCCAGATCGAGGACGGCGCGGGGGAATGAGCGCCTTCCGCGGCTCGGACGACTCGCTCGACCGGGAAATCGCCGCGACGGAGTACGTCGCCCGCGTGCGGGTACGACGCGCGGCGGCCGAACTTCGGGAGCTCGCGCGCGACCTCTCCGAGCTGCGACGGGAGCGGGCCCGACGCCGGGCCCACGCTGCGGAGCCCGCCGCCGAATCTGAGACCGCCGCCGAGAGCGCGTGAGCCCGAGCGCCCGGGTGGCGCGGTGCGCTAGTACGTGGGGCCGGTGCGTCCCGGGTTGTCGAAGTTCGTCAGCAATGTCTGGCCGCGGCCTTTCGGTCGCGCGATCGGCGCGAGGAGGGTGTCCTCCTCCAGCGCCGGCATCGTCTCCGAGATCGGGACGTCCACCTGGATCTCCCGAGTCCGACCGCCGCGTCCCCGCGAGACGATGGTCGCCCGGATGAGCCCCAGCGACTCGAGCTCGCTCACGTAGTTGGAGATCGAGCGAGCGTGGAGCGGAGGGAGGCCCAGTCGCTCGGCGAGCCGCTTGTAGTTGTCGTAGACCTCGCCGGTCAGCACTCCCGTGCGGCGCCGCTCGTACGACTGCAGGATCGCGTAGAGGAGCACCTTGCAGTGCGGGGGGAGGGACCGGCAGCACTCGATGATGATGTCCTTCTCGAGCCGGTTCTTCGCCTTGACGACGTGGTCGCGGGTGATCCGCTTCGCGTGGTCGCGCTCCGCCATCTCGGCCGCCAGGCGCAGCAGCGCGAGCGCGCGTCGCGCGTCCCCGCTCTCGAGCTGCGCGTACGCGGCGCACAGTTCGATGACACCGGGGTCGACCACCCCGTCCCGGAACGCGACGCGCGCGCGGTCCTGGAGGATGTCCTGCAGCTGGGGGGCCTTGTAGGGGTCGAAGAGGATCTTCTCCTCGTTGAGGCGGCTGCGCACCCGCGCGTCCAGGTGGTTGGTGAACTTGAGGTCGTTCGAGATGCCGAGCAGGACGAGGCGCGCGGTCTCGAGCTCGGTGTTGATCTGGCTCAGGGTGTAGAGCACGTTGTCCCCGCTGCGCGCCACCAGTCGGTCGATCTCGTCCAGGACCAGGATGATCGTCCCGCCGTTCGCGTCCATCAACCGGCGCATCGCCGACTGCACGCGGTCGAGCGACCACCCCGTCGGGATCCGGTCGGGCTCGGTCTTGGCGAACGTGTTGCCGACGTTCTGCAGCAGGCTGTACGCGGTGTCGATGTTCCCGCAGTTCACGGTGACGAACGTGACCTTCCCGGCCGCCTCCGCCCGACGCTGCAGGTCCTGGCGGACCTGGGTGACCACCGCGGTCTTTCCGGTGCCGATCTTGCCGTAGATCAAGAGGTTGGACGGCACGTCCCCCCGGAGTGCGGGGGCGAGGACCTCCGCGACCTGGCGGAGTTCGCCGTCGCGGTGGGGGAGACGCGCCGGCACGTACGAGTCCCGGAGGACCTCGCGGCTCTCGCGGAAGAGTTCGCTCTTCGATTGCAGGAAAGAGTCGAGAAACTCCGAGGTCGAGGTTCCGGTCGGGGGCGCCGCGGTGCCGTACGACGGCACCGGCGCGGGACCCCCGGCCGGGGGACGGTCACTGACGGGCGTGACCGCCCCGTTGTGGGCTTTGTTCGGTTCCAACCGGTCCGGCGTCTCCGCCGGCCGGTCTTCGGTAGCAGGTGGCACCGTCGACGCCTACCCGGGCCTCGGGCGGCGGTCGGAGGAGGACGGGCCATATCAACCTTCTGTCGCGATTTTCGCCGGATTCGCTCGACGGCGTCGGCCCGGCGGGTCGGGGCGCTCCGGGAACGTCCCTCCGCGGTCCCCGATTCGACCGAAGCCATTTGAAGGGGCGCCGTCTCCCGACCGGAGATGACCGAGCACGCCGCCGGCGGTGCGGAACACGGGCACGGGGTCGCGAGCCCGATCTCGGTGCTCTGGGTCATCGCCGCGTCCCTGATCGCCGCGGCCGGCCTCTTCCTGATCGCGATGTGGCTGCTCACGTTCATGTGGGTCTACTTCCTCGGACCGTTCCTCGTCCTCGCGTCGATCCTGATGTTCCTGAACCGCCGCGCCGGCCTCGACCACGCCTAGGGTGTCCGGACCGGGCAGGATGACGGGCTCGCCCCCGGCAGATCGGCCGGTCGTCGTCGTCAAGCTCGGGGGCTCCGTGATCACCCGGAAACGGGAGGTCGAGCGCGCCCGTCCGAAGGTGCTGGCGCGTCTCGCGAACGAGATCGCGGCCGTGACGGAGCGTCGGGTCGTCCTCCTGCACGGCGCGGGGTCGTTCGGTCATCCCGGCGCGCGGAAGTTCGGGCTCGCGCGCGCACCTGCGCCCGACCAGAGCGCGGCGGCCCGCGCCCGGGGAGCGGCGATCGTCGCGACCGAGGTCCGGCGGTTGCATCTCCTGGTCTTGCGGGCGCTCGTTCGGGCCGGGGTCAGCGCGGTCTCGGTGCCGGTGGCTACCCATGCCCGCAATCGGGAAGGGCGACTCGTCGCCTTCGACCCCGCTCCGTTCGCGCAGGCGGTCCGCAGTGGCCTCGTGCCGGTGTCGTTCGGCGACGTCGTGCCGGACGAGTCGTGGGGGGCCTCGATCCTCAGTGCCGACACGATCGCCGAGGCGCTGGTCGCTCCCCTGCGACCCGAGCGGGTCGTCTTCGTCAGCGATGTCCCCGGTATCCTGGACGGCGCGCCGGGCGCGCGGCGTACCGTAGTCCCCGAACTGACGGCGTCGGTCGTCGATCGCCTGCGACCCGCCCCCGGGGTCGCGGACGTGACCGGGGGAATCCGGGGCAAGGCCGAGTCGATGCTCCGAATCGCGGGGGCCGGCGTGGACGCAGGTCTTATTAGCGGACTCAAGGATGGAGAACTCTCGCGCGCCCTGCGGGGAGAGAACGTCTATGGGAGCTGGGCGCGCGCGCGGACCGGCTGAGACCCCGGACGCCTCCGGCCTCGACCTGAGCCACCGAAAAGCCGAGCACGTCAAGGTCGTTCTGGGCCGCGATGTCGAGGGCCGCTACCGCTACTGGGACGACGTGCAGCTGATCCACAAGGCACTGCCCGAGCTCGACTTCTCCGAGATCGACCCGTCCGTCTCGCTCCTCGGCCACCGCCTGGCGGCGCCGATCGTCATCACCGGCATGACCGGCGGCTTCCCCGATGCGGCGAAGATCAACGACAACCTTGCTCGCGCGGCGAGCGAGGTGGGCGTTGCGATGGGGGTCGGCAGCGAACGCGCGGCGATCCTGAAGGGACAGTACCCCGAGAGCTACTCGACGGTCGCCCGGCACGCGGTGCCGCTCAAGTTCGCGAACATCGGGGCCCCGCAGATCATCCCGCAGGGTCCGAACGACCGCCTCGTGGGGCCGGACGAGGTGCGCGCCGCGATGGAGCTGATCCACGCGGACGTGCTCGCGATCCATCTCAACTTCCTCCAGGAGATGGTCCAGCCCGAGGGGGACCGGCGCGCCCGCGGTTGCCTCGCGAAGATCGGGGAACTGGCCTCCACCTTCCCGGTACTCGTGAAGGAGACCGGTGCGGGCATCTCCCGGGAGGTCGCCGAGGAGCTCCGCGAGCGGAAGGTCCGGGCGTTCGACGTCAGCGGCACGGGGGGCACCTCGTTCGCGGCGGTCGAACACTACCGCGCGGTGGACCAGGGTGCGGTTCGAGAAGCCCGGGTCGGAAAGACGTTCTGGGACTGGGGGATCCCGTCCCCGGTCTCGGTCCTCGAGCTCGTGCCGCTCGGCCTGCCCGTGGTCGCGAGCGGGGGCGTCCGCTCGGGACTGGACGTGGCGCGCGCCGTGGCGCTCGGCGCGACGGCCGCGGGCACCGCCGGGGGGGTCCTGCGCGCCGCCTCGACCGGGTACGAGGAGACTCGCGCGGAGCTCGAGTTGCTCGTCCACGAACTCAAGGTCGCGATGTTCCTGACCGGCTCACGGACGCTGGACGACCTGCGCCGGGCGCCGTACCTCCTCACCGGAGAGAGCCGGCAATGGGTGCATCGGTAGCTCCGGCCCGGTCGCCCTCCCCCGAGGAAGTGCACCGCGAGAAGCTCGCCCGTTCGAAGGCGGGCGCTCCCGGACCGCTCCTGTCGAACGTGGAGTGGATCCGGCAGCTGCCCGCCGCGGAGCGAGCGAGGTTCGAGGGCGCGGTCCGCCGGAAACCGTCCCGCACCCTCTCGGGGGTCGCGGTCGTCGCGGTCATGACCGCGCCGGCGCGCTGCCCCCACGGCCGCTGCACCTACTGCCCGGGGGGCGTCGAGAACGCGAGCCCGCAGAGCTACACGGGAGAGGAGCCGTCCGCGCTGCGAGGCGCGCAGTTCCACTGGGACCCGACCGCGATCACGCGCCACCGGCTCGACACCCTTGCGGCGATCGGGCACCCGACCAGCAAGGTCGAGGTGATCGTGATGGGCGGAACGTTCCCGGCCCGGCCCCGTGCCTACCAGGAGGCGACGCTCCGGGGGATCTACGACGGGCTCAACGGGGCCCCGAGCCCCGACCTCCCCGCGGCGATCGCCCGGAACGAGACGGCGGAGCACCGCATGGTCGGACTGACGGTCGAGACCCGACCGGACTGGTGCGACGATCGCGTGCTGCCGTTCCTTCTGGACGCGGGAGTGACCCGGGTCGAGATCGGGGTCGAGTGCCTTCACGACGGGGTGTTGGACGCCGTCGGTCGGGCCCACGACGGGAACGACGTCGCGCGGGCGACCGCTGACGCGCGCGACCGCGGGCTCAAGGTCTGCTACCACTGGATGATCGGGCTCCCGGGGATGGACCCCTCGGCGGACCTCGCCGACTTCCGGCGTCTCTGGGACGAGCCGGAGTTCCGTCCGGACCTCCTCAAGATCTATCCGACGCTCGTGCTCCCGGGGACCCCGCTCTTCGACGACTGGCGCGCCGGCCGCTACCGCCCGTACGACACCGAGACGGCCGCCCGTGTGCTGGCGGAGATGAAACGACTCGTCCCCCCGTGGGTGCGGATCCAGCGGATCCAGCGCGACATCCCCTCCCGTCTCATCGCGGCGGGAGTGCGAGCGAGCAACGTACGGCAGCTCGCGCTCGCTCGGCTGCGCGCGTCGGGGTTCGACTGCCGCTGCCTGCGCTGCCGGGAGGCGGGCCGCCGGGCCGCCCCCCCGCCGGAGTCGTACCGACTCACCCGGACCGAGTACCCCGCCGCGGACGGCACCGAGGTCTTCTTCGCCTGGGAGGAGCCCGAAACCGACACCGTGGCGGGGTTCCTTCGACTGCGCTACCCCTCGCGCCGGGACGGCGGGCTGCCCGACCCGGTGGTTCGGGAACTCAAGGTCGTCGGGAGCGAGGTCGCGGTCGGAGCGGCCGCCGGTCGGCCGACCGACTACCAGCACCGGGGGTTCGGAGGCGCGTTGCTCGAGGCAGCCGAGTCCGAGGCAGCCGATCGCGGGTTTCCCGGGTTATACGTCACCAGCGCCGTCGGCACCCGGGAGTACTACCGGGCCCACGGGTACTCGCGTGCGGGTCCGCATATGAGGAAACCTCTCTGCGCGCGGCGCAACTCCTGAGGAGAAAAACCGCCGCTCGAGCGCTCCGTGTCGCGCAACCGTTAAACCCACCCCCGGCTCCGCCGACCGAGTGACCTCGATGCCCCGTAACTTCCAGGTGGAGCCGCTCCGGACCGTCCATATCGAAGACCAAGCCGTGGAGATGGTCGAGCGGAAGGGCCTCGGGCACCCCGACTCGATCGCCGACGGGGTGTCGGAGTCGGTGAGCCGCGCGCTGAGCCGGCTGTATCTTGACGAGTTCGGGCACATCCTGCACCACAATACCGACGAGACGCAGGTCGTCGGCGGCGCCTCCGAGCCGGCGTTCGGCGGCGGCAAGGTCACGAAGCCGATCTACATGCTCCTGGTTGGCCGCGCCACCTCCGAGGTCAACGGCGAGAAGCTCCCGATCCGCGACACGTCGATCGACGCGGCGAGAAAGTACGTCCAGTCGGTCTGCGCGCACATCAAGGTCGACGAGCACGTCGAGTTCGACTGCCGCATCGGGCAGGGGTCCGTCGACCTGCGGGGCGTCTTCGAGCAGAAGAACGTCCTTTCCAACGACACTTCGTTCGGCGTCGGGTTCGCGCCGCTTTCCGACCTCGAACGGCTCGTCCTCGAGAGCGAGCGCTTCCTCACCCTTCGCCTCAAGAAGAAGGTCCCGGCGCTCGGGGAGGACGTGAAGGTGATGGGGTACCGCCAGGGCGACAAGATCCGCCTCACGATCGCGGCGGCGCTGGTCGACAGCGAGATCGCGAACCCGAAGGAGTACCGCGCGGTCTGCGACGAGGTCGCGGAGCAGCTCGCCGACCAGGCCGCGAAGCTGACGCAGCGCGAGGTCGCGATCGACGTGAACACCGCGGACGACCCCGAGCTCGGCCGCTACTATCTCACCGTCACCGGCTGTTCGATGGAGGCCGGGGACGACGGCTCCGTCGGGCGGGGGAACCGCGCGAACGGGCTCATCACCCCGTGCCGGCCGATGAGCCTCGAGGCTTCGGCCGGGAAGAACCCGGTCAACCACGTCGGCAAGATCTACAACCTGCTCGGGAACCTGATCGCCGCCGACATCGTCAAGGAGACCGGAGGGAACGTCAAGGAGGTCCACGTCAAGATCCTCTCGCAGATCGGGAAGCCGGTCGACCAGCCCCAGGTGGCGAGCCTCCAGATCCTGCCCGCCGACGGGGTGAAGCTATCGGCCGTGAAGTCGAAGGCCGAGGCGGTGGCGAACGGATGGATGGACCAGGTCGACACGATCCCGCGCCGCCTCCTCACGGGCAAGTTGAGCGTCTTCTAGGCCCGGGGCGGTCGTCCCGACCGGCGAGCGGCGGCCCCCTGGGAGGGGCCGCCAAGCGTCGGACTAAATAGCAGAGGCTTCCACTTACCGGGTGGTTCGACCCCCGGGATGCCCGTCGGCCGGACCGCGAGGGACGAGAGCGCGTGGCGACCGCAGAGGTCTATTACCTGATCTTTGCCGCCGTCGTGCTCGGCATCGCGGTCGTGGCCGTCCTCCTGCTCACGATCAAGCGGCTCAAGCAACGCAAGGCGCGGCTTCTCCTGGAGCTGGCGCACTCGCCCCGCCTCGACTCGGACCGGGCGTTCAACCGGATCGAGATGGCGCGGCGCGAGGCCGACATCGTCGCCCGCCAGGGGCTGGACGTGAACCGGGCCCGGGAGCAGGTCGCTCAGGCGCAGGCCGCGATGGACCTTCGCCAGTTCGATCGGGCGTACGAGCTCGCCCAGGCCGCGCACGAGACGCTCGTCCGGACCCGCCAGGGGACGGCGCCGCCCGCGCCGGTGCTCCCGAGCGCGAGCCTGCCGTCCCGGGCGAGCCCTCGGAGCGCGCCGCCCGCCCCCGGGGCCGCGCGGACGGGACCGGTCGGCCCGGCGGACGGGCCGTCGCCCCCGCCCCCGGTGCTGCCGCGGGGGCGGGCGGAGGCTCAGTTCCAGATGCATCTGCTCGACTCCGACCTCGCGAGCGCGCGCTCCGCCCGCCCGACGGACCCGGCGACCCTCGGCGGGGCCGACTTCCAGGACCGCGCGCGCACGGCGTTCGACGCGGGGCAGTACAGCGACGCGCTGCGCTTCGCGCTGAAGGGGCGGCGGGGGTTGGGCGGCCACGTGGAGAGCGTCGCCCCGAGCCCGGCGACCCGAGGCACGGAAGCGGGCTCTTCGGCCGTCGATCCGCAGGCCGCGGCGGAGAGCGCGGCGAGCGCGACCCGTTGCCCGGAGTGCGGTTACCCGACCACCTCCCAAGACCTCTTCTGCCGGGGGTGCGGCGTTCCTCGAACGCCCACCGCCTGCCCGAAATGCGGGGCCGCCCGGACCCCCGCCGATACGTTCTGCGGTCGCTGCGGCGAGCGGTTCAGCTAGCCGACGGCAGAGCGCCGGGCGGCCGTTCGGTGAGCCAGTCGTCCAGCCGCCGCTGCGTCCGTGCCTCGTGGAGCACCGCGCTCGCCGCGAGCCATCGGGGTACGGGGATCGCGAACGTTCCCGCGATCACGTCGGAGAGTTGGGCGAGCGTTGCCACCCGCTCTGGCGGCCGCGCCGTCGCCGCCCGCACGTACTCGCGCACGTTCCACACGCCGAGGGGGAGGATCTCCCCGGGATGCACCTCCCTCAGGACGACCACCCCGGCCTGTCGGCCCCGCGCAAGGAGCGCCTCGCTCGTGGCCAGTCGGGCGGCGTAGTAGCAGCCGCCGATCGAAGCGTAGGTCGTGCGACCGTCGTGCCCCTCGTGGTCTCCCATGATGACGAGCTGGGTCGAGTTCGGGTTCCAGAGCGTGTTCGGATACCACGCTTCGATCGACTCGTAGCGGTAGGCTCCGGGGAGGAACACGATCAACCAGCGGTTGTCGAGGGCGGTCAGACGATGGACCTCGATCTCGGACAGCTCGGGAAGGTCACGGACGCGCTCGAGGTTCTGTTTTGAGAGGAGGTCGTCCACGGCGGTGATGCTCCATCGGGTCGGCACGAGCCGGCGCCGCCCCCGTCGGCCCAACGTGCCGACACTGAAGGCGCGCTGGATCCGACTGACCCGGACCCCCCGATCGTACAGTTCGCCCACCGCGACCCGGGCGTTGGCCGCGGTGTCCGAGGTGAGGCGGTCGAGGTGGGGGTCGACCCGCCGAACGTCGAGACGGAACCGTTCGATCGGCGCCGACGGGCCGAACGGCGGGGTCGAGTCCGAGAGCGCGAGATGGCCGCGGGGCGGTCGACGGAACCGGGTCTCGCTCTCCGCGGACTCGGCGGCGATCCCGAGCAGCTGGAGGTCCTCGAGCAGGCGGATCGGCCGCTCGGCGTCGGTGACCCGAATCGGGGCGGTGCCCCGGACGAGACCGGTCCGGAACGAAACGACCTCCGCGACCGACCTCCCGACCCAGTCCTCCGGACTGTCCAGGAGCTCGGTGGAACCGTGGCTCGGGCTCAGCAGCGGCCCGAAGGAGACCTTCGGATAGCCGAACCGCCCGACGAAGACCCCCGGGGGCGAACTGCCCGAGAGCTCCTGGCCCCCCACCAGAGGAAGGGTACGCTCGAACGCATGGTACTTCACGAGTATCGGGCAGACCGGCTTGCCACAGAGGAGTTGGGCGGAGCGGCAGCGAACGCACATGGTGGGGTCCTCGCGCAGACCCGGAATGCTCCACGAGAGCGAAGCGAGCGGAGAGACCGGGAGCGGCGGGGTAGCGATCGCCTCGGCCATGTGTCTCGAGGATAGGGGGCCAAGAGGTTGAAGAGTGCGCCCGGGAGGTCCCGAAACACCCACCGAAGGGACCTAGCCGCCCTGGGATCGAAGGAGAGCTCCCGGCCTACCAGCGAGCCTCGACGACGCGAATGGAGCCCACCGTTCGGAACCCGTGGTGCTTCAGAATAGGTCCCGAGGTGCCGACCCTCGCGGTGGTCAGCGCCAAGGTCGCCTTTCGGCGCAGCGCCTCCTCACATCGCGCGCGGATCATGAGTCCGTACACTCCACGCCGGCGGTGCTGCGGGAGTACTCCAGATCCCCAAAGGCGAGCCACTTCACCCACGACTTCCAGACCGGCCCGTCCGATAGGTGTCGATCCCTCCCATGCAACGAAGTAATTCGAGTGCCCCTCGGCCTGCAACCGCCGAGTGAATTCCTTTCTGAACGCGGCCCGGGCTTGCTCGGGTGGGACCGGCTCGCCAAAGATCGGGAACGAAAGGCTCCGAAACGCGTCGTACTCCGGCTCCGCCAATACCTCGCGGACGGCGACGCCCTCCGGGGAGCGGAAACCCGGGAGCCGAGGAGCACCGTTCTCATCGAGCAACTCCCAGGCGAGCGCTTCGGCCTCTTCCACGACCTTGTATCCCCGTCGAGCCAGCCGCTCCGATAGATCGTCCGGACGTGTCCTAGGGTCGACCTGAACTCGGACCCCGGTTCCGCCCAGGTCTCGCACCTGTTTCTCCATCCTAGTCAGGGCGGCCTCGGCGGAGGGACCGTCCGCGGCGTGGAGACCGTAGGCATAGGTTAGCGCATACGACCCGGGGGTGATTGCCAACTCGAAGTTCCCGTCAACTATTCTCTTCGACCCGGGGGGAATCCACCTCCATGCATCGACCGCCTCCCAGATCCGGTCCTCGGTCCATGACGGCATCCCCGGGAGAAGGCGGCGGAACGCGAAAGCCCTAGCCACTGCGTCGCCGATTCGGAGTTCCCCCCCCCCGTCCGTCGGGGTCGGTTCCTAGGGAGAGAGATCGCACGCGACCCCTCGGAAGAAGGCGACGGAGCCGAAAGGACCGCACGCTCAAATAGCGACGAGCGTGGTTGGCCCCCCGCGGGACTGTGGGGTAGCTTGGTCCATCCTTCGGGGTTCGGGACTCCGAGACGCCAGTTCAAATCTGGCCAGTCCCATCGCCGCGGCGCGGCGAGGGAGCCTATCGCTGCCCGCCGAGCACGGCCGGCGTCGAGGAGAACGCCCGCATCGCCTTGCCACCGTTCTTGAGGATCGGTCCCCCGTGGTAGCTGAGCAGTGAGTCCACCGAGAGCTGGTTCATCCGTCGCGCGGAGATCAGCGCGGTGGTCGGATGGTGGGTGTATTCGTCCGGAGTCAGGGAGACCTTCTCGCCGTTGACGAAGAACAGGTCCCCGGAGAAGAGCAGCTTGCGCTCGGGCTGGTAGTAGGAAGTGTGCCCCGGCGTGTGTCCGGGGGTATGGTAGGCGATCAGACCGCCGGCGGCGTCGATCGTATCGCCGTCCTTGAACGTCTCGTCGACCGAGAACGGTTCGGCGGGGGGAGTCCCGGGACCTGCGTAGGGCGGGTCACAGGCGATGTAAGCCGCCTCGATCCAGTGCGCGTAGGTCTTCGCATGAGTTCGGTTCGCCATCGGCTTGAGCGACCCCACGTGGTCCCGATGGAGGTGCGTGAGCAGGATCTTCTTGACCGAAGTCGGGTCGATCTTCTGCTGGGCCATGTACCGCTCGATCGCCGCGTGCGCGCCCGGAAGCCCGGTATCGATGAGCGTCCAGGTGGAGCCGCGGTCCTTGACCAGATACACGTGGGTCGAAAAATCCGGGCTCGGGTCTACGCCGTCAACCTGGTGAATGCCGGGTAGGATTTCGGGCATGGTGCCTGGCCGTAGACCCGGCGGCATAAAGTCGGTTCGGGACGGCGCGGAGTCGGCGACCCGGGGGCCCCTGGACCGCTGTACGGGCTGGTGGGAGTCGGTTCGCCGACGCCGATGGTTTCTTATACAGGATTCACGCGGGTTCTACCGATGTCGCGTCAGTGGGCTGCGCTCGCGCTCGCCGTGTTGCTGATCGCCTCGGCCGTTGTCGGTCTTGGGCTCGTATCGAACGCCCGCGGGGCCCCCGCTTCCCCCCTCGTGACCGCGGAACCCTCCCCGGCCGCCGCGACCGTTCCGGCGGCCAGCTCGATCTCCCTCGCTACGTACAACGGCTACGGCGATGCGGCCGTCCAGTACTGCATCGGCTCCTGCATCTCCCTGAACGGGAACGAGCCCGGCGCCAGCTCGATCTACTTCTCGCTCGCGGACACGGCCGGCGACCTTGCGGTCAACGTCACGATCAACGACCTCAACGCGACGCGGGACGGGCTCGTCAATCCCGTGTTCTCGGCGACTCTCGGCATCAACCAAACAACGCACCAGAACCTCACGCCGACGGACAACCACCTTTCCTACACCTTCCCCGGCTCGCTCCCCTATGGGGGCGGCTGGAACATCACCGCCTCCGCTCCGTTGGGCGGTTTCACCGCGGTCAACCTGACCGTGTACACCTATTCGTTCGACCTGGTCTCGACCCCGGACGACGGGTCCGTTGTGATCCCGGGCGAGCCGCTGACGGTCTCCTGGATCGCCACCGACTACGGCACGGGCGCCCCGTACTCCCACCTCACCTCGGTCACGGCGAACGGCCAGTACACGAACGCCACCCCGCTCGACCTCTTCTCCCCGGGTCTCTTCCCGCTTCCGACCAAGGGCGCGGGCTCGTTCACCGTCTCGGTTCCCGCGAACGCGACCCCGGACACCACCGTCGTGGTGAGCGTGTGGGGCGTGACGAACGTCTCCGGTCAGGTCGCCGAGAACGAGAGCGACGCGATCTCCTTCTACGTCGGGGTAGCCGAAATCCAGCGAGTGACCCTCGAGTCGACCCCGGGGTGCGCGCTCGGCGGCGCTGCGGACGATACGTTCACGAGCGGTAGCCCGGTCTTCGTGTGCGTGTGGGTCGAAGCCCACGGCTCCGGCCGCACCACCCAGTACATCCCAGGGCTGGACGTCTCGTTCTCGTTCTGGAACGGACTTCAGAATGTCACCCCCGGCGGGAGCCCTCCGTCGGTCGTCAGCACGAATTCGTCCGCGCCCGCGTCGATCTCGTTCGTTCCGAGCGCCCCGCCGTTCACCTCCTACTACGCCTATCCGTTCACGGGCGACTCGATCAACATCACGGTCTCCGACCCGGCCGCGATCGTCGGCTACGCGAACGCCTACGACAACTACTCGTTCCAGGTGATCCCCGCGGCGAGCTCGGGTGCGGTCGCCGTCGAGCTGAACTCGTACGTCTACGTTCCCGGCCAAACGGTCTTTGCGAACTGGACCCTCTCGGTAACGAACACATCGGTGGGCACCCTCCAGGCGGTCCAGTGGGCCGTCATCTCGGAGAGCGGGCTCGCCTCGACCGGTTCGATCAACTCGACCGCCAACACTGGCACGCTCGAGCTCAGCCTGCCCGTCGGCTACCTCGGGCAATTCGAGGTCTTGGTCCTCGCGACCAACGGATCGTCCCTGTTCCCGGGGATTGCGCTCGGTACGGTCGCGCTCCCGACCCTCCTCCTGGCGACCCCGTCCGCTTACTTTACCGCCGGCCAGACGCTCTCCTTCCCGGTCGAGCTGAGCCCCGCGGCGCTCGCGGGCACCACGATCTACTACAACATCACCGGCTACTGGATCTCGTACCCCGCGGACTTCGAAAGCGCCACGGCGGTCGTCGCGGTAGGCACGGTCACGGACCACGGCACGATCTCCTTCCAGGTGCCGGGGAACAGCCCGGCGACGTACTACGACGTGGATGCCTGGGCGCAGTCTCCCGCGAACGGGGTGTACGCGTGGGCGGAGACCGAAGTCGACCTCGAGACCGGCTACGCGGTGCTCGTCGGCGTTAGCACCCCGTCGAGCTACTCGGACGGGAGCTTCCAGCCGGGCCAGACGATCCAGGTCACCTGGTCGCTCAGCCCCCTGGGAAGCGAACCGCTCCCGGGGGCGTACACCCTGTACCTCTACCTCGGGGACACCCTGGTCGAGCCGGTCTGGACGGCTACTTCGTCGTCGGGGACGCTCTCGCTGACGATCCCGTCGAACACCCCGTCCGGCAACCTCTACCTGGACCTCTACGTCTACGCCCCCGGAGTCTACGGTCCGAACTGCGATACCTACTACTCCTACTGCTCCGGCGAGTCGGGGATCTCGGTGAACGCTCACCCGTCCGTGCTCAGCATGGAACTGGGCGCGGGCAGTGGTCTCACGGTCGGATGGCTGATCCTGCTGATCGTGATCCTACTGGTCGCGGTGCTGCTCGTCCTGCTCATCCGCCGGGGACGAAGCCCGCCGGGCCCGACGCCCCGCTACTCCAGTCCGGCC
>Ga0335075_10002295_pt1 | contig 30895 bp, 30 predicted proteins | sample Lox_Sample_24_FD_206723 | JGI IMG/M metagenome (GOLD analysis project Ga0335075, IMG submission 206723) | Soil microbial communities from Loxahatchee National Wildlife Refuge, Florida, United States - Lox_Sample_2.4 | ecosystem: Environmental > Terrestrial > Soil > Wetlands | place: USA...
CGCACGTGAACGATGCCGATGTGCAAGTCCGGCAACAGTCGCCACGCCGACCGGATGTCGCGGGCGGCGAGTTTGTTTTCGATCGCTGGCAAGCCCAGCTTCCCAATGGCCGGCAACTCGGCTGCGATGACGACGTACGGCCCGGTGGTGGGTAGCCGGAGCAAATCGGCTGCTTCCCAAAGGCTTTGGCTGTCGGTAATCCGGCGAGACAGCAGCGCTTCAACCAGCGCCGACCGTTCTTCCTCCTGCTCCAGGATCTGCGCGGTCAGCTGCTGCCGGTAGGCGCTGGCCATCGCCTGCGTGAAGGTGTCCTGTGCGGTAAAGACGCGTGCGGTGACTTCCAGGATCGATTCGATGGGTATTCCAGCGCCGCGCGCGGCGGCGAGGGTCGCTTCCCACATGAACCGAAAACCGATCCGGTAGGCCGTCATCAACGCCGGTAGCGGCACACCGGCGAGCGCGCGCGCACTTCCCGTGTGTTCGGCAATCGAGACATCGTCGTCGCCGTGTCCCGCCAGCGAGTGGAAGACAAACGTCAGGTTCGCCTGGCAACTTGCGGCCACTTCGTCCTTGCTGACGACGGTGCCGTCGTGGTAAGCGTCGATCTCGCGGAAGAGCCGGTCGGCGAGCGCCTCGCCCAGTTCAGGGGCGCGAGCCAGCATGAGCTTGCTGAGCTCAACGATGTGCGGATCAGGTTCGGCCCCGCGTCGGACGCCGCCGGCGTGCGATACCGCGCTCATACCCGGAAACTTTATGCCCGGCCGCCGGCGGATGTGCGCGGTCACACCGAACCGGTCGTCGGGGCGCCCAGTCGGCGGCAGTCAGAGCCAGCCTGGCTGCCACGAACCCAACGGAGTCAACGGATGCTTAAAGCCGGTGCGATTCGACCACTGCCCGCTTTTCGCGGGCCTAGGTGATTTGTGTGTCGATCAGACCCGGGCGCTCTTTGAGCAGTTCGTCCGGCTTGATGTGAAATCGGTCCCGCCATCCGGTAGCCGCCGACGCCTGGGCAGCCACATCGCCGTGGAAGTCGTTTGCGCACAAGCCAATCATCCAATCGGGGCCAAAAACATCGGCGACACCAGATGTTTGGCAAATAAACTGATCGACAGATCGCGTTCGGGCGGGCTGGCCATCATTCCGTGTACTGCTTCGGCGTAGACCTCGTTTTGCAAGTCACCGAAATTGGGGCCACGGTCACTGGGTCCTTTCCCGGTAGGGGCCTTGTCACGCTCCGGCGATCCAGGCCTGCTCTTGGCCGGGTTCGGGAAGGATGCGGCCGCCTTCGACCGCGCCACTTGCGGGGCTGTTTTGGATCACCATCAGAACCCGGTCGGGGTCGACGTTGGCGATCCGGGACACGGCAGCGGCGATTTCCGTTGCGAGACGGGTGGTTTTGTCTGCGGGATGACCTGATCGCACCCAGCCATTGACCAGCACCGGATTCGCGGGCGCGCCGTCGGTGTAAATCCCGCCGGCGGGCAGCTCGTGGAAAACGACGTTGACATAGGTGCTAGGTACGTGGTTGATCTCGGCATGGATGCGGCTAATCTGCTGAGCCAATGCGCTCTTGACGTCGGCGGTCAGCGTCGCCGTTGTCGTCGTGCAGGTATAGACCGGCATGGCCGCTCCTTGAAATAGACGATGAGCTGGCGGCGTCAGCCCAGGTGCGTGGCCTGCGGAATGGTCGGCACCACGATGACGGTGGGCCCCTCGGCCTTTAGCGCGGCGGTGAATTCATGGGCCAGTTTTTCGTTGGTGTCGACGTTGACCGCGTGGCACCCGAAACCTGTTGCGATGGAGGCGATGTCAAGCCCGGGCAAGTCGAGTCCGGGCACGCCGGGTGTCTTCTCCAATACCGCGAACGACTTCAGGATCGAGTATTCGCCGTTGCGCATCACGACGAACACGATGGGCAGCTTGTGCTGGGCGGCCGTGTATATCGCCTGCACCGAGTATTGGAACGATCCGTCGCCGATGGTGGCGACCACGGTGCGCTTGACCCCGCGGGCTCGGTCGCCAAGGGCGACGCCGACCGCCGCGGGAACGCCCCAGCCGATACCGCCGCTGGGCGTGGCGAAGAACGAAGCCGGACGGGTGCTGGGCAGGAATCGAGTTTGTTGGGCCTGGGTCGAGGTCGATTCGGTGACCAGCGGCGAATCGGCGGGCTTGACGGTGCTCAATGTCTGCCACACCGCGTCGGCGGTCAGCGGCGCCGACCCGGTCACGTCCACAACGGCGGTGTTCACCTGCCTAGCCGGGACCGACCGGTCGCTGTGATCGTCGACGATGCCGACCAGCTGCTCTAGCACCAGCAATGAGTCGCCTAGCACGCTGTCACCGACCGGGGCGGTAGCGGCAAGTCGCGGATCGGCGGTGATCTGCAGCAGTTCAGTGCCCTCGGGCAGATACTCGCCCGCCACGTACGGGTAGTACCGGAAGACCTGCGCCCCGATCACCACCACCAGGTCGTAGCTGCGCAACGTCTCAGTGACACCGGCGACGGTCATCGCCAGCTGTCCTTGGAAAAGCGGATGATCCTCTGGGAACGACGCCCGGTCGGGCAACGCGCTGCCGTATACCGGCGCGCCGACCTTTTCCGCGAACGCCACACCGATATCCCAGGCACCGCTGCGATCGACCTCGGGCCCGAACACCAGCGCGGGCCGCTTGGCGGCGTTGATTCGCTCGGCGAAGCTGCGCAACCGGTCAGCGTCCGGTGCGACGCGATGACTGGCCGTGCGGATCACCGCTGGCCCTAGCGCGGGTTTCTCCCAGTCGTCAAGCGGGATCGACAAAAACACCGGCCCGGCCGGTGGCTGCAACGCGACCGTGTAAGCCCGCATGAATGCCGCCGGCACATCCTCGGCGCGCTTGGGCTCGTACGCCCACTTCACCCATGGCTGCGGAAACACCGTCTCGTCCGGATTGCTCAGGTATGGCTCGCACAAGACCATTTCGCGGGTCTGCTGACCGGCTGTGATGATCAGCGGGGTGTTGCCCTTATACGCCGCCACCACGCTGCCCATCGCGTTTCCGGTCCCTGCGGCGGTATGCACGTTGACCAGGGCGGGCTTGCCGGTGCACTGGGCGAACCCGTCGGCCATGGCCATCACCGAGGCCTCCTGCAACCCCAGGACATAGGTGAAGTCGTCGGGAAAGTTCTTCAGAAACGTCTGCTCGGTGGAGCCTGGATTGCCGAACACGGTGGTCAGACCCAGGGTTCGCAACAGGTTATAGGTCACCTCGTGAACGGATTTCGTATCAGTCATCGCGCCTACCCGACCTTCCACTAGTGAGTCTCGTCAGCGCGTCGCGGCTCACGAGCTGCTATCAAACACCTCACACGAATCGCCGATGCCTGTCGCTGTTTGCGGCAACAATGTCCAACCCCGGCCGATGTCACGGGAAACAATCGCCTGCCAGGATCGGCGGGTCAGACACACTGCGACTCCTCGGATGTACGTCATTCGGCCAACACGGCGAAAGTTTGCTCTGAGTCAAATCTTCTTGCGGGCAACGAGGTAGAAGTAGCCCTCCTCGTCTTGGCCGATATCGCCCCGTCGAAAACCATTCGCTGACAACGGCATCTGCGGTGGCTTCCGGCGGGCTCCAGCAGCCCTTCATCATGTTGGGGCCGCCGACACCCAGCCGCACTTCGATGGCGAAATTTCACAATCAGCTGTGCACCGTCACACCGAAGCGGCCGGGTTGTTGTGCCCGCCGACATTGTTACGTGAGCTAACCGAGAGCAGGATTGGAATCCTCAGGACAGCCCGAAGACCGGGCACCTAATTAGATCCCAGAGGTACATCATGACCAGCCTGAGCACCAATCTCGTCGCATCGAAAAAGCGCAGCCCCGATCGCGTCGCGCTGCGTTGCGACGACCTGCAATTCACCTTCGCGGAGTTCCACGCCGCGGCTTCGCGGGTGGCGACTCTGCTGGAGCAGGCCGGTGTCGAGCCGGGTGACCGGGTGGGCGTAATGCTGCCCAACACACCCGCATTCGCCATCGCGTTCTACGGGATCATCTATCGTGGCGCCGTGGCGGTCCCGATGAACCCGCTGCTCAAGGCGCGCGAGGTGACCTACTACCTGTCCAACAGCGGTGCCAAGGCGTTGTTCGGGACACCCGCATTCGCCGACGAGGCCAGTGCCGGTACCGACGAGGTGGGCGCCCAGTGCTGGGTTATCGACGACCCGGGCCTGATGGATCTGATCGCCGACCTGCCCGAGCAAGAGTCTCCGGTGGAGCGCGGTCACGACGACGTCGCAGTCATCCTGCACACCTCTGGAACCACCGGAAAGCCCAAGGGCGCGATGCTCACGCACGGCAATCTGGCCCGCAACGCCGAGGTCAGCGTCCGCACCCTGGTCGAGACCGGGCCGGACGACGTGGTGATGGGCTGCCTGCCGCTGTTTCACGTTTTCGGCCTGACCTGTGGGCTCAACGGCGCGGTGCTGGCCGGTGCGACATTGACGCTCATCCCGCGGTTCGACCCGCGCAAGGCGCTCGAAGTGATCGAGCGGGACGCCGTCACGGTATTTGAAGGTGTGCCGACGATGTATTCGGCGCTGCTGGGCGTGGCGGACGAGGCCGCCGCCGAGGCCGCGCGGACGTTGCGGGTGTGCGTCTCCGGCGGTGCGGCGATGCCCGTGCAGGTCCTCACCGACTTCGAAAAAGCCTTTGGCTGCACCGTTCTCGAGGGCTACGGGCTTTCCGAGAGCTCACCGGCGGCCGCATTCAACCATCCGCACCGGGAACGCAAGGTGGGCTCGATCGGCACCCCGATCGAGGGCGTGCAGATGCGGGTCGTCGACCTGGACGGCGCCGAGGTCCCGCAAGGTCAGACCGGCGAGATCCAGATCCGCGGCCACAACGTGATGAAGGGCTACTGGAATCTGCCCGACGCAACCAAGGCCACGATCACCGACGACGGCTGGCTGGCCACCGGTGACGTCGGACGTGTCGACGACGACGGCTACTTCTACATCGTGGACCGGACCAAGGACATGATCATCCGCGGCGGCTACAACGTCTATCCCCGCGAGATCGAGGAAGTGCTCTACGAGCACCCCGCCGTTGCCGAAGCCGCGGTCATCGGCATTGCGCACGACTCGTTGGGTGAAGAAGTCGGCGCGGCGGTCGCGCTAAAGGAAGACGCTGCGGTGACCGCAGAGGAGCTGCGCGACTACGTCAAGGAGCGGGTGGCCGCCTACAAGTATCCGCGTCAGGTCTGGCTGGTCGACGCCCTGCCGAAGGGGCCCACCGGGAAAGTCCTCAAGCGCGAAATCGCCGTTCCGACAGCCGAAAGCACGGGATAACTATGGCAACCTCGAAGGATTCCACCGCCAGGGTCGATGAGCTGGCTGCGCCGCTCGACCTGCTCCTCACCAGCGCCACCAAGCCATTCGCCAGCCGAATGACGCCGAACGCCACCTGGGCCCGCTTCGCCGGCAACCTCGCCCAGCGCCCCGGTGCGGTGGCCGACCGGGTTGGCGCGCTGACCCGTGAGCTCGGCAGTATCGCCGCGGGCAAGTCGCACCGCGCTCCGGCGCGCGCCGACAAACGCTTCGCCGACCCCGCGTGGCAACAGAATCCGCTGCTGCACAGAATCATGCAGGCCTATTTGGCGGGCTCGGAAACCGCTGAGGAATTGCTCGCGGACGCGCATCTCGATTGGCGGGACAACGAGAAGATGCAGTTCGTCATCGACAACTTCGTGGAGGGCCTGGCGCCCAGCAACAACCCGCTGATTAGTCCGCTGGGCTGGAAGGCGCTGATCGACACCGGCGGCCTGAGCGCTGTGCGGGGCGTGAGAGCCTTTGCCCGAGATATGCTTTCGAAGCCCCGCGTGCCGGCAATGGTCGAGCCCGACGCCTTTGCGGTGGGGGAGAACCTGGCCGTCACCAAAGGCGCGGTGGTGTTGCAAACCTCGGTGTTCGAATTGATCCAATACGCTCCACAGACCCCCAAGGTGCGGGAGATCCCACTGCTCCTGGTGCCGCCGGTGATCAACAAGTACTACGTCATGGACATCGCGCCCGGTCGCAGCATGATCGAGTACTTCGTCCAGCAAGGCCAGCAGGTTTTCGTCATCTCTTGGCGTAACCCGCAAGCGCGCCACCGGGATTGGGGCTTCGACAGCTACGGCGCGGCGATTGTGGAGGCAATGGACGCCGCGGAGAAAATCACTACCGCCGACAGCACTCACTTGCTGGCCACCTGCTCGGGCGGCATCCTCGCCGCGATGACGGCGGCCCACCTCGCCGAGATCGGCGAGGGCGACCGGGTCGCGGGCCTCAACCTGGCGGTCACCGTGCTGGATGAGACCAGGGCCGGGTTCGCAGCGGCGGCGATGAGCGATCGCGCGGCGCAGGCGGCGATTCGCGTGTCGGCAAGGAAAGGTTTCCTCGACGGGCGCGACATGGCGGAGATGTTCGCCTGGCTTCGGCCCACCGACCTAGTGTGGCGGTATGTGGTGAACAACTACGTGCAGGGCCGCAGGCCGGCGCCGTTCGACGTGTTGTTCTGGAATGCCGACACCACCCGGATGGCCGCCGCGCTGCACCGCGACCTAGTACTGATGGGGCTGCGGAACGCGCTCGTCACCCCGGGCGGGGTCAGCATGCTGGGCACCCCGGTCGACCTGTCGAAGATCACTGTCGACGCCTATGTGGTCGGCGGCATCGCCGACCACATCTCCCCGTGGCAGGCCACCTATCGAAGTGCACGCTTGCTTGGCAGCAAGGACAACCGCTACGTGCTGTCCACCAACGGTCATATTGCTGCGCTGGTCAACCCGCCGGGCAACCCCAAGGCGTCGTTCCGGGTCGGCCCGGTCGATGCCGAAGACCCGCAAGAGTGGCTCGAGTCCGCTGAGAAGCACGCGGACTCTTGGTGGCCGGACTACATCAGCTGGCTCGCCGAGCGCAGCGGCTCGGAGATTGATGCTCCGAAAACACTTGGTGGGGATGGACTTCCGCCGCTTGGTCCGGCCCCGGGTAGCTATGTGATGGAAAAGTGACGCTCGGATGACCACGCGCAAGTCACGGCCTGCCAATGGCCGGGCATCGAGCTCGCGTGCGCGACGTCTTCGCGCGCTGCCGGTGAGCATGTTCGGCGAGGAGTGCTACATCGCCACCGGCGGACAGCGGATCCGGGTAAACGTGCGGTGGGGACATGGCGTGCCGCTGGTGCTGTGCAACGGCATTGGGGCCAGTCTGGAGGTGCTCGATCCGCTGGTGGAGCACCTGGATCCGGATTGCACCGTGGTCAGATTCGATGTTCCGGGTGCAGGTGGGTCGCCCACATCTATTCTGCCGTACGGGTTTCCCTACCTCGCCTGGGTTCTCGGCCGAGTGCTCTCCGAGTTGGGAATCGGTGTGTTGGATGTGCTGGGGTTGTCCTGGGGCGGAGCGCTTGCGCAGCAGTTCGCCTTCCAGAACCCGCGCCGATGCCGCCGCCTCATTTTGGTTTCGACGGGCACGGGTGCGTTAATGGTGCCGGCGCACCCACGTGTGCTGGCGAAAATGGCTACACCTCGCCGGTTTTCGGATCCGGACTATGCTGCGTCGATCGCCGGCGAACTGTATGGCGGCACAGTCCGTGCTCACGGTGAGGACGTCGCGCGACTATTTCTTCAGCAGTTGCATGCCGGATCGAAGATGGGCTACCTGCACCAACTTCTGGCGGGCTCGGTGTGGACCAGCCTGCTCGCGCTGCCCGCGGTGCGGCAGGAGACGTTGATCGTGGCAGGCACTGATGATCCCATCATTCCGTTGGTCAACGCGCACATCATGAATGCGTTGCTGCCCCATTCGCGCTTGCACCAGCACGGCGGCGGCCACATCGATCTCGTCCACAATGCCAGCGAACTAGCTCCCGTCATTGAGTCGTTTCTGCGCGACCCTGGAGACCGGCCATGACAACGATGCCAAAACAACTCAGCGTGTTTGAGACACGCGGCGCTGAGGACGCCGACCCGGCCACCGCCTCCCTCGTCGAGGGCATCGGCCTGGCCCGGGAGACGGACTACTTCCTGATGGCCGATCAGCTGACCGAACCGGAAAAGGAGATCTTCGCCAAGGTGCGGGCTTTCGGTGAGGCTGAAGTCCTGCCGGTCGTCAACGACCACTGGGAACGCGGCGAGTTCCCGTTCGGGCTGGTCCGGAAACTCGCGGCGCTCAACGTTGTCGGCGACTACAACCTGGGCGACTACGGGTGCACGCCGATGAGCGCGGTCGCCGCCGGCCTGGTCACCTATGAATTGTCCCGTATCGACGGGAGCATAGCCACGTTCTTCGCCGTCCATCTCGGGTTGGCGATGCAGTCGATCAACGTCCTGGGCTCCGACGAACAGCGGCAACGCTACCTGCCGGCGATGGCGCGGCTGGAAAAGATCGGCGCGTTCGCCCTCACTGAGCCCGAACACGGTTCGGACGCCGTCATTCTCGAGGCCACCGCGGAGCGGCGGGGCGATGAATGGGTGCTCAACGGCCGCAAACGCTGGCCGGGCAACGCCGTGTGGTGCGACTACATCGTGGTCTATGCCCGCGACACCGCGGACAACCAGGTCAAGGCGTTCGTCGTGGAGAAGGACAACCCTGGATACGCGGCGAACAAGATCGGCGGCAAGATGTCGCTGCGGATAGTCCAGAACGCGGACATCACCCTCACCGACTGCCGGGTGTCCGAAGACGCCCGGCTGCGGAACTGCAACAGCTTCAAAGACGTGGGCAAGGTGCTCGCCGGCACCCGCAATTCCGTCGCGTGGGCGTCGGCCGGACACGCAGTCGCGGCCTATGACATCGCCCTGAACTACGCCCTACGGCGAAAGCAGTTCGGCAGGCCAATCGCCAGGACCCAGATCATCCAGTCGATGCTGGTGGAGATGCTCGGCGAGCTCACCGCGATGCAGCTCTACGCCATCCGAATGGCGCGGCTCATTGATGAGGGCAAGGTCGAAGAAACGATGGCCGCGCTCGCCAAGTACTACTGCACGGTCAAGGGCCGCAACGTGTGTCGATTGTCCCGCGACGTGCTAGGCGGCAACGGGATCCTGCTCGACTTCCATGTCATGCGCCACCTGTGCGACATGGAAGCCCTGGTCACCTACGAAGGAACAGCTGAAATTCAGTCCCTCATCGTCGGCAGGCACATCACTGGGCAGAGCGCGTTCGCCTGACAGAGGAATCCTCGGTAGCAGTAGAATATTCCTCGTGCCAAAGTCCAGCGCCGTCGACGCGCGGGGCCGATTGATGCAGACGGCCCGTCGCCGGTTCGCGGCCGACGGCGCAATCGCGGCGACGCTCGAAGAGATCCGGCGCGACGCCGAGGTCAGTGTCGGGGCGCTGTATCACCATTTTCCGGACAAGCCGGCGCTGGCCGCTGCCGTTTACGCCCAGGTCATGTGCGAATACCAGGCGGGATTTGTGGCGATGCTGCGAGCGCACGCCACCGCCGAGGCGGGGATCCGCGGCGGCGTCGCGCACCACCTGCGGTGGGTGGCCGCCAACCGCAGCGAAGCGGCGCTGCTGCTCGGCGATCGGCTGGACAGCGCGGAGCTGCGTGATTGCAATCGGGAGTTCTTCGCCGCGGTGCGCGACTGGTGGCGTCCGCACCACAGCTACGGCGCCCTGCGTCCGATGAAGGCCGGCATCACGGCCGCCCTGTGGTTCGGTCCGGCCCAGGAATTCAGCCGGTACTGGATCGCCGGTGACCAACCCAAAATGGCACGCGGAGTGGTCAAGACATTCGCCGATGCCGCATGGATAGCATTGCGGACCAACGCTATTGAGGAGGACGAGTGATGAGTGCAGCAGAATCGCTGTATCAAAGGCTGGTAGCCGATGGCGATGATCCCGCCGCACCACGACGGGTGGCGGTCGAACATCGCGGCGACCGGGCGATTGTTATCCTCGACGAACCCGACCGGCTCAACGTGCTGTCCGCGCCGTTGGTGCGGCAATTGCGTTGCGCGATTGAGGATCTGGCCGCTGACGGCGATATCCGCAGCGTGGTGCTCACTGGCCGGGGTCCGGGTTTCAGCGCGGGTGGCGATCTGAGCATGATGCGCATGGCCACCGAAAACCTGAGTCGACCAGAGGGAGTGGCCGACGTCTGGCGCTGGATCCGTCGCGAGTTCGGCGGCATCGCAAGGCTTATCGCCGGGGCGGACACCATCTTCATAGCCGCGATCAACGGCCCTGCCGCCGGAGTCGGCCTGGCCTGGGCGCTGAGCTGCGACCTCGCTATCGCCAGCGAGCGTGCGGTGATCGTGCCCGCCTTCGGCCGCCTGGGGCTGCTTCCCGAGGTCGGCACCAGCTGGGCGCTGACCCGCCGCCTCGGCTATCAGGGTGCACTGGCCTACTACCTGCGCGGCGAGCGCATCGACGCCCACGAAGCGCAGCGACTCGGCCTGGTACAGCAGGTCGTCGCGCACGACGAGCTCCTCGCCGCCGCCGACGAGTGGTGCGCACGCGTCGCCGCGATGCCGCCGCACGCGGTCGCGATGACCAAGCCGCTGCTGCGGGCAAGCGCCGACGCCGGCTGGCACGAGTCGATGACCATGGAGGAGTTCGCCGAGCCCAGCTGCTTCACCACCGCCGCGTTCGCCGACAGCGTGCACACCATGCTGGCCGGGCGCCCGGCCCCGGCTTAGAAGGTGGTGGGTTGTGGTCGATGTGGGGTGGCTGGCCCCGGTTGTCCGGCGTCGGTTTGTGTGGTCCATCAGGGGCAACGCCCGACTGGTGGCGCAACAAGTCGAGTAGAAGACGAGTAGTGAACTACTCGTGTTCGCGTGCGGGTTCGCTGAAACGATGGCCTTACTCGCCCGGCCCGGCGCGGGATCAACAGTTCAGGTGGCATCGTGGACAACCTCACCATTCTGCGCCTCCGCCCAATCCTGCGACTTCTGCCGCGCAGCACGCGAAGCGCGTATCACCGCGTGCTGCATCGTGGTCAACTGGCTGGCCAAACAATGAGCACACCCCTCGACCGCGGTTCCACCGTCCCTCTCTGCGCCGTGTGCATTGAAGCTGGTCGCGCAACTGACGCCACTTACCAAACGAGGGACCAGCTGTGCGGCTGTGACGAACACATCCGAGAACTTGAACAACACGGCCGCGCTGCGATACGCCGACAACGAATCTCAGAAGCGCTGAGATATATGGATCGTGGAGCACCACCTGCGCCCGGAATGAATGGCAACCGACCAGCTGACTCGCGTTACCAAGGCGCTGGTTTGGGCGACGGGACTGCGGGCCCCAGTTCCGCGCATGTGGTTGAAGAAATTATTTGATGAGCTAGAAACGGCTCTGGGCGCGGGGCAGGCGCTAGCTAGACTCGGCTGGCTGATTGCCCTCGTGCCAAGCGAGACGAACTAAGTGGACGAGCTGCTCGCGGCGCTCGATGCCGAGCTTGGCGAAGATGCGATAAACGTGTCCCTCCACCGTCCGCACCGAGACAGAAAGCCTTTCAGCGATCTGACGGTTGGATAAACCAGCCGCAGCCAACATCACGATCTCACGTTCACGGTCGGTAATCGGCAGTGGTTGGGCCACGGAATGGACTGCGGGTGTTCGTATTTCGTGCTGACTGGCCAGCCAGTGCGCGCGGGTCGAACACTCCAATTCCTTACCGCGCCGGCCTGTGCGCGCGTGTTCGCGCGCTGCCTGGGCTGCCGCATCGGCGGCGAACGCCATTGCGCCGATGTCGGCAAACCGGTTGGCCGCGGCGTCGAGCAAATTGGCATCGTGGTTGGCCAGGCCGCGGGCGTGCTGGGCGATCGCCTCCGCCAACGGAGTGTTGAGTGACTTGGCCAGCTCCGCCAGCCTCTCGGTCTGCGAACGGTCGTCGAGCCGGACGGCGGTGTGCAGCGCGCGCATCTCGACGGCGTACATCCCGGCTTGTCGCGCGACCTGTGCGGCCCGAAGCGCATGTGTCTGCGCGGCCATCGTCTGGCCGACGCAGGCACGCTCCCAGGCCCGGGCCAGTTCGAGTTCCGGCAAGAACACCGCGACCTGTGGTCCGTAGGCGTCCTCCGACCTGCGCAGCGCGGCCGCGGCGGCCGCACGGTTTCCCCGCGCACCTTCCGTCTGCGCGGACCAGGCTGTCACCAGCATCAACCAGCCCCCTGGAAGACCACCCGACATCGCCGAGATCGAATCCTGAAAGGCCGAACAGGCGGATGACAGCGCACCCCGGCCAAGCTGTACGACCCCGAGCATCGCGTTCACCATCGCGTTTGCTTCCGGCACGCCCGCGGCCATCGCGGAATAACGTTCCCATACCGCCTCGGCCGCCGGGAAATCGCCCGCCCAAGTCAACGCCGTAGCCTCGGCTACCCCGATGGTGAACCGGTGCGATTCCGATTCGCTGAGCGCGGCCGCCCGCAACCCCGCATCCGCTATCCGGTGAACATCGCCAAACCGGCCGGCGAGGCCCAACGCACAGGCCGTCGCCACCGCCGCCCACACCGTCGCCAACGGCAGCACATCCGATCCGCACAGCATCGGGCCGGTCTGGATCGCTGTCGCAACATCCCCGGAGAAGAAACCAAACGACACCTCCAGGGCCGTGACGAGAACGACCAAAGTCTCGGAAGCGACACGATTCTTCACGTCGGCGAGTACCTGCCGTGCCTGTTCGACCTGCCCACAGTTAAAGAACAGATTCAAGGCTCGCACAGCACCCCAATGCACGATCAGCCACTCATCGGAACCATCGGGGGGGTCGACGCGGGCAAGCACTGCTTCGGTCTCGTCGCCCCGTCCCTGCCAACCCATCGCGTCAGCAAGCATGATCGCGGCCGGCAGGCCACCGCCATGATCGAACGCAAATCGGGCCAGCTCCTCCCCGCAAGCGAAGTTCGACATGGTCGTCGCGCTCGCCGCCGAATCGATGATCAGGTCGAGGTCCGGCGCCAGATCGCTTCGCATCATGAACTGCGCCAGCCGTATCCGGGTGCGCACATCGGGCAACGCCGAGCGCATCTGCTGTGTCTGCATTTGCTTTTGAAGTTGCTGTGCCAGCAGGGTGGTGAGCTGTCGCGAACGCACCACACCGGCTCGTTGCATCGCCACCTCGCCCAAGATCGGGTGACCCAATCGCGCGACCGTCTTTGACCCGTCGGCAACCACCTGGATTACGCCACGGCGCTCGAGGCGTCCCACCGCGTCGGCATCGCAAAGCTCACGCAGAATCTCCCAGTCCAGCACCTCGGCCGCCGCCAAGATCTCTACCGCCGCCAATTCCTCCGGTGCGAGGGATTGCAGGCGAAACTCAAGCAGCTCGTAGAGTTGGCGGTCGGCACGCAGCGCACCTCGAAGTTGCCAGCCGGCATCCGTGCGCACCAACACTCCACTTTCTCGACCCGGGCTCAACAAGCCGTGCAGCAGCAGCGGGTTGCCCGCGGTTCGTTGGTATAACTGGTTGATCAGCCCGGTATCGACGACGCCGCCGAGCACCGCGCGGGTCAGCGCCTCGGTCTGCTCGCGGGTAAATGCGTCGATGCGCAAACTCAGCAACAACCGCTCTTTCAAAAGCGCTGTTACCGCGTCGAGCACCGGTTCGCCGGACCGGATCGTCACGATCAACCGTGCACTGCCGCTGGCGGCAAGTTGGTGCACCAACGTCGACGACAACGAATCGAGTAACTGCGCGTCGTCGACGACGACGACCAGGTTCTCTTCTCGCTCCAGGGTTTTATGCGCGGCCGCCAGCATGACGGCCGGTTCCTGTGGTGCGTCGACGGTCACCGACCGATAGAACGCGCCCAACGGGATGGCGCACCCCGTTTGGGTGCCCAGCACATACCGCACGCTGGCCCCGCCCGACGCGAGTGTGTCGGCAAGTGCGCGAGCCAGCGTGGATTTGCCAACACCGCTGTCGCCGACCAACGCCACACCGTGGAACTCCGCGTCATCCTCGAGCGCTGCCAACGCTTGGCGCAGCTCGTCATCGCGGGCCACTAACGGCCAACCGCTCTCCGTTTGCACCGGACGTGAACCTCCCCCGGGCGAAGTTTCGTCGACGCTACACCGACTTCCCCGACCGTTCGGACCGAATGTCGAACCGTTAAAACAGGTTTTGCTAGCCCGCAACAAGCCATTGACCGCGACATGGCGGCCTTGCTTGTGCTCGACGGCGCAGAAGCGATGACCAACACCGGGTGCGGCAAGTTGTTCACTTCGACTTAAGCCTCGGACCGGGCCCTGACTAAGTGGACGCCCTGCATCCGGCCTACGCCTGAATGTCGGCGGTCACCGCGTCGGTCAGCCGGATCAGGTCGCCGGGCGCGACCGCGACGTCCCAGCCGCGTCGGCCGGCACTGCAGTACACCCTGTCCCACGCGAGTGCGCCGGAGTCGACAACGGTCGGTAGCGCCGTCCGCTGTCCGAACGGGGACACGGCGCCGAGCACATAGCCGGTGGCTCGCTGGGCGGCCGCGGGTTCGGCCATGGCGGCTTTGCTCACGCCCAGCGCGGCGGCAGCCGCCTTCAGCGCCAATGTCGATGACGCCGGCAGTATCGCCACGGCGAACCCGTCGGGGACCGCGATGATCAGGGTTTTCAAGATCTGCTCCACCGCGATGTCGCCGGCCTCGGTCAGCGCGCGGACCGCTTCGGCGCCGAATGAGCGCGCCCGCGAATCGTGCTCGAACTTCACCACCTCGTGCGGCACGCCGGCGGCGATGAGGGCCGCGAGCGCCCGCGTCGCAGCGGCCGACATGGTCAGCCCTGCTGGTACCCCGGCGGGTTGACGCCATCCACCCAGAAGTCGACGCCGAGCTTTCCGCCCGGCACGCAGTCATACACCGACAAGTCGGTGACGCCGGACTCCACCAGCACGTCTTCGCACAGCAGCGTGTTGCCGGTGTACTCACGGGCAGGCTTGTTGAGGATGACGTAGGCCGCGTCGGAGTACACCTGCGGTTTGCGGGCGCGTGCCATCGCCTCCTCACCGCCGAGCAGATTCTGCACCGCGGCGGTTGCCACCAGCGTGCGCGGCCACAAGGTGTTCGACGCAATCCCCTCGTCTCGCATCTCCTCGGCGATGCCCAACGCGCACAGCGTCATGCCGAACTTGGCCATCATGTACGCCGTCGGCTTCAACCACTGTTTTCCGAGCAACACCGGCGGAGACAGCGTCAGGATGTGCGGGTTCTCCCGGCCCTTCAGGTGCGGGATACACGCCTGGGACACCGCATAGGTGCCGCGCACCTGGATGCCGTTCATCAGGTCGAACCGCTTCATCGGCACCTCGGTGATCGACCCGAGGTTGATCGCCGACGCGTTGTTTACGCAGATGTCGATGCCGCCGAACTGCTCGACGGTCTTGGCGACCGCGGCCTCGACCGATTCCGGGTCGCGGACGTCCCCGACGATCGGGAGCGCCTGACCGCCGGCCTCCTCGAGCTCTTTCGCGGCGGTGAACACGGTGCCCGGCAGCTTGGGGTGCGGCTCGGCGGTCTTGGCGATCAGGGCGATGTTGGCACCGTCCTGGGCGGCCCGCTTGGCGATGGCAAGGCCGATTCCGCGACTGGCACCCGAGATGAACATGGTCTTGGCTTTCAGGGACATGAGCGTCACAGTAACGCTGCTCACAACCGGCTCGACCCGGCGGCCCGGATTGCGTCGCCGCCGCTGGGAAACGGGCCGGAAATAGCGCAGCGATCGTGGCTGTTGAGTGGTGCAAAGCAGACACTGTGGGTCGCAGCCTTTAGATTGGGAAAGGGGAAGTCGGGTGTCAACCGCGACGAGCCTCATCGGCGAAGAGCAGTTGGCCGGGTGCCAGATGGGTCCGGTGCTGATGGACCTGTTCACCGGCATCGCGACAGAAGGGACTGCGTTAGTCAACATGGCCGACATCGATGGCGCGACCGAGTCGGAGATAGCGGAGGCTGCGGGGACCCCAGCGGCCCCGGACACCTCGGATGCTGCTGGGCACAGGCGCTCGGAGGAGACCGACGCGCAGCTGACCGCGCGTTTCGAGCGTGACGCGATTCCGCTGCTGGACCAGCTCTACGGCGGTGCGCTGCGAATGACCCGGAATCCGGCCGACGCCGAGGATTTGCTTCAGGAAACCATGGTCAAGGCCTACGCGGGATTTCGCTCGTTTAAGGAGGGCACAAATCTCAAGGCGTGGCTCTACCGCATCCTGACCAACACCTACATCAACAGCTACCGCAAGAAGCAGCGTCAACCGGCGCAGTATCCGACCGACGAGATCACTGACTGGCAGTTGGCAGCCACCGCCGAGCACTCTTCGACCGGCTTGCGCTCTGCCGAGGTCGAGGCACTCGAGGCCTTGCCGGACACCGAGATCAAAGAGGCGCTGCAGGCGTTACCCGAAGAGTTTCGGATGGCGGTGTACTACGCAGACGTCGAAGGTTTCCCGTACAAGGAGATCGCCGAGATCATGGATACACCGATCGGAACCGTGATGTCACGACTGCATCGCGGCCGACGCCAACTGCGTGCGTTGCTGGCCGATGTCGCCAAGGACCGGGGTTTCATCCGCGGTGATCAGGCACCCGAGGAGGTGTCGTCGTGACTGAGTTCTCGCCCACGTCGGGCCACGATGAATCGTCGGCAGATGACACCCCGCAGATGAAGGCCGAGTGCGCCGAACTGGTCGCAATGGTGTGGGAGTTCATCGACGGTGAATGCAATCCCGAGATCCGAGAGAAGCTCCGCAAGCACCTTGACGAATGCCCGCCGTGTGAACAATTGCACGAGCTCGAGGAGCGTCTCAAGATGTTGATCGGTTCCAGGTGCCGCGGCGAGAAAGCTCCCGAAGGCCTCCGTGAGCGGCTACGGCTCGAGATCAGCCGGACCACGATCATCCGCCGGTAACCGCCCCAACCCGATTACGAGTTGGGGCGCTTACCGTGGTTGGCCTTGCTGTACTTCCGGTCTTTCTTCTTCCGGCCACGCTTGGCCATAACTGATCCTCCTCGCAGATGTACCTGCAGGTCAGTCTGCCATGCGCCGGGTAGTGCGTAGCCCGAGGGCTACGCAATCGACCCGGAGCCAACCGGCACGACCCCGGCAGGCTGCACCGGAAGCGGCTGCCCGGGCGTCCCTGCCGTCAGCCCGGGGAGGCCACCGGGGTTCTGTCCGGGTAGCGCCGGCGTCTGTCCCGGGAGCCCACCGGGGTAGCCGGCCGGGTTCTGTCCAGGCAGGCCGCCGGGGTACCCGCCCGGGTTTTGTCCGGGGAGCCCACCGGGGTAGCCACCTGGGGTTTGTCCCGGGAGACCACCGGGCAGCTGTCCCGGGAGGGCGCCAGGGTAGCCGGGCGTTTGTCCAGGCAGGCCACCGGGGTAGCCGCCGCCGGGCATGCCGGGCGCTCCGCCTGGGAGTCCGCCGGGCATCCCCGGCACCCCGCCCGGGAGCCCGCCGGGCATCCCGGGTACTCCGCCCGGAAGCCCGGCGGGCATCCCTCCCCCGAGGCCACCCGGCGTCAGGGCGCTGCTGGCCGGCATCAGCAGGTCGCCGGCGCCCGGGATGACATTGTTCATCAGGCCGCTCAGCGAGCCGAAGAGCGAATTGGCGATGTTGACGGCGCTGCCCGCCCCGCCGATGCCTCCGATGCCGGGAACAGGCAGCGGATCGTCGGCCAGGAATGGTTGCTGGGGAGCGGCCACGGCAACCCCGGCGCCGAGCCCGATCGTAGCGATCGCTGCCAGCGCAGCCCCGATGCCGACCTTTACTCGGGTTATTGGGCGTCGAGCCATCGGATTCGCAAAAGTGTTCTCGGACAACGGAATTCCCCTCAGCTTCGGCTGAAACGCTAAATGCGCATCAGGCACTCCAATCACTCTGGAAACAATGCTGCTCAAATGTCACAGGAACAACACGACACGATTACAGCCAGGACTCTATAGGTTCGCTTAGTAATCTTGGAGTTTGCTTACTGATATCTGCGCGATATCAGCCACGCCTTTTCTCGGCGCCCAAACCGGGGGCCGACCTGCGTAATCTGCGCCGACACGACCCGCCGGTGGGGCTTACTCCCTCGCACTCAGGCCAACTGACTGTGGTTCGATGGGGCAACAGCATTTGGGCAAACACCGGCTGGGTGACGAACGGGGTGATGATGGCCGAGGACGTCCGCGCGGAGATCGTGGCCAGCGTGCTCGAAGTCGTGGTCAGCGAGGGCGACCAGATCGGCGAGGGCGACACCCTGGTGCTGCTCGAGTCGATGAAGATGGAAATCCCGGTGCTGGCCGAGGTTGCCGGCACGATCAGTAAGGTCAGTGTTTCGGTGGGGGACGTCATTCAGGCCGGCGACCTCATCGCCGTGATCAGCTAGCCATTGGCTCGCCGGTACTCTTTGTTGGCGGGAGTTGCCGATGTCCACTCTCGGTGACCTGCTCGCCGAACACACCGTTCTGCCGGGTAGTGCCGTCGACCACTTGCACGCGGTGGTCGGCGAATGGCAGCTGCTCGCCGACCTGTCGTTCGCCGATTACCTGATGTGGGTCCGCCGTGATGACGGCTCGGTGGTATGCGTCGCACAGTGCCGGCCGAATACCGCGCCGACGGTTCTGCTGCGCGACGCGGTCGGCAGCGTGCTGTCCGCCGACGAAGTGCCGCTGATCGCGGCGGCGTTCGAATTCGGCACCATCGCTCTGGAAAGCGATGCGAGCCAACCGTTTTCGTGGCAGCAGACCGGACTGAACATCGAAGCGGTACCGGTACGGTACGGCGACCGGGTGGTCGCGGTGTTGACTCACCAGACGGCCGTCGCCGATACCCACAAATCCAGCCCACTGGAAACCGCCTACCTCGACTGCGCCGCCGACCTGGTCCACATGCTCTCCGAAGGCACCTTTCCCAACGTCGGGGACGTGGCGATGTCGCGGTCCAGTCCGAGGGCAGGTGACGGCTTCATCCGACTCGACGTCAACGGAGTCGTCTCGTACGCCAGCCCGAATGCGCTGTCGGCCTACCACCGGATGGGCCTGACATTGGAGTTGGAGGGCCACAACCTCATCGAGGTCACCCGTCCGCTCATCTCCGACCCGTTCGAGGCGCAAGAACTCGCCAATCATGTGAGCGACTCGCTGGCCGGTGGGGCCAGCATGCGCATCGAAGTCGACGCCGGCGGCGCGACGGTGCTGCTGCGGACGCTGCCGCTGGTCGTTCACGGCTCCGCGGCCGGCGCGGCGGTGCTGGTCCGCGACGTCACCGAAGTCAAACGCCGAGACCGCGCGCTGATCTCCAAGGACGCCACCATCCGGGAAATCCATCACCGGGTGAAAAACAACCTTCAGACTGTTGCGGCGCTGCTGCGACTGCAGGCGCGCCGGACCACCAACGCCGAAGGTCGCGAGGCACTCATCGAGTCGGTACGGCGAGTGTCGTCGATCGCGTTGGTCCACGACGCGCTGTCGATGTCGGTGGACGAGGAAGTCAACCTCGACGAGGTGATCGACCGGATTCTGCCGATCATGAACGACGTGGCGACAGTGGACACGCCGATCTGGATCAATCGAACGGGCATGCTCGGCGTTCTGGACTCCGATCGCGCGACAGCGCTGATCATGGTGATCACCGAACTCGTGCAAAACGCCATCGAGCATGCGTTTGACCCGGCGCTAAGCGAACCGGCAGCCGGGGGTGGCTCGGTGACGATTCGCGCTGAGCGGTCGGCGCGCTGGCTCGACGTCGTGGTCCACGACAACGGCCGCGGTCTGCCCGAGGGGTTCAGCGTCGAGCAGTCCGACCGGTTGGGTCTGCAGATCGTGCGGACGCTGGTGTCTGCGGAACTGGACGGCTCGCTGGAGATGCACAACGCCCCCGACGGCGGCACCGACGTGGTGTTGCGCGTCCCGATCGGTCGTCGCGTCCGGGCCGCGCTGTAGTGCTGCACGCAACGGTGCGGCCCCGACATCTCGTCGGGGCCGCACCGTTTACGCGACTTAAACCCGGGTCAGACTCCGCTGCGTGCCTTCGTCCGGGCATTGCGGCGCTTCAGCGCGCGTCGCTCGTCTTCGCTCATTCCGCCCCATACCCCGGAGTCCTGGCCGGTGTTCAGTGCCCACGACAGGCACTCGGTGGTCACCGGACAGCGGTTACAGACCAGTTTCGCGTCAGCGATCTGCGCGAGTGCCGGTCCGCTGTTCCCGACGGGGAAGAACAGCTCCGGGTCCTCGTCGCGACAGACCGCGTTGTGGCGCCAATCCATAGGTCATAACTCCTCACTGTGTGCGCAGCAATGCGCACGAATGATTTTCTTCGGCTGTTAACGCAGGCACAAGAATTGTTTCCGTACCGTTGCATGCAATAACCCGATCGTTTCACAGGCTCAACAGATGTCAATAGCGGCTCGTTGGTCCGTGGGCAATCTCACTTCAAGGATCTGTTACCAAATCCCTTAATCGTTTGTACTACACTTGCTGACAATTTGCCCAGGCCTGTCGGCGCCGAGCGGGCTATTGCCCCAGCTCAGGGCTTTATTTTGCCGGGCGGCGCGACCACGTCCAGCGCATTGGGAACCGCCCGGAACGTCATCTGCTCGCGCAAGCCCAGATAATCCCCGTCGAACTGGCTGGCCATCGGATCGCCGGCGCAGCTAACCCGCACGCAGGCCGCGTCGTCGTCGCGGACGACCTGCTTGCCGTCGATCTTCGGCTGCTTGGAGAACATCTGCCCGACCAGTCTCAGGCTCGGCAGCACCTTCAGATGGGTGACGCCGAACACGCCGAGCCCCGCCTCGTAGCAGGTCCCGGGGTTGGTGTACATCGGGCGGTCGTTGGCGTAGGTCCATGGGCTGGAGTTGGACACGAAGAGGAAGTGCACGCCGGAAATCGGCTCTCGGCCGGGCAGTTCGACGGTCAGCCTCGGTTCACGGCGGGAGTAGGCCACGGTCGCGCGCACGGCCGCGGTGATGTAGCGCGTTGGGGTGACCTTGACGCCCTTTTCCCGTTGCGTTTCCACTTTGGCTACCGCCTCGGCGTCGACGCCCATGCCGGCGTTCAACACCGCCCACCGTTCGCCGCAGTCGATCAGACCGATCCGGCGCCATTTCTTTTCCTGGCCGTACCTGTCGAGCAGCCAGATGAGCTGGTTGGTGGCGTCAACCGGACCCGGCGGAATGCCCAGCGACCTCGCCGCCACGTTCGCCGAGCCGCCCGGGACTATCGCCAGCGCCGGGACATGCCCGGTGGGCAACTCACCGGGGCGGCCGAGTAGGCCGTTCACCACATTGCTGACCGTGCCGTCGCCGCCGTGCACGACGACGAGATCAGCCCCGTCCTTGACGGCTGCCTGCGCGATTTCGCCACCATGGCCGCGGTGTCGGGTGTGCTCGACGGTTAGTTCCAGGCGGCTCTTCAACGCATGGGTCAGCAGGTCGCGCCCAGCCGTGGTGGTGGACGTCGCTGTTGGGTTGACGATCAGCACGGCGCGCATGACGCCAAAGCCTACGGGAGCGGCGACGATGCGGGCCGCGGCGCGGCCCGAGGAGGAGCGCGACAATCGGGTTCAGCGGCGACGATGCGGGCCGCGGCGCGGCCCGAGGAGGAGCGCGACAATCGGGTTCAGCACGGTGATTACGCTGACGCTGTGAGTACTCAGCCACCGGCGCCGCGCAGCGTCCGTGGCGCCGGAGCCATTGTTGCCGCGCAAGGCGCGATCGGGCTGGTCCTGGCAGCTGCCCTGCTAATCCGCGGGCTCGGCGGTGCAGATCAGCGGGTGGTCAACGGCTTCGGCACCGCAGCGTGGTTCGCTCTGGTCGGCGGCGCTGTTCTCGCCGCCGGCTGCGCGTTGCTGGCGGGCCGGCGCTGGGGTCGGGGGCTGGCGGTGTTCGCCGAGCTATTGCTGCTGCCCGTCGCGTGGTACTTGGCCGTGGGTTCTCACCGGCCCCTGGTCGGCATCCCGGTGGGCATCATCGCGCTGACCGCGTTGACGTTGCTGTTCAGTCCGCCCGCGGTGCGCTGGGTCTCCGGTGGGTCATGAGCGCGAACCGGCCAATTCGGCCAACTCCGGGCCGGACAGCCGATAGGTGGTCCACTCGCCCTGCGGCTGACCGCCGATGTCGTCATACAGGGTGATCGCGTCGGCGTTCCAATTCAGCACCGCCCAGCACAGCCGGGTGTAGCCGCTGACCACGCATTCCCTGGCGAGCGCGGTCAGCAGCCCGCGAGCCAGCCCGAGACGACGAAATTGTGGACGCACGTACAGGTCCTCCAGATACACGCCCTCGACGCCGTCCCAGGTCGAGAAGTTGAGGAACCACAGCGCCATCGCAGCGACTTCACCGTCTAGCTCGGCGACGTGCCCTCGAAGCGTTGCGCGCTCGGTGAAAAGTGCTGTGCTGATTTGTACTTCGTTGACAGTGCATTGATCGGCCGCGCGTTCGAAGTGGGCCAGCTCGTGGATCATCGCAGTGATCGCCGCGGCGTCGGCAGGGATGGCTCGACGGATGTGCGCGGTCACAACGCGACCCCGAGCGCGCTCAGGATAGTGACGAATTTGGTCGTGGTCTCGGCAACTTCGTCATCGGGATCGGACTCCGCCACGATCCCGCCGCCGGCGTGCGCGAGCGCGGTACGCCGGTCGGCCGCCAGCTGCGCGCAGCGGATGGACACCACCCACCGTCCGTCACCGCGCGCGTCGCACCAACCCACCGCCCCGGCGTAGAAGCCGCGATCGCCCTCCAGTTCGTTGATGAGCTCGGACGCGGCCTTGGTCGGCACCCCTCCGACCGCCGGAGTCGGATGCAGCGCCAACGCCAGATCGATTGCGGTAGTTGATTTGTCGCGTAGCCTACCGTTGATCGGTGTGCACAAGTGCCACAGCGCCGTGGTGCGGCTCAGCTCCGGCGTCGGCGCAATCGTCAGCTCACTGCACAACGGACGCAGGGCATCTGCCATGGTGTCGATGACCAGTTGATGCTCGTGGCGGTCCTTGGCGGATGCGGCCAGTGCGGCGCCGGCAGCGGCGTCGGTCTCGGGTTCGGCGGCACGCGACGCGGAACCGGCGAAGGGCCGACACGTCACCCGGTCGCCGTCGCGCGCAACCAGCAGCTCCGGACTGGCGCCCACCAAGGCCATGCCCGAATACTCGCCACCAGCCGCGGACAGATCGACCAGATAGCCGTACGCGGCAGGATCCCGCGCGACCAGCCGGTGCAAGATGATTCTGGCGTCCAGCGGAGCGTCGGCGGCCAGCCGAAGCGCGCGAGCCAGCACCACCTTCTGCAACGTGCTGTCCGGAGCGGTCAGCCGCTCGCGCGCACGTCGAACCCGGGTGCGATGTTCCTCCGGTGCGGGAACCGCCTCGGCGATGTGCACTCTCGGCAGCGGATCAGTCGGCCAATCGGGCAATCCGGTCGTCCGCCGCACGCAATGCGGCGCTATCAACGCAGCGGGTTTTTCCACGTCGAAAGGCAAGGCGCCCAACAGTATTGGGGCAACCCCCGAACGCAGCGCCGCTTGTGCTGCCGGCATGTCGCAGTAGCGCGTCTGCACACCGTCGGCCACCAAAGTCCCGCTCGGCCCGCATAGCGCGAACGATGGCTCGGTGGTGCTCACCCGGGTGCAATCTCCTGCGGGAGGCCGGTCAATCCGAGCGCAGCGAGCTGTCGCACACCGTGCTCGAACCCGCACACAGCGATCGAGCCCGCGAGCATCCAGAAGCGGCTGCCCTCGACGAGCGGCAGCTCGACCCAGCGGGTGATCACCGAACGGGAAAAGTGGCTATGGCCCACGAACAACACGTCGCGTGAGGTCATGTGCTCTAACGCCAGTGCGACGGCCCGATCAGCGCGGTCGCTGACATGCGCCACAGTTTCGCCGTCGGGGCATCCGTGCGTCCAGATCAGCCAATCGGGATCCGACTCGTGGATCTGCGGGGTGGTCAACCCCTCGTAGGAACCGTAATCCCATTCGGCGAGCAGCTCCGACACCTCATCGACGGAGAGCCCGGCCAACCTCGCTGTAATCAGGGCACGTATTCGCGGGCTGCTGATCACCAACGGGTCAGTGAGTTTCAGTTCCCGCAGAACGCGCCCGGCAAGCTCGGCCTGCACCCGGCCGGTATCGGTCAGCTCGACGTCGGTTCGGCCGGTGTGCTGGCCGGATTTCGACCAGGTGGTCTCGCCGTGGCGGAGCAGTACCAGCCGATGGCTCTCGATGCCCATGCTGACCGATTGTGCCTGAGACTCACCGCCATCCACGCGCGGGCACCATGGGTTTGGTGCCAGGATGGCAGTGTGATCCGCGCCACGACGATGCAGAGCGGAGCGCTGCGGGGGAGAGTGGCGGCAATAATTCCGGCAACAGCGAAGCGATGATGAGGGGCGGCGCTATATGACCCGAGTGCTGGCAGTGGCCAACCAGAAGGGCGGAGTGGCCAAAACGACGACGGTGGCATCGCTCGGTGCGGCGATGGTGGACGCGGGACGGCGAGTGCTGCTCGTCGATCTGGACCCGCAGGGCTGTCTGACGTTCTCACTCGGCCAGGACCCGGACAAGTTGGCGGTGTCGGTGCATGAGGTGTTGCTTGGTGAGGTCGAGCCGGACGTCGCGCTGGTCGACACCGCCGAGGGCATGACGCTGCTGCCGGCCAACATCGACCTGGCCGGCGCCGAAGCGATGCTGCTGATGCGCGCCGGCCGCGAATACGCACTCAAACGCGCGCTGGACAAGCTCGGCGACCGGTTCGACGTCGTCGTGATCGACTGCCCGCCGTCGCTGGGCGTGCTCACCCTCAATGGGCTGACGGCCGCCGACGAGGTCATCGTGCCGTTGCAATGCGAGACGTTGGCGCATCGCGGCGTCGGCCAATTCCTGCGCACGGTCGTCGATGTTCAGCAGATCACCAACCCGGGCCTGCGGTTACTCGGCGCGCTGCCGACGCTGTACGACCCGCGCACCACCCACACCCGCGACGTGCTGCTCGACGTCGCCGACCGCTACGACCTGCCGGTGCTGGCCCCGCCCATTCCGCGGACCGTGCGGTTCGCCGAGGCCAGCGCCTCTGGCTCGTCGGTGATGGCCGCGCGCAAGAACAAGGGCGCGTCCGCTTACCGAGAGCTGGCACAGGCGCTGCTCAAACACTGGAAGTCGGGCAAAGCGCTGCCGACGTTCACCATCGACGCCTGACGTCGATCACTGGCTCGACTCGCCCCCCGCAAGCGAGTGGTGGTTCACCTCGGGCCGTTCCGGCCCGCATCGTCGTCGGGCTTAGCCCAGCGCGACCAGGGTGCTTCCGCGCTGTTCGAGCACCTGCGAACCCGCAACGGCGGGGATCACCGGGGTGCTGCCCGGCGGCCGGGTCACCGGCAGGAAGCCGTCGCTGTCGCCGGTGACAGGATCACAAACGGCGATGCCGCCGGTGACCGGGACGAGCAACTTGCCGGCCATCATCGTCGCGGGCCCCAGCGGAACGGAAGGCCCTGCGGCGGCAATGGAATAGCGGTAGGTCAGGGTTGCCCCGTCGAACACCATCACTGTGTCGCCGGTCCACCACGTCACCAGGTTGCCGGGCCGCGATACCACGCTCGATGTCGACGGCGGCTTGGGCAGCAGCGTGCTGGCCACCGTCACACCGCTCTCGTCAACCACATCGACTCTGGGCTGCGGCGCCGGTAGGTAGATGAGGGTCTTGGTCTCGGCCACCGTCAGCACCCGGGCACCGGAACCAACGCCGATGCCCGGCTCGGGCACGTCGCGCACTTCCGGTTCGTCTTCTTCCTTGCTGGGGCGCAGCAGGGTGAGCCGCAGATCAGGCTGGCTGCCACACGCGCCGAGCACCGAGACCGCTGCCGAGCTGGCCGCCGCCGAAACCAATCGGCATCCGGTGTGCAGTCCCTTCGAGGACGGCTTGACGCGGGCGTCGATCTCGCCGTAGGAGAGCATCCGGACCATGTCGGAGCGCCATAGTTCGAGCCTGGTGTCGCCGGCCGACAACACCGTGGTGCCGTCGGAGGACAGGCGGACACGCGGGTCGGCGTAGCTGGTTCGAGCGGGTCCGCGGCGACCGGTGGATCCGTCGATCGTGCTGACCTGGCCGCAGCCCCGGTCATCGCGGTAGACCGCCACCGCGAAGCGGTAGACGCCGGCGACCCCGCACAAATCGGTGTCGCGCGAGTAGCTCCACCGCACCTGGCCGGTGAGCGGATAACGCCCTTGGACGACACGCCCTTCGGCGGTGACGACGGTGCCGGCGACCACCACAGGCTGGTCGGTCGGCGCGTTGGGGGCGGTCCAGAGCTGCTTGAGCGAGTCCGGCACCTGGTGGGCCAGTCGCGGGCTGGGCGCGGGCCCAGTGCCGGGCCGGCTGATTGTGGCCCGGGCATCGCTGGTCCACCAGATCAACGCCGCAGCCACGGCGACTGCCGCCGCGATGGCTGCTGCGGCCCATAGATCGGCCTTGGTGCGGCGTTCCGGTTTGACCATCAGCCGGCAGGCGACACCGGTTCAGTTGGCATTCGCGGCCACGCCCGCTGATTTGCGGGGGCGCCGACGGCGGCGGCGCCCACTGTGTGCGCCATCGCCAGAGTTCGCCGTCGCGCTACCCGCAGCCGGCGTCCCGGCGGCCGGAGCTTCCGCCTCGCCGTTGCCGGCAACGGCTGCGGCGGGATGGCCGGTCGCCGGCTTGCCACCACGGGTACGCTGCCGCTGTCGGCTGCTCTTGCGCGGACGCGGCCCGGACCGGTCGGCGCCGGCATCACTGCGCTCACCCGGATTCGCGCGTTTGGCCTGCGATTTGCGCGGTGCTCCGATCGTGCCGCGGGCCTCAGTCGGGATGTCGAGCTCGGCGTACAAGTGCGGCGAACTGGAGTAGGTCTCGGCCGGATCCGGGCAGCCCAGGCCGAGCGCCTTGTCGATCATCGTCCAACGGGCCAACTCGTCCCAGTCCACCAGCGTGACCGCGACCCCGGTTTTTCCGGCCCGGCCGGTACGTCCGATGCGGTGCACGTAGGCCTGTTCGTCCTCGGGGATCTGGTAGTTGATGACGTGCGTAACGTCGTCGATGTCGATGCCGCGGGCGGCCACGTCGGTGGCGACGAGGACGTCGATACCGCCGGTACGGAATGCCTTCAGCGCCTTCTCGCGGGCCACCTGCCCCAGGTCGCCGTGCACGGCGCCGACGGCGAAACCACGTTCAGCCAGCTCGTCGGCGACCTTCTGGGCGGTGCGCTTGGTGCGGGCGAAGATCATGGTTGCGCCGCGACCGCGAACCTGAAGTATCCGGCTGACCAGTTCGACTTTGTCCAGCGCGTGGGCGCGGTAAACGTACTGCTTGGTGAGGTCGTGTACCGCCGAGGAGTGCGGCGCCTCAGCCCGGATGTGGGTGGGCTGGTTCATGAACGTGCGGGCCAGCGTGATGATCGGGTCTGGCATGGTCGCCGAGAACAGCATCGACTGCCGCTCGTCGGGGATCTGGCGCAAAATGCGTTCGATATCTGGCAGGAAGCCCAGGTCGAGCATCTCGTCGGCCTCGTCGAGCACCAGCACCGACAGCCCGCCCAGCTGCAGATGCCCCTGCTGGGCCAGGTCGAGCAGCCGGCCGGGCGTGCCCACCACGACGTCGGCGCCGGAGCGCAGCGCCTCGATCTGCGGTTCGTAGGGCCGGCCGCCGTAGATGGACACCACCGACAGCCGTCGGTCGTCGTCGGTGGTCAGGTACTTGGCGGCGGTGGCCAGGTCACCGGAGACCTGCAGGCACAGCTCGCGGGTGGGCACCACGATCAGCGCCCGCGGAATGCCGGTCAGAGGGTGTTGGGCGCCGGCGGTGGTGATCCGCTGCAGCAGCGGCACCCCGAACGCGAATGTCTTGCCCATTCCGGTGCGGGCCTGGCCGATCAGGTCGTCGCCGGCCAGGGCAAGCGGCAGCGTGAGCTCTTGGATAGCAAAGGGATGCTTGATGCCTTCCTCGGCCAACGCCTGCACTATCTCATCGCGGACGCCGACTTCGGCAAAGGTGGATTCGGATGTGGTGCGGGTGGGTGCAATTAATGGGGTCATGCGTGAAACGCGATGCCTTTCGGTGTCGTATTCGGTTAGTCAATCGTTGCGGGTCACGTGCGCACCAGTTGACAGTCGAATACGTTGCCGATTCGCGGGCCCTGCTCACTAGGCGGGCCAACTGCGTGCACACACATTTCGCCGGCAGCAGCCATAAGGATCTACGGCCAATGCCTACGGCCATCATAACTGTTGGGCCATCGCAGCCTGGGATGGTGGTCGGAGCGACGCATCGTGGCGATCGCCAGCGCGGCGTTGCCGGGCGCAGCGGGTCGCCACTGGCGACGCATAGAGTGTTGGCATGACCTCGCTTTCGGGCGCCGACGAGCTGTCCGATCCCACTCCGCCCCGGCTGCCGGCGGATCATCCCGGCGTCAACGAGTTGTTCGCGGTGTTGGCCTACGGCGAGGTCGCGGCCTTCTACCGGCTCACCGACGAGGCGCGGATGGCGCCAGATCTGCGTGGGCGGATTTCGATGGCCAGCATGGCGGCAGCGGAAATGGGCCACTACGAACTGCTGCACGACGCCCTGGAAAGCCGGGGCGTCGACGTGCTCTCGGCGATTTCGAGATACGCCTCGGCGCTTGACGGCTATCACCGGCTGACCACGCCGAGCACCTGGCTGGAGGCGCTGGTCAAGACCTATGTCGGTGATTCGCTGGCCGCCGATTTCTATCTGCAGATTGCCGATGCGTTGCCCGACGAGGTCGCCGACGTCGTGCGCGCGACGATGTCAGAGACCGGACACTCCCAGTTCGTCGTCGCCGAGGTGCGCGCCGCGGTCACCAGGAGCGGCAGACAGCGCAGCCGGCTGGCGCTGTGGTCACGTCGTCTGCTCGGCGAAGCGATCACGCAGGCTCAGTATGTGTTGGCCGAACACGATGAGCTGGTGGACCTGGTGGTGTCACGGACGGCCGGTCTGACGCAGCTCGCGGGGTTCTTCGACCGCCTTCAGCGCACTCACGACGAACGTATGCGTGAGCTGGGCCTGGCCTAACTGGCGGGAGGCGGCTCTAACGGCTGCAGGTGGCGATCATCGCGCTACTGGTCGACATCGCGACGGGCTGACCCGCACCGTCGATGATCGAGCAGTTGAGATGACCAGTCAGGCTCGTCGCAACGACGGACCGGATCTGCACTCCGGGGTTCATCACCACCGTTCTCGACCACGGCAGTGACACGTTGAAGTCCGTCTGGGGCGCGCCCTGAGCGTCGGTGTAGACCACGGTCACCAGATCGAAGAGCGCCTTGGTGCCGGTCACCCGGTAGACGAAGGTCCGGGCGGCCACGTCCGGCGGTACCGATGGGACCGCCGTCGGCGGCGGAATCACGGTCGGCGCTGCGGTGGGCGTTTGGCTGGCTCGCGGCGGCGGCGTGACGCTAGTCACCGTCTCGGGGGGTAGCAACGAGGGGGTCGGAGGGCTGATCCGCGGCGAGGGGACCGCGCTGCTAGGTGGCACCACCACCGTCGCCGAGGTCGAGGCGCTGTCGCCGCCGTTGACGATCACCACCGTGGCGATCACCGCGAGCACGAAGACGATACCGGCGAGTGCCGCGACCGGACGCCAGCGCTGATCGGAGGGCGCCACCAGGTCATCGCCGTCGGCGTAGATGTCGTCGACGATGTCATCTGGGTAGTCCTGGATATCGCTATCCAAGTGATTCATGGTGCTGATGGTGCAGATGTTATCGACGCAGCCGATAGCCGACGGTCGCGGCACGCGGGTATCAGGTCACGATTTGCCAACGGCGGCTCGGTCTACCCGCACATGGAAGCGTTGGTGCCGACCGGCTTTCAGCACCCGATAGCAGGTCAGACGGCCCTGCTCCGCCGCGGAGCTATACACGCTCTGCATCGTCGCCGGGCGGTCCACTAGCCTGCTTGCTGGAGAACGGTTTCCAACGACTACCAGGGAAAGAACGGGAAGGGGCCGACGTGGAGGTCAAGATCGGTATCACGGACAGCCCGCGCGAGTTGGTCTTCAGCAGCGCGCAAACCCCGGTCGAAGTCGAAGAACTGGTCAACACCGCACTGGGCACCGGTTCCAATGTGCTGAGCCTGACCGACGATAAGGGCCGCCGTTTCCTGGTGAACGCGGCGAAGATTGCCTACGTCGAAATCGGTGTCGCAGACGCGCGCCGGGTCGGCTTCGGACTGGGTAGCGGGCGGCTAGGAACGGGTGAGCGGAACGTGTGACAGGCCGCCCCAGGCGAACTGCACGGTGCCGTCCACCGCATCGTCCTTCGAAATCGGTCGATCGGTATCCAACCAGTACCTGGCGCAGTCGACGCTCAGTGCGACCAAGGCAACCGCGATCATTCGGGCGCGGTGTGGGTCCAACCCGGAGTCGGCGCTGATCAGGTCGAAAACCGCGTCGATGCACGACTCGGTGGCTACCCGCACCTGCGCGGCGACTTGGGGCTCGGTGATGTAGTCGTTGTCGAAGATCAACCGGTAGCCCTGGCCGTCGTGCTCGATGAAATCGAAGAACGCCTGAACCGCTGACCGCAACCTTTGCCGGTTGTCGGTGGTGGTGCGAAGTGCCTGCCGCACACCGGACACCAAATTCTCGACGTGTCGTTGCAGAACCGCCAAGTACAACTCCAGCTTGCTGGAGAAGTGCTGGTACAGAACGGGTTTGCTGACGCCGGCCCGTTCCGCGATCTCGTCCATGCCGGCAGCGTGGTAGCCGCGGTCTACGAAAATCTCGCTGGCTGCGATGAGCAGTTGGCCGCGACGCTCGTCACGGGGCAGCCGGTTACCACGCCGCCGGGAGGTACCGCCGCGCGTCTCGGCCGGCCGATTGCTGCCGCCCAGCTTTACCGCACCTCCTTCGGCGGCGTTGGCGAGATCGCTCATCAAGTCCTCAATCTGATTGTCATACCGCCGGTGTAGTGCTCCGCGGC
>Ga0335075_10002296_pt1 | contig 30887 bp, 24 predicted proteins | sample Lox_Sample_24_FD_206723 | JGI IMG/M metagenome (GOLD analysis project Ga0335075, IMG submission 206723) | Soil microbial communities from Loxahatchee National Wildlife Refuge, Florida, United States - Lox_Sample_2.4 | ecosystem: Environmental > Terrestrial > Soil > Wetlands | place: USA...
GGGTGCGGGCGAAGTCCAGCGCGTTCAGGTAGCCGGTCGACAGGGTGGCGATCGCCTTGGTCCCGACCATCATGCGGGCGAACTCGATGATGACGAACATCTGCCTGATGCCGTCGTGCACGTCACCGACCAGCGTGCCGACCGCCGGGCGGGCACCGCCGAAGGTCAGCTCGCAGGTGGTCGACGCCTTCAGGCCCATCTTGTGCTCGACGTTGGTCGCGTACACCCCGTTGCGCTCGCCGAGCTCGCCGTCCGGCGAGACCAGGTACTTGGGCACCAGGAACATCGACAGCCCCTTGGTGCCGGGGCCCGCACCTTCGGGACGGGCCAGCACCAGATGGAAGATGTTCTCAGCCATGTCGTGCTCGGCGCTGGTGATGAACCGCTTGACGCCCTCGATGTGCCAGGTCCCGTCCGGTTGCGGGATCGCCCGGGTGCGGCCCGCGCCGACGTCAGACCCGGCGTCGGGCTCGGTCAGCGCCATGGTGGCCGTCCACCTGTGCTCGACCGCCTGGGCTGCGAATCGCTTCTGCTCCGGTGTGCCCATGCGCCACAGGGCGTGAGCCATCGAGGGCCCGCTCGCGTACATCCAGATCGCCGGGTTGGCCCCGAGGATCAGCTCGCCCAGCGCCCAGTGCAGGGACCGCGGGGCCTGGGTGCCGCCGAGCTCGGCTGGAAGCTCGAGGCGGAACCATTCCGCGTCCTGGAAGGCCTGGAACGACTTCTTGAACGCCTCCGGCATGCGCACCGAGGAGGTCTCCGGATCGAACACCGGAGGGTTGCGGTCAGCGTCGGCGAACGATTCCGCGATCGGCCCGGTGGCCAGCCGGTCCACCTCGCTGAGGATGCCGCGCGCCGTCTCAAGGTCAATGTCCGGGAAGTGCTCAGAGCCGAGCAGGTCCTGCCGCTGCAGAACCTCGAACAGGTTGAACTCGATGTCCCTGACGTTGCTCTTGTAGTGACCCATGGTGCCCTCCCCGTCCTCGCCGACGAAATCTACTCACCGGTAACAAGAAGTATACTACCTATGGGTAACTACGAGCTAGCCACGAAATGCCAGGCCTGCCGGCCAGGACGTGGGCCGCCGACCCTGGGCTGAAACCGAATCTCGTTCTAAAATTGTGGGAATCGCTGACGGATCGTTCAGACGGGGTGAACCATGACGCTTGGCCTGACCGAAGAGCACCTGCAGCTAGCGGAGACCGTCGGCGCCTGGGCCCAGCGCCATTGCCCGCCGGAGGTGGTCCGGGCTGCCGCCGACGGGCCCGACAGCGGATCCGCGCACTACCTCGAGGCGCTCGCACCCGGGCTGGCCGAGCAGGGACTGCTCGGGCTTCACGTGCCGGACGAGGACGGTGGGCAAGGCTACGGCCTGCCCGAGCTGGCCGTGGCCCTGGAGGAACTCGGCCGCGCGCTGGTTCCCGGCGCGTTCTTGCCGACCGTCTTCGCCAGCGCGGCCCTGGTCGCAGGCGGAGCGACCGGTAAACTGGTCAGCAGCCTGGCCGACGGCTCCAGGACCGCAGCGGTCGGCCTGGCGGCCGGCCTGACCGGCAGCCCGGCCGCGGAAGGCGGCGAGACCTCCGTCGCCGGTGGCGGCCTGGTTGTCGAGGGCGAGTCCAGCCCGGTGCTCGGCGCCTGTATGGCTGACCTCGTGATCCTCCCGGTGCAGACGGAAGACGGCGAGGTGTGGGCCGCGATCGACGGCAGCAGCCTCGACATCACGGCGCTGGAGAGCCTGGACCTCACCCGGCCGGTGGCCCGGGTTCGCGCCGAGCAGACCGTGGTGCCCGCGGACCGGCTGCTGAAAGGGCTCGACCGGCGCGCCGTCACCAGTCTCGCGGCGATCCTGCTCGGCGCCGAGGCGTCTGGCATCGCCGCCTGGGCCACCCACGCCGCCAGCGAGTACGCGAAGATCCGCCATCAGTTCGGCCGGCCGATCGGCCAGTTCCAGGCGGTCAAGCACCGCTGCGCACGGATGCTGACGGCTGCCGAGCAGGCCGCCGCGGCGGTGTGGGACGCCGCGCGCACGGAGCCCGACTCCATGCAGGGCAACGGCCAGGCCGGCCGCCAGCGGGAGTTCGCCGCCGGCGTCGCCGCGGTGGTGGCCCTCGACGCCGCGGTCTGGTGCGCGCATCAGTGCATCCAGGTGCTGGGCGGGATCGGCTACACCTGGGAGCACGAGGCGCACCTGTACTACCGGCGGGCGATGTCGCTGCGCGCCCTGGTCGGCTCGTCGAACGAGTGGGCCGAGCACGTGGCCGGGCTCGCCTTGTCCGGGGTCAGCCGGCCGCTCCAGGTTGAGCTCCCCGGCGGCGACGCGGAGCTTCGGGCGCAGATCCGCGAGGAGCTCTCCGCGATCGCCCCGCTTACCGGCCGAGACCGGACCGAACGGATAGCGGCCGACGGGTGGGTCGTGCCGCATCTCCCCCGCCCGTGGGGCCGGGGCGCTGGCGCGCTCGAGCAGGTGGTCATCGCCCAGGAGATGCGAGCGGCCGGGATCCGGGCTCCCGGCCTGGTCATCGGCGCCTGGGTGGTCCCGGCCCTGATCCAGTACGGCACGGCGGAGCAGCAGCAGCGCTTCCTGCCGTCGACGCTGCGCGGCGATTACCTGTGGTGCCAGCTGTTCAGCGAGCCCGGCGCGGGCTCGGACCTGGCCGGGCTCACCACGCGGGCGGTACGGGCGGGTGAGGGCTGGAAGCTGACCGGGCAGAAGATCTGGACCTCGCTGGCCAAGGAGGCGGCCTGGGCGATCTGCATCGCGCGCACCGACCCGGCGGCACCCAAGCACGACGGGATCACCTACTTCCTGGTTGATATGTCTTCTCCCGGCGTCGAGGTGCGCCCGCTGCGCGAGATCACCGGCGACTCGCTGTTCGACCAGGTGTTCCTCGATGACGTGTTCGTCCCGGATGACTGCGTGGTCGGTGAGGTGAACGGCGGCTGGCGGGTGGCCCGGACCACGCTGGCCAACGAGCGGGTGTCCCTGTCGCAGTCGTGGACCTTCGGGTCCGGCGTGGCCGAATTGCTCCAGGTGGCCAAGGCGGCGGACGGTTCGTCGCTTGCGCAGGTGGGCACGCTCGTCTGCGCAGGCCATGCGATCGACTTGCTCGGCCTGAGAGTGACGCTCAAGCAGCTGTCGGGAACCGAGCCCGGCGCGACCGGCAGCGTGCGCAAGCTGCTCGGCATGCAGCACTCGCAGCAGATAGCCGAGCTCTGCTTCGCGTTGTCGGGCCCGGGCGGAGCGCTCGGCGGGGGCGCGGGCGCCCCCGTCAGCAAGTCCGGAGCGCCGAACGGGTCGCACTGGGCCCGCCAGGTTCTGATGACCCAGGCGCTAACGATCGGTGGCGGGACGACCGATATCCAATTGAACATAATTGGCGAGCGGATACTCGGCCTGCCCAGGGATCCCGAGCCGCCGACGGGTTAGGCCGCGCGTAAAGGCCGGTTGCAGGCCAGCAAAGTCCGGACCCGCCGACGCTGGATACACTTCCTCGGGCGTTAGCCGCGCTAGCCTACGAGGAACGGCATCCCGGGGGTAGTTGATGACCGGCGGAGAGGGTGGCGCGCTGGGCGGCGAACGAGGCTCCGGCGACTCTGCAGACACGCCATTCCGGCGCGTCGTATCTCGTCCAGATTCTCCGAAAAAGGACGCCATTACTGGCCTTCAGCCGGGTTGCCATCCGCCAACGGCGGATGCCGGGCCAACGGCGGATGCCGGGCCGGGACCGAAGTCGTCACCGTGGCCCAAGTCCCGATCATCCTGGCCCGCGGCTCGATCCGAGCCCACGGCCGGACCCAAGCCCACGCCTGGACCCAAGCCCACGGCCCGATCCGGGCCCATGTTTTCACCCACGTCCACGGCCCAGTCCGGGTCCGCCGCCGGGTCCGGGTCCGCCGCCCAGTCCGGGTCCGCCGCCGGGTCCGGGTCCACCGCCCAGTCCGGAACCACCGCCGGGTCCGGGACCACCGCCGCATCCGAGACCACCGCCCAGTCCGGGTCCAGCACCCCGTCCAATCTCCGCTCCCCGTCCGCGCCCAGGCCGTCGGTATCGGCGGCCGGCCCGCGGCCACCCGGGCGGACCGGGCACACCGGCACCCGCCGCAGGCCCGGGCCGGCACCCGCCCAGCAGCAACTGATGGCGCGGATCTCCGCGGGCCGGAAGGCGCGGCAGCGGCGCGCTCTGCTCCTGGCCTCCAGCGCGATGTCCGTGCTGATCCTGCTGGTGGCCGGCAGCGCGTGGGGGCTCACCAGCTACATCAACAGCCATCTCGGCCGGGTGAACGCCGGAACGACGGGCACGCCCTCGAGCGGGCCGCTGAACATCCTGGTGGCCGGTCTCGACGAGAGGTCCGGCCTGACGCCGCAGCAGCAGGCTCTGCTGCACGTGGGCCAGAATCAGGGCGAAGTAGACACCGACACGCTCATGCTGATGCACGTGCCAGCCGACCACCGGTATGTGCGGGTGGTCAGCCTGCCGCGCGATTCCTGGGTGAACATACCCGGGCACGGCATGAGCAAGATCAATGCGGCGCTCGGCCTCGGCGGCCCTCAGCTGATGGTGCAGACCGTCGAGCAGGCCACCGGGCTCACCATCAACGACTACGTGGAGGTGAACTTCCTCGGCTTCGTCAAGGTGATCGACGCACTCGGGGGCGTGAACATCTGCCTGCCCTACGCGGTCGACGACCGGTACAGCGGCCTGGACATGTCAGCGGGCATGCATCACGTGAACGGCATAACCGCCCTCGAGTTCGCCCGCGACCGGCATTCGTTCCCCACCTCCGACCTCGCCCGGATTCAAGATCAGCAGCAGCTGGTTTCGACGGCGCTCAGCGAAGGGATCAGCTCCGGCATGCTGGCCAACCCGGTCCGGCTGGAGAGCTTCCTGTCGGCCACGGCCGCAGCGATCAAGGTAGACCAGGGGTTCAACGTCGCGCGGCTGGCCGACGAGCTGCGCGGGCTCTCGCCGAGAGACGTAACGTTCACCACCGTGCCGCTGGCGAACGTCAACTACATCACGCCGACCGGCGAGTCTGCGGTGCTGTGGAACAGCAGTGCCGCAGCGGCGCTGTTCAACGAGCTGAAGACCGACCAGGCGCCAGCCACGCAGGCACCCGCGCCAACGTCTCACCCGCGGAAGAAGCATGCTGCTCCGGCGCTGCGCCGCAGCCAGGTTTCGCTGGACATCTACAACGGAACCACGATCGGCGGCCTGTCCGCCGACACCGGAACCCAGCTGGCCGCCCTTGGCTTCAAGGTGCATCGATCAGGCGTCGACTGGCCCAGCCAGAACATCACGCAGACGGTGATCCAGTACCCGGCCGGGCAGCAGGCAGCGGCGCAGCTGGTCGGGACGGCGCTACCCGGCGCGTCGCTCCAGCAGGTGAAAGGCCTGGCCAGGGTGAGGATCCTGCTCGGCAGCAGCGACCATACGGTCGACTCAGCGGCGTCCGGCGCATCGAGCACGCCGAGCGCGTCGAGCAGCACGCCGAGCCAGGGTCCCTCGGCTGGCGGGCGGACCGCGGCGCAAGACGCCTGCCATTAACGGCCGGGCCGTCTCGCGCCCGCTCCGCCTAGACCTGCGTTGTGGTATCCGCCTCAGGCGGGAAGCTGGTCGAGCTCCCCGACGGCCGGAAGCCCTCCCCAGCCGGGCCGCCCTGCGGCGGAACACCTCCCGCCGGGCCAGACGGCGGCTGGTCACCTCCCGGCGGGCCAGCGTGCGGATCCGTTGGCTCGGCCGACAGGTTGATACCGTTCGCCGCCTCGTGCGCCGAGATGTCGGCCACCAGCTTGTCGATTTGCCCCTGCGTGTCGGGAGTGCCACGGCCAGTGCGGTCTGCATACACCAAGGCACCGAGATTGCGGAGCATGGCGTCGGCACGCCGGGTGGCTTGGACCTGGTCGAACTTAGCCTTGCCCTCGCGCGCTGTCTCCTGGGTCTTCTGCGCCAGCACGGTAGCCTGCGCCTTGACCTTGTCCATCAGTCCCATGCTTGCCTCCGGAGGTCTACGACTCTCGGGCCCGGAGCGGCGGAGCGGGGCGATTCGCGCCGCCGCGTTATCTGTCTAGCTTAGGCCCGGGTAAGGGCACGATCGAGGGCGGCTTCATGCCCCCCGGGCTACCGCCAGTTCGCTGGCCGCTGTGCGCGTCACGGCCACCGCATCGACGGCTACGGTGATCAGCTGGCAGCCGTTCTCCCGGTACAGGCCGGCCGTCGCACCGTCCGAGGCGTGGACTCCGACCGGCTTCCCGGCCGCGGCGCAGGCCGCCCAGATCCGCTCAAGTTCCTTCCTGAGCACCGGGTCGTTCGGGTCCAGAGCACAGCCTAGCGCGTACGACAGGTCCCTGGGGCCGACGTAGACCCCGTCGACTCCGTCCACGGCCAGGGTCGCGCCGAGATCGGCAATGGCGGCGGGTGACTCGACCATGACAAAGCAGAGCGGCTCCGCGAACGCCATGCTCCCGCCCGCTGACCGGTAACCCAGCGGCGGGTACCGGCACGCTCCGGCGACCGCCGCGGCCTGCTCGGCAGACTCAACGTTCGGGACGATGACCCCTTCGCAGCCGAGGTCGAGCGGCCGGCCGATGTCGGCCGGGTGCGCATGCCGGACCCGGCCAAGCGGGGTAGCGCCCGCCTGCTTGATGGCCGTGGTGATCGCGGGCAGGTCGCGTTCGGTGGCCCCGCCGTGCTGCAGATCCACAACCACGTAGTCGAGCCCGGCTGCCGCCAGCAGCCTGGCGCTCAGAGCGTCGGTGATTGTCGTCCAGCCGCCGTACACGGCCTCGCCGCCACGGAGGCGATCACGAAGGGAGCCAAGGGAGGGGTTTGTCATGGCATAAGCCAAGCACAACGGCCGGCGGCGAGTTCTGCGGCGGGTAGCCCCGCGACGAGTTCCGCGGCGGTTACCCCCCCGGCGCGCCCCGCCAGCGATCCGGGCTGGCGTGCTGACCCCCGCAGGCCGTGCCGCACGGCCGGGCAGGCCTGCCTCACCATCACCATCGGCTTGAGCGGCGACATCCCTGGGTGAGCGGGGTGGTGCATAAGACCGGGCGCCGCGAGCACGAGGCCAGCGGCAACGGCCAGGCCCGCCGTGATGCCGACGTTCCGCCGGGCGCGGATGAGCTTGCCGTTCCGGAGCGTGGCGCCGACCGGCGCCTCCGACGGCGTGATCGCATCGAGGACGCCGCTGAGCCGCTCGCTCAGGTCCCGCTCGTCCACGATGGTCATCTGCGCGCCTCCGGCACCATGCTCATCTGCGCGCCTCCGGCACCATGCTCATCTGCGCGCCTCCGGCACCATGCTCATCTGCGCGCCTCCGGCACCATGCTCATCTGCGCGCCTCCGGCACGACGCTCATAACAAGATCTCCTCGGCCAGTTCCTCGCTGACCCGGAGCTTGGCCAGCGCCCGGGATGCCTGGCTCTTGACACTGCCGACCGAGCAGCCGAGGGCCTCCGCGACTTCCGCCTCCGTCATGTCCATCCAGTACCGGAGCAGCACCACCGAGCGCTGCCCGGCTGGCAGCCGCAGCAACGCCGTCATCAGCACCGACCGGTTGTCCTGCCCGCAGGTCTCCGGCGCGCGCGCTCGGCGCCTGCGGAGTCTGCCTTGGTTCGCGTTGAGCATGGTCCGACGTACGTAGACGTCCGGGCCTCCCGCCCGGATTACCCGGGGCCAGGACGCGTACGCCTTGGCCAGCGCGGACCGCGCCAGATTCTCGGCGAGCCGCTGGTCGCCGGTCAGGCCATAGCCGAGCCGCACAAGCGCGGACCAGCGGCCGCGCACGAACTCGGTGAACGCGGCTTCAGTCCGAGAGTCCATGGCACCTCCGCTCCAACGGACCACGCACACCCGGAAGCTCGATCTATCGAGGATGGCACGGTTGGCCACTGCGATGGACGCATACACGCCAGAACGGCCGATCCGGACGGCCACCGTCCCGAATGCTTCTTCATGCCGGTAGCTCGCGCCGCTTACCCGATGAGGGGCAGCCGGGTGTCCTCGAACTCCGACCGGCCCGATGCCGCCAGGATCCACTCCAGGTTGTCCGTCAGTTCTCCAGGACGGAGCCCGACGGTGCGGCGGCCGAGCAAGTCATCCAGGATCGCCGCGGTCTCGATGATCCCGTCGGTGGTCGCGATGTAGTCGCGATCAAGTGCCTGGGTAAGGTCGATTCCATGCACGACAGCCTCGACGATGCGGCTGGCGACGAACTCGTCCACGCGCATCGGGGCGAAGTACCCGGGGCCCACCGTGCCCGCGGCGACCGCCCGCGCCTGCGAGATGGCGTCCGAGAAGGTCTGGTGCAGCACCCGGAGCATGTCAGCAGGTGTCTTGCCCTGCACTACTGTGAAGGCGTAGTCATACACCACGGGGGCGGTCTCGGAGCGGGGGTTGATGAAGAAACTGGTCCGGTCGCGCGCTGGCTGGAGGTCATCCCGCCCGTCGATCAGCATGCTGGTCAGCCTGATCGAGATGTCGAAGTGCCCGGCAAGTTCGAAGACCGTCCACCGCTTCAGGCTCGGGTCGACTGGAACGAGCTTCGTCGGAGCCTGCCACTCATCCGGGGACAGACCACGGAAGACCTGCTCTACCCGTTCAAGTTCCTCGGCCAGTACGCCGATGGTGGCCTCATAAGGGTTCATGCTGGGCCTCCTTGCCGGACAGTCTTCCAGATCGTCAGCCGCCCCGGTCTGGCCAATATCACGACGCTCCGCGCGGTCGGCCGCCAGGTCCGACCTCTTTGCGGTATCGTGCGGCAACTTGCCCCGGTATGCGGCATGCTGAGCTGGTGAGCATGGGCACTCAGGGCTGGGTCTGGCGGTCACCTCCGGGGTGGCCGGAGCCGCCGCCGGGCTGGGTGCCGCCGGCCGGCTGGCGTGCCCCGCCGGAGTGGCCGCGCCCCCCGGACGACTGGGTGTACTGGGTGCCAGCCGACGCGCACGCCGCCTCCTATCACCCCGCTCCCCCGCAGGTTGCGAGGCAGCAGCCGCCCTGGCGACGAAATCCGCCACCGAAGCGGCCGCCACCTCCGCCACCGCTGGCGCGAGTGGAAGGGCGGGCCAGGCGCGGCCTGATACTTGAGACCTGGTTCGTCCAGATAGCGTTCCTCGCCCCTGGCGTGCTCAGCGCGATTGACCTTCTGGCCGCTCACTTCGGCGGATCGCCCGGGGTCGACCCGTTCTCCAGCATCATTCCCGGCCACCCGGTCGCGAACGTCATCTTCGGGGCGCTCACCTACCTCCAGGTCGGCGCGGTTGTGCCGCTTGCCCTGCTCCTGCTCAGCCGGACCGGCCAGGATCCAGCCTCGATTGGGTTCACCACGCCACAGTGGCGCCGGGACGTATGGCCCGGCCTCGGGCTCGCGGCCAGCGGATACGGCGTCGCCTATGTCGCCAGCATCGTGGTGGTGACCGCAGTCGCAACCGTGATCGGCCGCCACGCCGCGCTCGAGCTGTTCAACCAGGTCAAAATCGGGCACGTGCCCGCTTACTACGTCCTCTACGGGATCACGATCTCAGCGGTCACGGCGATAACCGAGGAGACTCTGGTCAACGGCTACCTGCTCACCCGGCTGGAGCAGCTCGGCTGGAATCCCCGCTGGGCACTGGTGTTCAGCCTGACCCTGCGCACCAGCTACCACGTGTACTACGGCTTGGGCTTCCTGTTCACGATCCCGCTCGGGTACTTCAACACCCGGTCCTTCCAGAAGCACCGGAGCCTGATGCGGCCCATCGTGGCCCACTTCCTCTACGACGCGGTGCTGTTCACGATCAGCGTGCTGGCTGGATGACGCTTGCCCGAATCCGGGCCGGGTACGAACGGCTTCAGGGTGTAATCACCTGAGCCTCGAAGACCATTAGACCGCACAACCCAGCGCTCCATTACATACAGCCGATTATGTCTTTACGTTCAGCGGACCTTCGGATGACGCTGGCTTAGGAACGGCGCGCATACCTTGACTCCTGCAGCTATCCCCAGGGCCAACGGAGGCCGGCGGTGAGCGTCATCCGGTCGGCGGTCGAGCCATCTCCGGTTGCCGAGCGCCAGCCAGCACGTCACCGGTCCTGGCTGCCATGGCTGATCTTGCTCTGCTACCTGGCCGGCGCGGGCGCGGTGACCTGGCGGCTCTGGGCGGATCCCGCCTCGCTCGCGCAGACCGGCGACACCGCCGACATCGACCTCTTCGCCTGGTTCATGCGCTACGACGGGACCGCGATCGCGCACGGCCACCTGCCGGCCCTGTTCACGGTGGCGATGAACGCGCCGCGCGGCATCAACCTGATGTGGAACACGTCTTTCCTGTTCCCCGGCGTGGTGCTGGCCCCGGTGACGGTGCTGGCCGGCGCGCAGACCAGTCTCACGATCATGCTGACGCTTGGCATGGCCGGCTCGGCGGCCAGCCTGTTCTGGGTGCTGCGCCGGTGGGGGGCCAGCCTGCTGGCCGCCGCCCTGGCCGGCGCGGTGTACGGATTCTCCCCGGCCATAGTGAACTCCGGCATCGGCCATTACCACCTGCAGTTCGCCGTGCTGCCGCCGCTGATCGTCGATGCGCTGCTGCGGATCGTCACCGGCCGCGGCCATGCGGTCCGCACCGGGATCTGGCTCGGCGTGCTGACGGCCGCCCAGATCTTCACCGGGGAAGAACTGCTGGCCGACACGGCCATGACCATCCTCGTGCTCGTCGTGGTGATCGCGGCCGGGAGCCGGCGGGAGGTTCGCGCCAAGGTCCGTAACGCCGCGTTCGGGCTGGCCACCGGGCTGGCCGTGGTGCTGCTGATCTGCGGGCACGCCCTCTGGGTTCAGTTCCATGGCCCACTGACCCAGCACCACCCATTGGGAGCCGACCCAGTCACCAACCGGGTCGCCTTCTTCGTGAACCCGTCCGCTGCCCTGCTGTTCCACACCAAGGTCAGCGCGGCCTCGGCGGCGGCCTACAGCAAAGGGCTCTCGGAGTACCTCGCCTACCTGGGCTGGCCGATGCTGGTTGTGCTCGTGGCCGCCTCCATCCGCTTTTTCAGGGACCCGAAGGTCCGCGTCGCCGCGGTGACCTGGGTGGTGCTCGAGGTGCTCTCGCTCGGGGGCCGCACCATGACCAGCGGTACCTGGTTCTACGTCCCAGGATGGGTGCTGCCGTTCCACTGGCTGCAGGACTCACCGGTTCTCAGCCAGGTGCTGCCGGACCGGCTGTCCATCCTCGCGGACGGCGCGGCGGCCGCCGTTCTCGCGTTCTCGCTGGACCTGGCGCGCTCGTCGCCCCGCCGAGCCTGGAACTGGCGACGGGGCAGCATCCCGGTCGCGATCGCGGTCATCGCGGTCCTGCCGCTGATCCCGGCTCCGTACCAGGTCGCACCGACCGCGCCGGTGCCCGCTGGCTGGGACACGGCCTTCACCAGGCTCCGGCTCGCGCCCGACGCCCGCGTGCTGGTCGTCCCGGTGGCGTTGGAGCGGCAGCCGGAGGTGCTGCGCTGGCAGGCGGCCACCGGCGAGCCCGCCTCGATGATCGGCGGCTACTTCCTCGGGCCCAACCAACACGGGCAGCAGGTGCTCTTCGTTCGCGGCCCGGCCACAACTGCCGCGCAGTACCTGGACACCCTCTGGAGCGGGCCGGCGCATGCCGGTCGGCTGTCCCACGGGCTGATCCAGTCCGATCTCGCGTACTGGCGGCCCGCCGCCGTGGTCGCGGTCACCAGCCCGGGCTCGCGCCTCGGCCGCTACCTGATCGGGCTGTTCGGCCGACCCACGTTCAGGGCAGGCCAAGTCCTCGCGTGGCGGCTCCCCTCAGACGGCTGACGCCGCCCCAGCGGCCGAACGCGGCCCCCGGCCCGCAGCACCGGAGTCGGCCAGCCCCCGGGCGTCCCGTTCAAGAAAATTCGCCAGAACGGGTAGCGACCGACCCGCCTGGCCGGCTCAGCTCTGGGCCAGGGCGTTCCTGATCAGGTCGCCAAGGTGGGAAGGCCAGATGGCTTCGGCCGTCGAGTCGAGTTCGGCCAGCGTCCACCAGCGCCAGGCGGCGATGCCGTCGGCCGCGTGCATTGCCTCGACGCCGCGGATCTCGCGGCCGGCCTGACCGGTGCGCGCCAGGTAGAGGCGCTCCTGCTGGCGGACCAGCCGGCCGCCGTAGTCCATGTCGAAGCTGCGCCTGTCCACCTCATCGAGGAGAGCCACATCGCCCCATCCGGTCTCTTCCTCGAGCTCACGGAGGGCAGCCGCGCGGTAGTCCTCGCCGTCGTTGAGGCCCCCGCCGGGCGTGGTCCAGTGATGGCCGTTGGGCGGCCCGTCGTCGTAGCGCATCAGCAGGACGCGGTCGTGGGGATCCAGCAGAAGAACCCGGGCGGCTCGGCGCACGGGAAGCGGGTCGGCCACCCGCCCAGCCTAGCCGGGGGCCCATGCGCCTCAACGCTCGCCGACCGCGGCGGCCCGATGGCGGCCCGCGCGCACCGGGTTCTTGCGGACGGCCGGCTGGTCCACCGGGTCGGCGGTGTAATCAGCACGCCGGGTCTCGTCGTACCCGTCGGGCAGCCGGACCAGACGGAAGACGAGGGTGAGCACGACCGTGACCACCAGGTTGATGACCAGCGCAGCGATCGCGATGTAGGTCACGTGGCCCAGGATCGGGGCCGTGGACGCGCCGAAGTGGGCCTGGCCGTTCCCCGGCGTCCGCCACGCCTCGATCGTGCCGAACGCCATCCCCGCTGCCCAGCCGATGACCAGCGCGAAGCGGTGGAACCAGCGCGTGTACAGGCCGATCACGATGGCCGGGAAGGTCTGCACGATCCAGACCCCGCCGAGTAGCTGCAGGTTGATCGAGAACGTCCGGTTCAGCTCGAGCGCGAAGCCCAGCGCGCCGAGCTTCATCAGCAGCGAGGCCAGCCGCGCCACTCGCGTCTCCTGGGCCGGCGTTGCATTGGGCCTCAAAAACTCCTTGTAGACGTTGCGGGTAAACAGGTTGGCCGCGGCGATCGACATGATGGCCGCGGGCACCAGCGCTCCGATGACGATTGTCGAGTAGCCAATCCCCGCGAACCAGCTCGGGAACACGTGCTCGAACAGCAGCGGCACGGACAGCTGGGTGTTGCCGCCGCCGGCCTTGACGCCCGCGTTCACGGCCGGCACCGCCCGTGCCATGTAACCGAACAGCGCGATAAAGCCGAGTATCAGCGTGTAGGCGGGCAGGGCGGCCAGGTTGCGCCGGATCACATTGCGCCGCTTGGCGGCGAGCACCCCGGTGACGATGTGCGGGTACATGAACAGAGCCAGGGCGGAGCCGAGGGCCAGGGTGGCGTAGGACCATTCCCCGGCCGGGAGTACGACGAGGCTGCCGTACGGTTTGCCGGTACTCGGGTTCACCGTCTTCAGTTGCGCCGACGCGGCGCCGAAGATGTGCGCCCAGCCGCCCAGCTTGCTCGGGATGTACAGGATCGCGACGATCACGGTCACGTAGACCAGGGTGTCCTTTACGAACGCGATCAGGGCGGGGGCGCGCAGCCCGGCCAGATACGTGTAGGCGGCGAGAACAATGAACGCGATGATCAGCGGCAGGTCCCTGACGAACGCGTTGGCCGAGACGCCGCCGACGCCCATGACGGTTAGCACCGACTCGATCCCGACTAGCTGCAGTGCGATGTAGGGCATGGAGGCCAGAATCCCGGTCACCGTCACCGCGAGCCCGAGGCCCTGCGAGCCGAACCGGCCCCGGGCGAACTCGGCCGGGGTGACGTAGCCGTGTGCCCGGGCGACCGACCAGAGCCGCGGGGCGAAGATGAACACGATCGGGAAGACCATGATCGAGTAGGACAGCGCGTAGAACCCCGCGGCGCCGGTGGCGTACACCAGCGCGGGCACGGCGATGAGCGTGTAGGCGGTGTAGATGTCGCCGCCGAGCAGGAACCAGCTGACGAACGTTCCGAACCCGCGGCCGCCGAGCCCCCACTCGTTCAGGTGCATCGGGTCCTCGGCCGGGCGCCATCGGGCGGCGCCGAAACCGACCAAGGTCACGGTCAGGAATGAGACGACGAGAATGGTGAACGCGACGGTGTTTACATGACTCACTGCTGCCCCCCGCCCCTTTTACTGGGCCTGGCATCCGAAGAGGAACCACCTGGGTTCTTCATAGAGCGCGCGAGGATGCCGACCCCACGAGGTGCCGCCAGCCGCAACGAGCGGCCGGGCCGTAACCGCGCCGCATCCGTCACGACCGCTGCCCCTGGGGGTGTGATCGCCCACGCATCCTCACTGCAGGTGTGATGCGCACCGCGGCTCGGCCCCGCCCGGACCACAGCTTGCAAAGGATTGCAATATCAGGTCACCGGTAATTGTGCACCGTAACTGGCCAGATATTGGCTTTTTGGGGGTAATCGCCGTTCTAGCAGGTCAGAAGATCGGTCGGCCGGGCGAGCGAGGTACGTGTGCCAGCTCAAGCCGCCTGCCGGGATGCATCGGTACCTGCGGCCCTGACGGAGCGGATCGGGTCAGCTCTGGCGGTTTTCCTGGCGCCGCGTCACTGCAGGGGCGCCCAGGCGCGCTGCAGGGCCTCGGGCAGGCCCCACCAGCCCAGCGGCGTGAGCCGGTCGGCGTCGTCGATAGCGCCGAGAACCCGCCACAGCGCGACCGCGTGCAGGAACATCCCGGCCGCCGCGTCAGCCTGATCATCAAAGTCGTCGGGGTCGTACTCGCTCAGGTACCGGCCCAGGTCGTCTTCAGATGCGGGCGTGCCCGGACCTCCGCGGGCCAGCGCTGTCATGGCGGCCAGCCAGTCGTTGTGGTCGAGGGCACAGAGGGCAACCAGCGCCTCCTCGTCCCCACTCAGCTCGGCGCCCGGCTCGCTTTCGTCGTCGCCATCATCATCGGTGAGGTCATTCTTAGGTGTCACGATGCCAGCCGCGAGCGTGAGCCACAGCTCCGCGTCGCCGCTTGGCAGGTTTTGTGGATCCACTCCGCCGCAGGCGGCCAGCAGATCGGCCGGCCATGCGGGCTCTGTCATGACCGCACGAATACGGCCGCACTCCCGGCGCAGCTCCGCCTCCGGAAGGGGCCGGTCGGGAAGCTCAGCGAGAACGGCCCGCAGGTCGGCCAGCGCCTCGGCTTCGGCGGCATCCCACTCGGCCAGGAACTTGTCGTCCTCCTCGTCGCTGACGGCCCACATCGGCACCCGTCCGTCCGGCAGCTCCGACGTCATCCACTCTTCCTGCAGGCGGCGATGTTCCCGCAGCACTGCGGCGCCTCCGGCGGCGAGCTGGTCCGGGTCGATCGTCCCGCTCGCGAGCAGCTCCTCGAGATGCGCCACCAGCAGCCCGTGCATCTCCGCCTGCAGCGGGCTGCGCTCATCCTCCTCATCCCAGACGTGCAGCCCGATGATCGGCGACGGCTCGGTGCCGGTCGCCTCGAGCCAGTCCTGCACGTCACCCACGGTGGCCGAGCCGTCCGCAATCTTCTGCATCGTCGCCGCGGCGCCATCCCAGAACGCTGCCGACAGCGGATTGCCGGCCGCCAGCAGTTGCCGGCGCAGGACCGGCAACGCCGCCAGTCCATCCGCCGCGGGCCCGGCGAGCAAGCCGCGAGCCACATCTCGGCGGGTCAATGCCTCAACTGAGCGGTCAGCCAGCACCGCGATCCGCTGTGCGTCTAGTGCCACGGCTCGACAGCCTATGCGCCGGCCGCCGGGCGGGCGCGGCATTCCCGGGCGGGTGCTGTTGAGCCTGGCTAACTTGACCCGCTGGCCGCGGCCGGTTCACGGCCCAGCCATCGGGGCCGGCCATGGTCGGCCCCGATGGTCGGCCCCGGGTTGACTTACGGCCGTTCCGGGCCCGGGCGTCCGGCCGGCAGGATGTCGGGGGGCGGCTGGTTCCCGGGCGGCACCTCGTTCGCGGCGGCGCGGGCGGGAGCCGTGTCGGTCCCGGCGGCAGCCGCGGCGGAAGTGGCGGCCAGGCGCTCCCCCCGGCGCTTCTGGTACCGGCCGTAGCCAACCGTCCAGAGGACCAGCACGCCGGCCACCGCGTACGGCAGCACCTTGGAGATAGCCAGCGCCGTCCCGGCCGAGGTGTTCTGCACGATGACGACCCGGGCCGCGGCTTCGGCCAGGTAAGTGGTGCCCCAGACCGTGGTCATGACCCGGAACACGTGGCGGAATTCCTTGTACTGCCACAGGTCGGTGAACTCGCGGCCTTGCCGGGAGTCCGAGCCGATGAACTCCAGGGCCAGCCGGTATATCAGCGGCTTCGGCGTGGCCAGCGAGCCCAGGCAGATCAGCCCGAACACCGCGGTGGGCACCGACCCCTCGTCCAGCACCAGCTTTGCGTTGTGGCTGACCAGCCCGAGGATCGCACCAACCGCTATGCCAGCCAGGACCAGGACGCCGACCGCATCCACCCGGCGGTGCTGGATGATGCCGATGATCACCCCGGCCGCCGGGAACACGCCGCTCAGCACGAGCGCGGTCACAGTGCTCAAGCCGGCCGAACGGAGCAGGCTGTAAGCCACGAGCGGCCCGGCGATGTCGAAGACCGCGATCATCAGGACCGTGCGCAGCCGCCTGGAGTTCACGGCGCATATCCTATAAGTCGATTCGACCTATAGAAAGACCTGCGGCCCAGACCTCCTGCTCCTCCCACCACGTCGCCGGCATAGCGGCGTCAACGCGGCGCGTGGCCCGGGCGCCAGAACTGCCTCTGGCCGGGCCGGTCTCCCCTCGGTAGGCTCGTTGATCATGACCACCTGAGCCGTGCGCGAGGGAGAGGCAGAGGCGATGATGTACCAGGTTGTGAATCCGGCCACGGGCCAGGTGGAGAAGGAGTACCCGACGGCCACCGACGCGGAGATCGGCGAGGTTCTGGACCGAGCCGCGCGCGGCTACCAGTCGTGGCGGCGGATGCCCATGACCGAACGCGCGGAGATCCTGCGCCGGGTGGCCCAGCTCTATAAGGAGCGCTCCGCCGAGCTGGGCGCGATCATCACCCGGGAGATGGGCAAGACCACGGCCGAGGCCACGGGCGAGCTGAAGTTCACCGTCGCCATTTACCGCTACTACGCCAACAATGGGGCCGACCTGCTCAAGGACGAGCCACTGCACTCCAACACGCCGGGTACCGCCTGGGTCCGCAAGTCCCCGATCGGGGCGCTGCTGGGCATCATGCCCTGGAACTATCCCTACTATCAGGTCGCGCGGTTCGCCGCCCCGAACCTGATGATCGGCAACACGATCGTGCTTAAGCACGCGCCGCAGTGCCCGGAGTCGGCCACGGCCATGGAGCAGATCTTCCACGACGCCGGGCTGCCCGCCGACGCATACATCAATGTGTTCGCCACCAACGAGCAGGTGGCCGAGATGATCGCCGACCCGCGGATCGCCGGGGTGTCGGTGACCGGCAGCGAGCGGGCTGGCTCGGCCGTGGCCGCGACGGCCGGCCAGAACCTGAAGAAGGTCGTGCTGGAGCTGGGCGGCTCGGATCCGTTCATCGTGCTGGATGGGGCCGACCTGCCCAGCGTGGCCAAGGCGGCCGCCGCCGCCCGGATGGAGAACGGCGGCCAGGCGTGCAACGCGTCCAAGCGAATGATCGTGACCGACGACGTCTACGACGAGTTCATATCCGAATTCACCGACGCGATGTCCGGCTATACCACCGGCGACCCCTTCGACCCGGCTACGGCCTACGGCCCGCTGTCGTCGGAGCGGGCGGCCGAGATTCTGATGGACCAGATCAACGACGCGGTCAGCAAGGGCGCGACCGTGCACCTGGGCGGGCACCGGCTGGACCGGCCTGGTGCGTTCGTGGAGGCCACCGTGCTGTCCGGTGTGACCCCCGAGATGCGGGCCTACCGCGAGGAGCTGTTCGGGCCGGCCGCAGTGGTCTACAAGGTGTCCAACGCCGACGAGGCCGTGGATCTGGCCAACAGCAGCTCCTACGGGCTTGGCGGCGCGGTGTTCTCCAGCGACGAGGCGCTGGCCCTGGACGTGGCCGACCGGCTGGATGTCGGCATGGTCTGGATCAACCAAGCCGAGGGCGGCGGCCCGGAACTGCCGTTCGGCGGGACGAAGCGCTCGGGTGTCGGCCGGGAGCTCGGCCCGCTGGGCATCGACGAGTTCGTGAACAAGAAGCTCATCCACACCAGGCCCGACGGCGAGTAGGCGGGTATACGGGACCTCCCCACTGCGCCCATTCGGCGGCAATCAGCCGCCTTTGGGGCGTTGTTTCCCGCTGTGCCTGATGTGGTTAGCTGGTTGTCGTGTCTGACGATGACCCGGCGACCGGACGGCGGTTTCTCACACGTTCCGCGTACGCCGACGACCGGAAGATCCGTTCACGCATGGCCATCTATGCCTATGCCGAGGCACCGGCGGACCCGCGCTGGCGCACCTCGGTGATCCCGTGGGACGGGACGCAGATCGTGGCTGATGTGGGATGCGGCAACGGGTTCGACCTGCGCCAGATCGTGCCGCAAGGCCGGTGCCGTCACGCCATCGGCGTTGACCTGTCGGCCGGGATGCTGCGCTCAGTGGAGGACTTGCGCCAGTCCGGCAGCCTGTCGCTGGTCCAGGGCGACGCGCAACACCTCCCGCTGCCCGACCGGACCGTCGATGTGGCCATGGCCATGCACATGCTTTACCACGTGCCCGATATCCCGGCCGCGATCCGCGAACTGCGCCGCGTCACCAAACGGGGCGGAACCGTGCTGGCGTCGACCAACAGCCCTGCCCACCTGGCCGAGATTGATGGCTTGCTGGCCACGGCGATCTCCGCCCAGCTCGGCCGGCCGGTCCACGCGATGCCTGCCCTCAGTTTCACCACGCAGACGGGTGCGGCCATGCTAGGCCGGGAATTCTCCAGCGTCACCCTGCGCACCCTTGAAATGCCGCTCTCGATCCCGAGCGCGCAGCCGGTCATCTCCTATGTCGCCAGCATCCGCGAGCCCAGCCTGGCCTGGATCGGCGAGCCGCTGGACTTCGACGCGGTGCTCGACGACATCGCCGTGAAGGTCGAACAGGTCATCCAGGCTGAGGGCAGTTTCCGGGCCACCAGCCACATGGGCGTATTCGTCTGCCGCTAAGCCCACTGGGCCAAGCTGGCCCGTAGGCGCCGGCCCAGGCTCAGGTTTGGGGAGGTGCCGAGCGGGCGATGGCCAGCTGCCAGTAGCCGCCCGCGAATGCCAGCGCGGCAAGCACCAGCATGGCCCCTGCCCACCCGCGTCGCATGCCAGTGCGCAAGGCAGCGTTGCCATTCGGTGCATTCATCGGAATGCCTCCCGCCGAGCAGGGTATCCGGCCATCCCGGCCACCTATTTAAAGTGATATCACTTTTTGAGGTCCCCGTCGACAGCGGCTGACCCGCGGAGCCCTGGCCAGCGGGTTCGATCGACTCCAGGCTCTCAGAAGCATGGCCATTGCGGAATGACTGCGCAAGGTGACCTGGACGTGGAAAAATGCGATAGAGCTGGGGAACCCAAGATAGTTCGCACATATATCGCAAATCTACTGGTGCCCGGGGGGGCTGAGCATGGGGGGATCTCCTGCGCACGATTTGAGCACGCACCGACCGCCTGTTGCCAGCGAGCGAGGGCTCGGCCAGCTTGGGCGACCTGCGGGCCATCGTGCCAGTGTGAACACCCGCCGCGGCCGACGCGATCGCGGCCAAGACACCGTACGCGGAGGCGTTCACGCTCGTGGGCGCGCTCAACGTAACGCCAGGGCGACCGACAACGACGGCATACCCGACCATGCCGCGCCGAGCGTGGCTGGCGGGCCGGTCCTGACGGCAGCCGACGGCCTGAGCAGGCCCTTAGCCGAGCGGGCCGCGGCGCGCCGGTCCCATGGGCTACCCCGTCGGCCGTTGCCGGGCAGTTGGCCGCTGCTGCCGGTGCTCGCGGTGCAGGCGCTGCTGTCGCTGCGGCTGGTGCACGCCGACACCGCGTCCCAGGATGAGGCCCTGGACCTGTGGGCGGGGCACATCCAATGGGCGCACTGGCTGCACGGCACCTCCATGCCACCGTTCCCCTACTACTTCTCTGGTGCGCCTGTGATCTACCCATCGCTGGGCGCGCTCGCCGACAGCGCCGGGGGACTGGCCGCCGCCCGTGTCTTGTCGCTGATCTTCATGCTGGCATCCACCACGCTGTGCTGGAGCGCCACCCGGCACCTGTTCGGGCGGCGGGCGGCATTTTTCGCCGCCGCCCTGTTCGCCACGCTCGGCCTGACGCTGCACCTGGGTGCACTTGCTACCAACGACGCGCTAGGCGTACTTCTGATCGCGCTCGCCGCCTGGTGCGTGTTGACTGCCGGACCACATGGCCGGGCCATCGGCCGGATGGTTGTGGGGGGTGCCGCGCTGGCACTGGCTACTGCGGCGGACTACTCCATGGTCCCGTATGACGCGGCAATACCACTGATCGCGGTGCTCGCAGCGGCCCCACTGGTGGGCGGCCGAGCCGCGTTGCACCGGCTCACCATCTTGCTCCGAACGCTGGCTGTACTGCTGGCCTCAGCGGCAGTGATCGCCGGGAGGGCTTATTTCGCCGGATTCCGGCGGACCATCCTGGCGCCCGCTGCGCATACCAGTTCTCCGGTGGCCGTACTGGCAAGCTCCTGGCACTGGGGAGCGCTGCTCGTGCTCCTCGCCCTCGGTGGCATCGCCCTCAGCTGGGGCGGGCGGCAGGGGCGCGCCCAGACCTGGCTGTTGGCCGTTTTCACTTGCGCCGCACTGCTCGGGCCAGCCGAGCAGGCGTGGCTTCAGACACAGGCGGTGCTGGACCAGAATGTGGGCATGGGTGCCTGGTTCGCGGCCATTGCCGCGGGCTACGCTGTGGCCCGGTTCATCGCGTTCGCACGTCCAGGCCGTGACGAAACGCTTACCGCCATTGCCTGTGTCGTCGCGCTGGTCTTCCCCCTCTTCCTGGGGGCCGCTCAGTCATGGCGCCTGGCGACCAGCTGGCCCAACGCGACCAGCTTCATCGATGTGCTCGGGCCGCTCGCTGATCATGGAAGCGACCGCCTACTGGTCGAGGACCCCGCTGTTGCCAGGTACTACCTGCAGTCGGGAACTGAATGGTGGCGCTGGTCGTCCACCCGCAACATCGTCTTGCCGTCGGGGGCCAGCATCGGCACCCCGACCGGCCAAGGCATCGTCGCTCCCGGCAACGCGGCCATCCTCCACAAGTACATCGCTCAGGGCTACTTCTCTTATGTGGCCTTGAATTTCGCTGACACCACCGCATTGGACTACGGCCTGGCTGCCGAGATACGCCATAACCCCCGCTACCACCTTGTTAGCGTCATTCCGTATGGCACCGAGGCCACGGCCACCCACCAGGGCACATACATCATCTGGCGGTACTGGTCACCTCGCAACGGCAATTGAGAGCGAATGATGGGCACGTCGAATGGCTGGGCGGCACGAACGTGCTGAGCGGGGAGTGGCCGAAAGGGGATGCTGGCCCGGGCGCCACGTTGGCGGCCGGCTCGCGGGTAGCCAGGTACCGGCTGGAGGGGCAGGTCGGCGCGGGCGGCATGGCGGTGGTGTTTCGCGCGCGAGATGAGCTGCTAGGCCGGCAGGTCGCGCTGAAGATCATGGCACCAACGCTGGCCGCCGATGACCGGTTCCGGCGGCGGTTCATCCGGGAGTGGCGGGCGGCTGCGGCGGTGGACGACCCGCACATCATCCCCGTCTATGAAGCCGGCGAGGCAGATGGGGTGCTTTTTCTCGCGATGCGGCTAGTGGCCGGCGGCGACGTGCGGGCCCTGCTGCAGCGGCAAGGACTGCTGCTGCCGATCCACACTGCGGCGATCATCTCCCCGGTGGCCTCGGCACTAGACGCCGCACACGGCGCAGGCCTGGTCCACCGGGATGTCAAGCCGGCGAATATGCTGCTGGACCAGCGGCCGGGGCGGCCTGATCACGTGTACTTGTCAGATTTCGGGCTGAGCAGCGACGCTCTGTCCTCGGCCGGGCTGACTGGGGGTCAGTTCCTGGGCACGCCGAACTACTCTGCGCCCGAGCAGATCCAGGGCCTGTCTGCCGACGGGCGAGCCGATCAGTACTCGCTGGCATGCGCTGCGTTCGAACTGCTCACCGGCGCACCGCCGTTCCAGCGCGACCATGGAATGGGGGTGATCTGGGCACAGCTATGCGAGCCTCCTCCGCGTCCGAGCTCATGCCAGCCCGGTCTGCCCACCGCGGCGGACCAGGTGTTCGCCACCGCACTGGCCAAAAGACCACAGGACCGGTATGCAAGCTGCCGGGCCTTCGCCGAAGCACTGCGGGCCGCGCTCGGCTTGGCCCCTTACCACTTGAGCCCCGCTGCCGCTGATCCCGGCCCACCGGCTGGCCCTCGCGCCGCGAGCGCAGCTATCTCCCCCGCCATCGCAACCGCCGGTCCCGTGGACCGTTATCTCAGCGATACGGCACGGACGGCGGATCTCGCTGCCTCCCCTGCCATAACCACCGGCCGTAAGGCCCCGGGCCCCGCCGTCCAGCCCGGCCAGGCGCGCCAACGACTTCGTCTCCGGGGGCGACGCGTCCCCTTGGCCAGCGCAGTTATCCCAAAACGAAGCACCGCGGAGGTAGAAAATGACCTGGCATCCGTGGTGCTCCGTCAGGCCGAGGTGCAAAGATCCAGGCTGATCGGCATTGAGGAAGCCAGCGACGAGGCTGCGGACGTGCGGTTTGTGAAGCGCACGGGCACCTTCCGTTCATGTGGCGGGACAAGTGAGGGCAACTTGGCCGCGGTTGCTCAGTACTACCAGTCATTGTCACCCAAACGGCTAGTAGTACTCGGCGATCCGGGTGCTGGGAAAACTGTCCTTGCACTGGAACTAGTTATCCAGCTCTTGGAACAGCGCCGGCCTGATCGTGAGCTTCCTGTCCCGGTCTTGGTGAGTGCTGCCGCCTGCGATACAAACGTGCCATGGGATACGTGGCTCACTAAGTACCTGGCCCGGCGATTCAGCATGGCCACGCACGTCATGGGCGCTCTGGTACGCGACGGGCGGATCTTGCCAATAGTCGACGGGCTGGATGAGATGGACCTGCCAGGTGCGCCGCACCGGGCGAACGCATTGGTATCCATGCTGAACTCTTATATGCAAGGCCGAGAACGTGCTGCAGTTGTGGTTATGTGCCGCCGTGCCGAATATCAGACGCTCACCAGGAATGTGGATAGGGCAACCCATGTTGAAATGCTCCCACTCACTTCCTACGAGGCAGCAGCATACCTGAGCAACGAATTCTTGAGCGAGATCGAGCGAAACTCGTGGGAACCGGTACTAGCTGACCTGCACGACAACCCGAAGGGCCCGCTGGCATCGCAGTTGGCCACGCCGTGGCGCTTGACGCTGGCCCTTGCTGTTTTTCGCGCCGAAGGCGACCCAGCCGAACTCCTCCCGGGACCAGCAGCAGCTCAGTCCGACCCAGCCGCAGCGCAGTACGCTCAGCGGGTCGACGCGCTGCTGCTCGGCCGGTACATCCCAGCGAAGGTATATCTGCACGGACAAGACCTCGGTTACGTTCCGCAGAAGGTCGAGCGCTGGCTCGCAGCTCTTGCCGCCGGGCTGGATTGGCAGAGGCGTCACGACCGATCTGCCACAGACATCCATCTCGATCAATGGTGGCGTCCTGCCGGGCCACGGATAGTGCAGGTTGCCCATATGGCAGTCGTCGCCATCATCGCCCTGTCCTGGGCTGCCTTTGCTGTCGTAAGAAGCCAGCCCGGCCTAGCTGCGATCGGTGCCACCGTACTGCCTCTCATCGCACTCGCCGGACGCTCTCCAGCATCACATCGGCTCGAGACCGATCAACTGAGTGGCCGGCTCGGTTTCCTTCGGCTGTCGCTAAGGTTCACCGCCGGGCTCGCCGCCGGGCTCGCGCTCGGCCTGACCGGCAGGTTCGCTGACGGCGTTGCTGGCGGACTCGCGCTCCTGCTAGCGCTCGGGCTCGCCGGCGGGCTCGTGCTGGAGATCGACAGCCATTCACCACACGCTGTCGGTCCTCAAGACGTCATCCAGGCGGACCGAAACTTCGGCCTCGCCGCTGGGCTCGCCTTCGGACTAGGCGGCGGGCTCGCGGGTGGTCTTGCGGGCGCGATCGCGCGTTGGCTTGCTGCCCGGCTTGGAGTTAGGCTCCTTCCTGAGCAAGGAGGCCTGCTTCTTGGGGTTGCCGAAGGGCTCGCCCTCGGGCTCGCGTTCGGCCTCGCCTTCGGCGGGGCATCATCGGCCCGCTATTACCTCGGTGTGGTAATCGGAGCCCTCCGCGGCACCCGCCCTATGGGATTCAGTGCGTTTCTAGATTGGTGCTGTCATGCGGGACTGCTACGCGTGTCTGGCATCGCCTACCAATTTCGGCACCGCCAGCTTCAAGACTGGCTGGTGTCTCTCGATGACCCCAAGGCGGGGCGCCCGCGTCCGCTAGCCCAGCCGACAGCGGTTCATGATCCGGCTCCGAGCGCGGGCATCGGGGGCTCGCACGTTAGCCGGTGCGACGGAACGGGCTGACCGACACGGCAGGGACGGTGGTGACAGCTTGCCGGAATTAGCATCCGCAGAGGATAGGTGCGTCCGCTGCCCTTGGTCTCCTGCGGCTGAATCGACGCCGGCAGAACCCTTCCGTTCCGAGTCCGCCAATGCCAGGCTTCAGGTAGTCGGCACCGGTAAGTTACCCTTGTCCTTCCAGGTCAGAGAGGAACGACGAACGGCCTAAGGAGGAATTCGGGCCTGAAAGGCGTTGCGGCGATGGTGCAATTGATCATCTGGTCTCCCCAGCGGCGCGAGTTGCTGAATTGCCCGCTCGATGAGACGACATGGCTCGACAGGAGCGTGCTCAGCGCTGGAGACGACCCGACGCTGCACCGGTCCCCACGTTGCCCCGGTATCCGGTATATGGATCATGAATGGGGCTTGGTCAGCCGGGATCCCAGCCATGAGGTTTTCGTGGCGCCCTACGTTGCCGGGTCGGGGTTGCAGGCCGAGGTTGTCGAGAAGTCGGCTCAGCACGTGCTCCCAAGGGCGCTGGATGGTTTTGAGCGGTATCCAGTGCTCTTGGAGACCGGGGTGTGGCTGGTTTCTGTAAGCAAGTGGCCGTTGCAGTTGTTTGTCAACGTGCGTGCCTACAAGGGCGCTGATCTTGATGTCCCTGACCTGGGAAATGGACTTTCTACTGTGGCAGGAGCCGCCTTTACGCAGGACCTTCCGGGTCTCCAGCACCATAACTCACCCCGCGCGGAGGCAGTTGACCGGGCGCGTGCCTACCTCGACCGCAGTAGATATGGCCGTCTGGCCCTGGCCTACTACTACCAGCGCTACATTCTCGCGGATCTCGCTCCTCAGCCGGTACGGATGAACGACGTGGCTGCCGCGTTGGACCTGGCCGGTGAAGCAGCGGTCTCCGAGTACAAGAAAGAACTCCAGCGCCTGATCTGGGGCGGGCAAGGCCACCAGCATGAGCTGGCGCAATTTCTCATCACCCACGGTCTGATCGACAGGGCAGACCTTGATCGTGCTAACCAAATCGCATCAGATAACCGACGCGAAGGAAAAGTTGCGCAGGCACGTGAACGCCTGCGATACCGGACATCGCCCCGAAGCTAGGGGAAGCCTTTGGCCCTCAAATGGTAGCTGGACGCTCGTCACGAGCCAGGAGGGCGTTGCTGGGCGCTCCTGCGAGCGGCGCCAGCTGGCGGGCGCAGTGATACTCCAGCGCGTTCGAGCAGGCGCGCCACCGCGCGCCTGCTAAGTCCCATGATGTTGGCGATCTGCTCCTCGGGCAGCTCGGAGTAGTAGCGGAGCAGCACCGCCTCGCGCTGGCGGGCAGGCAGCCGATAGAGGGCCGAGATCATGGTGGAGTATCCCTGCGAGGCTGCCGTGACCTGCTGGCCGCCTATCGCTCGGCGCAGCACAGGCTGGGATGCGTCATCGCGGAGGGTCGCGCGCTGCACGACGGAGCGCGAACGGCGGATCACCGCTCGACGCAGATGGAACAGTGCACGATCACTGTCCTGCCGCCACCGAGTGTCGTACAGGGCAACGAACGCGTCCTGCACGACCCTCTCCGCCAGCGCAATATCCCCAATCAGCAGCACAGCGAACCGGACCAAGGCCTCGTAATGGTCACCGTAGAGCGCGGCCGCCCAAGCATCCGGGCTGGTTTCGGTATGGCGGGGAACAGCTTCAGTTCTCGTCCGTTCGCCGCTACGTCCACCGAGAGCCCGTCGAACTCGCCGCCAGGCTGATCCGTCAGAGCCGACTCGGGACATGACCGATACGCCTGACGGTGTCAGTAGCGCCTGGCTGCTGGCTACACCGGGGGCAGTCAGGATCCGGCAATCTTTTCGTCTGGCACTGCCGCTCGCCGACCCGTCAAGGGCCACGCCGTACGCCCCTGTGCTACAGCTAGCCATGACGAGCCTTTCCCCTCGTTTCATTACGGTGCTGTGCCAACGCTCTACGGATGACCATGCTGGAACCGGACCCAACGGATCAATCAATCTGGCGCAGCCCCTAGAAATCTGGGGCGCTCCCCCAGAAATCTGGGGATGGGTTACCGATCGGCCCTCCAGGCTGATGACGCCACCGGCGTCTGCAACGCCCAGCGTGACTGGAACAACGTGTACGTTAACTCCAGCCAGCCGTACCGCAGCGCGACCGCCAGCGCTGATGGCTGCTCCTGGAGTTATGAGACCAACGGCTCGGGATACGCGCTGGTCTACCTCAACGGCCCGCCGCCCGGCGCTGAGATCACGGTGACGGTGGGCGGGGCAACCTGCAGGACCAGCGACTGATCCTGGCTCCGCGGGGTTGCATTTCCGTCAGAGCATCCGGGTGAAGATCGTTAGCTGGTCACCCCACTCGGGCGGAAGGCGCTCGGTTTCCACCCAGCCACACCGCCGGTAAAACCCCACCGCCGGATTGCCGGTCGCCACCCATGCCTGCGGGTACCCCTGCCTGGCGGCATACCGCTCCACCGCGGACAGGAGCTGGCGGCCCACGCCCTGCCCGCGGCTGGCCGCTCGGACGATCATCCCCAGCACCCAGGGAGAGCGGTCCCGCCGCTCGGCGACATCGAACTCCCCTAGCCCCACGGCACCAGCAGCCTCGCCGACCGCATCTACCGCGACACAGGTGACCGGGAGTCCGTGCCGCCCCGCCTCGGACGCCGTGACCTCCACCCACCACGACAGGGCCTCGCGGCCCGGCTCATCTCCCCACTCCTGCCAGCGCATCCGCGCTACGGCTTCGACAAGATGCGGGTGATCGGCCAGCAAATACACCGAGAACGCATCGGAGTGATCCGCCATGACGGCAAGGTTAGGGTGACGAGAACCGGAAACGCACTATCGGCTTGGGAACGGTACTCATCCGGTTGCCCGCGGGCGCACTTGGAGCAGTCGGTCGGTCCAGCGGCCAAGCACGACAGTGAGAGGCACGGCCAGGATCCCGGCCGCCAGGAAAGCCCCATGTATCTCCCGGCCGGGCCCGAGCCAGCACGCGACTGCGATCAGTCCGGTCAGGACCAGGATCTGGGCGGCGTAGACGGCCCGCGTGCGCCAGTCGAAGTGACTTGGCCATCACGAGTGGGATCGATGCTCACATCGAGGCAGCCAAGCCCCGCCCATCCTCGGACGGCGACAGCTCGCCCGGGACGCAGGACAGCTCGGCTAATGGCCGGTCAATGCCCCATGGAGGCCGGCAAAGCGCGACAGATACGGGGGGGCATGGCTGCTGACCTGGGTTTTCGTGGAGCGGGTGACGAGAATCGAACTCGCACTATCAGCTTGGGAAGCTGACGTTCTGCCATTGAACTACACCCGCGCGAGGCCGTCCGTGCAGCTACGGCTGGGAAACATGTTCCTGACCGGTCGGCCCGTCTGGATATAGTACCGGAGCCCTGGGATGGCGAGACGGCGGTTGCGCACCGGCCCTTGCCCCGCCCAGCCGCCGGGTTCCGCGCGGGAGGCATGGGGCTTGGGGATGCTTCTGGCAGTGCGCCGGTTTCGGGCGCTGGGCCGGCGCTGCTGAGCGGTGACGCGACCACCTCTGAGCCAGTCCTGGCAAAGAGCACTTTAAGGTTTTAGTAACAATCTTTCCGGATGTTTCGGCCCGTGAAGCCGGCCGGGATCGCCGGCCGCACCCGGTGACGGCGCGAAACCGGTAAGTTGCCAGGGTGCTGCTCTCCGACCGGGACATCAAGAAGGCGCTCGAGTCGGGCCGAGTCAAGCTTGACCCGTACACGCCCGAGCTCATCCAGCCGGCCAGCATCGATGTCCGGCTGGACCGGTACTTCCGGGTGTTCGAGAACCATCGCTACCCGCACATCGACCCGGCAGAGGAGCAGCCCGACCTGACCAGGCTGGTTGAGCCGGCCGGGCGCGAGCCGTTCGTGCTGCATCCAGGGGAGTTTGTGCTGGCCTCCACCTATGAGGTGGTGAGCCTGCCGGACGACATCGCAGGTCGGCTGGAGGGGAAGGCCCTCGCGATCGAGACCCCCATCCCCACCCCGGCCGGCTGGCGGTGCATGGGCGAGCTGGGAGTCGGCGACGAGGTCTTCGACGAGACCGGATGGCCGACCACGATCGTCGCCGCCACGCCGGTCATGCTCGGCCGGCCATGCCGGGAGGTCGTGTTCTCGGATGGCCAGTCCCTGGTCGCCGACGTCTCGCATGGCTGGCTGACCCGAACCCGGTCCGAGCGCAGGCATGGCAGGCCCGGCTCGGTCCGGACGACGGCGGAGATCGCCCAGTCGCTGCGCGCCGGAGACGAGTGGAATCACCACATCGGGCTGGCCGGGCCGGCTCAGTATCCGGTGCAGTCGCTGCCCGCCGAACCTTATGAGCTCGGCAGACGCCTCGGTAACGGCGCGAGGACGGCCCGGCCCGGACTAGTGCCCGAGATCTACCTGCGCTCGTCCGTCACGCAACGGCGCGCACTGCTGCAGGGTGTCCTGGACTCCAGCGGCAACGCCGACCGCCACGGCCGCTGCGAGTTCGTCAGCCTCGACGAGTGCCTGGCCGACGCGGTCGCCGAGCTGGCGGCCGGCCTGAGCTGCCGTCCGGTGAAGACGAAGACGACGGCGACTCGCCGCGGGGTGGAGCAGCAGCCCGCATTCCGGGTGAGGTTCACCAGGCGGGAGGACCCGGCTGGCTCCCGAGCGGTCGTGGCTGTACGGGAGGCGGGCCCGCGGCCGGTGCGGTGCATCCAGGTCAGCGGCCGGTCCGGGCAGTTCCTGGCCGGGCCGGCCTTCGTGCCGACCCACAACTCGAGCCTCGGCCGGCTGGGCCTGCTGACGCACTCCACGGCGGGGTGGATCGACCCGGGGTTCTCCGGGCACGTGACGCTGGAGCTCTCCAACGTCGCCACGCTGCCGATCAAACTCTGGCCGGGAATGAAGATCGGCCAGTTGTGCTTGTTCCGGTGCAGCTCGCCGGCTGAGTTCCCGTACGGTTCGGCCATGTACGGATCCCGGTACCAGGACCAACGCGGGCCCACCCCGTCGCGGTCTTACCTCAATTTCTACCGGACCGATGTCTGATCGCGATTTCACGTCGCCGTTACGACGCCGAAGCACATCAGCAACCGTCTGGTTGAACAGTCGACACATGAATCTCAACGGATGGAGCTTCCGTATGCCCCTGTGGAGAATCCGAATCGCGGTCCCGGACGATACGGGCAGTCGAAGCGCGCTCGACGCCTTCCTCGCGGCGCAGCCAGCGGCCCGGCTGCGCGAAGTACCCGGCCGCACCGCCAGAGCCGCAACGGCCGGCGAGATCGTGCTTGAGCTTCCCCAGGACGACGACCTGGTCAGCGTGCTGTCCGCGCTGCACCGGATCAGCCCACAGGTTTTCGTGAGCCGGACCGACATGCAGGAACCCACTTCTGAGCCAGAACGTATAGCGCCCGGCTCGGTCCAGCGCGGCACCGGGTAAGCCGGCGCCCCGGCCTGCGAGGCTTGCATCGCGCGTTACCGTCGGCCTTTACTGGGCAGTAGCTTACTAACAGCCGGCGAGGACAAGGAGCGGCCGTGAGCGAGCACCAGGAATCCCGTCAAGGCGCAAAGGTCAGCGAAGCCCAGGCCCGCGAGGTCGCGGAGCAGGCCAGGGAATCCGAGTGGGCGCTGCCCAGCTTCGGGAAGCAGCTCTTCCTCGGTAGTTTCCAGATCGGGCTTATCAACCCACATCCCCGCCAAACGGCGGAGGCGACCCAGCGCGGCGAGGAGTTCTGCGCCCAGCTGCGTGACTTCTGTGAAACCTCGGTCAACGGCGCCCTGATCGAGAGGGAAGCCCGGATTCCGGACGAAACGGTCAAGGGACTGGCCGCACTCGGGGCATTCGGGATGAAGATACCGCAGGCCTACGGGGGACTCGGCCTGTCCAACCTGTACTACATCCGGGCTCTGATGATCGTCGGATCGGTCTCGCCGGCGATCGCCGCGCTGCTGTCCGCTCACCAGTCGATCGGCGTGCCGCAGCCGCTGGCGCTGTTCGGGACCGACGAGCAGAAGCAGGCCTACCTGCCCAGGTGCGCCCGCGGCGAGATCAGCGCGTTCCTGCTGACCGAACCGGATGTCGGCTCCGACCCGGCACGGCTGAGCACCACGGCGACCCTGTCCGCCGACGGCAGTGAGTACGTGCTCAACGGCGTCAAGCTGTGGACGACCAACGGCGTGGTGGCCGACCTGCTGGTGGTCATGGCCCGGGTGCCGGAAGGCGAAGAAAACGGCGGCCCGGAAGCAAAGCCTCGCCGCGGCGGCATCACCGCCTTCGTCGTCGAGGGCAGCTCGGAGGGCATCACCGTCGAGAACCGCAACAGCTTCATGGGCCTGCGGGGCCTGGAGAACGGTGTTACCAGGTTCCACGAGGTCCGGGTCCCGGCGGCCAACCGGATCGGCAAAGAGGGCCAGGGCCTGAAGATCG